>ERZ1034917.1261-NODE-1261-length-16610-cov-4.880097_pt1 | contig 16610 bp, 6 predicted proteins | sample MGYA00520605_ERZ1034917 | MGnify/ENA primary metagenome ERZ1034917 (study PRJEB33766, sample SAMN09781784) | gut metagenome | biome: gut microbiome | host: Homo sapiens | place: Madagascar | study: EMG produced TPA metagenomics assembly of the PRJNA485056 data... | reverse complement strand
TTCGCTCGTATTTGAATCCATAGCCATTTGTAACGGTAACACGTGCGTCATAATTTCCTGTTGAATTTGGAACAAGCTTTAATGTAACGGTAAGGTCAACCCAATTCCAATCGCTTTTTGTATAGTAAACAATATCTTGTTCTTCACCCAAAACTTTTATCCAGAATCCCGCGTATCCGCTATACCCAAATGCCGTAACGTCAAGATTTGTACTTTTGTCGCTGCTGCCAAGTGATAAAACAGCGCTGCCCGGTGAGTCATACCATTTTGACGAACAATTTATGTACATATTGTATTCAAGCGTAAGAGCATCACCGCTGCTAATCGGTCTGAAGGTCTTTGCAAGTATGTTTTCCCCGCTCGGCTCGTTTCTTACCGCATACAGATAATGTCTGTACGCGCTGTAGGCAAAGGCATTTGTCGGATTGGTACCCGAATAAATTCCCCACTTATTTTCCGTTATGCCGTCCGTGGGTCTGTCTGCTACCTTGTTGCCCATATATTCAGCATCCGAAAGGTCAAAATTCCTCATACTCTCATCAAGTACCGTTGAGCTTTCTTTTGTTTTTTCATAGGAAACAACCTCGCCGTCAAATATACCGCGCATACCAATGCTCCAAAATCTGAAAAGATTTTCACCCTTTCCGCCCGCCGAGCTCATATTGAACAATACTTCATTCGCAGACAGAATGTTTTTGTATACCGTCACATCTGTATAGCTTTCCTTAACATTGCCGTACCTATCACAAAAATCGTATTTTATTCCGTAGGTATCACCCTTTTTAATAAACGAAACACTCAACGTATATTCCGTATTTGCATTTAAACCAATTACCGTTCCGTCTGCCGTCTTAAACAAATAGCCGTTAACCTGAGCCGTTAATGCGCCGACTTCTTGGTTTTCCTGTCCCTTCAGCACAATCTCATCGCCAAAACTTCCGCTTGTCATACCGTCCAATGTATCAAACAAAAACTCAAATACCACATCAGCATCAGTCGGAATACTCTCAAGCGACATTTTATGTCTTAAATCCGCCCCATAGCTTTTATCAGTTGACTTTATATATACGCCGTCAATGCTGTGACTTACAAAGTCGGCAACTCCCAACCTTGACGCCCACGCTCTGCCGTTTTCAAATGCGTCGCTGTCGGTCGCGCTCCCGTCCATAACAGCGGTATTTTCAATTCCGCCCTCTCTGTGGAAACACGTATTGAAAACCTCTACATTATAGCTAACCGTATTTTCCGACTCAAAATCCTTCTGCGCGTCAATTATGTTTCGGTAGCCGACAGGCTCCGGTACATCCTCCGGATTTTCCGATACATATGCGGATATTCCGCCGTTCTCTACGGTAAATACAACTTTATTTTTACCGTCCTTCGATAATTTACAAGGAATGATGTATTCTTTATCATCCACCTTGCATTTTACACTGTAATTTCCTCTGAAACCGCGGACAACCGCTTTTCCGTTATGATTTGTCACCGTTTTTTCATGCGTTGCAAACTCGTCACTTACCATCCTGTTCCACATCTCAAGTGCAGGTCGCGCATTCCAGTCATAATCATAAAACGGCGCTAAATTTCGCCAGTGCATAGCATCCTGGACTCCCCATATAACAAAAGCGGTCGCCTTCGGATGCGAAAATGTCGCAAGAAGCGTATCTCTTAAATGCTTATCCGCATAGTCCATATTCTCGTTCATAAAGTCATATTCGGTAACCGCAATCTCATCAACAAGCGATGCGCAGTCGTCAATCTGATGATAAAATCCCTGCGGATACAGATACTGCGTACAATGCCCCTGGATTCCGATACCGTCAATAGGTGCACCCTCGCGCTGCATCTGTCTTATTATGCTGAAAAACGACGGCGTTAAATCCGTTGTGCTTTTATCGTTTTTACCCTGCATTGCGGTTTCGTTCACATAAAGTTTGACGCTTGGATCAACCTTACGTACCTCCTTGAATATATCCGAATACATTCTTGTACTGTTGAACTTACTTCTCACATTCGCGCTTTGAGTCGGCTCGTTCAATACATCCCATTGCGCAAGCCTGCCCTTAAATGTTTGCGCAATGTTGCGCGCATACTCCACTCCGTCTTTATACCAAACATCATATTTGGCGGTATCAGGGTCAGCCTCCGTCAAAGAGTGCAGTCCGTCCCAATATATAGCATGACCTCTTGCTCTTTTTCCGCGCTCTAAAAACTCGTTTATCATTTTAATACCCGCAGCTGCGTCATCCTCAACAACGTAAAGCTGTTTCATTTCCATGCCGCACACGCCGGTATTAAACGAATTATTTATCAAATCATCATATATTGCGCCGGACTTTGTGCTTAAATCAAGGTCAAGAACCTCATTTTCACAAAGCGCCACGCCGAACATAAATTCATTCTCGGTCATATCAACAGAAATCTCCGCCCCTTCTACAGGGTTTCCGTTTCCGTCAACCACCGATATATCCAAATCATTTTTTCTGTATTTCTCAATTCTTCTATACGCTTCTTTTCTCCAAAGCGAGTCATCCTCTGCGCCCTTGTACAGCTTTTTAACCGAGGGTCGCAGCTTTTCTATAGGAACCTTCGTGCCGTAATTTACAAACGAAAAGTTCCTTATCTCAATACACATCGGCTTTCCGCCGACCTGGAGCATAAAATGTGCCCCCTGCTCCTTTTTCATATCGTAATACTTGTCATATACGGGGAAATACATCTTTTCCCAGCCGTTTCCGACCGGGATTGAAACCTCCTCGCATAACGCCTTTATCCAGTCCTTGCTTCTTTGATACATAACCGTTATATTCGCGCAGCCGCTTTCGTCCTCGGAGGACAACGCTCTGATTTCAAAGGATATAAGTCCCGTTTCACCCTTGTTGAAATCGTTTGACGCCCATGACGGAATCTCCAGCGCGCGTTTTTCGTCCGGAATATACCCATACTTATCCCTGTGTGTTGTTATCGTAAGAGTTCCGTTATTCACCGCAGCATCCACATACTCCGCACCGTTCGGCATACTGCCAAGCCTTTTTAAAAACCCTTCATTTGACATGATTACACTGCCCTCGGGAAGTGTTGATACAACCTTTTCTATATCAAACTCGTCTTCGCCGCCCGAATCCGGCTCCGGTTTTTTTATTGAAATCTCGGCATTTCTGCTGTTATAGACCGGCGCGTCCGTTTTCAGCGCGTCCTCTATAATATAAAGCGGTATCATGTCCACTCCGTTTATATTTTGCGACGCAGCAGGCATTTCCACATCCACCCAGTCAATTTCCGCAGTGTCCTTGCCGACCGTTATTATAATCTCTCCGTTATTTCCCTTTCCCGTATAGGTTTTATTTTCCTCATCATAGCTTAGCGGAACGCCGAGCTTTTCAAACGTCTCGGCAATCGGCACAAATACCGTTCCGTCGCCGTTTATAAAAGGCGGAGTTTTAAAGTCAATAACATTTCCGTCTATTCTTACGCCAATCGTATCATCCTGTATGCCGGAGTTTATATCCAGCGTCTTTATGCTTGAATTAAGTTTATAATTGGTTATCCTTCCTTCGGAATCCCTGTTCACATTTTCAAGCGCAATGGAATAGGTATATTTACCGAGACTGTCGCTTTTGACAATCTCGGTATTGTATACGTCCCCGGCTTTAAGTTCAGAGAAACTTCCGCTTTTTATAACCATAAAGCTTACATATGTATCGGGCTCCGTTTCGCCCGAATATACAAGTCTGACATTTCTTGCCGACTCGGCATATACCGCACTCATCCCCGAAAATACGGCAACCGTCAAGGCAATAATACCAATCATTCGTTTTAAAATCGTTTTCATGCTTTATTCCTCCCAACTTAAAGCCGATTTCAGCTTACTCCGGTACTAAAAATTACGGTATATTATGAATGCCTTCGCTACACCGCCGGAAAGCAGTGAAAACACTTTATCCCCCGGCGTAAATTCCGTTGCCGTAGCCTGCACAATCTTTCCGTCATTTTTGTCAAGAACGTATACCGGCGTTAACTCACTGACGTTAATTACACGTCCCCATGCGTCATAATCCTCTGTGTCTTCAGCCTTGTTATTTATTATCACGCCGTCCTTTATTGTCTTTATAACCTTGCCCGCAGTATAACATTGCGAACTGCCGTAAAACATATCCTTACTTACAAATACCCCGTTCCAGCTTCCTTTTATATCCTCGTACGGGGCTGTTTCACCGGCTCTGTAAAACATTCGGATGTTTCCTATCTCGTTACTGAACGTACTGTCGCCCGCAATCATTATTACATCGCCCTGTCTTAACTCGCCCGACGTTATTGTAAGTCCGATATCCGAGATTGGTATATCGTTCCGGTTAAATTTAAGTTCAACCTTAGTCGGCTTTGTTTCTCCCAAAACATACGCCGTAGCCATTGCCGAAACCTCGTCGCGGTCGCTTATAAAGGAGCCGACCTCATCAACCATGTATACCGTACCGTACATATCGCTTACAGACCTTAGTCCGTACGGGTCAATTCTGGCAACAACCACATCCGCATATCTGTCCTCGTCTATATCATATATCTGATATGTACATTCATCACTGTCAAGTATGTTACATACTCCAAACTTAAACTTTCTTTCCGCGGACAAATCGGTCGGAATCAAAAACACCTTTGTCTTGCTTACGCTGAGTCTGGTATCGGAGCTGAGCGTTTGCGAGCTTGAAAAATATCGGTACACTCCGTCCTTTTCCTTAACCATTCTTTCGGTTGTTCCGTCGTCTGTGTCAGTTGTTGTCCGTATCGCCGTGAGCTTGTCGCTTGAATTTACCTTGTACTTGATTACCTGGTTTATCTTGCCTGCCTCGTCCCACAGCCCCGTATTCAAATTATACTTGAATGCAGATGCCGAATTCAGCTTTTCACCGTTAAAATCAATTCTGCCGGCAGCTTCGTATATCTTGAATTCGTTTGACTGGGTGAAAATTTTCACTCTTGGATTCTCTATTCCGTTTCCCTCGTCAAAATTCACCATATAACCGTAGAGGAAAGAATCCTTTGCCGTTTCAAAGTATGCGATTTCGCCGTAAAAATTGAGATAAACCATAATCGATGTTCCAAGAGCTGTTTTTTCAATTTTTTCCTTAATCTCGTCGGTGTACGAATACTCCTTTTCCTCAAACTTTACCTTGTTCCGCGCTTTGTTAAAGCTTCTTACCGTTCCCGCAGATACCTCCGCGCTTATATAAATTCTTACAACCTCTCCGTTTTTGTCGGAATAATATGTCGCAACAGAGCCGCTTGCAATATCCGCGAGCGCAATAGCCTTCCCGTTTTCGTAAACCGGATATTCGTTTTCGATAAGATTTTTGATACTTAAAACCTCACCGTCTGTTCCTCCGATTTTCTCGGTCTTTTCCGAAACGGAGAATACCCTCATGGACTTGTATTCCTCAATTTTAACAACGTCGTATCTGCCGTCATTATCGTTGTCTATACAAACCAGTCTGCCTTGTTTAACCCTTAAATCTTCGGCATCCCAGTTTTTAAACAGCTTAAAGTTGTAGAGTACGTCAACCGCGCCCGAAAGCGTCAGCGTAATATTTCTGTCTTTTTCGTTGTAGTACGAAACCTTTGACTTGTTTGTCTCCGAATCATTTATATCATCAGCGTCAATCGCAACGGTTTTGCTGTTGTCAAACAAGGTAAGTATCCGCTTTTCGCCGTCCTCATATTTTATAAGCGCCTTGACCCCTACTCCTATATATTCCTCAGCGTTTTCAATGTCGCACTTATAGTTCTCGCCGTCAAGATTTATCGTGTTGTCGCCTGTTCCTTCATCGCCTACAATCGATGAAAATTTTGTTGACCGCACTACGCCTTTTTTAATTTCCATGTTCAGCACCGCGCTGATATACTTTTCGTCCGACATATCTGCCGACCAGCCGCCTGTACTGTAGTATGATGTATCAATGACTTTTGAATCCAGAACATTGTATATCATCGACACCATACCGTGCATGGTGAGCGTCTCCTCCTGCTTTTCGGAAACACCCTTCAGCAGTCCGTACTTTATCGCCGCCATGTACATATCCTTGACCGCGCCCTCGCTGTAGCTTTTTCTGCCCAGAAAAACACCGTACCCCAAAATATCGCACATAACCGACGCGGCCTTCATGCAGCTTATTTCCTGCTCCGCACCTGTCTGAGCCGAAAAATACAGTCCCGAAACATCGGTGTTGTTGCACAGCGCGTCAACAGCTTTCTTAAATTCCGCAACCGTGACCTTCTTGTCCGACTCATATTCCGCAATTGCACCTATCCCCTGTGCGACCTTAACCTCAAAATCACAGTCATCAAGCTTAATTTCCTCACTTTTTGCAAACGCGGTACCGCTGCAGCAAAGGAACGCCGTACATATCGCAACCAATCCGCTTATTATTCTTCTGCCTATCATTATTATCCCTCCTTAACAACCAGATTAAGATTCATAATACAGTTATAAATCATCTTTGCCGCCTCTGCGCGTGTAACAGACTGTGCGGGTCTGAATGATCCGTCCTCAAAACCCGATATAATCTTCGCACGTGTAAGCATATCGACACTTTCCTTTGCATAATCCGCTACCGAATCAAAATCCGGAATATCAACAAGCGTCTGACCCCTGTTAAACGTCTTATAGTATACCTCCGCTGTCCTTACAATCATCACGCTTGCGTCCTCTCGCGTTATCGCCTCTCCGATTCCAAACTCCGTCTCGGATTTGCCCTTGATTATTCCCTTGGCGTATGCCGTCTCTACATAAGGCTTGTACCATTCGTCCATTACATCGGCAAAGCTCGTGCTTGCATTTTCGGTTTTGCCCTTGTTAAACGCCGCAATCAGAATTTTAACAAGCTCCTCACGCGTGATAGTGTCACCCGGTCTGAAGCTTCCGTCTCCGTCGCCTGTCATCACGCCGTTTTCGCAAAGATATTCGATAGCCTCCTTTGCCCAACCGTAACCGTCAATGTCTGTCAATGACGCGGCGCTTTTGCCCGAACTTTCATTCAACTCCGGCTTGCTTACTATTGAAGGCGCACCGTATCCGCCGGAACGCGAGCTTCCTCCGCCGCCACTGCCGCCGCTTGAGCCGCCGCTGCTGCCGCCTTTGCCGTTCTTTTTGTATACTTCCTCAATGGCGTTGTTTATGATGCTTTCAACCTTTGTAACATCGTCAAAAACTACCTCGGAAAGCGCCTTTGCAACGTCATATTCGCTGACCTTTGACTTTTTTGCGGAAAACTCAATGTTAAATACGTCGTTGTACTTTTCCACCGTGCTGTAAAGCTCATCCTTGCCCGCCTTGTTAAGCGCCGCAAGCGCAAGCTGCTGTCTTGCTGTTTTCTGCTGTGCGGAAAGAGTGTCAAATTCCGCGCCCTTCGCACGCGCCGAAACTATACCCTTTGCCGTCTCTGCCGCGCAATTCTCAACGCCGTCAATGTTAAGAATATCCTTATTGTTCTTCAGCAGTGTTTCCAGCTCTTCGCCCGCCGCGGTCTGCATTTTGAGCAAATCGGACGCAAGATTGTACGCCGCCTGCAAATCGTCAAATGTAGGCTCGCTCAACTTATCCAAGCCTTCATATTTTACAACATCAAACAAATACTGTGCTTTAAGCTCCGCATCGGTCAAATCAAGAACAAACAAGTCATTGTTGCCCGCTTTAAGCGCATCAAGCATATCCTCCGCATTTGCCGCACCGAATACCGCCTTTATGGCATCCGTCTGCGCCTGTTTGTCCACCTTCAAAACATAAACGCATCTTTCCGCCTCTGTGGGAAGGTTTTTCGTGCAGAACACTACGGAATAAACTCCGCTTTCGGCGTCCTCCGGCATCGGAATTTCAGCCCTTATCTTTCCCGCATAAATAACGGTGTCCGCCGACAGCGCCTCTGACAGTTTTTTGTCCTCAAGCGCACCCTTCAGAACATACACAAATGTTCCGAATCCGTTTTCCTCGATGTCGCTTGTAATTATAATCTTGCTATCCTGCACATTGTAGCTTGCGCCGAAATCCGCAGCATACGCGCCCGAGCCGAGCGTCAGTGCAATCAAAGCCGCGCCGATTGCTCCCTTAATTCTTTTCCGCATATAAATTTACCTCCGATATCCCCATGTATTCATTGTCAACAGATTGAATCCTTATAAACATCGCGTCCTTGAAATCAACCGTTTTCTTCTCGTCGGATTTTCCTTCATAAAGTACATCCCAGTTTTCTCCGTCCTTTGACGAAAGTACACGGTACTTATATACCTCCTTATTGGGACTGCGAAAATCCACGCTTACATTACCGTATTCCGCCTTTTCTACCAGCTCATACTGAACATAATCGTTCCCTTTTCCGTACCAGTAGGTGTTATAAAGACCGTCATTCGTCTTGGGAACAGTGTTCCCGTTATTGTCGGAATGTTTATATACCCCTATCAGTTCCTTGTCGCCGACCTTTTCAAGGTAGTCGGCATATGCCTCTGTCCAGTTATTGAACTTAACCTTGCCGACAGAGTTGTTATTTGCATAGGTTTCGTACGGATTAGGATTTTCCATTTTCATCTCGTTCTTGCCGACCGTTACATTGATGTAGTTATCCCTTTGCATATTATCGGAATCTGTTAAGGTAAACTCCGTCTTACCGACAACATCGCCCGCCGTTACGGTTATGTCGTACTTACCGCGGTAACCCCTGATAACAGCGTTTCCGTTCTTGTCTGTCACTGCCTTCTCGTGCGTTTCAAACTCATCGTGCATAAGTCTGTTCCATTCATCAAGAGCCGGTTTTTTGTTCCAGTCTGAATCATAAAACGGCCCTACATGCCGCCAGTGCATGGGGTCATAGTATCCCCATACAACAAAGCAGCTTGCCTTGGGCAGCGAATATGTGGCAAGGAATGTATCCCGCATATGCTGCGGCGCATACGCCATATTAGCGTTATAAAAGTCATATTCGTTGACTGCAACCTCATCAACAACACTTGCCAATCTTCTAAGTTCCTGATAAAATGCCTGCGGATAACGATAAGTAATACCGTGTCCCTGAACACCGATTCCATCAATAGGCGCACGATTATCTACATGGAGCTGACTTATAATTTCCTTTAGTCTCGGAACTCTGGAAGGATCCTTTCTGCTCTCAATACCACCCAATCCGGTTTCATTTACGTAAAGTTTACACTTGGGGTCAAGCGCCTTTGCTGTCCTAAACACATTTGCATATGCCGCACCGTTACCGTACTCCTTTTGCAGAAAATATCCACCCGAATCAACTGGCTCGTTTGTTCCGTCCCATTGAGTAATTGTACCCTTAAACAGCCACGTTTTCCCTATAACAACCTTTTGAAGGTAATCATTTAATTTCTCCCACGGCAATGTTCCGTCCAAAACCTTTGAATCGGAATATTCCGGCAATTTTCTTATCTCTAAATTACCCCACGACAAAGCGTGACCGCGCAACCGTTTGCCACGCTTGAGAAATTCATTCATTTCTCTTACGCCTAAGGAATAGTCATCTTTTGTCAGATTCTCTTTCATCTCATTTCCTGATACTCCGGTATTGCAGTACTTGTCTATTACCTCCGACTGTATTTGAGCGACCCTTGATTCCTCAGTATTCAAATTAAGCATTTCACGGTCACAAATTGCAAGACCGAACATAAATTCGTTGTCGGTCATATCGGCATTCACAGTCGCGCCCTCGACAGGGTTACCGTTTTCGTCCTTTACTGTCACAATCATATCGTTTTTACGGTATTTTTCAATACGCCGATACGCCTCCTTGCGCCACAATGCATCGTCTTCTATGCCCTTATAATTTATGTTTTCCTTATCGGGGTCAAGCATCTCAACCGATATCTGCTTGCCATAATTATACATATGGAAATCCGCAATCTGTATAATCTGTGCCTTTCCACCTATGGAAAATGTCAAATGCGATGCGCCGCTCTTCAAAGAGTGCATATTATTGTACATAAGCAAATAATACTTTTTCCATTCGGGTCCGATTTCTACCGTTTTCTCCTGCGCCTTATTCCACTGTCCCATCTGTTCATATGCCGGACGCAGCATCGCAAAGCCTGATTCATCGGTTATCTTTGTCGCTCTTGCCCAAAACGTCATCAATCCCACATCGCCCGCATTAAAATCACCGGTGTCTACTACCACGTGCTTTTGTACACCGTAAATCATCTTAGGGAACGGATCAACCGGCTTCATTTCAAGCTCTATTGCCTTTTTAAACGGCATTCCCTCCACCTCAACCGTGGAGTAGCCTATTAACTCGTCGCTTGCATCCGGCTGAAGATTGTAAAGCCATTCCTCCTTGAAAAGGTCAACACCCTCCGGCAGGTCGTTTACAACGCTCTCTATTTTAAATTCCTCTTTTGGCTTGTATGTAATGTCAGGAAATTTAATATAAATACTCCTCGTTTTCTCATCGTATACCGGAGCATCTGTTCTAAGCGCATCCTCCACCAGATAAAGCGGTATCATAACAACTCCGTTTTTTTCCAATACCGGACCCGGGAGCGCAACGTCCACCCAGTCAATATCCGCCTCCGTACTGCCAACCGTTATACGAATCTCGCCGTTGTTGCCCTCGCCGTACCAAAGACCTTCCTTTTCGTTCCATTCCATATATACGCCCATTTTGAAGAATACCTCCTGCATGGGGACATATACGATTCCGTCGGATATAAAGCACTTATTCTCCAAATTCTGCTCGACATTGTCAATATACAGCTTTATCGTTTGGTCGTCGGCAAACGCCGTGCCCGGCACAGATAAAGCAAGAATAAAGGCGGCGAGCAGAAAAGCGATAACCCGTCTGATACGCATAATTGTCATCCTTCCTTTCATAAAAAAGTATTCTGTCCTAATCAGCCTTAATTACCGCCCCGTCAGAAAGTAAAAAGCTGTCGTCAATGCTGTTGAATACATAAAAGTCAAATTCCGATTCAAGGTCACTTACCTCAAACGCACACTCAAACGTTCCTTCTGTTTCGGTTATGTCTTTTTTGGAAATTACGGTAATATTTTTTACCGTGCCGTAGTTACCGTCAGCATCCGGCTTATGCTCGACAATCAGTATATCCGCGTCAAACGCACTGCCTGTATCAAGGTTTTTAAAATCGATAAGCGCTGTGTTTGTACCAAGTGCCAATTCAAAATTTTTAACTATCTCTATACTCTTGATACCGATAACATTCGCATTGTTCTTGCCGAAATTAAGCTCGAAAATTTGTATTCTGTCAAGACCCAATACAATTTTCTTTGCTACTTTTGACTAGGCCCTGTACTCGACTCCGTTATTCGTTAAAACCGTCACTGCCTTGTAATAATCAGCGTCATCTGCGTCCGGTGTAAGCGTAACCGTCAGATATGATTCACCGTCAAGTTTGCCGACATCGTTCAAAAATATTTCTTCCGTTTTGTCATCAATATACGGTTGAGTATAGTTTTGCACTCCGAGAGTAGACCCCCACGCATCGCTCTTGCTTTTCACTCTCAACAGGGTTACGCTGTCTGTTGCATAATTTCCCGATGAGTCACGGCTGGTTGAGCCTTCCCTGCCCAATCTTATATGATATTCAGTTATAGAACCCGGTTCTTTAATATTCAAAACAGCTGAAACCTTAAGCGTTTCTCCGTCGCTGATTTTGTCAAACTTATGCGACAAACGGTTTTCCGAGTTATTATCACCGTTTACATGAGGAGGATTCTTTATCCAAAGTACACCGTCACTGTCAATCGAATAAAAATCGTCCCTCCTGTTTGCGTCCAGTATAGACCACGCATTACCCGCCGCATATTCGGAATCGTCCGCAGAAACCAAACCGTCAAGATCAAGCTCACTCATTTTCTGTTTGAACACACTTTCTCCGACCAAATATGCCTTGCCGAACTCAGTTGCGCCGCCTGTGGTAAAACTCCATGTATAGGAATATGTATTTTCAAGCTCCGCCGATCCTACATTGTTTACCGTTACAGTATACTTTTTATTGGCTTTAAGTCCCGAAAGCGAAATTTCCGCCGTCTTTCCGCCGTCCTTCATTTCAACGCCGTCAACCGTAGCGCCCTCGCTTATGCTTATATCCTCCGGCAAAATGTCATTCATCGCGCTTGGAAATTTTATATAACAGCTTGTGTCAAGCGCATTATCAACGCTGTTATTCTCCGGATAGAATTCCGCGTCAGGCTTTTTCTCGTCATATATTCCCTTTATAGTGATACGGTGGAAATACATGGTCGTTTCCTTTTTTGCCGTTGAATAGTGCCTTACTGAAATTCCCAGACCGTAAACACTTTCCAGCATTTTGGGGGTGAAGTTTGTCCATTCATTTATAATTCCCGTCGCCAGCTTGTCACCGTCCGCATTGTAAAGCTCCGCAACAAATCTGCAAAATTTACCCGATGTCGGCTTTACGGTCATTTTAAGCGTATACCTTGTGTCAAAATCGACCGACATATTGCTTGGATCGCGGTCGAACGACTTTGCGGTAAACGGCCAGCTTGTCGTACTTGCAAACCCAAGCTCCGGCTCAAGTCCCGCCATATTCTTGTACTTAAAAATGTGGCTGTCGTTAAGGTCAACCCAAATTTCGCAGTTGCTGTCCTTGGGTGCGGAGCCTGTGGTAAAATCAATGGTATACTCTATACTGCTGCCCTCGGGAAGCGGATCGGCTATTATACCTCTGCCTATTCCCAGCTCGCCTCTGCCGTTAACCTTCGGATGCACCGCAAGGGAGCCGTCCGGCGCGTCCGAGAAAAGGTCCTTCGCCCCGTATGATGCGCCCCAACACTTGCCTTCGTCAAAGCCGGGCTTATTATGAAGATTACCCCACCAATTCACCTGAAGTCCGTCACGCTCATACACATTATTCATTACTTCATCATATATTACTCTTTCTGCCGCGTATGCGGTACAAAGGCTTGCCGCAACCGTCATAACCGCTGTCAGTACCGCTATACCAAGTTTTCTTTTAATCTTCATTTTTACCTCCTGTCAAGTCCGGTTTGTTCGGCGGCGAAAGTTAAATATCGCCGCCGAAGCCTTTATATTACTTTCCTGTCTCTTTAACCATTGTGAGCGGTCTTAAATTGTCAAAGCTGTCGAATATGAACAGTCTTACATATTCGTCCGCCGCTACCTTACCTATGTTAAGCTCAAGATTTTCTTTTGCCGCCGTAAAGTTCTTATACGCCGTGCCGTCAATAAAGTACCTCTGCTGCATATTGTCGCTCTTGCAGCAAATTGCCGCGATAAGAGCTATATCATTTGCACGTCCCGTTGTGTTCCTGTACGGAATATAGATTGTGTTGTCGGCATCCGCAGACAGCTTCTTTGCCGCGTCATATGCCTCAACCTTTATCGACTTTATGCCGAGGACATTTGTATTCTCTTTGCCGAAATTAAGCTCAAAAATCTGCAGCTTGTCAAGGCCGAGTACAATATCCTTTGCAATTTTTGACTCCGCTTTATACTCTTTGCCGTTATTTGTCAGTACGGTTGTTGCCTTATAGCTTGCGCTATCCTCCGCGTCGGGAGTAAGTGTAACCATCAGATATGATTCACCGACAAGCCTTTCATCAGGCTTAAACCAACCGTCCTCAGCACTCAAAAAAGTCTTTTCCGTGCTGTCATTGACAAACGGCTGAGTATAATTCTGTATGCCGAGCGTCGATCCCCATGCTCCTTCGTCATGTCGATTTTTTATTCTGAGCAGCGTTACGCTGTCTGTCGCAAAATTTCCCAACGCATCACGCGTAGTCGCGCCGTCCTTTGTCAATCTTATATGATACTCACTGTCATAACCCGAGTTTTTGATGTTCAAAACAGCCGATGCCTTGATCGTTTCTCCGTCTGAAATTTTGTTAAATCTGCGCGCTATGCAGTTTTCCGAATTATCCCCTGTCTTTAACGGCGTCGGATTCTTTATCCAAAGCACGCCGTTTTCATCCGTTGAATAAAAATCATCCCTTCTGTTCATATCCACTATTGACCACATCTTGCCGTCAGTATACTCATTCTCGTATGTAAAGCCCAAATTGTTAATGTCAAACTCACTCATATCCTGCTCCAACCGTACAGAATTGCTGTCCAGCATTATATCACCGAAATCAACCGTCGGATTTACTGCCGCTCCGTCACTTTTCGTGATTTTCAGGGACTTTATGCCAAGCTCTTTTAAACCGTATTCCGAGTGTGCGTTATTAAGCTGCCAGATGCGTACCCTTTTAAGCCCCAAAACCGTCGCCTTGTCTATCAGGCTTTCCGCCGTGTACTTTTGGTTTGAGCCTCTTAACACGGTTTTAGCTTTGTACTTGTCTGCGTTCTCACTGTCGGGCGAAAGAGTAACCGTCAAATATGAATTACCGGTAAGTCCGTTATTTTCACCCTCGAAATTAAAATTACCGTCCTCTGCCGTAATAAACTTTTGTTCGGTTACGTCATCTATATAAAGATTTGTGCTTGATGCTGTTCCCAATGTCCCGCCGTAAAGCCACTGTCCCAAAACAGGTCTGTCGTTTTTGCTTGGGCTTGTCGCAACTCTCAGCATTGTTACTGCAGGAGTCTCGCGCACGTCACCAAGAAGCCTTATATTGTATTCTGACAAGCCTGCAGGATTTTTGAGGTTAAGCACTGCGGAAAAGGTTAAAGTTTCTCCGTCCGTAATGGGAGTGAATCGGTGAGAGATACCGTTTTCCTCGTTTCCGTTCCCGGGGCGTATTTGTGTATTTCTCATCCAAAGCACACCGCTTTCATCAACGGAAAAGACATTTGTCAGCGCGGCGCCTCTTTCAAGCGCGCCCCACTTTGTACCGTTAATATATCCTTCGGTATCATCCCAAGCATACATACCGTCGTCAACTACACCGCTCAAAAAGTTTGCGCCGAATTTCTCATTCAGCAGCTCCGTCTCTGCCGCGGACACAGGCACAAGACCCACGCTTGACACGAAAACAACCAAACCTGTCATAAAACCGGTTAATCTTTTAAAAAATTTGTTCTTACTCATAATACAAATCCTCTCTTATTATAAATTTTCAAACAATGCTGTTACTTTCGTCAAATGTCAAACCTTATAAGTAATTTTTGTAATCCGAATACTTATTTCAAAGTTTTAAGGTACTCGTCATACATTTTCTGCGACTCCGCAATATATTCGTCAATACCGACCTTTTTAAGCTCGTCATTGAATTTCTTTATTGTCGAATCGGGGTCGATTACGCCCAAAACAAGCTGTTTTTTATACTTGGCATTCACCTGCTTAATTTCTTCGCTGAACTGTTCCAAATCGTCGTTTTCTTCCGCAAGGTACCTGTTTACCCTTGAATCTATGCCGCTGTCCGAAAATTCCTTCAGCTTTTTAAGCTTGTCGGGGTCCTCGTACTGAGTTACATAATCAAGGTAAACGTTTCCGATTGACCATGAATCCTGATAGAGGTCATAACCGGAATTGGGAATAGGCTCAACGACATTGTCGCTTATCTTTTTATAGTGCTTACCCTCTATACCGTGAACAATCAAGTTCTTTACATACGGGTCGGTATTCAAAAGATTTAAAAATCTTGCAACGCGCGCCGGATTTTTGCTTGTTGCGGAAATCGCCTGCATAGAGCCTGTTCCCGCAAGGTAATCGATAAGCGGCTTTGTAACCTCTGTCTGACCGAATTCGTAAATGGAGTCCTTAAACAGCTCCTTCGCCTTACCCGGCTTAACCGGCTGAAGCATAACAAAGGTTTTACCCTCCTTCATTCTTTGCAGCTGGTCTGTAGCTGTCAGAACGTCCGACCTTACATAACCCTTCTTATAAAAATCTCTTGCTGTTTCGCAGGCTTTTTTAAATTCCGGAGTTGAATATATGTTCAAAACCTTATCGTCCGGATATGTGCCGTCTCTTGAAACGTTCTCATCCCATGAATAAACCGAAAACGGCGCACTGCCTTCCGCCCAGTCAATCGGATAATTCATATCCGGCTCTTTCTCTTTTATCAGCTTGAGTACCGGTTCAAGAGATTCAAAGGTCTTATATTGATTCATGTCGATATTGTACTTATCGGCAATATCCTTGCGGTAAATCCAGCCGTACTGTGTCGTCATTTCCTTATTTACCGGCAGCGCGTACAAATCGCCGTCAACTCTTGAATAATCAAGCGCGCCGTCACCGTATGTTGCCACAGCGTCCTTTAAATATGTGTCAAGATAATCGTCAAGCTTGACAAACGCGCCCGCGCGCGCGTTCTGGTGATAGCCGAGCATCCATCTTGCAACAAACGCAAGGTCAAAATATTCGTTTGCGTTTACCATTGTGTTCATTTTCTGTCCGTACTGTGAGGATGACAGGCAGTTGATTTTTACCGTCGCATTGATTTTATCCTTCAGATAATCGTTAAGCGCTGCCTCCACACTGTGTACATCGTCCTGCGGGTCGGTCATAAGATACCAGTTGATTTCGTACGAATCCTTCGGACACGTATTCGGGTCCTCGTCCGTCACAGCGGTTTCCTTCTTTCCGCAGCCCGCAAAGCACGACGCAAGAACACCCGCCGCAAGCATACCTGCCAACAATCTTTTTACATTCATTTTCCTCTCTCC
>ERZ1034917.1259-NODE-1259-length-16650-cov-4.283218_pt1 | contig 16650 bp, 17 predicted proteins | sample MGYA00520605_ERZ1034917 | MGnify/ENA primary metagenome ERZ1034917 (study PRJEB33766, sample SAMN09781784) | gut metagenome | biome: gut microbiome | host: Homo sapiens | place: Madagascar | study: EMG produced TPA metagenomics assembly of the PRJNA485056 data... | reverse complement strand
ATATATAATATGGTCTATATTCAAAACCAAAATTTAAATTTTTATTTTCTATAATTATTTAATCTCCTGTTCCAAATTGTGAAATATCTCGGAATCAAAAAATTCCGAGATTGAAATATCCAAACCGTCGCACAGCTTTTTCAAAACAATAACTCCAATATCGCGCCTATGTTCATCAAGCAAACTGTATACAGTCGAAGGTGTCACGCCGGAATCGGTTGCCAAAGTGTTGTATTTTATTCCCTTTTGCTTGCACAGCTCTTTAATGCGCAAAACGATTGCGTCCTTTATACCCATAAAATCACTCCCTTATGAGTATAATTTTACATTTTCTTTCATTTATGCGTATACGCACTTGCGTAATAAATAAAATTCTGTTATAATACTTTTGAGGTGACAAAAATGCAACAAAATAACAAACATTTACACCGCTGCTGTTTTACGGGACATCGCCCGGAAAAATTAAGCCTTTCCGAAACGGAGGTAAAGCCGCTTTTAGAAAAGGCTATTGACACAGCGATACAAAACGGCTATACAACATTTATAACCGGTATGGCGCCGGGCGTAGATATATGGGCGGCTGAAATTGTGCTTGAAAAAAGAATGAATAATCCTGCGTTGCACCTGATTTGTGCAGTGCCGCACCCCGGCTTTGAGAAAAGAAAAACCCAACACGAGAAGGAACGGTATGTAAACATAATCAAAAACGCCGACTATACAAAAACAATATGCGACTGTTATTTCAAAGCCTGCTATCAGAAAAGGAACGTGTTTATGGTGGATAACTCAAGCCTTGTTATAGCTGTTTGGAACGGTAAAAAAAGCGGCACAAAAAATACTATTGATTATGCCATGCGCAAGGGTGTTAAGGTAGTTAATGTTTTGGACGAAATCCGCGAATAAATAACGGTGTATTTACATATAAAAACCGCACAACAGAAATTTTCCGTTGTGCGGCAGTATTATTTTATTGTTTTTCCGTGTGCATACGTTCAGGCATATATACAGTTTTCTATTCCCGGCAAAAGCCTGTAAACCGAGCTGCCCGACAGCTTTTCAAAGTATTCCTTAAACTCAAATGTCCTGTTCCACCTGTCTACCGTGAACGGATATGCGCCGTAACGCCTTGTGGTATCGACAAACCGCTTTTCCAAAATACAAAAGCCGTTCGCGTCCGCAAGTGAGTCACAGAGAATTATCAGCTTGTCATAGTCGTCATACTCAATACCGTTTATATACTCCTTTACAAAGCGGTACTGCTCATCGGTAATATCCCGCCTGCCGATGTCCGCATCAACATCCTTAACCGGGAACGAATGTGTAAGGCACACCCTTGCGACCTCGTCCCATCCCTTTGACACGGCATAGTCATATCCGTCAATTATATGCCTTACGGCGGCAATGCCCGTCCTTCTTCCTATATCGTGCAGAAGTCCGCAGACAAAAGCCTTTTCGCCGTCCATGCCCGCGCTTTGGGCAATCAGCTGCGCCGCCTTTGCGACATTCTGTGAATGAGCCGTCCACGGTCCGGGATTCATCCCGCCCGCAATATCCAGCTCATGTAACGCAATCTCTCTTTCGGGAAACATAAAAACTCCGCCTTTCCGTTTTTGTCAAAAAATCAGCCGCGGCGCATCCATTGGACATCGCCGCGGCATACATTGTCTATTTACTTTCCGCCCGCTCCGCCGCAAGACGTTTTATTTCTTCCTCCTCCAGCGCTCTGTAGGCAACCTTGCCGACAAGCGTTTTCGGCATATCGTCCCTGAACTCTATGTCATACGGCATTGCGTACTTTGCGATATGCTTTTTGCAGTAAGCCAAAAGCTCCTGCTTAGTTTCCTCACTTGGGGCAATCCCCGCCGCGAGCTTTACAAAAGCCTTAACCTTCTGCATTTTGTACGCGTCGGGAACGCCTATGACGCAGCTCATCTGTACATATTCGTGCGCGTCAAGGATATTTTCTATCTGTGACGGGTACACGTTATATCCCGAGGATATAATCATCCGCTTTGCCCTGCCGCGGAAGTATATAAATCCCTCCGAATCCATTACGCCCAGGTCGCCGCTCATAACCCACGTCAGTCCGTCCGACTGCTTTTGCAGCGTCTGCGCCGTTTCCTCCGGGTGATTCATGTACTCCTTCATAACCGTAGGCCCCGAAAGCAGGATTTCGCCTTCCTCGCCGTAGGGCAGTTCCTCCTCCGTGCCCGGCTTGACTATCTTTATATATGTATCGGGAAACGGAAGTCCGATGCTCCCCTCCTTGAACATATGCGGCGGCGTAAGGCAGCAGGCGGTAACCGTTTCGGTCATACCGTAGCCCTCGCGTACCTGTATTGTACTGCTATGGTCGTACAAAAACTTGTCCAGTTTCTTTTTCAGCTCCACCGACAGCGAATCGCCGCCCGAGAAAACGCCTTTAAGGCAGCTGAGGTTCGCGCCCTCCATGCTCGGCAGGCGCAAAAGCGCCTCGTAAAGTGTGGGAACGCCCGCAATAAAGTTGCACTTGTACTTGACAATCAGCTTTGCGTAGCTCTTTGCCGTAAAGCGCGGAACAAGAATACAGCGCCCGCCCTGAGAAAGCATGGTATGTATGCAAACGCCCAGACCGAAGCCGTGGAACAGCGGCATTGCCGCAAGCATCTTGTCGCCGGGACGAAACATAGGATTCGCCGCCACGACCTGCTGTCCGAGAGCGTTAAAGTTCTTGTTTGTAAGTACGATTCCCTTTGTCGTCCCCGTTGTGCCGCCCGAATAAAGGATTACCGCGGGGTCGTCCGCCGCACGGCTCACGCTGTAGTTGTAAAAGCAGTGCTTGCCCAGCTTCATAAAATCGTTCCAGCGGATAATCGGCGCGTCCTGTGGTATCTTTTGGATTTTTCTGCCCTCGGTCAGCATATAACCCGCCCTTATCGGCTTTGAAAGCTCGTCCTTTACGCTTGCAATAATGATATTTACGACCTTTGTATTCTGACGGATACTCTCAAACTTGCCATAGAACTGGTCAAGAGTAATCGCGGTCACGCTCTCCGACTCGTTGAGGTAGAACTCTATCTCCTTCTCGGCGGAAAGCGGGTGAATCATGTTCGCCACGCCGCCCACAAGGTTTATCGCATAGAACATATAGATTGCCTGAGGACAGTTCGGCATGGCAATCGTCACACGGTCGCCCTCGCGCACGCCTATTGTTTTAAGAGCCTTTGCGCATTTTCTTATCTCGTCAATCATTTTTGAGTATGTTGTAGAGCGACCCATAAAGTCAAACGCGATACCGTTTGGGTATTCCTTCGCGATTTTCTCCACAGCCTCGAACATCGAGCCTTCAAAATATTCCAGCGTAGACGGAACGCCGCCGAGGAATTTTTTCCACGGCGTCTTTACCCTCTTTGCCGCGGTCTGCACACTCGCATTATCCTGCAGGTTTTCCATCTCAATAGTCAACCTCCTTGCTCAGCGGCTTTTCCAAAAGCTCCGGATTTTCGAGCAGGGTTTTCAGCAGACGAACGGTTTTTGAAAAGTAATAGCCGTCCGCTATGCGCTCGTCGACCGTCAGACCTATATCAAGGCTGCTGCGCATTTCCACATTGCCGTTCTCGTCATAAAACGGGCGTTTTTTGCGCTCGCCGACCACGATAAACACCGAGTTTGTACCCCAGTTTGCAAGGTGGTGATAACCCGAATGAAGTCCGATTGAACCGAGGTTTGAAATCAGAACGGTCGAATAGTACGGGTCGGTTCGGATAATGGACTCGGGAACCTTGCCGTGCCTGTCAAGAAAGCACATGAACGAAAGCAGCAGCTTTCCCATAAACCGCGGCATTTTGTTGAACATATCCATCGCGTCGGAGGTTTCGTCCTGTTCCCCATTATCGTTGCGGCAGTACGAAACCTGTCTGAAAATCTCGTCATGTACAGTATCGATATTGTCGCTGTCCTTTGCGCGGATAAACGCAAGACCCTCCTCGCCGTTGTCCGAAAATATCTTTTTTATCACAAATGCGGCCGATACCTCGTTGCGCATATACAGATTTCTGTTTGTAATAAACCTGTTCATTTTCGGTCTGAGCGTTACCGTTTTAAGCGCCGCTGTGACAACCGCCTGAAACAGATTATACTTGTATTTGGAGTCGCTCCCGTTCTTCCGCGCCAGATATTCCTCAAGCGCGGTAAGATCGATACGTTCCGAAACAAATGCCTCGTTATCGCTCCTGTTCGGAAAGACAACCGGCATGACAAAGTGCATTGAATCCACATCTCTCAGAAGCACGGCGTCCCTTCGGTCCCCGCGCATTTTTTTTGTATTCACCGTCAATAATCACCCTTTTCAAAACCCGCAAAGCGGGCAAAAATAAATGTACGCCGCCCAAAACCGGCTTGTGCTTTTTAGTGCAAAAATCGCCTGCTGTATTCACGCCGCATTTTTTGAGCAAAACTTATGTACAGTATACCACCTTTTCCGACAAATTTCAACACCCAATATACAGAAAATTCGCCCGCGCCAAAAGCGACAGGCAAAACCCGCCCTAAGTGGCGCGGTTGCGGCATATTCGGTTTGTCCGTGCTGCGTTCGGAAAATTTATCCATAAAGAATTATCGAGTATTTAAACATCACTCGGACGGAAATCCGCCTCTTAAAATCGGTTTCGGATAGATTACATCCGCTTAAAACAAATCATACGTCACAAATTTTTCGTATTCCGAAAACCTGTAGCAAAGGCTGCCGCGGCTGTGGCTGTCGCTTGAAAGTATCAGCCTTCCGCCGCGCTCCGTTATATAGTCAAGCAAAAAACGCGACGGATACGGCGATTTTCTGTACCCCCGCAACATCGCGCCTGTGTTTATCTCAAACACCGCACCCGCGGCAAGAAGTTTGTCCGCCGCCGCGACAGCCGCCGCGCAGTAGCGCGGATTGTCCTCGTCAAACATTGCGCTCCCCTCGTTGAACTTTGTCACAAGGTCAAAGTGACCGACTATATCCGCTCCGGTTTTCTCCAAAATGCCGCCCACTCTTGCAAAATAGTCCTCCGCAAGCGCATAAATATCCCCGCCGTAGTATTTTTGAGCCGCGCCCGAAAGCTCCGCCGCCGACTCGTCAACCGGAAAAAAATCTCCGTCCTTCTCAATATAATGCACCGAGCCTATCACATAATCGTAGCCCGCGGTGGGCGCGTCCGAATAATAGTCCTGCTCTATGCCGCAGAATATCCGAATTTTGTCCGCGTATTTTTCTTTAAGCCGTGCGATTCCGCGCCGATACTCCGCCGTTTTCTCAACCGACATACAATACGATTCGTCAAACGCGGTATGCGAATGACCCGAAAATCCCAAATGCGTCATTCCCATATCTATCGCCGCAAGCGCCACGTCCTCCGCTGTGTCCGCTCCGTCGCAAAAATTTGTATGTACATGAAAATCCTTTAAAATCAATTTCGCCGCCCCTCTTTCCGCCGCAAATTAAAAACAGGATGTAAAAAGCCGCATTTTTAATCTTTTTACATCCCGAATCGTCTATTCCGTCATTTTTTCCTGCTTTACCTTGTGATCCACAACGTGGCGCGATGCAAGCTCCGCGCGTATATCGTCAAGCGAAATCCCCATTTCTATCATCAGTACCATAACATGGTACGCAAGGTCGGCTATCTCGTAAACCGTTTCGCGCTTGTCGTCCGCTTTCGCCGCGATTATTACCTCTGTGCTTTCCTCGCCGACCTTTTTAAGAATTTTGTCAATTCCCTTTTCAAAAAGATAGGTCGTGTACGACCCCTCCTTCTTGTTCGTCTTTCTGCCCTCAATCAGCTTCATGAGCGACTCATACGAAAACTCTGAACGCGCGCCGCTTTCCCACAGCGGCGCGGTAAAGCACGAATCGCTGCCCGTATGGCACGCGGGGCCGTCCTTCTCCACCTCAACCACAAGCGCGTCACGGTCGCAGTCCGCGGTTATCGACACTATGTGCTGATAGTTGCCGCTTGTTTCGCCCTTCAGCCAAAGCTTCCCGCGCGAACGGCTCCAAAAACAGGTCAGACCCTTTTCCATGGATATTTTAAGGCTTTCCTTATTCATATACGCAAGTGTAAGCACCTTTTTTGTCACCGCGTCAACCACTATTGCGGGAATAAGACCCTTTTCGTCAAACTTCAGTTCGTTTATGTCAATCATAATTCAAATTTTCCTTTCCGTTCAAAAATTTATCGCCGCGCCGCGATTATTCGGGCGGATTTATCCGATTTTATATTCTTACCTCAATGCCTTCCGCGGCAAGGCGTTTTTTCAAATCCTTAATTTGAATCTCGCCGAAGTGGAACACTGACGCCGCAAGTCCCGCGTCAACCCTCGGCAGAGTTTTAAAAAGCGCGATAAAATCCTCTGTGCTGCCCGCGCCGCCCGAGGCAATCACGGGTACGCTGACCGCGTTTGCCACCTTGTCAAGCATTTCAAGGTCAAAACCGCCCTTCACTCCGTCCGTATCGATTGAGTTCAGAACGACCTCGCCCGCGCCGCTGTCCACACAGCGTTTTATCCACTCGATTGCCTCCATGCCGGTATTCTCTCTGCCGCCCTTTGCGAACACGCGGAAAACGCCGTCAACCCGCTTTACGTCAGCGGATATGACAACGCACTGGTTGCCGTACAGCTTTGCCGCGTCGTATATCAGATTCGGATTTTTTATCGCGCCGGAGTTCACGCTGACCTTGTCCGCGCCGCATTTCAGCACACGGTCAAAATCCGCAACGGTATTTATGCCGCCGCCGACCGTGAGCGGAATAAACACGTTCTTTGCCGTTTCGCACAGTATATCCGCAAACAGCGCGCGGCCGTCCGACGACGCCGTTATATCATAGAAAACAAGCTCGTCCGCGCCGCAGCCGCTGTAATACTTTGCAAGCTCGACCGGTGACGAAACATCACTCAAGCCTTCAAAATTTACACCCTTCACAACCCTGCCGTCCCTTACGTCAAGGCACGGTATAATTCGTTTTGTAATCATTTTGCCACCTCGATTGCCTCTTTAAGCGAAACCGCGCCCGTGTAGTACGCCTTTCCGATTATCGTGCCGTACAGGTCAAGCGACCGCAGCCGCCTTACATCGTCTATTGACGAAACCCCGCCCGATGCGCAGATATTTATGCTGAATTTTTCGGAAAGCTCGCGGTAAAGCTCCACATTTGTCCCCTGCATTGCGCCGTCCTTTGACACATCCGTACAGATAACCGTTTCTACGCCGATTTTCTGCATTTTGTCAAAGAAGTCAAAGCAGCTGTACTTCGATTTCTCTGTCCAGCCCTTTATCGCAACCCTGCCGTCCTTGATGTCCGCGCCGACCGCAATCCGTCCGCCGTACTCCTTTACCGCGTCAACAAGGAATTTCTCGTCCGTCACCGCCGCAGTGCCGAGGATAACCCTGTCAATCCCCGCGCCGATATAGGCTTCCACCGTTTCCATGCTGCGCACACCGCCGCCTATTTCGGTAAACAGTCCGCACTCCGCCTTGATTTTGCGCACGGTTTCTATGTTCGGAGTTGTGCCGTTTTTTGCGCCCTCCAAATCCACAAGGTGTATGTGCGTTGCGCCCATGTTGCGAAACTCCGCCGCAACGGACGCGGGGTTATCCGAATAAACCGTCATTTTATCGTAATCGCCCTTCAGAAGGCGCACCGCCTTGCCCTCGTAAAGGTCTATCGCAGGAAAAATTATCATACCGAATCACACTCCAAGCTCGCAGAATCCGCGAAGAATATTAAGTCCGACGTCGCCGCTCTTTTCGGGGTGGAACTGACACCCGAAAACGTTGCCGTTTTCGACCGCAGCGCAAAGCTCCGCGCCGTAATCGGTTGTCGCCGTCATGCTTTCCCCGCAGTTCACGCCGTGGTACGAATGTACAAAGTACACATAGTCTCCGTCCTTGATATACTTAAAAATGCGCGAGCCGCCGTTTTTGAAACGCAGCGAGTTCCAGCCGATATGCGGAATCTTTGTTCCCTTCGGTACGCTCTCCGCAATAGGTCGGATTTCGCCGCCTATCAGTCCGAGTCCCTTATGCTCGCCGTATTCAAAGCTCTTTTCAAAAAGCAGCTGCATTCCAAGGCATATGCCGAGTATAGGCTTGCCCTCCGCCGCCTGCTTTATGATAACCTCCGCAAGTCCGCTCCCGCGCAGCTTTTCCGCCGCGTCACCGAACGCGCCGACCCCCGGCAGTATTATTCTGTCCGCGCCGCAAAGCTCCGCCGCGTCACCGCTGACTCGGCTTTTTGCGCCGATTCGGTCAAGCGAGCTTTTGAGCGAGAACAGATTTCCCACTCCGTAATCAACTATTACCGTCATTTATCATTCACGCTCCCTGTTGCCGTTACGTTCGGAGCCGTTTTCCGCTCCGCCGTCCGTGTATTTTAACGCAGTATTTTCAAAAATATGCCTGTTTAAACCGTACTATGTTCGACTTCCGCAACTTAAAATCGTGTTATTCCAAAACGCCCTTTGTCGAGGGTATCTCGTCCGCAAACGCCGCGTCAATCGAAACCGCCGCGCGCAGGCTCCTTGCCGCCGACTTAAACGCGCCCTCTATAATATGGTGCGAGTTTACGCCCGCAAACTGCCTTATATGCAGCGTTATGCCCGCGTTTCCGACCAGTGCGGCAAAAAACTCGCGTACAAGCTCGGTATCGAACGCGCCTACCTTCTCGGTCGGTATTTCCAGTCCGTATTCCATATGCGCGCGCCCCGAAATATCAACCGCCGTAAGAATCAGAGCCTCGTCCATGGGCAGGAGCATACTGCCGTACCTCCTTATCCCGCGCTTATCGCCGAGCGCGGAGCATATCGCCTTGCCAAGGCAGATTCCGATGTCCTCAACGCTGTGGTGGTCGTCAACCTCAGTATCGCCCTTGCAGACAACCGTCAGGTCAAAACCCGCGTGCTTTGTAAAAAGCGTCAGCATATGATTTAAAAATCCGCAGCCTGTATCAATCTCCGATTTCCCGCCGCCGTCAAGCGCAAGCGTCAGCCGTATATCGGTTTCCGCCGTTTTTCTGTTTATCTCCGCATATCTCATAGCCGTTCCTCCGTAATCTTTTTCAGCGTTTTTGCAAGCGTCTTCATCTGCTCCGCTGTGCCTACCGTAATACGATTATAGTCCGAAATTTCCGGTCTGTCAAACCACCTTACCAAAATTCCGTTCTCACGCAGGCTTTTGTATATCTCCGCTCCGCCGATTTTCGGATGCTTTGCAAAGACAAAGTTCGCCGCGGAGTCGGTACACAAAAAGCCAAGCTCTTTAAGCGCCGCTATAGTATATTCCCTTGTTTTGATTATTTCGCGGCAGTTTTGTTTTGTGTATTCGCCGTCCTCCAAAGTGCCGATTCCCGCCGCCATTGTCATTCTGTTTATGTTATACGGATTTGTCGAATACTTTACCGTATTGAGGTCGCGTATCAGCTCCTCGCAGGCTATGCCGAAGCCGAGCCTTGCCCCCGCCATCGACCGCGACTTTGAAAACGTCTGCGTTACAAGAAGGTTGGGGTACTTGTGTATCAGCGGAACACAGCTTTCCGCACCGAAATCCACATACGCCTCGTCAACCACGACCACGTTGTCGGGATTGTTCCTTATTATTTCCTCAATTTCCGCGCGGCGGAGCGCAATGCCCGTCGGCGCGTTCGGATTCGCGATAAACACCGTCCTTCCGAGCCGAAAATAATCGGATATATCGACCGAGAAATCGTTTTTGAGCGGTATCTCCTTATAATCAAGATTGTACAGCTGCGCAAAGACGCTGTAAAATCCGTAGGTTATGTTTGGGAACGCCGCGCCGCAGCTATCATCGCAAAACGCCATAAACGCAAAGTTCAGTATCTCGTCAGAGCCGTTTGTCACAAGCACCTCTGACGGCTTTACTCCCGCAGTCTCCGCGATTTTCTCCGTCAGAGTGCGGCACTCGGGGTCGGGGTACAGATTGAGTACCCCCGCCGCGGCGGCTGCCGCCGCCCGCGCCTTTTCGGACGGCGGGAACGGCGATTCGTTTGTGTTCAGCTTTATGTACTGCATATCCTGCGGCTGTTCGCCCGGCGTATACGGCGTAAGCCTTTTATATTTACTGCTGAAAAATTTGCTCATTTTCTGTTGCTCCTTTCGGGCATATGTTACGAAAAAACACGGCGGTCAAGCCGATTTTTAACCGCTTTCGGCTTTTCCGCGCCGCGCTCTGCCCTGTTTCAATCCGACGCTCGGTCATACGGACAGCAGCGTCTGTATGTTCAAAGCGTTTTATTCCTTCTCAATACGGACAACGGCGCCCGTATGTCCAAAGCGTTTTATTCCTCCTCAAGACGTATAACCGCGCTCCTTGCGTGCGCCGTCAGTCCTTCCTTTCTCGCAAACCGCTCCACATCGCGGGCGGTGCGCTTTAATGCGTCCTTTGTATAATAGGTATACTGGGTCTTTTTTATAAAATCGTCAACCGACAGCGGACTTGAAAACTTTGCCGTGCCGCTTGTCGGCAGCGTGTGATTTGGCCCCGCAAGATAGTCGCCCAAAGCCTCCGGGCAGTTCTTGCCCATAAACACCGACCCCGCATGACGTATCGAGTCAAGGTAGTCAAACGGATTGTCAACGCAAAGCTCCAAATGCTCCGGCGCAATCTCGTTTGCAATGTCTATGGCGGATTTCAGATTCTTTGCAACGATAATTTTTCCGTTTTTGTCTATGGATTCGCGGGCAATCTCGCTGCGCTCCAGCGTCGGTATCTGCTTTTCAAGCTCGGTCTGTACCGCCGCCGCAAGAGATGCCGAATCGGTCACCAAAACCGCGCTTGCCAGTCGGTCATGCTCCGCCTGTGACAGCAAATCCGCGGCAACGTATCTTGGGTTGCAGGTTTCGTCCGCGACAATAAGAATCTCGCTCGGCCCCGCAATCATATCGATTGAAACGGTGCCGAACACCTGTTTCTTTGCCTCCGCAACAAACGCGTTGCCCGGACCGACAATCTTGTCAACCTTAGGTATGCTCTCCGTGCCGTAGGCAAGCGCAGCGATTGCCTGTGCGCCGCCGACCTTGAAAATCCTGTCAACGCCCGCAATATGCGCCGCCGCAAGTATCGCGGGATTTACCTTGCCGTCCTTGCCCGGAGGGGTTGTGATAACCACCTCGCGGCAACCCGCAAGCTTTGCGGGAATCGAGTCCATAAGCACGGTTGACGGATATGCCGCCGTTCCCCCGGGAACATACAGACCCGCGCGGTCGACCGGAATCACCTTCTGACCGATTACTATGCCGTCCTCATCATTTATTATAAAGCTGCTGCGCACCTGTTTTTCGTGGAATTTGCGAATGTTCGCCGCCGCCTTATTCAAAACCTCAATAAACTCAGGCTCGACCGCCGCCATTGCCTCCTCAATCTCGTTTTCGGAAACCGCAAGGCATGACAGACTTACTCCGTCGAACTTCTCGCCGTATTTAAAAAGAGCCGCGTCGCCGTTTTCCCTTACGTCCGCAATTATGTCGGCTACAATCTGCTCCACGTCAACCTCGGGGGTCGCCCGCGCAAAAATCTCCTTATTATCTATCTCTCCGTATTTCAGTATTTTTATCATAGTGTTTTCGCTCCCCCTTTGCCGTCCGCATTCTCGCGGCGCTCGGTCTGCTTTGCCATGTCCGCAGTGATTCTTTCAATCTGTTCGCCCTTAAATTTAAAGCTCGCCTTGTTCGCTATCAGCCGCGCGCTTATCGGCACAATCGTTTCAAAAGCCTCAAGGTTATTTTCCTTCAGCGTTGTTCCCGTTTCCACAATATCGACTATCACGTCCGACAGTCCCAAAATCGGCGCAAGCTCTATCGAGCCGTTAAGGTGTATTATGTCAATATCTCTGCCCTTGGACGCGTAAAAGCTCTTTGCGATTTCCGAAAACTTTGTCGCAACCCTAAGCGTGTTGCGCATATTATCTCTGAAATCCTTTTTTGCCGCGACCGCCATACGGCACCTGCCTATGCCGAGGTCGAGCAGCTCGTAAACGTCGGGACTGTATTCAAGAAGTATATCCTTCCCCGCAACGCCCACGTCCGCCGCGCCGCGCTCCACATAAATCGCAACATCGGACGGCTTGACCCAGAAATATCTTACTCCCTTTTCGGGATTTTCAAAAATCAGCTTTCGGTTGTTCTCCTTTATAGACGGACACTCAAAACCCGCCCTTTCAAACATTGCATATACCTTTTCACCGAGCCTCCCCTTTGGCAGCGCAACATTAAGCATTGTTTTCAATTATCTCAACCCCCTTGCCACACAGCTTTAAAAGCTGTCTGTATCTCAGCTTTTCCGGAATCTTTTTCTGCGCGGTGACGCTCCTTCCGTCAGCCGCCAAAAGCCTTACCGCGCGGCTGAGCGCCGCCGTGTCGCAGTCCTCGTCATATAAAATCAGCGCGTCCACATCATAGCCGCTGTCCGTCTCCGCAAACCGCTCCAGCATATCAAGATATACCGCAAAACCTATCGCGTGCGGCCCCTTGTTCATCTTTTTCATCAGCTTGTCATACTGTCCGCCCGCAAGAACGCCCGACGCAACGCCGTTTATAAAGCCTTTGAACACAAATCCGTTATAGTAATTCATGTCGTTTATTACCGAAAAATCAATCCGAACTCTGTCCCCAAAGCCTTCCTCCTCCAAAAGCGACACAATCCGCAGCAGTCTGTCGACAGGCTCCGCAATTTCATCGCTTCGCAGCTTTTCCAGTACCGGCGCGACCTTAGCCGCGTTTCCGTAAGCGGAAAGCAGCATACAGAGAGCAGAGCCGTCAACCCCCGCCGCCGCGCATACCGCGTTTATGCCGTAAACATTCTTTTCGCCTATGCACTTGTACACCTCGGCAAGCGCCCCGCCGTCAAGTCCAAGACTGTCAACCACCGCCGAAACAATGTCAAGCTGAGAAATATCAAGGACAAAATCCGCCGATATTCCTTCAAGGCTTTTTGCCGCAAGCAGCAGTACCTCATAAATATTGTACTCGTCAACATCGCCGATACATTCAAGTCCTACCTGCATTATCTCTTTAAAAGAGCGGCTTCCCTTTGGCACGCGGTAAACATTTTCGTTGTAATATACCTTCTGAACGCAGCCCTTTTTGTACTCGCTGTTCTTTATTATAGAAAGCGTAACGTCCGGCTTCATAGCCATCAGCCTTCCGTCCGTATCGTTAAAGGTAATTATGTTGTCCGAGATAAGAAAATCCTTATTCCGCACATACAAATCGTATTCCTCAAACCGACTCATCTTAAACTGTGTATATCCGTAGCTGCGGTACAGTCTGCGCATTTCACAAGCCGCCGCCTCGTCCTTTTTCATTATATCCGTGTCCGTTTTCATGCTTTTACCTCACTTTAGCGCTTTATCACTTTATTATTTTAGCACACTAAAGTGATAAAGTCAATAGGAAATTATAATTTTTTAGAAAATTATCCCGTCACCGTATGGGTCACAAACACCTCGCGCGTGCTGTTCTTAAGGACAGCCGCGGCTTTTTCCGCATCAGCGGCATTTTTGAATATGCCGAAAACAGACGGTCCGCTGCCGCTCATCAGTGCGTAGTCCGCGCCGCAGTCGGTCATGACCTTTTTATATTCGCCGATTTCGCGGTGTTTTGCCGCGGTCACCGTTTCAAGAACGTTTCCGCCGCACGCGGCAAGACCCTTTATATCGCCCCGTCTTATCGCGGCAAGCGCGCCGCGCGTGTCGGGATGAGCGATTCCTTCGTCAAGGACAAGGCTTTTATATACATGAGCCGTTATTACCTCAAACTCCGGTTTTGCGACAACCATTGTTCCGACATTAAGCGGCTCAACCTCCGAAAGCTCCGTTCCTATACCGCTTGCGAGCATCGCCCCGCCGTAGATAAAGAACGGCACGTCCGCGCCGATTTTTCCGCCAAGCTCCGCAAGTCCGCTACAAGAAAGCGGCTCGCCGAATACCTTGTTAAGCGCGCGCAGCACGCCCACCGCGTCGGACGAGCCGCCGCCGAGCCCCGCGCCCATAGGTATATTTTTTTCGATATGTATTCCGACCTCGGCATCTTCTCCGACCGTTTCAAGAAACAGCTTTGCCGCGCGCGCCGCAAGGTTGCCGCCGTCGCACGGAATACGGCTGTCCGTGCATGATATATGTATGCCGCAGCCGCTATGTGCGCTCACCGTAAGGGTGTCATATATCCCTATCTGCTGCATTATCATTTCCACATCGTGATAGCCGTCGCTGCGCCGCGACTTGACGTCCAGCGTCAGATTCACCTTTGCATAGCATTTTACCGTTATTTTATCAGTTTGTATTTTCATATTATTTCCAATTCCTCCGCCGCGTTCAAGCGTTAATACACGCGCCCGCAAAAATTCTGTTTGCGCGCCGTGCAAAACCCGCCGCGCAATGTTAAAACCCGTGCCATACTTCGTTCAAAACCAAAACTCGCCATACGTCCGCAAAATCCGCCGCGCGTCGCGCCGATTATTCCCGCCGCTTTGCGTTGCCGCGCCCGCGGCATGGTTTTTCGCGCCTATACAGCTATGGCTTCCGTTTTCGCGGAAGCCATACGCTGTGATATATTATTATTTCTCCGAATCCTCAGGCTTCAAAGCCACGCCGTCTGCATTACCGGCATTTTCCGCGGCCGCGTTCTGCACGTCGGCGGTCTGCGGGTCAGCCTTCTGCGCGCCGTCTTTTTGCGCCGCAGAGGGCGAAAAGAGCGCCTCGAACTCGTCCTCGTCAACCTTTTCCTTTTCAAGAAGCAGCTTTGCGGTTGCCTCCACCTTATCGGACTGCGCCTTCAGTATATCTGTACAGCGCGCGTAGCAGCCGTCGATTATATGCTTGATTTCCGCATCGATTTTCGCCGCAACGTCCTCGCTGTAATTCTTTGTATGGCCGAGGTCCCTGCCGATAAACACCTCGTCGCTGCTGCTTGAAAACGTTCGCGTTCCCAAAGAGTCGCTCATGCCGTACTTAACTATCATGTTTCTTGCTATCGACGTCGCACGTTCAAGGTCGTTTGACGCGCCTGTGCTTATATCGCCGAGGAATAGCTGCTCCGCAACGCGTCCGCCAAGCAGCGACACTATTTCCTCCAGCATTTCGGTTCTGGAGGTGTACGAAACATCCTCTTTCGGAAGTGAGAGCGTATATCCGCCGGCTCTGCCGCGCGGAATAATCGAAATCTGATGTACTCTGTCCTGGGTCGGCAGCATCTTTGACACAACCGCGTGACCCGCCTCGTGATACGCGGTCAGTTTGCGTTCCTTCTCGGTTACCACGCGGGTTCTCTTCTCCGGCCCCGCAACAACCTTCATAATCGATTCTTCAAGGTCGAACATGGTGATTTTCTTCTGTCCCGCCTTTGCCGCACGGAGCGCAGCCTCGTTCATAAGGTTTTCAAGGTCGGCGCCCGTGAATCCTACGGTCGTCTTTGCAAGCACGTCAAGGCGCACGTCCTCCGCAAGCGGCTTGCCCTTGGCGTGTACCTTCAGTATTTCTTCTCTACCCTTAACGTCCGGCGCGTCAACCAAAACCTGACGGTCAAATCTGCCCGGTCGCAGCAGCGCGCTGTCCAGTATATCGGGGCGGTTTGTCGCCGCGATTACTATAACGCCCTCGTTCACGCCAAAACCGTCCATCTCAACCAGCAGCTGGTTAAGCGTCTGCTCTCTTTCGTCATGACCGCCGCCGAGTCCCGCGCCCCTCTGGCGGCCTACGGCGTCAATCTCGTCTATGAATATGATACAGGGAGCGTTCTTTTTTGCGTGTTCAAACAGGTCGCGGACACGCGACGCGCCTACTCCGACAAACATCTCTACAAAATCCGAGCCGGAAATCGAAAAAAACGGAACCCCCGCCTCGCCGGCAACAGCCTTTGCGAGGAGGGTTTTACCCGTTCCAGGAGGCCCTACGAGCAAAACGCCCTTCGGAATCCTTGCGCCAAGCTCGCGGAATTTCTGCGGCGCTTTAAGGAACTGGACTATCTCCTTAAGCTCCTCCTTTTCTTCGTCCTCGCCCGCAACGTCCGCAAAGGTCTTTCGGTTATTTGGGTCAACCGACATCTTTGCGCGGCTCTTGCCGAAGGACATCATTCCGCCCTTGCCGCCGCCCTGGGTCTGACGCATGAAAAACACCCAAAAAACAATCATTATAATTATCAGTCCTATTGACGGAAGAATGCTGAGCCACCACGGCGGAGTCTTTGGCTCCGGCGTGTCAACCTTCAGCGTTCCCGCATCAACCTGACGCTCTATTTCCTTGCCCACACTCTCGTAAAGAGCGTAATAACCCGGTATCGCAACGGTCAGCTTTGTGTTGTCGGTCAGCGTTGCCGTTGCCGTTGTGTCGACAATCTGGATTTCCTTTACCTGTTCCTCCTTTATCATCGTACACAAATCCGAGTAGATGTATTTGGTCTGACTCTCCGGCATTGAGGACATAATAAATATTGCCAGTATGATTAAAAACAGCATGATATAAAAGCTCATTCTGCGCGCAAAATTCTTCAAGCCACTACCTCCTTGTTTATTGTTGATAATTATATATCTTACCATATGTTGACTTTAAAAACAATAGCAAAACCGAATTTTTAAAAAAAATGTAACATTAATAGTATTGACAAAATATCAAATAACAATTACAA
>ERZ1034917.1258-NODE-1258-length-16655-cov-5.287590_pt1 | contig 16655 bp, 14 predicted proteins | sample MGYA00520605_ERZ1034917 | MGnify/ENA primary metagenome ERZ1034917 (study PRJEB33766, sample SAMN09781784) | gut metagenome | biome: gut microbiome | host: Homo sapiens | place: Madagascar | study: EMG produced TPA metagenomics assembly of the PRJNA485056 data... | reverse complement strand
GGATTGCTGCGCGTCACAATGACGCGTGGATTGCTGCGCGTCACAATGACGCGTGGATTGCTGCGCGTCACAATGACGCGTGGATTGCTGCGCGTCACAATGACGCGTGGATTGCTGCGCGTCACAATGACGCGTGGATTGCTGCGCGTCACAATGACGCGTGGATTGCTGCGCGTCACAATGACGCGTGTCCGATAACTCGCTTCTGCGCTTCACTTCCCCGAGATTCGGTGGAATGATTTGTTTCGCGCGGCCGTATGGGACGTCCGCGCGACAGAAGTGAATAGGGGAGCGCTCCCCAACCTGGCGCATGCTGGGCGGTTCGAAACGCCGCGGCATGCGGCAGAAAGGAGCCTTCAATGGTCAAAGGCAAGCAGACGGGTTCTTCAAGGCGAATTCTGCCATCGAATCCAGCGGCGGAGGCCTCCGTCCTCGGCGGATGCATCATCAATCCCGAACTCGTATCAAGGGTCAGGGGCATCGTTGCCGTCGACGACTTCTTCGCCGAACGAAACCGCATCGTCTACGGAGCATTGCTGGACCTCGCCGATTCAGGAAGGCCCATAGACCAAATCTCGCTCGCCGATCGACTCGCCGCGAAAGGGGAACTTGATAAGGCTGGCGGTAGGCCTTACGTCATCGAGCTGGCAAACAGCACCCTATCCCAACTGTCCTGCATCGACCACGCGAGGATCGTCGCGCGCTGCTCAACGCAGCGCTGCCTCATCAAGACGGCCATCGATATCTCGGCGATGGCCTACGACGACCAGGAAGACGAGGCGGAAATAGTCGCCGAGAGCTTCCGCATGATCGCGCGCGCGGCCGTCTCGCGCAGAAAGGCGCGGGGCGACGCGGATGCAGAGAGCGAGAGACTGTTTTCGATGGGCTTGGAACTCATCGGGATGGCAGTCGCACGCTAACGGGCGCGAGGGGCATGCCTATGCATGCCCCTCTTTCTCTATATAGGCAAAACCCAAAGCGGGGCTGGACCGTTTGGGGGCATACCCAGAACCCGCATTTCCGAAAAGTCGCGCCGCGCCCGTTCGCCGCGCGCGAGAACGGAGTTTAATCGGTGCGACCGCAGTGCTCGACCAACGCTGCGGCGATTTTTCGCCGCGCGGGCCGGAATCCATCTCCTTCCCTTAGCTCGCGCGGCTCCGTACCGAACCAAAAGGGATTGCTCATGGACTCCGTCATCAACAGTTTCTTCAACACGATTGAATCTGGGCTCATCATGCCCGTCGCAAACGGCATCTGGGGCATCCTGCCCATCATCCTCTATGTCGCGATCGGCATCACGCTCGTCTCCGTCGCCTTCTCGTCGTCGATGCAGAAGGGGCAGAAGATCGCCGGCATAGTAGGGCTGATCTTGCTCGCCGTCGCAATCCATTTCATTCCAGACCTAATAACGCAGGCGATGAACGGCTCTGTGGACCTGTCGTCCTTCAAGGCGGAGAACATTGCCGACCAGGCCCAGCAGACCGCGTCGCAATACGCGGCGTCCGGCTCCGAGGCCTCCGGCCAGGGTTCGACCACATTGTCCGGCATCGACCCCGACAGCGCCGGGGAATAGCCGAATGGCCCCGGGACTTTCCACCTTCTGCCTCAAGCTCGTCGACTCGCAGACCAAAGGCGAGATACTTGCCGAAAACGACGAATCCGAAGGCGGTCGACGCGCTCCGATGTATGTCCTCGAGTCGGAAGACGGCATGAGGACGAGGCCGCTGACCTTCGGCCGCCAGTACTCATGCCTTTCCGAGGATCTCACCGACAGGGACGGAAACGTCGTCGGCCGGGCGAATTGGGACTACGCCGCAGTTCCGGCGGGCGCATACTGGGTGCGGATTGTGAACCTGCCCGACGGGTATGGCGCGCGCGAGGGAATTCGCGTCGAGCTGTCCGAAATCGACAGCTCGCCTATCGCCGTCGAACTCGACCGGCGGGTGGAAGCGGAGCCATCAGGCGGCTGGGGCCTCGCCGCCGCCATTCGCGAGGGCCTTTCCCGCATAAGCAAATTCGACGCGCAGTGGCTCGCGGCGATGGTCGGGCTGGTTTTCGCATGGGCATGCCTCGCCGCGCCGTTCGCGTGGGTCGTCGCCTTCTCGGCCATCGCCGCCAAAACCCCCGGATTCGGAATCTTCTTCGCGCTCGGCAACATCTCAGACTACCTCTCCTCGTATATTTTGAACGGCTGGCGCGCCGTGGGGCTGCTGTCCTCCGCCTACGGCTCTCCGCTTCTCGCTTGGGCGATCGCGGCCGCGCTCGCCGCGGCCGGCTTCGCCTGGTCGGCCGCGGCCGCTACGGCGAAGATCGATTCGCGGAGGCTCTCTAATCCGCTCATCGACAAGGCGCCTCCCGTCGCCGGCGACAACCAGTTCGGCTCCTCCGTGGTATTGAGGAAGCCCGACGAGCTGAAGGCCGAGCTCGACTCGATAGACCCCGACGACCCGGACCTCGAATTGTCGGGCGTGGTATTGGGAACCATGCCCGAGCCGCTGCCGAAGGAGGCAATCGAGTCCGTCCGCTGCGCCGTCGGCACATGGGCGGCGGGCTTTATGCCCGGAAGGCGCGCGGTGCCCGCCGTGCGCGGCCGCTATGCCACGTGCGTCGAGGACGAGAATAGCATCATCTTCGGCGGAACTCGCGCCGGCAAGACCCGACGAATCCTGCTCGCGACCATACACAGCCTGCTCGCCGCCAGCGGCGAGAGCATGATCATCCTCGACCCGAAAGGCGAGCTGTTCGGCCTGACTTCCCGCAAGGCCATGGAGGTCCTCGGGGCGGAGAACGTCATCAGGATCGACCTGCGCTCGCCGGCGTTCTCCAACTCGGTGAACCCGCTCCAGCTCGTGATAGACGCGGCGGGCCGGGGCCGCGACGGCGGCAAGCCGGACTTCGACTTGATGGTCCAGACGGCCGGGGACGTCGTGGAGGCGCTCATGCCGTCGGCCAACGACACTGCGGGCTCCAAATTCTGGAACGACGGCGCACGCTCGTACGTCAAAACCGCCATCCTCTACGTCGTCTCGAGCCAATCCATCCCCGAAGACCAGCTGAGCATCACCACGGTCTGCCGCATCCTCGAGCGCTACGGCCAGGACCGCGACGAGCGCCCCGCGAAAGGCGGCGCCAAGCCCCCGCGCTACAACCCGTTCGAGTGCATGGTCGACGAATTCCCCATGAACCATCCCGTGACCGAGGCCTACGCGACGCTGCGAAACGCGATCGACAAAGAGCGCTCGCAGTTCATAACGACCGCCCTCACCAACCTCCGCGATTGGCGCGACTCCAACATCGCCGCCATGACCTCCACCACGAGCCTGCCGTGGAAGGAAGTCGGCAAGAGGCGCTGCGCCGTCTACATCATCATCCCGGCCGAGAAAGACACCTACGCGGCCTTCGCGCGCCTGTTCATATCCCAGGCCTACACGGCGCTGATCGGGGAGTCCTCGCTGTACGGCGGCAGGCTGCCGTACAGGGTAAACATGCTCTGCGAGGAGTTCGGCCAGATTCCCGCCATCGACAAGCTTCCCAACTGGCTTTCCACCTCGCTGAGCGCCGGCATCAGGTGGTTTCTGGTCATGCAGTCCGTGGCCCAGGTCACGGAGCGCTACGGTCGCGAGGCGAAGCCGATCATCCTGGAGAACTGCAGCATCAAGGTGCTCGTGAAAACCACCGACGCAGAGGAGACGGGCAGGCTCTTCAGCACGCTCGCCGGCAGATACACGTGCAGGGGAGAGTCGTCGTCGACCTCGGGCGACAGGCTCTCCCCCATAAAGCGCAACGCGTCGAAATCGCAATCCCTCATGGGCAGGGATTGGTTCTCGCCGGCGGACATATGCACCTGGCACGCCGACTACGGCGCCCTCGTGCACAAGGGGGGCGTTGCTGGCGGATGCCTGCTCATCCCGCTTCCCGACGTCTCGAAGACGCCGACCACCGCGTACTTCGGGCTGGGCGACAAGAAGCACAATGCCGAGCTGTCGCGCAGGGCGCTCTACGGGGCCGGCCCGAAGATCCGCAGGCCGTCGCGCAACCTCTGGTACCTCGGGATAGACCGCCTCGAGGGATACAAGACCAAGGAGCTCAAGCAGAACGCGATATTGAAGGCCGAGGGCGACAAGCTGACCGAAATCCACAGGAACAAGAAGACGGCCGACGAGAAGAATCGCGAGCACGAGATCCTCGCCAAGCTCGTCAAACCGGACGGCACCGAGATCACGGGCGAGTTCGGATACAACTACGCGGACGAGCTGAGGCAGGGCAATGGGCTCGGTGGCCGGTTCAGGGGATGGGATTTCGTGCCGGGCGACACGGTTTACGAAATCGACAAGAAAATCAAGGAGCGCCAAGAAAGGATCGACGGCCTCAAGCCGAAGAAATCGAAGCGCGCGACCGCGCCGAAATAATCCCCGTTCGCCGCGTCTGGGGAATATAACGCCCTATAATCTCCTATACCCCGTAAGGTTTACGAGCTAGTAACGTTTACATGGCAATTCGGACCGGCGTCGCCGGTCCGAGCAGATAGGAGAGAAATATGCTCGAGAAAAGCAAGAAGCGCATCGCCGCCGGGGCATCCGCGCTGGCTTGCGGCCTCTTTTCGGCGGCGCCCGCCTTCGCCGCCAGCACCGGCAGCTTCGAGAGCGCGGTCAACCAGATCCGAGACACGGCCAACGACACGATCCTCATCGTGGGCTACGGCATCCTCAGCCTGCTGGCCGCCATCGCGCTCGTCATCATGGCGATCAATATCGTAGGGCTCGCGATCGGAAGGCAGGGAGCGACAAGGGAGAAGGCGATCGGCTCCGCGATATTCGTGGTCGGGGTCCTGGTCTTGGCCGTGTTCCTCCCGTCGATCGTCAACGGAATAGCCGGCATGGTGAGCGGCGACGTCTCTCTCGGAAGCGCCACCAGGGGATAGGGCATGGAAGCGATAGCCCAAATAGCTCTCCCGGTGGCGCTGAAGGCCGGCGCCGCGATGCTGGTCTGCGCCCTGGGCGTCGCGCTCTCCAGCGTCGTCGTCCCCTTTATCCAGGCCTTCGGTCCGTGGCTGACCAATTGGATCGAAATACCGGGGCTGTCGATCTTCATCCTCTGGGGGCAAGCCATAGCCGTGGTCGCAGCCATCGCGATAAGGGCGGGCGTCGGGATTCGCGACATGCTCCTGGCATCCGGCGGCGAGGCACGCACCGGCTTGGGGGAGTACGTTTTCAAGAGCGTCGTCTCAATCGCGCTGGTCGGGCTCATGCCGACCTTCTGCTCCATGGTGATGTGGTTCGGGCAGAGGATGATGTCCGACGTCTTCGGCGCCGTGAGTCTCAACAGCTTCACCCTCACGTTCGGCGTCGACGCGGTCGTCCAATCCATCCTCGACGGCGACCTAACCGCGCCCTTGGTCTTTCTCTGCTACATAGTCTTGTGCTTCATCGCATTCGGGTTCGTCATCACGTCCATCTATCAGCTGATGAAAAGGCAATTCCAGATGCTCTTCGTCTCCGTGGCCGCGCCTTGGATTGGAATCAAGGCGGCAACGGAGAGCGACTCGTCGACCTATTGGGAGTTTTTGCAAAGCCTATTCGGCATGTGCGTAGTCCAGTGGCTGCAGTACATCGGCCTCATAGTCGGGCTGAACATGATGTCGGCGACCATCGGCTCGTCCCTCGACATCAACTCCATCGATATGGGCTCGGCGTCTTTCACCAACCTTTTCCTGGTGCTCGCCGAGTTCGGCGCGGCATTGGGCATTCCGGCCCTTGTAGACAGGTGGACTTTCTCGGCCCCCGGCGCCCAATCCGGAAGCGTGCTCATGGGCATGATCATTCGAAAGGGCCTCGCGGGACCCAGAATCCCCGCCATGAGATCCAATGCGAAGAACTAGGAGCCGGAGATGGATGTCATTAAGGGAGCCGTCCCGCTCATAAACGTCGGGGAGGGCTCGGCCTTCGCGGCAGCGGCATCGATGGCGGCTGCCGTGGGCGCCGTCGTGGCCGCCGCGGCCCTTTTGGGTTTGGCGCTCTCGTTCGTGCGCGCCATGACCGACGCGGGCGACGAGCGCGCCCGTGCGGAAAGGGCAAAGGACGCGGCGAGAATACCGCTCTCGGTTCTCGCCATCGGATTCGTGCTGTGCGCCGGATCCGGAATCTACCTCGCGGTCAACGCCAACGCCGCGGAGGACGGGATCAAGAGCCAGGCCGCCGAGGCGGTCGAGGATTACTCGACCAACCCCGGCTCGGGCGACGAGTCCGAGAAGCTCGCCGACAACGCCTTCGTGCCATCGAATCCAGGCTGGAAGACGTCGCTTTCGACGTCGAGCAAAGGCAAGGACGCATCTGGCAATTGGAATTGGGCCAACAACCCCTCATACCCGCAGTACGACTACAGCCAATTGCTCGGGGACAGCTTCAAGGGCGGGCACTACGAGATTGACGGCACCTACGTCTACACCTTCGGGAGCGGCGAGGGGTCCAAGCCCACAACCATGAGGATCCCGCTTCCGAGCGAATTCAAATAACAGGTTTTCGCCTGCCGCGCGGTCGAGCGCGCGGCAGGCGCGAAGAGATTGGAGATGGAAATGGCGGAGACGCCGACGGCGCCGGTATTCCGGCAAATGCGCACCGGGGTGGTGTTCTTGGGCATGAGGCCCGCCGATTGGGGCAAGCTCGCCGCGCTGGGCGTGCTGTGCCTCGCCCTGTTCTACGCGACCGGCCTCATAACCGTCAACGCGACGGTGGAGCGCCATTCCTACGACATCACCGACGAGGTCGTGGAGTACAGGGCCGCGCGAGACGCCGCCGCCCAGGCGCGCGATGCGATGAAGAAATACGGCGCCCAAGACATCTCCGAAATCGATTTGCCGGCTTCCACGCGCGAGGAGGCGGAGAAGGCCGCCGAGCTCGGCATCGGGCCGGACGCCAGCGACGAGGAGGTCGCGGCGATGGTGCCGGCGACTCAAGTCGAGAAGGTCCCGCTCGTCGGCGACGTTTGGCGCGGGCTGTTCTTGGTCGCGCTTCCAGTCGTGGGGTTCCTCATGCTTCATTTCGAGGCGGCCTTCGGCACGAACATGATGCGAGAATGCTCGCGATTCGTCCGCTGCCTGCGCGCGCAGCACGTCTACACCTCCGACACGGGCCTGCTTTTCGAGGAGGCCCGCCGTGACTAGGAATGCCAAAAAAGACGGACGCCGCAAGAGCGTCGAGCAGGCCATGCCGCTGGCCGACTTCCAGCGCGACATGGCAATCATGAAGAACGGCGACCGAATCGCATACATGGAGCTTGCGGGGGAGAACGTCTCCCTCTACGACACCGCCCAGAAAAAAGAGCTCGCCGACTCGCTCGCGGCGTTCTTCGCGTCGATCAAGCGCGAGTTCGCGATCCTTAAATACCCCGTCGAGCCCGACGTGTCCGGACAGCTCGCGTTCATCAACGCCGCGATCTCGCGCGAGCGAGCCGCGCTCGCGGCGTCGCAATCCGATTCGGAGCGGACCGAGCACGAGGCGATGCTCGCGATCCTCGAGGAGAGGCTTTTGCCCAAGGCGCGCGAGGAGGCGACGGGCGGATCGCGCTGGGAATTGCCCACGTGGGTCGCCGTGCGCTACGGGTCGGGCGAGGACCCGGACTCCGTGCGCCGGTCGATGTCGTCGATGCTCAACGCGGCGCGCCAGGCGGGCCTTCGCGCGCGGTATTTGGACGAGGCGGGCATGCGGCGGATGTATTCCCTGTACTTCAAGCCGTCGGGCGGCGAGACCTCCGATTCCGGGGTCTACTACCCGGCCGCGCTTCCGGAAAGGGGCCGATGATGGCGCGCAAGCCGATGGAGAAGGGGCTGCAGAACGGCCTGGGGCAAATTCGCGTGAACGCCTACAACGTCAACTACGTCTCCCCCTCGAGGCTAGAGTTCCGCGAGACCCACGGGGTCGTCGACGACCAGTACTTCATGCCCATGCACATAGCGCGCTTCAGGGAGCGCCAGCCGCTCGGATGGGGCGACACGTTCTTCGGCAAGGACGCCATCAGGGCGCCGTTCGCCATTCGATGCAAACCGCTGTCCGACGGCGAGGCCGAGGACATGATCAACCACAGCAAGGCCGAGTTCGCCGACAACCAGCCGGGCGACGCGATGCGCACCTATGCCGAGCTGCGCAGGCGCCAGCGCGCAGCCGAGGCCACCGACGAGGTGGCCGACAGGCTGATCGAGGACAACGAGCCCATTTTCCACGTATACATGTCGACCATACTCCGCTCGCAGGAAAAGGAGGGCCTGGGCGTGCTGCGCTCGCAGTTCGAGAACCGGGCCTATGCCGGGGGCAACCGCGCCCGCAAGGCGTTCGCCGACACCGAGGGCGCCTTCTGGGCGGCGAGCCCGTTCATCGCGGAAGACGAGTTCGCGTCCAGGTGCATGGCCTTCCCCATGATGAGCTCGACGCTGGGCTACCTGCTACCGACCAGCACGCCGGGCCTCGACCACGGCCACGGAATAACGCTGGGCCAGGACCGATACGGCGGCCTGGTGCGCATCGACGTGGAGACGAACACAGAAGACTGCCCCAACTCGAACATATTCATCGCGGCGGAATCCGGCTCGGGAAAATCGACGCTCGCCAAGGACGTCATCCTCCAGGAGCGCGCCCTGTACGGCGCGAAGGTAATCGTTCTCGGCGATCCCGAGAGCGAATTCGGCTACTTCTGCATGGCGACGGGCGGGTCGCTGTCGCGCGTGGGCCGCGACTGCAACATCTCGCCGTTCGAGCCGCGCAACATCGGCACGGCCGACGACGCCGACGACGACGGCTCGCTCGCGAGCGACCTCGAGGTGCTGGCCGCGCGCGAGGCCGCGCTCGACGAATACGTGCTCGCGTCGACGATCCCGTTCCTCAAGACCTTCCTGCAGATGGCATTCAAGGGAATCACGGACGATTTGCTCGACTACCTCGACATCGCGCTCGAGGCGCTCTACGCCGACCACGGGATCATGGTCGAGACGACCTTCCGCGAATACTACGCCGGGCCCATGACGTACCCCAACATGCGCGAGCTCTACGAGAAGTTCGAGTCGCTCGGCCGGGACTACCGGGCCGCGGCCGAGCCGTTCGGGCGCCTCGCGCTGGCGGTGCGATCCGCGGCCGTCGGGCACAACTCGCACATGTGGAACACCCGCACGGACTTCGACTCCACGGCGGACTTCATCGTGCTCGACACCCAGGGGCTATCCGAAGACCCCGGGATCAAGCAGGCGCAATACTACAACCTCATCACCTGGGCCTGGTCGCAGGTGCGCGCGCAGCGCTTCTCGGGCCAATACGTGCGCCTGGTCGCCGACGAGATTCACACCGTCATGAACCGCAACTCGCCGGACGCCGCGAACCAGATCGGCAACATAGCCAAGCGCATCCGCAAATACGGCGGAGGCCTGATGTGCATCACGCAGATGATCACCGAGCTGATGGACCCGGAGATCGCCAGCGCCGGCCGCGCCGTCATCTACAACTCGGCTTACAAGTTCTTCGGCCGAAGCTCGGGGCCGGACGCCGGCGGCAACCTCTACGAGATACAGAAGCTGCTCTCGCTTCCCGACGACATCGCGCTGAAGCTCACCGGCGCGCGAAAGCGGCAGTTCGTCATGGCCGCCGGCTCGCAGAAGATATGGCTCGACGTTTTCGAGCTGGAGAAATGGGAACTCGACATGTTTGGCAAGGGAGGCGGCAAGTGATGCCGCTGCCCTCCCCGAAAAACCTCGCCAAGGCGGCCGCCAGCGCCGCCATGCTCGCCTGGGTCCTGCTCGGACCGGGGCTGCTCGCCATGCTCGGGTGCTCGTCGACGACGACCATCTCGGGCGACGGGACGACGGTGGAGGTCCCGGCGGACATATCGCAGGCCGGCTTCACCGTCACCTGCTACGACCAGTTCCTCGGCGCATGGGCGGCGGGGACAAAGCAGCGCGAGATTTCGGAGGCCTGGGACGAGGCCGGGGCGAAGTTCGACGACGGCATCGCCGTCCTCGACGGCTGCTACCTGGTCGCGTGCGCGAGGAAGTTCGGCGCCGTGGGGGACAAGGTGACGTTCCGCATGTCCGACGGCACGGAGCTTCCCTGCATCATCGCCGACCAGAAATCCGAGGGCGACGCCAATTATTCAGAATACGGGCACATGTACGCGGGCAAGGTCAACGTGATCGAGTTCGAAGTCGCCTATTCATTCTATAAGCAGTACGGAAACCCCGGCACGAACGGCTGGCGCATGGAATGGGCGGGGCTGTCGGTCTCATCGGCCATCAACCACGGCGGAAACGCGCAGGTCTCGACGGGGCTTTCCGGCTGCAGCGCGACTTCCTCGGCCTTCGGGACCGGATACGTGCAGCGGGCCCGCGAGATCGCCGAGGACGATTCGCGCGGCTACACGTTCGGCGCGAAGGGGCAGAACGGCGAATACGACTGCTCGGGCCTGGTCTGGTGCGCGCTGCGCGATTCGGGCTACGACGTCTCATCCTGGCCCGGCGGCACGTCGACCGAGGAGAAGGGGCTTCTGGCCATGGGGTTCGACGTCGAGGACTACTCGGCCGACCGCCTGCGCGCGGGCGACATCCTCTGGTGGGATTCCGGCGACGCTGGACACACGGCGATCTACTCGGGCGACGGCAAGCTCATCGAGGCGGCACAGGACTACGACGGCCAGCCGGGAGACTCCGGCGGCCGAGAGATCTGGGAGCATGGCCTGTACGACCCCGGCTGGCAGAAGATGGCCCACGCGCCGGCCTCGTCGCCGACCTCGGCGGCGGGGCTGTACGGCTGCGCCGCCAAGGCGGAGGGGCTGGCCGGCGGCCAGGAGTACGACGCCGCCAACGACCGCCAGAAGAAGGTCGCCGACCTCGCCGCATCGCGCGCCGTCGACTCGACCGAATACCAGCAGTACTGCGCCAAATGGGCCGGCGACGTGGTCGATTCCGCGCTCGGCGCCAGCACCTCGCGCTACGGCAGCGCATACCTCGACTTCAAGGCGAACGCGGTCTCGACCTCGCCGACGGGCATACCCGTCGGCGCGGCGGTCTACGGATCGGGATGGCCCACGGCCTCCGACGGCTCGTCCAACCCGTTCGGCCACGTCGGCATATACATCGGCGACGGGAAGATCGCCGACTACACGAAGGTCTGGCAGATAGACGACTGGATCTCGGCCCAGAGGGCCGACTGCAACGGACAGGTCGGATGGCTCGGCTGGGGATGGATCGGCGGAATCGCCCTCGACGGATGATCGGAGGATAAGGAATGCTTTTCAAAAAGAAGAGGGAGCAAGTGATGAACGCCTGGGGCGAGCTGTGCGACGAGGCCCCCGAGCGCAGGCCGGCCGGCAAGCTCGCCATCGAGCGGGCCGACGCCCTGCCGGAGAAGCAGCGCCGGCGCCGATACGCGCTCATGGCCGGCGCCGCGCTGGCCCTGGCGGCCGTGGCGCTTGCCGGCGGCACCTGCGCCGCCATGAGCTCCACGGCGAGCGCCCCGGGCGCGGCGGATGCCGCAGAAAGCCAGCCATCGTCCGGCCAGGCGAGCGGGCAGGAGCCCCAGTCGGATGTCTCCCGCTACGCCAACATCTCGAAATGGGAGTTCCTCTCCGACGAGAGCAAGGCCGATTTCGCCTCGCGCTTCGACGCCTACGCCGAAGAGCTCGGGCTCGGCGACGGGCCGGCCATGTGCTACTCGCGCATCGAGGCGGACGCCGGCGTGTACACGGCATGGCTGTCGCTGCCGGTGGGCGAGCGCTTCTTCAAGGTGACTTTCGCCGCCCGCGACAAATCGTTCGCCTTCGAGGAGTGCGCGATGCCCGAGGGGCTGCCTGAGGTCAACTACTCGTCGGTCGGGGCCCAGGCCGATTCCCAAACCGAATCCCGGGCCGAGACGCCGGCGGGCGAGGAACAGGCGTACCCATCGCAGGCCGACAGCTCGTACATGAGCGTGGACCGGGGGCAGCGCGACGCCGCGGCCGCAGAGCAGCATTCATGGGTGCGCTGCGACTCGGCGTCCTCGCTTTCGGGCTTCCTCGGATCCGCGGCCGCGTCCCAGCTTCCCGGCTCCGTCACGGGCTGGCTCGCGAGCAAGGGATACGCGGCAGAGGCGTCCGCATGCCAAATCGACCTGGCGAGCGTCTCCGGGACCTCGGCCCTCATCGGCTTCTCGATGAAATGCGCGACGTCCTCGGGCGAGGTCTCGCTCGACTGCGAATGGAACGATGCGGCGGGGCAGTTCGGCTTCGCCCTCGCATAGGAAACGTTTGGTCAGAATCGTAGTAAGGAGATGGCATGATCAAAACGAAGAAAACCATGGGGGCGATATGCTCCGAGGCCCATCGCGCCGCGATGGAGGAGATGCTTCCGGCTGGCTCGCCGATCGCGTGCAGCGACAACCCCGACGTGCGCCAGATACTGGAGACGATGTCGAAGCAGCTCGTCGACGTCGTGGTCGTCGACGACGCCGGGCTTCCATACAAGGAATACTCGGAGCCAGACCTGCTGGCGTTTCCGGCGTCCCAGACAGGCGAGCACCGCACCCGGCTGGTTTTCGTTCCGACCGAATCCAGGGTTCCCGGAGACAGGTTCATGGCGCAGCTCGTCAGCGTCGGCGTCTACGACATAGCCGACCCCCACACGCGCACCCTCGAGGCCGACATCCAATCGATGGTCGAGCGCCCGCGCGGCTTCGCCGACGCCACGGCGTGGTACGACATGGACGCGGCCGCCGCGGCGGCGGACGGCGCCGCGAAGCGCGCAAAGCAGAAAAACAAGGAATCCCGAAGCGGACTGTTCGGGCTTTTCGGGGGCAGAAAGAAGGACCGCGAAGCCCAGCGCGACGATACGCCCGCCGAGCAGGCGCGAAAACCCGAAACGCCGCCCGCCGCGCAGGCGCCCGAAGAAGGCCGCCCCGCCGCGCCGAGGCAGCCCGAATCCCAGGCGCAGCCCGCCGCGGAGGCGGCAGAGGTCCTCAAGAAGATGGCGGAAAGCGGCGAGGCCAGCGAGTCGGCCGTCGAATGGCTGATGAGCGCGGCCCAGCAGGCGCAGCGGCCGTCTGAGCCCGGCCGCAAACCGCGAAACGAGGTCGACGCGGCCGCCGCGATGGAGGCCATGGCGTCATCGGGCGAGGCCAGCGAGTCGGCCGTGCGCTGGCTGCGGACCGATCCGCCGGCGCAAGACCGGCGTCCGGTCGCCGGGGCCGAGCGCGTCGTCGACCCGAAGGCCGAGCTCGCGAAGGCGGCCATGCGTTCCGCGTCGGCGGCATCCGCCGTCGAATGGCTGTCGGCGGAAGAGGAGCCCGACCCGATCGCCCTCAAGATCGCCGCGAAGGTCGCCGCCGACAAGGCGGCGCATCCCGACGCGCCCGCAAGCCCGATCGCGCCCGAAAGCGCGATTCGCGAAACGACCCCGCCCGAGCCCGATGCCGAGTTGGAAACGCCGCGAGAGGCATCGGACGGGAGGGATTCCGGGCTTTCCGAAATCGCGCGTCATAATGACGCGCAACCCGAAACAACCCCCGAAGCGGCCGGCGCCGCGCATGTGGCCGAATGCGCGCCGACGCCCGAAGAGCCGTCCGCGGCGCCGGCCCCGGAGCCGGCGCCCGCCCCGGAGCCGCCGGCCGTCAACACCAGCGAGAAGGCCGGCGAGGAATCGCCCGGGCGTGCCTCCGATCCCGCGCGTCATAATGACGCGCAATCCGGCAAGCCCGCGAAAAAGCGTAAAGATTGGTCCAACCGGCGCCGCGCGCTGATCGCCGTGGCATCGCCGATCGACCCCTGCGCCGCCAGCCGCGTGGCCTTCGGCATCGCGTGCTGGACGTCGCGCCGTTCCTCCGAGCTCGGCACTTCGCTGAAGTTCGAGGACAAATCGGTCTACGACAACGTCGAAGGGCTGCTCGGCGCAGCCGGACCCGGACAGCTGCCCCGCAACCTCGACTTCGACCTCATAGGATCGACGCACGCGGACCCGGAATACGTCGTGTGCGACTGCGGGCTCGTGATCCCCGGCGACGGCGGCAACCCCGCCGGCGAGGGCGAATGGAAGTCGGCGGACATCAGAATCATGGCCGTCCCGGGAGACCCCTGGGAGGTCTACCGCGCCCGCAAGGCCGTCGAGGCCATGCCCGACCGCGGCAAGACGGATTGCATCTGGATCTTCCTCGGCGCGCCGGCGGGCTCGGTCGCGCCGTTCGTCCTGGGTGCGGCCAACACCGAGAAGGCCGTCAAGGAATCGCGCTGCTACACCGTCCCGCGCGGCGACGGCGGCTGGTGGACCGGCACCTTCCCCGACTACAAGCCCATCCTCGGGCACCTCTTCGACAAGAAGCGCGTCCCAGCCTCCAGGCAGGGGCTGCCCGATTCCATGATGTGGGGCGCGCTGGTCTCCCCAGACGGCAAGCAGCACACCGACGTCATGCCGCTTGGAAGCGAGTGGGGCAGCCTTCGCGCGGCCCATCCCGATTGGTACGCGATCGAGAACGCCTTCGCCGACAGCGTGCGCAACTCCGTCAAGCAGAAGAGCGCGTCGCTGCGCAAGCGCGAGGAGCGCAAGGCCGCCAAGGCCAACGCCCGCAAGGCAGACGCGGCGGCCAAGGCCCGCAAGGCCGCCAAAGAAGCAGCGGCCGCGGCAGACGGCCCCGATGCGCGCTAAGCCCCGGCGGCGGCGTTGGGCGGCGCCCGCATTGGCCGGCGCCGCCCTTCTCGTCGCGGCGGCCCTGCTCGCCGGATGGGCGCTGCAAGCCCGAGGCTCCGCGGCCTCGCCGGACCCTGCGGGTCGCGGCGCGCCGCCCGCGTCCGGGCGGATGGCTGCCGACGACGGGTTTCCCGACGTGGATTGGGACCGGTGGCTCGCCGTCAACCCCGACGTGGTCGGATGGGTCAGCGTGCCCGGCACGGACATCAGCCAGCCCATCGTCGCCGCCCCCGCCGACGACCGCGATTGGTACCTGGCCCATGACGTCGAGGGCGCGTGGAATCCGTGGGGCGCGGTCTACCTCGACGCGGATTGCGTCGCCGATGGGCTTTTCGGCGGGCGCGACGCCACGGTGATGGGCCACAACATGCTCGACGGGACCATGCTCGGCCAGCTCGAGTCGTACAACGACCAGGCCTGGGCCGAAGATCATCCCGTCGTGCTGCTGCAGACCCCGAAAGAGAAGCGCGCGATGATCGTCGCATGCGCCGGCGCCATAGACGGCTCCAGCGCCCAGAGGCGCTCGAGCTTCGAGTCCGACGAGGATTTCGCCGATTATCTGGGCGACAGGCTCACCGGCGCGTCCGCCGTCGTCGCCGGAATCCCGCGTGGAACCTCCCGCGTGACGACGCTGGTGACGTGCTCGTCGCAGTTCAACCCCGACAACGAGCGCACGCTTGTTACGCTCGTGGAGAGGAATTAGACATGGATACCGAAGAAAGCAAGGCCGCGCCGGACGGAGCGTCCGAAACCGCGAGGCCGACGTTTAACGCCAGGGCGGCGCTCGGCATAGCCGCAGCCGTGCTTGCCTGCTGCGCCGCCGCGGCAATCGCATGGACGGCGGCATCCGGCCAAGGCGACTCGCAGAGCTACGCCGATGGAGGCCCGGTCGCGGTGAGCGGCGCGGTCTCGGGCGGGACCGAGCAGGCCGGAGGCGGCTCGTCGCAGCCGGCAAAGGGCGCCTCGACGCGCGTCGGCGACCATGCCCACCAATGGGTCGAGGGGGTCGAGACCGTGCACCACGACGCCGAGACCGAGCAGGTCGAGGTGCCGGCGACGTACAAGTCCGTCATCGAGGACGAGACCGTGTGCAACACGTGCCAGGCCGTGGTGACCGGGAAGGCCTCGGAGCACCAGGCCCAGACCGGGCACTCGTCGTTCACCACGAACGTTCCCGTGGAAAAGCAGGTCGTCGACCAGGAGGCCCATACCGAGGACAGGGTCGTCAAGGAGGCGTGGGACGAGGAAGTGCCGAGCGGGGTCTGGACATGCTCGACCTGCGGCGCGACGCGCGACACCGACCCCTCGTCGGGAGCCTCCCGATGAGGGGCGCGACGAAGCGCGCGGCCGCATGCTCGGCGGCATTCTGCCTGGCGATGGGAGGCATCCCACTGGCCGCGTGCAGGCTGCTGCCGGCGGGACTGCCCGCGGGGGCGTCGGCGGCCGCGGTCTACCTGATCGCGCTCGCCGTCGGCCTGCATTCGATTCCGAAGCTCGCGGACGCGATGCTCGCCAGGAAGCTCGAGGGCTGGCTCGATTGGTTCGACCGCGGAGCCGCAGCCTATTCGGCCTGGCGCGGGAAGGAACCGATCCGCGAGCCGAATCCCGGCTCGAAGGACTCCGACGAGCGCAGACTCGCGGCATGGCGGAAGGATGTCGCGACGCAGGCCGCGTCGGGATCGCTTCCCAGGGAGCTATTCGACAAGGCGGCAGCGACCGGCGTGCCGTTCGCCGAGTCGATCGACCCCGCATCCCTTCCCGGAATGGACGCCCTGGAGGCTAAATACGGCCCCAGCGCGTCGGCGGCCCCGGCGAGGCGATGCGCCCTCGGCCTGGCACTCGCGGCGGGCATCTCCGTGCTGGCCATGGGGCCGGGGGCATACTCGCCGCGCATGGCCTTCGCGCTGTCGCTCGAGGGGGCGCTGCTGTGCCTCGCGGCCGTGTCGGCAGCATGCGACGAGCGCGCCAGGGT
>ERZ1034917.1257-NODE-1257-length-16656-cov-11.623155_pt1 | contig 16656 bp, 4 predicted proteins | sample MGYA00520605_ERZ1034917 | MGnify/ENA primary metagenome ERZ1034917 (study PRJEB33766, sample SAMN09781784) | gut metagenome | biome: gut microbiome | host: Homo sapiens | place: Madagascar | study: EMG produced TPA metagenomics assembly of the PRJNA485056 data... | reverse complement strand
TGGTTGCGCTGACGGCGGCCATACTCCCTGCCCGCCGTGCGATGCGCATAAGCCCGAACGCGGCCATACGGACGGAGTGATGCATATGAGAAAGCTTTTACCTATTATATTGGCATTCATGCTTATGCTTGCCGGGTGCGGGAGGGGAGAAGAAGGCATTGTGCAGATACTGGAGGACGAACAAACCCTGCAAAGTGCTGCGCAGCCCGAGGAACAGCTTATCGAGCGCCGCATAGAGATGACCGGAGATATTTCGCAGCCGGGCACCATGGCCATAATGTGCAGCGAAGGATACTGGCGCACATGGCGCGTGGAAACGGCCGACCAAAACGGCGAAGTGAAAGAATACCGATACGAAATCGAAAGCATGCTTCCGCAGGATGCGGAGCCATCCGCCGTGCCGGTAACGATAACGTTCAACGGCAATATGCTTAAGGTGGAGAGCGAGGCGATAGCAATGGAGTCGCCCATGCAGCTTATGCTTAACATTGATGACGGCAAGGAACTGACGTTCAGTGTGGTGCATGACAGTGAAGAGGAGAACTTCACCGTGCGTCCGACTGACGAAAAAAAGTAGATCAACGTTGAGGTATACATTTTTATCACAATAACAGGAGGAGAAAATGAAACGCACAAGAACTAATGCAAAGCTGTTGGCGCTTATATTGGCGCTGGTGTCTGCGTTTGAGTTGCTGCCCGCGCATATAGCGAGCGCGACAGAAAGTAGCAGCAAATGGCCTGCGCTTGTGAACGACAGCGGCTGGTTGAAGACGAGCAGCTATGTTTTAACAAGTTCCATAACCAGCGATGAATATCCCGGTGTCGGCAACATGATGCTGAAAGACACTGGCAGTGACAATATCAGCCTTATAAAAAAGGTGCAGATACCCGGGCTTGACCCAAGTGCACCAATAGAAAAATATGACCTTACGCTTAGCGTGACACATATTGTTGCTGACAGCAGCGATGCAGGTGTGGCGAAGAATGTGTATGAAACGATAAAGCTGCCGCGCGCGAATTATTATTACCCTCAGCGCGTGACGCTGCGTGCGCAAAACGGCAGGGAATGCCCCATATACATAGTCGCAATTCCCGAACAGCACAGCTATAAGGACGAAAAGTACGATTACTCCGAAGTAATAGACCTTATGCTTGAACTGGACGTGCGTACACAGGCCCTCCTTAGCGAGCTGAAGAGCACCAATACGGCGGAAGCAGGCGGCTACTATCCTGATATGCAGGAAGCCATCTATAAAACGAATAACGATATAGCCACTTCCGGCCTGTATATGTATTGGCGGCATGCCGGGATTGACTTCAAAACAAAAATAGAAGAAATGTTTGAAGTCAAGAACAGGCATACCGATCTTAGCCCGAAACAGTGCAAATACGTTCTTACTACCATGGCTCAAGAGTGGCTTGACTATTGCAGCGAGCGTATCAGGCAGCCCGGAATAGTATCGCTGCGCGTGCTTGGCGCGGAAGCCATAAAGACCGGCACTAACGAATTTACGCTGAGCCTGCCCGCGGGGACGGACCTCAGCAGCGCAGAAAGCACGCTGGAAATAGAGTTCATAGGCAGAGCGAAAGCAATAGTGGACGGCAAATGGGCCAACGGCCAAACGCTGTTCATTGAATGCACCGCGTGGGATCAGGCCACGGGCGTTGAATTCGGCAGCATAAATAATATGTACCGCCTGAAGCTGACCACGGGCGAACCCACGATAAGCGTCAGGTACTTTGCCGTAAACGACAGGGTCGCTACTATAGACGAAGCGGCGGGCACTATAGCGCTCAACCTTGATACGGCGTGGGATTGGAAGCAGACGCCCGTTGTGGAATGCTCCGGCAGCGGCTATGAGTTCCTTGATGAAAACGGCGCCGTTGTGGCGGCGGATGCGGACGGCAAAACAGACCTTAGCGCGGTAAAGGCGCTGCGCATCGTGCTGAACATAGCCGGCGGCGAATACACGAAAGATTACGCGCTCAACATAACCCGCGGCAATTCCGCGGAATGCGAGCTTAAAGCCTATTCCGTAGGCATAGAAAACGAAAAGGTTGAAATAAGCGGCACAAACGTGACCGTAACAATACCGTTTGACACGGATTGGAGCACGCTGAAGGCCGAATATACCGTATCCTACGACGCGACCATAAAGGCGACCACAGGGGAAGATTTCGAAAATTCCGAAGCGAAGCCCATAGTTTACCGCGTAACGGCGCAGGACGGCAAAACATATAAAGATTACAGCGTTGTGGTCAAAAAGGAGAAGGCTTCCGGCGGATGCAAGCTGATATCCTTTAAGTACGGCACGGTTGCCGGCAGGATAGATCACGACAAAGGCACCGTAACCATGACCCTGCCCGCGGGCTCGAACACAACGTTCGCCCCGAGCATTACAATATCCGAATTTGCGGCCATAACGCCCGAAATAGGCGCGGCGCAGGATTTCTCCCGCCCCGTTACATACACCGTAAAGGCGCAGGACGGCACGGAAAAGAAATACAGCGTTACCGTTACGGTTTCCGCCCCGCAGGATAATCCGGACAGGGAAAAGCTCCAGAACCTGCTCAACGGTATAATATCCTCCTATAAGTCCAAGGCGAGCCTTGGCAGCTGGGAGCAGATGGACCTTGGCATTTATGCCAACCCCGCGCAGGGCAGCACCACGCAGTATATAGACCTGGCGGAATGGGCGAAGAACTGGAAAGTGACCGCTACCACCATGGATACGGTGGTTGAGCGCAACATAATCGCCCTGACCGCGAACGGCTACGATTGCTCCAACCTGGCTAAGTACAATAACGGCGAACCGTTTGTGAACAGCAGCGGCGAGCAGATAGACAACCTGTTTGACGACCTTGAACGCGTGCAGACATACGGCATGATGGGCGATGCGTTCGCGCTTATAGCGCTGGACATGGGCAATTACACCGTGCCTGAAGGTTCAAGGTATTCAAGGGACAGCATACTCAGCAGGATAACAGGCAGCGGCAAGCTTATAACCGGCACAGAGGTGGACATGGGCGCAATGAACATGTATGCCATAGCGCCTTATGCTGACGACCCCGTGTATGGCGATAAGGTAAAGAGCCTTATACAGGACGGTATAGAGAGCATTGCCAAGGCCATGAATCCAGACTTTACTTTCACATACAGCGGCTTTGCCAACAGCGAATCCACGTCCCAGGTAATATGCGCGCTGTGCGCATGCGGCGTTGACCCGTATACCGACCCGCGCTTTGGCGACGGAAAGACCAACATAGTTACCCAATGGGTGGATAAATTCGCCTGGGCCGGCGGCTTCAAACACGTTGTATCCGAAACACAGCCCAACAGCATGGCTACCGAGCAGGGCTGCTATGCACTTGAATGGTATCTTGGGTTCCTTGAACGCGGCGGTGCGGGCAAGGCATACCATATGTATTACAACCGTTATAACTTCGCAAAGACCCTCTCTGCCGAGGCAAACATACTCTCCTTTGCAATAGATGGGCAGAAAGGTGAGATAACCGAAGGCGAGCGCAGCACAATCGCCGTTACCGTGCCGGATGGCATGCCGCTTGACAGCATCACGCCCGAAATGGTTTTGTCCGCGGGTGCAAAGCTCATCGTTCCCGAACTGCCGGTAAAGCTGGTGGCGGGTACCGAGCAGCCGTTTGTGGTGCAAGCTTCCGACGGAAAGACCACCAAGACATATTATGTCACCGTTACCTACGGCAACGTGGACGCAACGGGCGCGGATATACCTGCGGACGGCATAACGCTTGAGGACGCGAACAGGCGCGCTCTCAACATTGTTGAACGAAAGGTAACGAACACCGCGGACGGCACGGATATAGTGCTGATAATAAACAACACGGTGGATCTGACCAAGCTGCGCATAAAGGGCGAAGCGTCCTACGGCGCGGAGGTAACACCGGTGCTGGACGGCAAAAAGACAATGGATCTTTCAGATTTTGCGGAGTTTACCGTTGTGTCCGGCGACAAAAAGACCACCAATAAGGTGCGCGTAAAGGTAATGATAGCCGCGCAGGCGGAAATGCTTACATTCCGCGTACAGGCGGACGGAACATGGTACAGCGGCGTTATAGATAACGACAACAACACCATAACCGTTTCCGGCGTGGACGACAACGCGCTCACTACCACCCTGCTTACTGCGGAAGCCACGTTCACGGCGGGCAGCAAATGCTCCCCCTCGTCCGGCGCGGCGGTGGACTTCTCCAACGTTGTTGAATATACCCTCACCGGTACAGACGCGCTTGCAGGCCGCACATATAAGGTGAAGGTGCTCAATAAAAACGGCAGCCTGATAACCGCCGGCGGCAGCACGCCCGCAAGTTCGGATGCCATGATAACCGGCTTCAACGCGCTGGGCACGGAAGGCGTTATAAACCACGGCGCGGGCACAATCGTCATAACCCTGCCTTACGGCACAAACGTTACGGCAGTCGCGCCTATAGTCACCGTCAGCGCGGGGGCGAGCGTAACGCCCGGCTCTTACCAGATGGTGAACCTGTCCGTTCCAGTTGTATACACGGTGGTGAACGGTAAAACGACCAAGCAATACACGGTAAGCGTTGTGTATCAGCGCAGCGTTGCGGATCAGCTTTGGGACAAGATGGCTGAAGAAGGCAACAACTCCGTTAAGGATCACCAGGTGAGCCGCGACCCGCACGGCCTGCCGGGCGGATACGGTTCATATTGGGATTCCTCTAAGGGATATAACCAGCGCGGCGGCAGTTCCGGTTGGGGCAGCCTTGGCACGGGCTGGGGCAGCACCGGCACAGGCTGGAACAATCCCGGCACAGGCAGGGCATGGAACAGCTCCCGCGCCGAATGGACCGATGTACTTGATTGATAATGTATTCAATGCGGAAGAGTTGAAATACACGGAGGAAAACATATGAAAGCTAAAAAACTGTTGTCCCTTCTGCTGGCACTTATAATGTGCGCAGGCCTTGTGCCTGCGCAGGTACTGGCGGCGGGAAATATGACCCTTATGATAAATACAGAGGGCATAGAGAATGGCACCGTGGAGATAGTATCCATACCGGACGGCGCTACGCAGGACGGCAATACGGTCACCGGCCTTACGGCGAAAACGTCGTTCGTAACGGTTAAGGCCACGCCTAAGGAAGGCTACGAATTCCTTAACTGGACAGTCAAAATATCCCCGAACGGCACAAAGTGGCTGAGTACCGCCAAGCCTAACTCTGGTTATGTGCTTAAAAGCGGGCAGACGTTTGCTTCCAACCCTATTGAAATAGCAAACGGCACAATGGCCAAGTTCCTTCAGCTAACGCCTAACTTCGGCATACCGCTCAAGCTGGCCGTTGAATCGAGCGACCCTGAAATGGGCGAAGTAGTGCTGGGCCCGAACACGGGCAAGCAGCTCACCGAAAAAACCGAAAAGGGCTACGTCGGCAGCTATAACGCTGGCAACGTGGAAATAGGCTACCGGCTGAAGGATAGCGAAAAGTACCAGTTCGTGGGCTGGGCAATACGCTATACCAACGGCGAAAGCGGCATAACCGAAGATTTGGATCCCTATCATTATATGGATCTTAGCATGCGTCCCACGACAACCTGGCCGTATGATAAGAATCCTTGGAGCAAGGACGATACCGTTGTCGGAAACACTGTGCGCGACCTTATTAGTTACAATAGGAAGGGCATAAAGCACGACATCACAATAACCGCCATGTTTAACGACAAAACTTCGCCCAACTATACGCTGGCCGATGACAACTGGAAAATCGGCATGACTGTACGTCCGCAGAACGGCAATCAGTCCATATATTCTGCTAACGTGACGGGATGGGACAATACCACCAACGAAGTAGTTGCGGAATTTAACGGCGCCGTTACCGCAGCCGAATTGAAGGACGCAAATACATATTTTATTAGTATGCCTATCGGCATGGATGGCGGTACGATAAGAACAGCGTCCGGGCTTACGGTGGAATTCACCGATGAAAAACCCGGCTATACCTATGGTGTTGGTGATATTCAAGGTTTGTCTCCAACTACATATCATGTGGGAAACTTTGCCGATGTATACGAAATACATTTCAACGTGCTTGATAACAACGGAAATACCAAGCCCGGCGTTATAAGGCTGAACCTTAAAAACAGGGGCAAGCTCACTGCCGAACACGGCGCTGTGCAGTACCTTGGCAAGCAGTATGAAAACGGCAGCGTAATAGACTTCGTTCCCGATGGCGATGGCGAGGCCACCATGACCGCCGTGCCGGAAGAAGGCTACAAGCTGCTCAAATGGATAATAAACGGCGCCGAATATCCCGCCAACGGCAACGACATAACTTTTGCCGTGCCGGAAAGCACGTTTGATATTCAGGCCGTGTTTGCCGCGCCCGAATTTGTGGTCGCTGGCAAAACTCCCCGCTTTGACATAAGAGATAACCTGCTTGAGCTCACCCCGTTTGTCACTCTGGCGACGGAAGGCACCGTGACCGGCTGGTCTAACGATACGGACGAGCAGGTGGTCGTAACGTTCAATAACGTAGGCACGCTGCCCCAGTACGTTGCCGCGTATTATAGGCTGAACAACGATTCCTATGCGCCTGACGGAACATCGCTTTCCTTCGGCGGCAGGGAGACCGGAGAGAAAGGCTCATGGCTCGGCTGGAGCAGGTATTACTATACCCAGCTTAATGCGGACGATTATGAAATACCCTTTACCATTACCGATAAGAACGGCTTTGTAAAGCGCGGCGTGATACGCTTCGAGCGCGACGGCAAGGCCGGCATAGAAGCCGAACACGGCAGCGTTATATATAACGATACCGAATATACCAACGGCCAAACCATAGACGTTGCCGCGGGCGAAATAACCCTTCAGGCCAAGGCGGACGAAGGCTATGCTTTCGCGGGCTGGGAAATAGGCGGCAAGGAATATTCCAATAACCCACTGACCATTGAAGCGGACAGCAAGTTCTTCATTATCAAGGCCAAGTTCGCCAAGCTTGTTACCGTAAGCACGGGCGAAGGCATAGTTTCCGAAGGCGTGTCCAGGTTTGCGGACGACGAAACCGCTGAAAGCAAAACCGTTGCCGCGGGCGAAAGCGTAAGCTTAACCAACGTGCCCGGCGAAAAGAGCAAGTTCGCCAGGTGGCATGTTGATTACGAAAAGGCGGAAGGCAAGTTCATGCCCGCCGAAGAAGGCCGCCATTATACCCTTGGCGAGGGCGCAAGTTATACCGACGGCACCATTACCATAGTTACCAAGGAATATAACATTAAGGTATATCCCGAATTTGAGCGGACTTACAGCATAACCTTACAGCAGGCGGAAGGCGGCAAGGCGAACTTCGCCTACCCCGTAATCGCCATAGGCAAGGATGCCGTATCCGGTCTTACCAAGGATTCCGCTGAGGTAACGTGGGAGCTTGAAAGCACCGAAACCGGCTACAAGTTCACTAAATGGGGCATAGAATACTTTGACACGGCCAAAAACGAATGGGTAGCCGACCCGACATTGGCCGGCTCGTTCGTGACATACCGTTTCTGGACTCCCGTAAACGGCGATGGCCGCATGCGGCCTTCAATGTCCGCAAAGGTAACGGAATATGACCTGCGCATAACTCCGCAGTTCTCCAAGGGACTCACCGTTGAAGCTGTGGCAGACCCTGCCGCAGGCGGCACGGCGGAAGTGACCGGCGATACTGACGGCTACTTCTATAAAAACCAAACCGCCAAGCTGAAGGCGGCCGCCGCTGACGGATACAACTTCGGCGGCTGGACGATAGAATACAAGCAGGAGGACGGCACCTACGCGCCTGCCGAATTAATGAAGCAATATAGCAGCGCATCAGGTAACGAGAATACGCCTAACATGTCCATTAATGTGATGGGTTACGACCTCCGCTTCACGGCCAAGTTTACAAAGCAGCTCTACGTGGAGCTTGCGCAGGGCGAGCACGGCACGGCGGAGTTCGTGGGCGTAACGCCGGACGCGGACAACCGCGTGTATGGGCCGGACGACAGCACCGGCAACATAGTTGCAACCGTTAAGGCCACGCCGGAAGAGGGGTATGTGTTCGGCGGCTGGGACGTTGTGGATGCTGAAACCGGCAATTCGGTTATGCCTTCCGAACCCGGCTTTGATTTCTATTACGAGATAGCCGACGGCGGCACCGTGGCCAGCAACCCCATGGGCGTGGGCTTCTCTAAGAGCGAGATGGATCGCTACCACGTTAACCTGAAAATAAAGCCGGTATTCGGCAAAGGTATAAAGGTTATAGTTGGCAGCGACAACAGCGCATACGGCACCGTAACTCCCGAAGGCGAGAACATCATTTCGGGTACCAACGGAAGACTTGATTTCAGCGCGAAGCCCGCTGAAGGCTGCATGTTCATGGGTTGGGAAGTAACCTATGCCGACGGCACCGAGATACCCGATGAAGAAAAGGGCAACATGTTCATGTTCAACGTGAACACCGTTAACAATGACGAAACGGGCGACAATAATCAGCTGCTGACGTTCAACTGTGAGAAGGATCTGAAGCTGACGGCGCACTTCGTCAAGAAGGGTGAGCCTAACTTCGTAAGGTATAACACCAATTCTTACCACGCCGGCTGTCTGATGATGCCCGAGTCTACAATTTATGCCCCCGGCAGAACTGTGCCTTCAAGCTTCACCGGCTGGTCGAACGACCTGTCCGAACCTATCGTGATAACGTTTAACGCTGCGGCACAGGCAGATAAGGCCGTAAGTATATTCTATCGGTATAGGTATACGGTACTTGCCGCGCCCGATGTGTCGTTTGACTTTGGCGAAGGCACTGAACACAGTAATGCGAGCGATTCCACGAGAAGCTATAAATATACCTTCTCCGAGGAAGAAGCCGCTACGCTGTACGAACTGCCGTTCACCGCGACCGATGCCAACGGCAACGTGAAGAAGGGCGTTATACGCTTCACTCCCGCACGCCGTGCACTGATAGAGGCCGAAAACGGCGCCGTGTCCTATAACGATGCGACCTACGCCGCGGGCAGCATAATAGACTTCCCTGCGGGCGAAGCCACCATCACCGCCGCTGCCAACGAAGGCTATGCCTTCGCAGGTTGGGAGATAGAAGTCGTTGAGTTGAGCGAAGAACAGGCCAAGAGCGAGACTCTTACCTTCACCGTGCCTGAAAAGTTTTTCACCATAAAGGCGAGGTTTGAGGTGGAAAACAAGGTCAACGTAACGCTGAGCGTAAACGAGGCAACATATGGCACGCTGACGAGCGAAAGCAACCTTACCGGCCTGAAGAAGGGCGATAAGGTGGAGCTGGTCGCCGCGCGCAACCCCGATGGCTACGAGGACTTCCTGCTTTGGCACATAAGCGGCAAGGAAGGCACAGACTATACAATAGATAACGATCCCGAAGTACCCGGCAAGGCCACGCTGACCGTGCTCGGCACGAAGGACATATCCGTAATGGCTGTATTCCGCGGCAAAGTCGTAGGCTTGCAGACCAGCGGCAGGAAGTATGCCATTATGCCCGTAAAGCATGGGCAGAAGCTGATAATAACCTACCTGGGCCATCAGGACATGAAGGTCGGTGTTACAGAAGTAACGGGATGGAACAATAACCCCAATGAGCCGCTTGCCGTTACTATAACGCTCAATGACTTCTTCAATGATAGTGGCGATCTGGTCGTGCTGAAGAAGTTCATGGGCATGATGCGTGCTAACGTACCTGACATACTTGCACCGGGTGCCTCATATGTGTTCCCCGGCATGAAGGACACAGCCACCGGAGTATCTGCCATCGGCATGATGCGAATGCAGTTTATCGATGGCTGGGACAGGATAAAAACGTATCATTTCAGCATAGTTGACGAAAGCGGCAACGTGCTGAAGAACGGTACCGTTGAGTTCAGGGCTAAGGGACTTGCCAAGATAGATGCCGAGAACGGCGCGGTAGAGTTCGACGGCACTAAGTATAATAACGGCGAAAAGGTGTACCTTGGCACAGGCTCCGCCACCATCACCGCCGCCGCCAACGAAGGTTATACCTTCGCAGGTTGGGAGATAGAAGGCGTTGAGCTGAGTGAAGAGCAGGCCAAGAGCGAGACCCTCACCTTCACCGTGCCTGAGAAGTTCTTCACCATAAAGGCGAAGTTTGAGGCGGATACCACCCCCGGCATAAAGGTGACCGTGAAGAGCGGGAACGCCGCCAAGGGTTCCGCCGCCGCCATAACCGAAGGGCTGGATAACTTTAAGCCCAACGGTACAAGCATAATAGAGCTGAGCGCCACCCCCGCCGCCAACTGCACGCTGGTCGGCTGGACAGTGACGGATACCGCAAGCGGCGAATACCTTGACAAGAGCCTTTATACCCTGTATGAAGAAGGCGAAAACAAGCTGCTGCTGGCAAAGGGCGTTGATAAGGACGTTACCGTTACCGCATACTTTGCCAACTCCACCGAAGGCGTGTTCGTGATGCCCGGCGAGCGCCTGCCCGCGTTCACCATAACCGGCAAGGACGGCACGATGTACACCGGCGCTATAGAAAACTGGGACAATAATACATATAACGAGATAGTCGTAACGTTCTCCGGCTTCGGCACGAGCGACATACTTGACCGGGATATGCTGATAACCCTCAGCAACGGCAGCAGCGATGTGCTTGCCCCGACGGACCTTGTTATGAAGCGTACCGATGCTGGCGACGGCAAGGAAGATGTCGTTCGCCATGAGGACGGCGGCAAGGTGTATTACAGCCTTAGCGATTATCAGCGCGAATCAAGAATCCCCTTCACCTTTACCGACAGGAACGGCAACGTGAAGAAGGGCACAATAAAGCTGAACCTTGATTACCGCGCGGAAGTGTATATCAATGGCTTCTGCCAGCCGGCAGGCGACAGACTCGGCGGATACGTGCTCTATAACGGCAATAAGTATTACAGCGGCGACGTTATCCCCTTCGAGCCTGATGCGGAAGGCTACGTTACCATAACCGCCGTGCCGTCAGAGAAACTCACCAATATAGAATACGTGTTCAAAAATTGGAAGATGGACACGGTGGAGCTGACCGCGGATGATGTTTATGCCAACCCGCTCAAGTTCAAGCCTTCCAAGGAATACTGCGTGATACAGCCGCAGTTTGCGGGCGACGGCCGCCTTGTGGTGGTGACCGATGCCGAAAACGGCCGCGCCGAATTTAAGAAGAACGGCGAATTGGTAGAAGGCGGCGAAGCCGACGGCATTGCTTACGGCACGGATAAGCTGAGCGTGGAAGCTATACCCGACGACGGCTATGTATTTGTAAGATGGCAGGTGGAGATGAATAATTCCATCACCGATCCGGATCTATGGGTAGGCGAGAAGTTCACCGAAGATGAACAGGCAAGGCTCCTTGCGCGCAATACTTCCCTCAGCGAAAGCGATATAAGGGAGGCCAAGCTGGACTTCACGCTTGAAGGCGGCATATATGCGCTGCGCCTTACGCCGCTGTTCGGACTGGACGCCAAGGGCGCGACCATAACGCTGGATAACAGCGAAAGCGAGAAGGGCACCATTTCCAGCGAGGACGACCTGACCGACGTGCGCTGGTACCTGCCCGCCGTTACCATAAAGGCCGAAAAGAAGGACGGTTACGAGTTCCAGGGCTGGACGGTCACGTCCACCGCAACGGGCAAGCGCCTGTATAACGGTAAGGACTACGAGATGGTTGAAGTGGACGAATACACAATGACTATCAGGCCGCTCAGGAGCAGCACGCAGGACATGACCGTTAAGGGCATATTCCTTGAGTATCAGCCCGTACACGGCACCGTTAAGGGCCATGGCTATGCAGTGGTTTACGAAGGCAAGGAATACCGCGAAGGCGACGTGATAACCTTCCCCAACGGCAAGGGCATAGCCACGCTTGAATGGAAGCCGGACAATGCGGACGCCCACTTTGTAAGCTGGTTCTTCAGTAATTATGTGATGAACAACGAATCGGAAGCACGCAGACAGCCGAGGATAGATGTTCAGCTTCTTGAACGCGACTTCGATATAAACGTTGTCATGGGCTATTATGTGGATTACCGCATAATGTGCGACGGCGTGGATATCACTAACAGCGATGATTGGGCGAATTCGATCGGACCAAGTATCTATAACTTACAGGGCCGATATGGTTATGACATAAGCAAGTACCCGACCATAGATGACGCGATAGACAATTATTCCGAAATTACCAGCAGCGGCAACCATACTAACTATGTCGCACCCGGTGACGGCATGATATTCTGGTTCGATGAAAACTTCAGGCTTGGAGGAAATGTAGGTGATGGCAGAGTAAAGTATGTCTACGACAGCGTTACCACTGAACCCGCCGCCGAAGAGATTGGCATCACTAAGGAACTGATAGATAAGCAGTATAGCGGGCGCACAGACAAGAGCGATGAATACCGCGTATGGGCGGCGTATGTAATGCCCGAAAGCGACATTACCATAGTTATAAACATTCGCCGCATAGGCTACAGCCAGATCACCGCGCAGCCCAACAGCACCGCCTACGGTTCCGTGACCATGTCTCCCGAATCAACCGGCGGGGACGGATATTACAGGGAAGGCGCTTACCTGCGCATCAATGCCGCAGCAAAGAGCGGATACCGCTTCGTAAAGTGGGAAGAAGCGCAGGGCAGCAGCTATCTCAGCGAAGAACAGAAGCTGAGCAGCAGCCTTACCATTAAGGTAGGCGTCGATTCTGCCGCGCTCACCGCCGTGTTTGAAGAGGACACCAACCCCGTTGCGCAGGCACTCAACCTGGTGGTTGACCCCGCGGGCAAGGCGAACGTGCTCGTGAACGGCGCTAAGGGAGTTACCGGCGCGTTTGAAGGCGAAAGCGTTACCGTGTCCCTTGGCGACTTGGATGATTATTACGAGTTTGACCATTGGGAAATAACCCGTGACAGCAGCGGCGAATCGCTTATAACCAGCGCGGAAAGCTACGGTAAATCCGTCACGTTCGTTATGCCGAACGGCTCGGTGACTGTTAAGGCCGTGCTTAATGCGAAGTCAGTCAACGTAGCTTGGAGGTTCATGATAAAGAAGGGCGAAAACACCTATGTTGGAAGCAGCGCCACTACGCCCTACATGGCCGATATAAGCATATGGAAGAACGGCGTGTATCAGGACCCGAACAGCAAGATAACCGTTGTTAAGGGGGACACCATAAGCTTTGAAGTTAAGCTTAAGGATCCGAACAAGTATATCCTTGAAAAGATATGGCTTGATTTGTCCGGAACAACGGCAAAGAACTACTATGACTATAAGGGCGAATACACGCTTACAAGCTGGAAGCATAACGGGAAGGCAATATATCAATTCCTGATAAATGTCGGCTTTGATATGAACAATGGCGACATACAGCGTTACAACCTGAACGTTGTGCAGCCCGCGTCCGGCGGCACGATAGAGTGCAGCAGCGTATATCCCCTTGCGGACAGCGTAGTAAAACTGACCGCCAAGCCGGAGGAGAATTACAGGCTGAAGCGCTGGATAGTGACGGACGAATACAACAATGCCGTGGATGTTACCGTGGACGACAGCGACGCCAACAGCGCCAAGTTCACCATGCCCGCTGCGGACGTTACCATAACGGCAGAGTTTGAACAGACCGATGTACGCGGCGCGGAGATGCTGGCCGTGGACATCCTTTCCGGCAAGGGCGGCGCGGTGATAGCGTCCGGTGCGCTTGCGGGCGACGCATGGACAGTGGACCTGAGCGGCGTTATAGACAAGGCCACCGCGGACGGAATACCGCAGGGCACATCCGGACTGTATATGCGCATAACCGCAAACGAAGGCACGACCGTGGAGCAGGTCAATGCATTCACGGGCGACTGGTCGAATGGCGACATTGCGTGCTACATGCCGCTGAACCAGGGCGTTATATTCATAGCGCATAACGGTGAGCAGAGCAGGAATTACACCATTACGCTTGCTTATAGCGAACCCGGCGCGCCTGAGCTTTCAAACGGCTCTGCCGAGCGCATAAGCGACAAGGAAGCGAATATCAAGTTCACCTCAAGCGAAGGCGGAAGCTGCTACTATGTGGTGGTTGAGTCTGGCGCTGCCGAGCCCGCAATAGATACCGAAGGCAGGGGCATGAGCATATCCGCAGGTGAAAACACGCTGATGCTGACCAACCTTGCCAAGGGCGCGCGCGATATCTACATCGTTGTGAAGAACGCAAGCGGCGTAGCGAGCAAGCCCATGAAGATAGAGATTCCCACGTTCAGCTCCGGCGAGGACGATGGTGAATATACCATAAGCGTAGCCGAACACGTCGGCGGCACGCTTACGCCCAGCAGGACAAGGGCAAATGAGGGCGACGAGGTGACCATTAGCATAAGCGCGGCGGACGGAATGCAGATGAAGGTCGGATCGCTGACCTATACCGAAGCTATTGAGAATGGCAAGACCGTTACCATAGAAAACGGCAAGTTCACCATGCCTGCCTGCGATGTAACGATATCCTGCCAGTGGGAGAGCACTGCATCCCAGCCCACGGGCGGCGGCATAACCGGATTTGTTATTGACGGCATTCCAGGCACGATAGATGTCGGCGGAAATATTGTCGTTACCATGCCGTACAAGACCGACGTTACTGCGCTCAGGCCGGTGATAACAGGCGTGAACATAGCGGAGATGACCCCTGCCTCCGGCGAGGCTGTGGACTTCACCAAGCCTGTTATATACACCGTGACCCTCACCGACGGCACAGTGAAGCTGTATACCGTTACCGTGCAGCTACAGAATGCCGGCGCTGCCGATGAACTGTGGGATAAGCTTACCGATCCCAGCCAGACGCTGCCCTGGTGGAAGTACGCCGAGCAGCAGCGCAACAGCGGCTATTACCCCCGCTACTGGTAAGCCGAACAATCTAACCTAAGCTCCCGATAACACCCCCGCCCACCAAGGTTTTAACTGAGGTGAGTGGGGGTGAGGTTTATTGAAACACAATTGGCAAGCAATGCAAGTGTTTATACACTTGCGAAAAAGCCTGTCAGGGTGAGCCCTGAGACCCCGAACGATTTCTGCAAAACCGGCTGCGCTCCGACGGAGCTTTTTTGTTGCTGTTTCAGCATTATTATGCAGTTATAGCATTGACGTGTTATCAATATTGGATTATCCTATAAGAAGAGAAAAAGCGGAGGAATATAATATTGAGTCAGATTGCGGCACGCATCCGCGCATTGCGGGAACAGGCTTTTTTTTCGCAGCAGCGGCTTTCAAAAGCATTGGGCATTGCCCAGTCCAGCCTTTGCCGCTACGAAACCGGCGAGACTGAACCTTCGGCTGCGGTTTTGCTGAAATACGCGGATTTCTTCGATGTCTCCATGGATTACATATTCGGCCGAGCCGATGACCCGCACGGCGCTGCACCGGTTCGCAAAAGCGTGGACGAGCCGGAATTGGAACAGTTCATAGAGATGTGTTTCGACCCTAAGTCATCAGCAAACGCACGGCTGAAGGAAACGTTGAAGCAAATGATGAGGGAGGCTAAAGAGTGAGCAGGGAAGTAGCTCATAGTTTAGAACATTTTGACGAGGTTATCCATATCATCGACAACGCCCGCAGCCGCGCCATGAAAGCAGTCAATGCAGAGCTTATTCAGATGTATTGGGAAATCGGCTCTTATGTCAGCGGTAGAGTGAAGGATGGCGGCTGGGGAAAAAGCGTGGTTGCAGATTTTTCCGAATTTCTGCAAGCGCATTATCCGGGAACAAAGGGATTTTCTGCGCAGAACATCTGGCGTATGAAGCAGTTTTATGAGACTTATTGTGACAACGAAAAACTCTCACCACTGGTGAGAGAAATTCCATGGACAAGCAATCTGCTGATTATGACTGGCTGCAAGACCGACGAAGCGCGTGAGTTTTACCTGCGCCTGTGCATTGCAAATCGTTACACAAAACGCGAATTGGATCGTCAGATCGGCAGTATGCTGTATGAGCGGACAATGATCTCTCACGAAAAACATAAGGATTTGCTTGCTGGGAACGGCGGACTTGCGGCTTTGCGTGATTCCTATGTGTTTGAATTTCTTGACCTTGAAGAACCGTACAAGGAAAAGGATTTGCGGCGTCAGATTGTCTCACATCTGAAAGATTTCATTTTAGAGTTTGGACATGATTTCACTTTTGTTGGCGAAGAATACCGCGTTCAGGTTGGCAACACGGATTTCTTCATTGATCTGCTGTTCTATAACCGTGCATTGTCCTGCCTTGTTGCAATCGAATTGAAAATTGATACCTTCCGACCTGAACATCTGGGACAGCTCAATTTTTATTTGGAAGCACTTGACCGTGATGTAAAGAAACCAAATGAAAATCCGAGCGTTGGCTTAGTCCTCTGCACCGGTAAGGATGATACTGTAGTCGAATATGCGCTCAGCAGGTCCATGTCTCCGACAATGGTCGCATATTACACATTGCATCTGCCTGATAAAGCCATCCTGCAAAGTAAGCTGCGTGAATTGACAGAGCTTGCGTTGGAAAGCGGCGAAGGCAACGAGGGTGATGAAGAATGAACGCTGTCATTTACGCCCGCTATTCCTCGGACAGCCAGCGGGAAGAAAGCAATGAAGGGCAGCTCCGCGAGTGTACGGAGTATGCCGAAAGAAACGGCATCACCATTC
>ERZ1034917.1251-NODE-1251-length-16724-cov-5.093647_pt1 | contig 16724 bp, 10 predicted proteins | sample MGYA00520605_ERZ1034917 | MGnify/ENA primary metagenome ERZ1034917 (study PRJEB33766, sample SAMN09781784) | gut metagenome | biome: gut microbiome | host: Homo sapiens | place: Madagascar | study: EMG produced TPA metagenomics assembly of the PRJNA485056 data... | reverse complement strand
GACCTAACGTTCGGACAGGTATCTCACTTTTACCAGCTTCAAAAGCGCAGCATTCAGAACCGCACGTGCAAAGCAATAGCCGAGGGAATCGGATCCAACCATCGTATCATGCCGCAAGAACTTCTGCATGCGTTCTCGGTTCTTGTCGAGTTCCGAAACATATGCGCGCACGATGAGAGACTGTACTGCGCAAAAGTAGGAAAATCGAGGGACATAGGCTACTACGAGATGGCGATGATATTGTCGGCCATACTGCCGGAAAGCGAATTCAACTCGTTCCTTGCAGAAGTTGGCACTCTATTTGCAAGAAGCAGGGATTCATTGCATGTCGTCACCCAGAAGTCGCTGCTGCGTGATATGGGATTCGACGCAGCAGGAAGAACTGGCATCTAGCGCTGCGCCACAGAAGAAGAGCCATTGAAAGAGCACTAACCAATAATTTGAGGAATATCATCGATAGCCATCAAGGGTCCGCCGTCTTCTTGCAAAAGGCGGGGAGAAGACGGCGGATCAAGAAAGGAGGGCGCTTTTAGGGGTGGGGCCGATGCCTATCGGCCTTAAGCCCTTCGCACTTCGAATGCTGAAGCGTTATCTCGCTGGAAATATGCCATCTCTCCCCCTTCCCGCATGAAAAGACGCCTCATCTTAGTCCTCTGCAAGACAATAGGGCGAATGCCGATTAGGCATTCGCCCTATTCCAAGCTACAAGAACTAGCTCCTCAGCTTTTACGAGAAATGTCAAATATCGGAGAGGCAGAACCACCGTGCGGGCAATGGGAACGAGGAGAATCGTCTCCGACTTCAAGCCATCGGCAATCAGAAACCTCTACGCCAAACCATCACCGCTCGTAATCGACCTTGTTCTTCTTGATAATTGCCATGACAAGCAGCGCTATGCCGCCCACGCCGATGATGAGCATGGCCGGATAGTACTGGTAGAACGGGTTAGCCTCCGTCTGACCTGCGATGCCGGCAAGGGCCGACAGAAAAAACGGGGAGAGGAACTGGGCTAAACCCGACGCGGCGATGAACACCGATGCTCCGCTCGACGAGGCCGCAGGATAATCCGCGACCTTCTTGTTCGCCATATCGCCCCATGCAGCATTTAAAAAGCCGAAGACGACTCCTATGACAGTCGCGCATACGATGAGCGTCATGTAGTTGGTATTCGCCATGATCGCAAGGAAGCACGCCGCGTCGATGAGCAAAAACACCGGCATTGCAGCGCGCTTGAGAAGCCGATAGACGACAGGATAGATCGCGCCGCCAACCATAAGGCCGACGCCGAAACCCGTCATGATGATGCCAACTGCGGCTCCAGTCGTGTCGATGCCGACACCAACCACGATCATAGAGATATTGTTCATGAAAGCTGCCGCTGTGGCAATGCCGAGCGCCATGCAGACGATGAACACCCAAAACTTGCTGCCAAGACCCGCAAAGGAAAACTTCTTCTTTTCGCCGTTTTCCGTCGAATCAACCGGAAGCTCAGAGCGTTGGGGCATGAAGATGGCATAGAACACCATGAAGGGAACAATGACGAAATATCCGTAGTAGATGAATTCCCACCCATAAGGGGCAAGCGCCGCAGAAAGAAGGTTATAGGCAATGCCAGCCAATCCTGCCGAGAAAATTGCGACGCCAACCATCGCCGTCGTTTCCTTGCCCCGCCAAAATTCGCCGCATGCGGCGATGCCGAGCGCATACACCATGCCATATCCGATACCGAAAACAGCACGTTCCGCGATGATGACCGCAATTGAAGGATGGAAAAACGCAGGGGCAACCCCACCCACAAGAGCAAGAATCATGGCGAGGAGGCCCGCCGTTTTATACCCCATCTTCTTTGCCAACCCCGGTGCAGCCAGCGCCGAAACGATCATGACCAGTGTCGCGATGTTGATGACTGTCTGAGCCGCAGTGGCCGAGGTGTCCGGGAAGTCCGCCATGATTCCCGAGAGGGACGGGTTCGCGAATGCCTGCGTCATTTGGACAAATAGAAGAAGTGCAACGCACACTTTGACAGAAAGACCGTACTTCTTATCCTGCTTCGATGATTCCATTAGCGCACCTCATATTCTTTAAAGGCGGATACTTGAAATTGCATCTTTCAACAGGTTCAAAGCAGACAATCACCCCCTCCCCTTCATCTATTTGAAAGCGGAAAACCGTGGCAGGGGATTTCACGGCTTTCCGCTTTCGAGCAAAATTTGACCCAGTTATTCGGTATCGCCCTTTCGCTTTCCAGGGGGAGGAAAAGCGACGTACCCGCAATTTGGGCAAACACCCTCTTCGGGACGTATAGGGGAACCGCAAACAAGGCAAGGGATATCCGGAGGCGGCGTATAGTAAGGACTATCAGGGCAGTACTTGCCGCACCGTCCGCAATGCGTGCAGGGATAGCACATCGCAAATCCTAGCGAATCTCGACAAGCTCAAGAGTGTACTCGAGCGTCTTCCCGGCAAAAGGATGGTTGAAATCGATTTTGACCTGATCGGCCGTCGTCTCGGTGACCCAAGCGGGTGCCTTGCTGTTGTCCTGAGGGTTCGTCCAGTACAGGAAATCACCCTCTTTGAGGCCGTACCCGTCCTTCAACATGATCTTCGGATACCATTGGGCGAGGTTGTCCTGGTACTCCCCGTATCCGAGCTCCGCCGGAACCTCGACGGTCTTGATCTCGCCTTCCTCCATGCCTTCGAGCGCAAGCTCGATGCCGCGGGGCAGCTTCATGTCGCCGATCATGACGGTCAGCGGATCGCGATCGTAGTTGTCGTCGATCGGCTTCTCGCCCTTGACCCCGCCGCGATAATGAACGCTGACGACCTTCCCCAAACCTGCCTTCTCGCTCATTCAGCCCACCTCCAGTAGCGGCGGGGCCCCTTGGAGGGAAACAGGAGCCCCGCCCGGTAATCAAACAGACAAGCTAGTAAGCCGTGCCCTCGTTCTCGTCGAGCTCGCCGACCTTGGTGTCGTGGCGATGGACGGCGTACGTCGCCTTGCCCGTGCCCTCGACCTCGATATGGGCGGCCTTATGCTTCTTCTCGCCCTTCGACACGAATTCGGGGCGCGTCGCAATCGGGTTGTACTCCGGAACGACGAGGAACTGCTTCGGCTTTTCCTCGAGCTTCTTGGCAAGCTCTTCCACCGTGCCGTAGGTGATGATGTTAGCGAGGCAGTGGTGCACGCACATCGGCTCGCGGCCCTTGGACGTGCGCTCGGCGCACAGGTCGCACAGATCGGTCACGATGGGCCAGTTGTTGAAGTTGTAGTGCACGTCGTCGATCTTCCAGGGGCCGTCGACCATGACTTTGATGCCGGTCTTGCCCACCGGGTAATTGTGCTCTTCCTTGCAGGTGACCTGGCAGGACCCGCAGTTCGTGCAGAATTCGTAATCAATCAGCAAACCATACTGAGTCATGTCTACACCAGCTTTCCGAATTTATCCCAGATGAGGTTCATGTCGGTGTCGTAGTTCTCGGCGATGGGCTCAACCTTGCAGACGAGGCATTTGTTCGGGGCGCCGAAGCCGAGCTTGCCGAAGTGGAAGTTCGGCAGCAGGTTGTTGATGTTGCTGCGGAAGCTTCCGTAGAGGTTCGGCTCGTTGCCATCCTCCTCGGGGAACCACCAGGCATGCTGCGCGTGAACCGTCTTCTCGTCGACGATTTCGCTCACGCGCGCCTTCTGCACGCACTCGCCGAACGGGCTCGTGAGACGCACCCACTGGCCGTCGGTGATGCCGAGCTTCTTGGCGGTCTTCGGGTTGATCTCGGTGATCGGGTCGGGGTTGAGCTCGCGCAGGTAGGCGATCTGACGATGCTCGGAATGGAAGAACGCGCTCGTGCGGGCACCGGTGGTGAGGATGAGCGGGTACTCCTTCATGAGCTCGGGGTTGGCGGGGCCGAACTCGGGCTCTTCGTAGTAGGGCAGCGGATCCTCGCCGAACTGGTTGAACGCCGTCGACCACAGCTCGATGCGGCCGGTCGGGGTGGCGAAGCCGGGGCCGCCGTCCTGACGCATTTCACCGCGCTCGTACTTGTAGTAGTCGACCGGGATCTGGCACACGACATTCTTGGCGACCTCGTCGAAGTACGCGCCATTCTCGCGCTTGCCGAGACGCAGAGCCTCCATAAACTCCTTGGCGGAACGGAACTTGAACTCGTTCTCCCACAGCTCCGGGCGCAAACGACGGCCGAGCTCGTAGCACAGCTCGTAGTCGGTCAAGCAGTCGCCCACCTCGATCGCCTTGTTCATGAAGCCGGCGGTGACGGTGCAAGGAGCGTAGTGCGTGAACACGGTGCCCTCGCGCTCGGCGACGGTCTTGAGCGGCAGGAAGATGTCGCAAGAGGCCTCGATCGAGGGATTCATGAAGGTGTCGAAGCCGATGCAGAACTCAAGCGACTTCACAATGGCGTCGTGCCAGCGCTTCGGCTCCATGGAAGTGCAGCTCATAAGGTTGTTGCCAGCGTAGAAGCCCATCTTGATGGGATACGGCTCGCCGGTCTCGAGCGCCTTGAGCATAAGGTCGGCATGGGCGTTCAGAATGATCATGCAGTACGCAGGATATTCCTCAAGGCCGATCATCTTCTTCTGAAGATCTTCGCCGACGCCCTTCTCGAATCCGAAGCCGGACTCGTTATGGCCGGCGCCGGTGCCAGGAAGAATCTGACCGCCCGGAACATCAAGGTTGCCGGTGATGGCCATGAGGTCGACCGTGACCTGGCCCTGCTGCATACCGTTGGTCTTCTGGTCGGCAGCGAGGCCCCACTGAATGGCACCCGGCTTGGCGGTGGCGTACATACGGGCCGCGCGGTAGATGTCCTCGACGGGCACCTGGCAGATTTCGGCGGCCTTTTCGGGCGGCATGTCCTGCACGCGCTCTTTCAGCTGCTCGAACCCGTAGCACCAGTATTCGACGAAGTCGTGGTCGTAGAGGTCCTCGTTGATGATGATGTTGAGCATCGCCATGCCAAGCGCGGTGTCGGTGCCGGCGCGCAGCTGCAGATGGATATCGGCGCGGGCGGCGAGCCAGGTGACGCGCGGATCGATCACGATAAGGCGGGTGCCACGGCGCATCGCGTCGACGACGGCGTGTCCGAAGAAGCCGTCGGGGTTGGACTCGAGCGGAGCCTTGCCCCAAACGACGAGCACCTCGGTCAGGTCGTAACGAGGGTCTTCCCAGCGGCCCGGCAGAGCGCCCGCGTAGTCCCATTCAGGATAGGTCGTGCCGCCGATGTAGGCGATGGCGGCCAGGCGCGGCGTGTAGCAAGCATAGCCGGACTGCGAGTAGCAGAAGTTCGGCGTGCCGAAGCACATGGTACCGTAAGGGGCAAACGTGCCGCCTTCGCGGCCGGTGCCGGCGAACACGACGATGGACTCGCGGCCGTACTGGCCCGTGATGCGGTCGTATTCCTTCTTGATGATGTCGAATGCCTCGTCCCAGGAAATCTGCTCCCACGCGTCGGCGTTGCCGCGATCCTTGGGGTCGCGCTTCATCGGGTGGAGCAGGCGGGCGGGGTTGTAGATGTAGTCCTTGAGCGCGATGCACCTCGGGCACAAACGGCCCTGGGTGACCGGGTTGTTCTCGTCGCCCTCGACCTTGACGAGCTTGCCCTCGTCGTTCACGTAAAGCTTGAGGCCGCATCCAACCGGGTGGCATCCCGGAGGCGACCAGGGGCTCGTACGGGTAACGGTAAGACCATCCTCCTCGTAGCGCCAAGGCTTTCCGATGTCGTTGACGTCGGAAAGCGTGTCGAGCTTGACAACCTCTGCCTTCTTGTAGAACGGGTCTTCGCTCATTGTGTTTCCTCCCTCGTTTCTCGTCGCAACGTTTCAGTTGCACTATCCGAAAGCCGCCCGGCCCCACGTTTCGCTTCCCTCCATGGAACCAGGCGGACAGTCAGCAAAAGCTACTTGGTGAACAGCGCCCAGCGGGACTCGCCGTCCATCTTCTTGACGAGGTCCTCGGCCTCGCCGTAGTACATGCACCACGCCTGGCAGTGCTGCACGCACATGGGCATCTTGCCCGCCTCGGTTCTCTCGGCGCACATGTCGCAGGCCTTGGTGACGACGGGCAGCCAGGTCCACTCCCACCTCTCCTTGGGGGACGATCCCTCCTTGGAGGAGTACTCGAAGGGGCCGGTCTCGGCGAGCTTGATACCGAACTCGCCCTTGGGCAGGCCGAGCTCCTTCTTGCAGGCCACCTCGCAGGAGTGGCAGCCGGTGCAGTAGTCGTAGTTGATGAGGATTCCCTTGGTCATAGCGCCCCCTTAAGCCTCGACCGCGTCGCCGGTCTTCAAGTCGAACCGCGCGCCGGAGGCGGGGTCGATGACCTGGTTCGTCATCGGGTCGTATTCCTTGCCCTCTTCCAAGGCCTCGTGATAGCGCGCGATTTCATCGGCACGCGGAGATTCGACCTTCTTGTACCAGGGGAAGTTGCCCGTCTCGGCAATCTGCTCGTAAGGCATCTTGTCGCCTTCCTTGACGGGGTAAATCTTGCAGATCATCGACTTAATCGGAGAACCGACACCGCCTTGCCCGGTGACGAACGCCTTCGTGCAGTTGTTGGGATTCGACTCGAACGTGCCGAACAGGTAAGGTGCCGCGCCCTCGGTTTCGGGGAACCACCAGCCATGTTCCGCATGAATGGTCTTCTCGTTCACCTGCTTGGTAATCTTGGCCACCTGCTTGAAGCGGCCGTGGTCGTTTTCGATCCACACCCACTGGCCGTCTTGGATGCCGTACTTTTCGGCGGTCTTCGGGTTGATCATGCACAGAGGCTGCGGATGAAGCTCGCGCATCGTGGGCAGCTGACGGTGCTCGGAATGGAAGAACTCGAAGGAGCGCCCGCCACAGGTAAGGATGAGCGGGTATTCCTCCATGAGTTCCGGCGTCGAAATCGGGCCCTCAGGAGGCTCGGTGTGGAACGGCGTGGTCGACAGACCCCAGTAGTTGTACAGCATCGGGGTAAGCTCGAGACGCCCGGAAGGCGTGCCGTAGCCAATGGAGCCGTCCGCGCGGAACATGCCCTTGGCGGCCTTGTTGTACGTGCCGTTGAACTCGTCATAGGAATGGCCGAGCATTGAGGGATCTTTGACAAGCTCTTCCCAATCGGCGGTGAAGAGAGTCTTGCCGGAGTTCTTGGCACCGCCCTGGTCGGTGGCTTCGGTGGTCGCCGAGAACGAGCCCGTGCCGTCGTGCAGGTACCAGTTCAGCCAATCGATGTCGGTGTCCCACTGCCCGAACGCCTCGGGGTTCAAGCGCTTGCCCAAGTCAAGGATGATCTGCTCGTCGGATTTCGCCTCGTAGAAATCCGTAACCTTCACCATGGCACGGCACGGGCTCCACCATGTGCGGGCGGAGTTGCGCTCTGCGCTCATGGCGACGGGAAGGATGATGTCGGCAAGAGCCACCGAAGTCGGGGTGATGTAGGGATCGGCGTTCACGATGAAGGGGATTTTCTTCATTGCCGCCATGACGCGGGGAGAGTCTTGGCTTGGGCAAGAAAGAGTGTTGGAAGACTGGATCCACATCATCTTAATGGGATAGGGGAACCCGTCTTCGATGGCTTGAAGGAGGCCGTCCGACGAGGCGTGCGCGACGAAGTCGCCGCCTTGGATGGAAAGCGCGTAGTTGTTGTTGAGCTTCTTCGCGCGCCATTCGGGCGGCGTGAGGTTCTCGCCCGAGGCATAGCCGGCGTTGATTTCAAAGGCGTTGTGAACGAGGATGTTTCCGCCCGGAACGTCAACGTTGCCGCAGATAGCCATAAGGTCGCAGCCCGCAAGGCAGAGCGCCATAGCAGAAAGCTGCTGGTCGAAGGCGAGGCCCCACTGAATGGCGCCCGGCTTGGCGGCTGCATACAGGCGCGCAGAGCCGATGATGTCCTCAACCGAAAGGCCGGTGATCTCGGCCGCCCACTCGGGCGTCTTGTCCTTGACGGACTCGGCAAGCTCGTCGAACCCGGCACACCAGTAGTCGATGTACTCCTGGTCATAAAGTTTTTCGGAAATGATGACGTTGAGCCATGCGCAGGCAAGCGCGGCATCGGTACCCGGGCGAATCTGCAGCCAGTATTCGGCGCGAGCGCCCCACCAGGTCAGACGCGGGTCGATAGAGATAATCTTCGTGCCCATCTGCACGCATTGGACAAGCCAGTGGCCAACGTAGCCGTCGGCATTCGAAGCGAGAGGCTCGTTGCCCCAAACGACGAGCACCTCGGGCGGAACCCATTCCTCGTTGTTGTAGCGGTCGGCATGGGTCTCGGACGCATCGACGATGGGGAAATCGCCGAACGGGGCGATGGAACCGCAGATGCGTGGCATATAGCAGGCGAAGCCGGTGAAGCCGAAGGTCGAGATGTTCGGAGTCTTCAGGGCCGCTTGTCCAAAGAAGGGCACCTGCCAGTTGATGTTTCTGCCCGTGCCATGCACGCAGATAATCGCGTTGCCGCCGTCGGTTTCCCAGATGTCTTTGACCTTGGCCTCGATTTCGTCGTAGGCCTCGTCCCACGAGATGCGCTCCCACTTGTTCTCGCCGCGCTCGCCGGCGCGCCGCATGGGGTATTTAAGGCGATCGGGGTGGTTTAAGGACTCGGTCATCGTCAGACACTTGATGCAGAGCTTGCCGTTCGTGCACGGGTCAAGGGGGTCGCCCTCGATGCGCACGACCTTGCCGTCTTTAACGTAGAGAAGAATGCCGCAAGAAGTGTGGCAACCCGGCGGGGAGTAATGGTAGGTACGCGTTACCGTGCACCCGTCCTCTTCCCATTGCCACTCCCCCTCGTGGTACGCCTTGCGGTCGATGCCGTCAAGGAACTCCTGATAGTCTGCCATGTCATTCCTTCCTGTTAATGCTTTGCGGTCGCTTGCTTTTGCAAGAACCGATATCTCACCGATCTGGGCCCAACCTGCCCTCACTCGCCTCGAGCCCAGCCCGGCGAATGCCTGTTACTCCCAAAGGGCATGAATCTTCTTTTTCTGGGAGAGCGCGATGCCGACAAGGACGGCGCACGCGGCGAGGATGCCGACGCCCGCAAAGAACGAGCCGACGTAGCTCCCCGTCACGTCGTAGCACGCGCCGATGGCCGCAGCGCCGAAGCAGCCGATGATGCCGGACATGCGCGAGTACGGCAGAATCTCGGCGAAGTGATTCTTGCCGAAAATCTCGGAAATCAGCGTCGGCACAGAAATGGTGATAATCACCGAGTTCATGCCGAAGACGAATGCCGAGATAATGAGCGGAATTTCGTCTTGGAAGAAAGAGAAACCGAGCAGGGACAGCGCGGTAATGCCAAGCGTGATGTAGGTGGACGCGGCAACGCCAATCTTGTCGGTAACCCAGCCCATGACGAGCGTCGCAACCGTGTAGCCGAGCTGAGCCAAGGACAGGATGCTCGCGCCGAAAGCGGCGGAGTACCCGATCGACTCGGCAAAGCCGGGCAGATGGTTGTTGTAGCCGCTGAAGAGCGCCTCGATACCTGCGTACAAGAAGATGCAGATGAACGCCAGGGTGAAGATCGCCTTCTTGGCGGGCACGCCCTTCTCGTTCGCAGCGGCCTCTTCAAGCTCTTTCGCCTTGTCCGCTCCGTAAGGCTCAAGGCCAAGCTCGGACGGATGGAGCCTGAACACGAAGATAGTCCACGGAAGGACAAGGACGCATATGATCACGGCGATAGCCGGATAAGCCATGCGCCAACCAATAGTCTCGATTAGGAAGTTGCCGAGAATCGGGAAGATGACGCCGCCGATGCCGGAACCGCACATCGCGATGCCGAGCGCCGTGCCGCGCTTCTCAACGAACCAGTTCTCAATAAGCACCGTCGATGCGACCACGAAGACGAGCGCGCCGGCGATACCTAGAACAACGCCACCTACATACCACTGCCAAAGCTCCGTGAAGAAGCCCATTGCCGCTTCGGTTGCGGCAAGGATGAGAAAACACCCCGTTAAGAATTTTCTGAAATCCCATCTTGGCAAAAACTTCGAAACGAGCGGATAGGTGAACGTCGTCGCGATGAAGTAGAACGTGAGATAGAGTGCAATCGCGCCTCTATCGAACCCCAAGTCCTCGCAAATCGGAACAAAGAAGATGCCGCCCGAATTCATGATGGCACCCAATGCACCTGCTTGGAGGAAACAGCATCCAATCATGATTTTCCATGCGTAATGGATGCCCTGCTTCTTCTCTTCCACTGAAAGCCCCTCCTCAGTTTTCAGCTGGCAGGCAATCTTCGAGCATCATGCCTGGCCAACAAGGTAATTTGCTAGTTCGGCATGAACCACATGCGCCCAGGCAGGTGCAACCCGGTCTTAAAGGGGAACCCGCCCAAAGACAAAGGTCTATCCAGGCTCATATCGAGCTCCTTAAAAACGGTTATCGAAGTCGTTTTGCCCGAACGGGCGGGCCGCAGCCGCTATGTCGCGACCCGCCCCGAATCGAGCAGTGGAGAACCCTCAGGCGAACTGAGTCTTAGGCGCTAGGCCTCTTCCCAGTGAGCCTTCTTAGTCTTGTTTGCGGCAGCGCAAGAGGCAAGGATGAGGGCGAGGGTGACGACCATGACCACGGCGCCGACGGTGAAGGCACCGGAGTAGCTGCCGGTCGTGGTGTAGAAGCTGGCGATAATCGGAGCGCCGAACGCACCGCCCAGGCCGACGCCCATCATGGCGTAGGACAGAATCTTGTCGAAGTGCTTTTCGCCGAAGTTGTTGCGGACGAGCATCGGCACGCAGATGGTGACGATAGCGTTGTTCATGCCGAAGAAGAAGGCGGTGAGAGCCATCGTGACCTCGGATTTCGCAACGAATGCCCAGCAGAGGAACATGAGCGCGGTAAGGGCGAACAGGCCGATGGTAACCGGCTTGAAGCCGAATTTGTCGCAGAGCCAGCCACCGGCGAACGACGCAATGATGTAGCCGATTTGCAGGAATGTCATGAGCGTTGCAGAGAAGGTCGCGGCATCGGCACCGAGAACCTCGAGGCAGTTCGCCTGGATGTAGGAGTTGAAGCCGCCCGGGAAGGAGCAACCGACGCAGGCGATGATCATGAGGATGAAAGCGACCGAGCCGAGGCAGTACTTCAGCGGCACGCCCGCCTTGGAGCCTGCGGCCTGCTCGCCGAGCATCGGACCGTAAGGCTCAAGGCCACTCTTGGAGGGGTCGGTCGAGAAGACAGTCAGCGAGAAGATGAGGATGAGAAGGATGAGCACCGCGTTGACGTAGTACACGCCCTGCCAGCTCATAATCTGGAACAGCTGAGTGAAGACCAGGGGGAAGATGGCGCCGCCGATGCCGGAGAAAAGGTTGGCGATGCCGAGGTAGCGACCGGCGACAGCGGAGCCGAACCAGGAGTTCACGAGCAGCGGGCATGCGTAGATGAAGAACTGGCCGCCGAAGAGGCCCATCACGATGCCGAGCGCGGAGAACTGCCACGTCCATTCAGGCGTTGCGAACGTGAAGCCGACGAGCGCCGCCGCAACGACGACGACGTCGATGGAAAGGAAGAGCTTGGTGTTCTTGGGGAGCAGGATGCCGCCCAGAAACGTGCCGACGAGAGCGGCGATACCGTACATGGAAATCCACATGACATAGGACATCATGTCGACGCCCGCGAGAACGGGAACGAACGCGAAGTAAGCAGACGAAGAGTTCAAGACGGTGCCAAGGCCGACCATCTGCATAAGGCAGCAGCCGACGAGCACGAGCATTGCCCTTTTCTTGCTCTTCTGTTGAATTTCAGACATTTTCCCTCCTAAAGAGAACGATTCCCCTTTTATGCAGAAGCACTTTTGCGAATACGCCTATCCACTCCCTCGGCGCAGCGCGAGAAAAAAGCTAAATTGCGATTGTTGGGATACCTGCCCGTGCAGCGGATGCGCGGGCAGGTTTTGGAGTTAGTGCGAAGCGCTAAGAACGCGCCGACTTTACTTGGTGAACAGCGCCCAGCGGGACTCGCCGTCCATCTTCTTGACGAGGTCCTCGGCCTCGCCGTAGTACATGCACCACGCCTGGCAGTGCTGCACGCACATGGGCATCTTGCCCGCCTCGGTTCTCTCGGCGCACATGTCGCAGGCCTTGGTGACGACGGGCAGCCAGGTCCACTCCCACCTCTCCTTGGGGGACGATCCCTCCTTGGAGGAGTACTCGAAGGGGCCGGTCTCGGCGAGCTTGATACCGAACTCGCCCTTGGGCAGGCCGAGCTCCTTCTTGCAGGCCACCTCGCAGGAGTGGCAGCCGGTGCAGTAGTCGTAGTTGATGAGGATTCCCTTGGTCATGATGTCTTCTCCCCTTCCCTTAAGCCTTCATCGGCTCGTAGTCGTCTCGCCATCCGCCGCGGTTCACAATCTGCTCGCCGGGCATGACGTCGCCTTCCTGCACCTTGTAGATGCGGCAACGCGTGCATTTGATGGGCGACCCGATACCGCCGGGTCCAGCCTGGAAGTTGCGCGTAAGGTTGTTGACGTTGTAGTCGAAGCAGTGGTGCAGGTTCGGAGCGGCGCCTTCGGTTTCGGGCTTCCACCAGCCGTGCTCTGCGGAGATGCAGTCGTCGGGAATACCCTCGAAGATCTTGACCATCTGCATGCAGCGACCCTCGCTGTTCTCCATCCAGATCCAGTCGCCGTCGTGGAGGTCGTAATCTTTGGCGGCCTTGGGGCTGATCTTGACAAGCGGTTCGGGGTGGAACTCGCGCATCGTGGGCGCCTGCCTGTGCTCGGTGTGGAAGAACTCGTAGGAACGCGCGCCGTTGATCATGTAGAACGGCAGCTCCTCCATAACCTCAGGCGTGGTCTCCCACGTTTCCGGTGCCGGCGTGTAAACGGGAAGCGGCGGAATGCCCCAAGCATTGAAGATAGTGGGCACCAGCTCGATGCGGCCGGAAGGCGTGTTGAACCCAACCTTGCCGTCGGGGCGCAGCAAGCCCTTTTCGTGCTTGTTGTACGTGGCGTTCCACTCGTCGTACGCATGACCACCGGCTTCGACCAGCTGGTCGAACGTGTAGGGGCACTTCGTGACGATGGAGGGTCCGCCCTCTTCCGACACGGAGGTGTGTCCCCAGTTGTCGTCGGTGGCAGCGGAGAAGTTTGCCTTCTGCACCTTGCCGTCGGGACCGACAACCGCAAGGTCGGTGAGCAGGTAGTCGTTGATGAAGTCCTCCGCCGTGTCCCAGCGCTCGAACAGCTCCGGGTTCAGGCGCTTGCCGAGCCAAAGGGCGATCTCCTCGTCGGACTTGGCCTCGTAGAAGCTCGTGACCTTCTTCATGGCGCGAAGCGGCGTCCACCAGGTACGGGCAGAATCGCGCTCGACGGACATGGAGACGGGCAGGATAAGGTCGGCGAGCGCGATCATCGTCGGCGTGATGAAGGGGTCGGCGTAGACGATGAACGGGATCTTGCTCATGTACTTGTAGGCGCGAGGCACCTGTCCCTCGTGGCCGGAAAGCGCGTTGCAGCTCTGCGCCCAGAACATCTTGATTGGATATTCCTCGCCGTTGACGGGAATCTTCCCCGCCTCGAGAACGCTCGCCATGGCATCGCAGTTCGACATGCCGACGAAGTCCATGCCCTCGTCACCGACCATCCACTTGCGGAACTTCCGGTCGAGCGCGCCCTTATCGGCGTAGAGGTCCACCGAGGAGTACCCGGCGTTGATGTCGAAGGCGTTGTGCACGAGCACGTGCGTGCCGGGCTTCTCGATGTTGCCGCAGATGGCCATAAGGTCACACACGGCCTCGGTCCAATGCATGGACGACGAAGTACCCGCGTCGAACACGAGGCCCCACTGGATAGCACCCTTGTCGGCGTTAGCGTACATGCGGGCAGAGCCGACGATGTCCTCGACCGGAACGGAGGTGATGGAGGATGCCCATTCCGGGGTGAACTGCTGCACGTGCTCCTTAAGCTCGTCGTAGTACGCGCACCAGTATTCGACGAATTCGTGATCGATTAAGTCCTCGTTCATGATGACGTTCAGCCACGCGAGCGCGATGCAGCAGTCCGTGCCGGGGTGCGGGCGCAGCCAGTATTCCGCACGGGCGCCCCACCAGGTAAGGACCGGGTCGATGGAAATGATCTGCGTGCCAAGCTGAACGCACATGTTCAGCCAATGGCCAAGATAGCCGTCGCCATTGCTCTTGAGCGGCTCGTTGCCCCACACGACGAGAACGTCCGGGCGAACCCACTCTTCGTTGGCATAGCGATCGGGCAGAGTCTCGGATGCGTCGACGATCGGATAGTCGCCGAGAGGGCCTGCGGCGCCGCACACACGCGGCATATAGCACCACCAGCCGGAGAAATAAATGCCGCCAACGTTGGCAGTCCTGAAGCACGCGCCCGCGATGAAGGGAACCTGCCAGTTGATGTTGCGGCCGGTGCCATGTCCTACGAGGATCGACTCGCGGCCTAAGCCTTTGTCGTCGATTTCCTCTTTGATGTACTTCTCGATGATGTCAAGCGCCTCATCCCACGTGATGCGCTCCCACTTGTTCTCACCGCGCTCGCCCGCACGCTTCATCGGGTACTTGAGACGCTGCGGGTGGTTGACCATTTCCTCAAGGTCGAGGCAGCGCATGCAAAGCTTGCCGTTCGCATAGGGGTCGAGCGGGTCGCCTTCGACCTTTTGCAGCTTGCCGTCCTTCGTGTAGAGCAGCACGCCGCATGAGTCATGGCACCCAGGCGCAGAGTAGTTGTACGTGCGCGTGACGGTCATGCCGTCTTCTTCCCAGGTAACCTCTCCCTCGTGGTAGGCCTTACGGTCGATCCCATCGAGGAACTCTCGGTAGTCGGCCATTTCCCCTCCTCTTCTCGTCTTGACGCCTCCTTCGCGTCGATAGGGCGAGAGTACAGAGGTTTCTCGGCGACTGTCACCGACTATGGGTAAGTATTTTTTGGAATACCCACTTTTTGACGATGCTTGACCAGGGGAAACATAAGTAAGCCGCAGCATACTACTTAGTTACTACCGAGAGGCATGCCCCCTATATGCGACAGGCTAGCCCTCTCCGTACAACTTCGTCGACTCGATTTCGTCGAGAAGCTCCTGCCGGGAATGGACGCCAACCTTGCGGTAGATGTTGCGAATATGGGTTTGGGCGGTGCTGAGGGAAATGGAAAGCTCTTGCTCGACGTACTTCGCGGAACGTCCTTGCGCGATAAGGGCCAGAACTTCTTTTTGCCTTTCCGACAACCCACATGCGTCCCCAAGAGCGTTGCAGCGCTTCATCCACATGCCCTTGCTTCCCGCGCGCACCGAACCGCTATCCTCAAGCCCCGCTTCGGGAAAACGCGATTTATGGAGAACCGAGAACACGAACGTGATGGCAAGGGCGAGAACAACGGAAATCCGAACGGCCAAGAGCCAATCGGTGTTGGCAAGCTCCACGACGAAGCACCCGAAGGCCGCACCCGCCGCCGTAGCCAAGTACTGCACCCGGCGCGCCTTCGAGAAGATGCGCAGGGGCGATAGGCGGGATATCCTGACATGGCCGGCCATCGCCATCCACCCTACGCATGTCGCGAATATGAAAAGGGCCGCAAGAAGGCACAGCGCGCCTATCCTTGCGTAGTCGCCGAAAAGGAACAGGGCGCAAAGCGCGGCGGCGGTCAAAGGCGGCGAGAACATGGAAAGCGAGCGCTCGGTGATTCTTCCGCCTGTCGCCCTGTCAACGAGCACCACGCCGGCCGCCACGCAACCCGCCGCCAAACACAAATACCCTGCACCGCTCAAGCACGAAACCCCGATTGCAAGACCGAATTGAAAGCTATCGACCGAAAACTTGATGGTCGATTCGGGCATGATTTTCGAACGGCCATCGGACTCGGCGTTGCCAATGTGAGGAAAAAGGTTTGAGGCGACTCCCTTTTTCTTCATCACAACGGCCGCACCCAGCGATGCGGCGTACAGGATGCATATCATCACCTTGCCAAAAGCAGCCCCGACAACCGTCTCTATGAAACCTGTGAAACAAGCGAACAGGCACCCTGCGGCAACCAGGAAGGAAACCTTCGACGACTCCTGCGCGCATGCCCAGCAAAACCAGGTGCACAGAAGACTTGCCGAGCCAAGCGCAGCAACAGCGGCCAGCGCGAAGCGAACCGCGTCGGGAGACCACGGCTCGATGATGCACAGCAAGCACGCGAATACGAGACCCGCTGACTCGCATATGATCAGAGGAGAGCGTTTTGCTGAAGCGATTTTCTCCTGAAAAAGGCTAATCAGAAAAAAGCCGACGACCATGGAAAGGGCAGTGAAAACCGTGCCCCCCCCCCGAGAAAGCCGCACCCACCAGGAAAAACGGAGAGAAGGGATAAAGCCGTCGAAAAGGCGCTCGCCAATCCGAAAACGCCGAGCAAGTAACCGACCGATATCTTCTCGTGCAGTATTGAGCTGTCGCTATTACTCCCCATATACTCTCCCCATCCCCGCATTTGCGAATCCGACAAAACGTTATCTTATCAAAATATAGTTCGCAACCTCTACAACAAGCCGCCGCTAAAACGCAATTACTCCCAGGTGCTCCAAGAGGATCTTGCAGCCGATGAGAATGAGCACCACACCGCCTACGATCGTGGCGCCCCGTTCATAGCGCGCACCGAACGCATGCCCCACCGCCACGCCCGCGACCGAGAGCACGAATGTCGTCGCTCCTATGATGGAAATCGCTTCCACGATGTTCACGCCCAAAAACGCGAAGGTGATGCCCACGGCAAGCGCGTCGATGCTCGTCGCAATGGCCA
>ERZ1034917.1250-NODE-1250-length-16727-cov-11.986984_pt1 | contig 16727 bp, 14 predicted proteins | sample MGYA00520605_ERZ1034917 | MGnify/ENA primary metagenome ERZ1034917 (study PRJEB33766, sample SAMN09781784) | gut metagenome | biome: gut microbiome | host: Homo sapiens | place: Madagascar | study: EMG produced TPA metagenomics assembly of the PRJNA485056 data... | reverse complement strand
CGAAGTTTGATAAACAGAAAACTACAAGTTTGAAATCAATAGATAATATTGATAAAAAAGTTAAAATTCAAGACGGAAAAATGCTCATAGGAAAGAAAACTTCTTGCGAAAGCGTCGGAGAGATAGTGACATATCTGGATGAGAAATTTAAAAAGAGATCTAACGCTATAAACAGTTCTATTAAAGAAGTAAAGAAATGCGGTAATGACCTCACAAATTTCCTTAAGAGCGAATTTGAAAAAGGAGCACCTAAAGGAGGTCGCGATCCACGCACTGTAGAGTTTTTTTATGAATGGTTTATTGATCCTGTTTCTGAAGCAACAAGAAAATTCAGCATTAAATTCAACCATGAGATAGACACTGCAAAAGCACAATTGATAGATCCAGTGGATAATGCCTACAAAAAAAGTTCCGAGAAGAAAAAAATGGAAAAAGAATTCGAAAAGTTACTCAAACAAGGCGGAGATGTGAGACAGTTTAACTTTAAAAGCAATTTGGTGATTGCTATAAAAAGCATTGGCGAACTATCTGCATGGAACAAAAGATTAAAAAGAGAACTTCCAGCTGAAATGGAGCGAACCAAAAACTTTATAGCACGTATAAAGAAACGAACGGAAATATAGATTTTGATAAAAATTGAAGGAGGAATAGAATTATGAGTAAATTGAATGGTTTAAAAAGGATGTCTCAAAGTTTTAAAAGGAGAACAGTTTCTTTTTGTAAGAATATTGGTGAAGGTTTCGCCAACATACCGATAAGGAAAAGAGGCAATTCCTTAGTTGTAAACAGAAAAAGTGTTTCAAATATTGGAGATTTTGTCGATGTTGCAAAGGACAACGTTGAAAGTGCACAGGAAGATATGTTGGAAGATGCACGTAAGGCAATTGATGAAGCTCAAAAATTTAATGTTGCCTCAGCAATTAAGGTACTAGAAGAAGCAGGGGTATCGGAGAGCGAAAAAAGGAAAGTAATTAAAAAACTAAAAGAATATTTCCAGAAGGAAGGTAATAAACTAACGCTCTTTATCAGAAAGAAATTTGGTAGCTTGAATAAAGACGTGAAGGAGCTAGAGAAAGAAGAAAAATCTGCAGAAAGTAAAAAAGACTTCAACCAAATGCTTAAGAATAACGGTAAAACTAATAAATTAAGCAACAACTCACCAGTTACAGAATGCATGGAAATTTTTACCGAAGATTTACCCAAAACAACAAAGGAAGGACAAAATAAAACCACCGCGGTTCTGAATAAGCTCGGTGCTGGCACCACACAACTTATAGCAGATGCGATTGCAAGGGCATCAAATAGCGTAAGGAAAGAGATTGCAATCCTAAAGAAAGAGTATGAGAAAAAGACAGTAGAGTTTTCTAAAATACTTGATGATGAAATAAAAAAATGCAAAGTAGAAGAAACTACATTAAGTCCTGGAGAGCAGGGTGTAGTGGTAAATGGGAAAGTTTGTAAAAACGTTAAACAATTTATTAAAACAGTAAAAGACGTTATAACTGATCAAGGAGCAGATCTTGTGGAACTCTTAAAAGTATTATATAAGAAAGGCTTTGATCCAGCTTTTGCAGCCGGGGCGGAACTTATGAAAAACTCAACGGCATTGTTTGGTGATGATAAAGAGGCTGAAGAGGCGATAGAAGCTTATAAAAAAACTATATTGTCTGAAGATATATCTTCAGCTAGTAATGAACTTGGAGTTTTAATTAATGAATTTGGAAAAAGTGCTACTAAAGTCATTAATGATGCTCTTAAACACTATAAAGAGCATGATGAAGATTTTAAGAAATTAAAAAATGGTGAAGATCTAAAATACAGCTCCACAATAAATATATTAATACGCGTGATTTCAGAGAATACTAAAAAGAAAAAATCGTGTCTTGAAAATGATATTCCAAACAAGGTTAACGAAATTATGGGAAAACTCAGAAAAAACTTTTCAAATTTTGTTGAAGAAAGAGGAAAACAAATTAAATAAAAATAGGTATTGACATTCATTTTGTTTAGTAGTAAACTGTAGGCAAGTCGAGTGGAGAGTGTTTTACTTGATTTGTCTAATTAGCCGGTGTGGCGGAATAGGTAGACGCAAGGGACTTAAAATCCCTCGGTAGCAATACCGTGCCGGTTCAAGTCCGGCCACCGGTACCATTTTAGTTTATCTTATGGAGAATGAGCAATTTTCAAGTAAATTAGATTATCAGTTTTGATAGTCTAATTTTTATTTTGCAATCAATTTTTAAATCGAATATTTAAGCCCACATAAATTTAGCAAGTTTATTCTTATGCTTGACATTTAATGATTAAATCATACAATTAGTTTAGTACTCTAAGTAATCTTTTAGAGGGGGTTTAATGTTATGAAAAAAATGAGATTCTTTGCAATACTTGCAAGTACTATGGTTATAATTGGGGACTGTTGTTCACATGGGGTTTTAATTAGGAAGCCGAGAGAGTCGGAAATTATAAGCATAGTTGATAAATTTAACAAACACATTTCTTGGACGGAACTTACGTATGATTTGGTTAGGGAAAATCTCAAGAACATATACCTTGCCTGCGATGACCAGAATAACCCTGTGACATATTTGAGGATGACATTAATTGGGGAAAATACTGTTTACATAAACGCATTAGTAACTTTACCGAATTTCAGGAGAAAGGGTTATGCTAAGAGTTTGATAGATAATATAAAAACCAGATACCCTTATCGTACTATTCAACTAACTCCATCGACAGAGGCTATAGGATTCTATAAAAAGATGAATTTTGGATATTTAGCGTACGCAAATTTTTGTATCTATGCGCCACCAGAATTAGCTATACAATATTTTTAAACTGCTTACTTTGTATCAAACCCCAGTACTCCTGAGGCTTTGTTTATATTCTAAATTTACTACTAAACAACATGCTGGGGTAAATATAAATGTTAAAAATCGTGTTTAATATATTCGCCCCTTCGAACAATGACTTTTTCTATCTTTTATACCAGCCTCAGGTGACTACTCCTGGTACTACCATGGAGTGCTTCATAATGCCTGTTGGGCTAATGATTCCTTTTACACGTTTCCGACAGGAGTTTTATTCATCCATTTCACTTCAATATTTGAATGAATTACTATAGACACTCGTAACAAAGCTCATTAAGATTTTTTTGATTGCTTTTGCAAATAAATTTAATGATCAGGGACTAGAAAAGTAGAGCAGGAACACGAATTTATTTTGAATTTGGTTGCTAATATGCAACCTTAATTTTTTAAGTTTATTTCTTCAATTTTGCACAGCGTGTTATAGGTTTATAAAAAATATAAATATTTGACATAAATAACTTGACATTATTTTTCTTTTTATATATTATAACTACAATATATAAAATAAGGAGGAGTATTTATAATGAAAAAAGGAAGTAGAAAAACAGCTCTAGCTTTAGGTTTAGTTGCAGGAGTAGGTGTGCTCTCGATTGCATATGCAGCTCTTTCTAGTACTTTAAACATAAACAATACAGGTTCCCAGGTAAAAGCAGGATCTGTAGAGTTTGTAGATTCAAGTCCCGTTGCGATAGGCTCTGATTCTGTGGAGTCTGCAAAAGTAGAAAATCCAGGATGGAATAAATCTACCGCTCTTGGAGCTACAGGGTCACAGGCTCAAATTAGTTCAAAAGAAAAAAATAATGATTCAATAGATTTTAGCGGGACCGAGCTGTATGACTTTGGTGCATATGTTGTCTACAAAATGGATCTAAAAAATACTGCACCAAATGCAATGTGTTTGAAAACTTTACCAGCCATAAAAATAGACAAAGAGGACGGAGATAGCGCAGTAGACATTACAGAGCAGTTAAACGCAAAAATATACACCGATGCACCTTGCACAACTCCGTTGGCTGTGTACACGGCCGATTCAGGTAGCAGCCTTGCAGCAAACTATCTTGAACCAAATGGAACCACAAATTGGTTCTTAAAAATTGCTCACAACAAACAAGTTACCGGGGAGGGAGTTTCAACTATAGTTCTCCAGTCGGGCAAGTTTAAATTTAACGTAAACCCCATTTGGGAAGCAGCGACTCCAGGTCTATAATTAAGTAACAAATTTTAAGTGTTTAGAGTGATATGACTTATGTCCAAGAAAAATATTTTATTTATCATAGAAACAGTACTGATTTCTATTGTGGTCGTAGACAGTTTTCTGAAAGATATCATCTCTATAAATATTCTTTCGCTTATCATTGGATTAATGGTTACTACTTTGATTTTCCTTTTTAAATTTGAATCCGATGATAGGCGATATTTATCAGATTCGATATCTACCATAGTAATAATAGGATGTGTGTACTACATTTCTATTTACCTTTTTGGTTTGATTACAGGATTTCATAATAATTCGAATAATTTAAGTTTTTTTGCTGTATCTCAAAATATTTTACAAGCGGTAGTTTATATTGTTTTATCTGAACTACTTAGATACCTTGTGGTGACTCACAATCCAGGAAGTAAATTGAGTTTGGCGTTGTTAATACTTGGACTAACCCTTTGTGATACTTCTGATTTAATATATAGATCTGATTTTAAGTATATCAGTATTTCGATAAATATTATTGGATATTATATTTTACCGTGTTTGATAAAAAACATGGCAATGACCTATATGGTTTTAAAAATTAGGAATTATAAACCCGCTATGCTTTATCGATTTATTTTTGAGCTTCCACAGTATTTTTTGCCTATTTTACCGAGTACTGGAGTATACGTTCAAACAATAATAAATATCGTAGTTCCGGTTGTTGTGTTCCTTTATTTTTACTATCAATTTAGTTCTAAAAGGGTTCGTTTCGGAGGACTTAGAAATAAACTTTTGAAACGAGTAATTCAGTGCGTATTATTGGTACTGATACTAATTACTATCGCACTTGTAAGTGGTTTTTTTAAGTATTATTTAGTAGTTATAGGTTCTGAGTCCATGACTCCAAGTATTTGCAAAGGTGATGCGATAATAGTTCAAAAATTAGAAAAAAGGGAAATTCAAAACTTAAAAGTTGGTGAGATACTGGTCTTTAAAAACTCAGGCATAGTGTTGGTCCATAGGATTACTGAAATCTATCAAAATGACGATGGTTTGCATTTCAGAACCAAAGGCGATGCCAATACCGCTGAAGACAGCTTCCCTACTTCCGAAGAAGACGTTATAGGTAAAACAAATATAAAGATACCTTGGATAGGAATCCCGACAGTAAAATTAAAAGAACTTGCAAACTTTTAAAGAGGGGAAGGAGCATAATTTGAAGAAAGTAAAAATTTCTAAAATTTTGACCTTGATTTTTATGTTAGGTTTATCAGCTATATTTTTGTATTTGGGAATGAATTTTAAATCCGAAAAGACGCTAAGTTACAGTGAAACCGGAAATGTGGACTACAAAGTTTATTTAAAATCAAACAGCGATTATAACGCCCCCTACCTTGAAAGGGGTCGCAAGTACATTGCAAGCCTAATAGATCACATAGATGTTGATTACTCATATAAATTCAAAGGTGATCAAAAAATGAACTATACCTGTAAGTACTATATCCTGGCTTCGGCGATGGTTAAGGATAATAGTGAAGAGGAAAAATTAATTTATGAGAAAAAGTCCTATTTGCTTGAAAACCAGACTAAAGAATTTCTGGACTGTGAAGAGTTTAACTTAAATGAGAGTATTCACTTGGATTATGAGTACTACAACAAAATAATTGAAGAATTTAATTCTAAGTATAATTTGGCGGGCAATAAAAACGTTTTAAAATTAACCTTATGTGTGAATATGTATGGTAGTAGTGATGTATTCCCAACACCGATTGAAGATAAAAGTGATATAGAACTCAACGTACCTTTGACTGATAAAACCGTAGCAGTAGATTTGGATTACAAAGAAATAGACCAGCATGGCGAGAAAGTAGAAGTTTCTAGGAATAAATTGCTAAACATCACCTTTGTGGTAATTGGTATAGGTTTGCTCGCCGGGGCCTTGGTGATTATCATTGCACTTTTGAAGGAATACAAGAAATTTAAGCAAAATCAAAGTTACTACGAAAAAACTAAAACTTCTATTCTTAGAGACTATAGCAAAGTTATTTCTAAAGTTGACCAGGTTAAAAATATCGAGGATTGTTTGGAAGTTGAAAGTTTTGATGATCTTTTGAATGTAAGAGATTGTCTTGAAAAACCTATCTTGTTTGTGGAACAGCCAAATGAGGAGATAAGTTGGTTTGTGGTCATGGATGAAAATATAGCTTATAGATATATCTTGAAAAATCAAGAACATTCATGAAGGAAGTAAAAGCATGAGAAAAAGAAGATCTCGGTTTCACAAACATCTTTCAAAGTTTTTTTTACCAAGTATTTTAGGCTTGAGTATAATACTAGGCCTTTCGGTTGTATATGCAGTATTTAGTTCCCCGCTTAACATAGAAGGTCAAGGAACAGTAAATCTAAGTCAAAATGGTAAAGATTTTTATTATTCCGAAGGATATTTCTATACTTCTCCAAATAAAGAGATTTTAGTACATGACGAAAAAGATAATCCCGTAAAAACCATGAAAGAGGCCGTAGAACAGATATCCGACGGCAAAACCATTTACATGATGTCTAGTTATTCGTCCTCTGAAAATGAAAAAATAAGTGTTTCAAAAAAGAGTATCTTCATCAAAAGGTATGTAGATGAACAGTATGGCGGGGAATATAGTTTTAAAGATGGTCCTTTAATCATTTCGCCTTCAGATCTAGAAATAACAGTTGCAGATTCTTCTTCAGCTCTTGTGATTGATGGAAGCGAACTTAGTAACCCCAACTCTAATTACTCAGGTGATAATTTCCAAAACTGCACTGGAGCGATATATTCTCCGAGCGGAAGTCTAATTTTAAATGGTTGTCCACAAACAAATAACCTTATTATACAAAACCACTGCGGAGTATCCTCGGCAATTTACAAACAAAGTGGTAGCTTTCAGATGAGTAATTGTAAGATATCTAACAATCTTGTTGGAAGTTCGGGAGCGATCGTGAAAGTTAAAGTGGGAGATGATTCTGATTCCAGTCTAAAAGCTGCGACCTGCGAGATAAGCAATTCGGAATTTTCAGAAAACGAAGGTTTAGATGAAACAACCAGTGTAGCAGCCTTTGATTTGAACTCAACTGAAAATCAAATTACATCAGCTAACCTTGATGAAGGAATAAAAGTAGATATAACCAGCTGTAATATTTCAAAAAATAACCTTACAGCTTTGGAATTTGCTGCAGAAAACTCCACGGGAAAATACTGTAATTATTCTATTTCAAATTCTACTATCTCTAATAACACTTCTAATATAGGTGGAATTAATTTCGTAGATGCCGGAGGAACTATTCAGGACTGCTCTATCACAGACAATAAATCTACTAAAAGCGAAACCGTTCGTAATAGCTCAGTGGGAGGAATAAGTGCTTCTAGTTTGCCAGTTATACTCAAAGGAAAAAATACTGTAAAAAACAACTTGCTTAGCAATAAAGAAAATAGCAATCTGGATTTTTATCCTTCCAGTCTGGTGACTAATGAACTTAGCGCAGACAGCCAAATTGGGCTGAGTTGTTCTTCGAAAATAATTACCGAGACCATTCCTGCAATTACTAACCCATCTACTCAGAGTGCAGCTCAAACTATAACTTACTTTTTTGCAGATGACTCTGAGATTTATGAAGTAAAATTGGTATCTTCTAACTTACAACTTGCTATTAAACCTACAGATTACTATTACAAAAATTCTTGTTTTTACAGAAACAGTAATCTTACAAAAATAGTAATGGCTTCTGACGGAAACCCGGTTTCAAGTATGCAGGCAGCAGTTGATCAAATAACGAATGAAAAAACCATATATATGCTAGGAAAATATGTTGTTTCCTCAGCTGAAAGTATTTCGCTTTCAAATAAATCCTTAACTATCAAGAGAGCTGATTCCTTTACAGATGCCTCTATGTTTTGGGTGCTCGCGAATTTAACAGTAGAAGTTCCGAAAGATAGCTCTCTCGTATTTGATGGCAACGCTAGTGTTGAAATAAGTTCTAGGGGAGGACTTTTTTTAGTGAGAGATGGAGCAACATTATCATTACAGGGTTCACAAAAAAATTCTATTTGCTTACAAAATAGTAAAAGCTCGGGTGCAGCACCTGCAATATTAGTACAAGCAAATGGAGTTTTAAATGCTAATTATATGGTGGTGCAGAACAATTCCGGTTCCGAAGCGGGAGCTCTGATGAACTTCGGGGCAGCGGAAATCACTAATAGTCAGATTTTTAATAATTCAATTAATACAATTGGAGGAGGAATACTTATGTGCGGTATCGATTCTTCCAATTCTATTTCTCTAACTAATTGTAGAATAGAGGGTAATCACGCCGACAAAGGGGGAGCAATTCATATAACTTCTCCGGGATCAATCGTAAATATTTCAAATTGTACTTTAACAAACAATTTTGCAAGGATTGGTGGAGGTATTTCAATTAATAATTATTGCAAATCCCTAGCCATTAATTCATGTGTAATAAGTAAAAATACGGCCACCGAATCTGGTGGAGGTATATACACAGAAAACTCTACTGTTGTCCTCACTAACACTGCAATTTCTGAAAATCAGTCAGTTAAGGGAGCCGGAATAACTATTAATAGTGGTGAAATTGAATTAACAGATAACTGCTCTATTAAACTAAATAATGCTGTTGAGGGTAACGGAGGAGGAATTTTAATAGATTCTAGTTCAAATCCCACTGTACATCTAAAGTCAGGGTGTGAGATATCTGAAAATTCATCTTTTGGAGACGGTGGGGGTATTTACTGCAACACTAATATGCTTAAAGCTGTTGGGAAAATACTAATTGAAAAAAATACAAGCACTTTCACTCGCGGAAATAATAATTTGTATTTAACGAGCAATGCAACTTTACTAAATTCTTCTACAAGTGAAAAGAAATTTTCTCCTCTGATAGGAAGTAGCATAGGAATATCTAGTGAAGTATCCCCCACGTCATCACAAAAAGTGAAGTTATCTGCGGGTAATCTTTCACTTTGTTTATTTTCCGATAATTCCAACTACACCGTGACTTGCCCTGTACTGTCTAATTCAACGTATTTAGCTTTAAAATCAAGTTGATTAAAAAATTCGAATTTTTTAGATTGAAGTCCAGTTGATTAAGGCGTAGAATGAGGCCGGAGAATGTTTTTACATTAAATGGAAAGGATATATTATGAAAATCACAAAAATTTATGAGTTAAATCAAACAGTAGGGGAGAAGAGAACAATAAACTATAACCTTTGTGAGAACACTATAGAAAATCAATTGATATATGGTATTGAGATAGTTTCATTTTCAAATGACACAAAGGAAATTGAAAAAATAGAAAACGTTTCTTATGAAAAAGATAAAGTTATGAAGTTAATTACTCTACTATATGAAAATGCCGTTGATACAACTCATTTCAAAGACGTAGTGGAAGATTACATAAGTGCTTTGTAACTAAGTGTCCAAAGCGGATTTTATGCGTTTCACAGTTGAGATGTATAAAATAAACTCGCTTTATCAATATCTTTTTAAGTTATCTTCAAATTTAAAATTATGTCTTGACATCCCTTTTTTGGTTTGATATAATTCCAATCGTTAGAGGTTTGTCGGCTAGCCGCTGTGATGAAATTGGTAGACATAAGAGACTCAAAATCTCTCGGTAGCAATACCATGTCGGTTCGAGTCCGACCAGCGGTACCATTGTGGTTACTCTATGGTACATAATCAATTTTGAAAGGTTAGATTATCAGTGTTGGTAATCTAATTTTTGTTTTTTGGGCAATTTTTCATTTCAAAGAATAAAAACCCAACAGTAAAGTCTATACACAGGATCATAGATTATAATTTTTATGTCGAAAGGTAGTAAATTTATGGTCAAAATCAAAAGTATAAAAAATATTATCCGTAGTAATTGTGAATTTTCAAACATGTTAAAGTATAGTCACTATAGCCCTACAAGCGAGAAGCTTAATAAAATAGTTAAAAAATATACCGAGGATAAAAGTATTCATTGCTTTGGTAGTTTTTATGGTGACCAAATGATAGGTTTTATCGTTGTAAAGTACGTTGATAAGTTTATGTATGAAATCATAGACATTGCAATTACCCCTGAATACCGTAAATTAGGAATAGGGTCAAAACTGATTGACTATGTCATAGAAAATTTTAATATCAAAACTCTTTACGCTGAAACAGATGATGATGCTGTCGATTTTTATAAAAAGTATGGATTTGCTATTAATTCAATAAATAAAATTGAGGAAACAAATAGGTATAAGTGCACTTGGAGTGCGAATTAAATGCCATTACAAAGCAATCTGTATCCGCAGAATTTTAATAATTCTTTATTTGATAGGGATATATAAATTTGTATTCGTATGATATAATTCCGGTATAAATACGTTTCGGAGCTGAAAGAATGGACAAAGTAGAAGGAGTAGTAGAAAGAATAACTTATCAAAACGAAGAAAGCGGATATGGAGTAATAAAAATCAGGGCTAACGGCTTTTCTGAACTTTTGACTTTAACCGGAAAATTTGTAGAAATGAATATCGGTACAGTAATTGAAGCAAACGGAGATTTCGTAGTAAATAAAAAGTTTGGTAAACAGTTCTGTGTTAAAGAATATAGGGAGAGTTTACCTGCAAGTATTTATGGAATTGAAAAATATTTAGGCAGCGGTCTTATCGAAGGAATTGGACCTAAATTTGCAAAACAAATTGTAAGTAAATTCGGGAAAGACACGATAAACATAATCGAAAACGACCCCATGAAGCTTCTTACCATTCCTAAAATGGGAGAAAAAAGAACTCGCTCGATTATCAATTCATGGAAACGCCATAAAAATATAAAAAACTTGATGATATTCTTAAGCGACTGCAGTGTCTCAACTTCCCTAGCTCATAAAATTTACAAAGTCTATGGAGAAGAAAGTACTAAAAAATTAAGAGAAAATCCGTACGGAATAGTTGATGATATATATGGTGTTGGGTTTAAAACCGCAGACTTAATTGCTAAAAAATTAGGTATTTCTACAGGATCATACGATAGGTGCAGAGCGGGAATTTTTCATATTTTAAATCAGTTTTCAAAGGATGGTCATTGCTATACTTCTCTAGAGGATTTAGTAAATAAAAGTGCAAAATTGCTTGGTATTCCCGAACATATTGTTGTTATGACGTTTAGTCATTTACGAGATATAAAAGAACTGATTTGCGAAGATAAAGATAAAATTATATATCTTCCCCCTTTTTACCATTCAGAAATTGGAGTGGCTAGAAGAATCTATGAAATTTCTTTGGCTTCAAAATCTGGCAACAATATAGATTTTGAAAAAATTCTAGAAATAATACAAAAAACATGTGATATAAAGTATGATGAAACTCAAATTTCAGCCATAAGAACGGCAATCTCTTCTAAATTTAGTGTTATCACCGGAGGACCGGGTGTTGGAAAAACTACAATCACTAAAGCTATAATCAGTATTTTTGAATTAATGGGTAAAGAAATAGTTTTAGCAGCACCAACAGGCAGAGCCGCTAAACGGATGGCGGAAACCTGTGAAATCCCAGCAAGTACAATTCACAGACTCCTCGAAGGCGACCGCAAAGGAAAATTTGGCAAAAATGAAGAAAACAAATTAGAGGGAGACGTAATAATAATTGACGAATGCTCAATGATAGATATTATCTTGATGTATAACCTTCTCAAAGCTATCCCCAACGAAATGACAGTAATTCTTATCGGAGATTCAGACCAATTGCCTTCAGTAGGTGCCGGCAACGTTTTAAATGATATAATTAACTCTAAAGTTGTACCTGTTATAAAATTAAGTAAAATCTATCGTCAGGCGGAGTCCAGCAAAATAATAACTAACTCACATAAAATAAATTTAGGTCAAATCCCTGATTTGTCAAATAAAAACAGCTCTGATTTTTTCTTCATAAACAATGAAAATCCTGAAGATATAGTTTCCAAAATAAAAGAACTGTGCTTTAAAAGACTACCTAAAACCTATAAAATCGATCCAGCTGCTGATATACAACTCCTATCGCCTATGAAAAGAGGGCTACTCGGAACTGAAAATTTAAACGCAGAACTTCAGTCAGTACTAAACGATAATCCCTTATTTATAAAACGGAGTACAAACAAATATAAGCTTGGCGATAAGGTCATGCAGATTAAAAATAATTACGATAAAAACATATTCAATGGAGATATCGGTTTCATAAAACACATAGATTTGGACGAAAACACAATAGAAGTAGATTTCGATGGCAATTTAGTTGAGTACTCATATCAAGAACTAGACGAGCTTGTGCTTTCATATGCCATTACCATACATAAATCGCAAGGTGGAGAATTTCCTATTGTGATAATTCCCGTACATTTCCAAAGTATTATGATACTTCAAAGAAACTTGATTTATACAGGAGTCACAAGAGCGAAAAGGATTCTTATTTTGATTGGAAGCCCTAGAGCTCTAAGATATGCTATAAAAAATAATGTTTCCCAAAACAGAAGGACTCTTCTAAAAGAAAAGTTAATTAATAAATTTAATACATAAAACGATATAACTTGCTGAAAAAAATAGCAGGTGTATCATTCGATTTATTAAGAAATAACAATTACTTCAATTCTTGCTCGAGGTTATTAAATTCATCAGAATCAAAAAATTCGCATAATGTAATGTCTATTCCGTCACAGATCATTTTTATAGTTAAAATTTTAGGATTGCAACTTTTTCCATACATTATATTTTTTAATGACGATGGTGATATTCCCGAAATTTCAGCCAATTTATTAATGGTAATGTTGTTCTTAAAACATAGATACTTGATTCTTGCTTTAATTGCACCGATCGTGTTCATAAAAATCAACTCCATGAGTCTTGATAGCTTATAGAGTGTAGTATTGTGCTTGAAATTATAGGCTATGTATGATACTATTAGTATTATGGAGGGTAATTGTAAAATTTATAATTCTGCGACATAGCGTTTAATATAGGAATACTATCCTAAATTAAATATTTAAGTTTTACAGGCCTTTGTAAATTCATTAATGATATTTAAAAGTGAATTTTGATGTTCTGGCGATAGTATTCTGAAATTACTTATTATTTTATACTCAGTTTTATTTAAACTGCATTCTTTAGTTATTTCGGCTTTATTTCTTATATCCGTGTGTTCTACTATATAGTCAATAGATACCCTGAAATAGTCGGACATCTTTTTTAGTGTACTTATATCTGGTTCTATATTATGATTTTCGTATTTGTTTATTGATTGTTGACTCACACCAATGGCATCGCCTAAAGCCTGTTGACTTATTCCTTTTTCTTCTCTCAATATTCTTATATTTCTTAGCATACAATTATCTCCTTGTGGATTTAGAATAACAAAATTTTATTGTTATTTAAAAATCCTAAAATTAGTTGTTTATAACTAATTCTGGTTGTTATCATCTACTAATATGAGTTGTCTTAAGGAGGAATAAATATGAAAAATTAAAAAGAACTAATGAATAACATTATAGAAACAAATGTCGAAAACATCTTTGAATTGTTTTATAGTCTTATGAAGGGGGATATAGATTTAGAAAATTTGAGTGATGAAGAAAAAATCATTGCACAATGCATAAAAAATGAATGCACCGATAACCATGGAGCTTGTTATGAACTATATTTTTCTTTAAAAAAAATAAGGAATAGCAAAACTAAAATGCAAATAATAGAACTGTATGAGTGCATTTTAAAAACTATGTGCAGAAAAATGTTTTTTAATGCTCTTAAATTAGTAATGGTAGTAGGAAAAAAATATTATTATACTTTTGATGATGGTGAATTTTAAATTAACTTAACTAACAATATAAAAGGACAGTACTTGAAAATTGTAGTTGCACGCACATTTTGGAACGGTTATAAGATTGAAAATTTTAAACAACCAAAAACACTAGTCATACAAAACTGGCCAGTGTTTAAATGTTTATGTGTTTTAGAGTTAAAAGTTGTTTTTCAGCATAGAGTTCCTATTTAGATGCTATCAGTTCATAAGCTTTATTCATAGCATCTTTTGCGGCCACCTGCACATCCGGAATCAATCTATCAGGGTCTTTAGAGTTATCTATACGATCAAATCTCTTATATGTTGTACAAATGCGTAATTTTGAGTTTGGTGTCATGCAATCCCTTGAAGAAATGTTGCCAAAAGCTGTGGGAGAATTTCCAGGAACTTCACCTACTATTGTTGCTAAGTTGTTATCAGCAAAATACATTGTAAAAAGCACTGCAGAACTAAAAGTTGCATTTGAAGTTAGGATAAATATTTTCCCGTCAAATAGATTCTTAGTGGATTTAAGTGGCAGTATCTCTTCTAATGTATACGTCCTCGGCTCGAATGTTTTTATTTCATTGCCAACTCTTGTATCAACTCTGCCCATTCTAAAGCGCTCTAAATTTTTGAGGTATCTCAAGAAATAATCAGCCACCATGCTACATCCACCAGGGTTTCTTCTTAGATCTACAACTACATTCTTTATGTTGTTTTTAGCGATTTCCTCAAAGAAGTTATCTACTGTAGTTTTATACTCTTCAGTATATCTACATCTATTGAGAGTAAATATGCCTACGTTATTTTTTTTATCAATCTCATAAGAAAAAAATGGGTTTTCGGATTTATCTTCAATTTGAGTAAATTCAAATTTTTGCTTAGCTATACCTTTATCCGTTTTAAAACTAACCTCTACCGGGTTCAAAGTGTCTATGCCAGATAACGCAAGATTTGATTGAGTAATAAATGGTCTACATCTAAAAAAATTCACGTTAGTCCATTCTTCAATTTCGTGCGAATAATGAAGTTTAAAATTCTCATAAAGGTCCAAGATTTTTACTCCATTTATTTCTGTTATTTCGGCACCTTTAAATTCCCCACTTGTGCAGAAAAGTTTGTTATCACTATATTCAACGTCAAAAGGTAGACGCTTGTTATTTAAGCACTTAGGACCCAAAACAAAACTATGAGCATCGTGAAGTTTCACGAGTATACGAGAAATTATTCTCCACTCTTCAATTAGACTCGTGTTTTCAGATAAATTTTGAATTTCAAGTGCTTTCTGATCTAAAATTTCTTTCGGTATTTCATTTATACAGCTAACATGGGTTTTCTTCATGAGGCTCATTACATAGTCAATATCTTCAATAACCTGTTGTTTTGTTAAACATTGGATTGCTTGGTTATCTTGTTCTGATTTTTGTACATCTGAAACAGACATAGCCGGAGAAGCTGCTGGAGCCGCTTTTATGTTAGTGGTAATACCCGTACTGGTTAATAACGATAAAGCGGCAAGTGAAGGCGCTAGAAATTTATTATTCATTTTGCCTCCTGCGATCGTTTCTAAAATTTCTTCTTCTAGTTGGATGCTTTCTGGTATTTCAAAAGCATCTTTTTCAATATTATATAAATTAAATTCAAATCCAGTCTCCTTATACATAAAAATACCCCTCCTATAACAAAACTTATAATTATATTATAGACCACTATATAATTGGAATCAAGAGTGTGGTTAAGCTAAAATATATTTTCATCAAATAAAAAATTTATAAATTAGATTTACTTCCAAATGTTGAATTATATGTACTTTACAAATCCTACACAAAATTTATTTCAAAATATTCATTGACAGAATTTCTAATTATTGATATCATTCTAAATGTGATGAGCGAAAGTAGTTCAGGGGTAGAACGTCAGCTTCCCAAGCTGGATGTCGCGGGTTCGAATCCCGTCTTTCGCTCCAAATAGACTTCCGAAATGAATCCCACCCTAGTTTGTAGACGATTTTTAGCTTTTATGAATTTAAGGAGATGTATTATCTGTACACTGAAGACTTTTGGAATTCAATTCAAACATTGGTGAATGAATCTGAAATAATTATAGATAGACCAAAAGGGTCTGTTCATCCGCGTTATAGTGATTTTATCTACAATGTCGATTATGGATATCTCAAGAATACTTCGTCAATGGATGGAAGTGGCATAGATGTTTGGGTTGGAACAGAAAAGAACAAAAAAGTAGATGCAATTATTTGTACTGTTGATTTGCTTAAAAGAGATTCAGAAATAAAAATTTTGATTGGCTGCACAAACAAAGAAAAAGATATTATATATAAACTTCATAATCAGAGTTCATATATGAAGGGAATTCTAGTTTCGAGGCGTGCAAAACTAGATTAAAGAATGGACAATTTATAAACGTGTAGTTTTGAGAACGTTATAACTCGCTCGGACAATGAGGTTATCGGAGACTTATAAGAAAATTCAGACTAATAAAATTTTCTTGGAGAGTTTGGATTTTTATAAAAATTTATTTCCCGTTATTTTGTGGTATGGTGTTAAATTTAATAACTACAAATTGGAGGATAAGTGATGATTAAAAAAATCGATTTAAGATCACTTAATACAGCTACAATTTTTATCTCGATGATTGGTTTTGTCTTACTATGGTGGAGTGTGGTATTGATTCCTATTACTACTTGCTATGATAGTATAGCCAAACGTTTTGGGTTAACTTTGTTACTTGTTATTATATCAAAATATTTTTCTAAGGACTTAAAGATAAAATTATCTGAGATGTATTTAAAAATTGATTTAAAAAATCTCGCTTATTCTCTTG
>ERZ1034917.1249-NODE-1249-length-16730-cov-7.137991_pt1 | contig 16730 bp, 13 predicted proteins | sample MGYA00520605_ERZ1034917 | MGnify/ENA primary metagenome ERZ1034917 (study PRJEB33766, sample SAMN09781784) | gut metagenome | biome: gut microbiome | host: Homo sapiens | place: Madagascar | study: EMG produced TPA metagenomics assembly of the PRJNA485056 data... | reverse complement strand
GAATCCGCTTCTACAATTTGAACGGATTTTTTGTTAAAAAACTTGCACACGGCGTTTATATTTCAAATTCAGCCGTCCCACTGTCGGAAGACAAGTTTTCTTCCGTAAGGATGAACTTGATGATGTCGGAATTGCGGTATCGTACCGCTGTGCCGATCTTCTTTCGTCGAAACGGAAAGGCTCCGTTTCGTTCCAGCTTTTTGAAGTTTGCCAGACTGATTCCGAGCATTTCGGCGGCCTCCGGCTGGTCGATCAGCTTCGGCAGCACTGCCGGAATCGTCTCGCCGTTTTTCGCCAGGTTTCGCAACTGCGCGATCACCTCCCTTTCCTCCGGGATGCTCAACACTCCGGCTTCGGCCAGCGGGTGCAGCAGCTTTGCGATCAGATTGACCGTCGCTCCCTTGATCCTGACATCCATTTTCAGACCTCCTTGATTCAGATACTTCCGTTGAAAAGGCTTTCCCCTCAAACTCAGGCGGAGAAAGCGGGGGGTTTTAGAGTTTGTTTTTATTGTATCTATCAAAAAAAATAAGCATCTCACAAGAGAGAACACCCTAAGCAAAGCAAAAAACAGAGAACACCCTAAGCAAAGCAAAAAACAGAGAACACCCTAAGCAAAGCAAAAAACAGAGAACAATACTATCTAAGACAAAGCACAAGAAACCCCTCCAACACAAAACAACAAAGAGAGAACACCCTAACGAACCAACAAACAAACACCAAAAAGCAAAGCAGATCTCTCTAAGGAGAACCCCCTAAGCCGATACCAGAAACAAACCAGCAGACACCTTTAAACAGACTTAAAGTGCAAGCAGAAGAAACCATAATCAAAACAAAAACTTCTCTGGCTGTTGTTGTTATTTTATTGAGAAAGAAACAAAAACATTACAGGAGCAAGCAACTATGGGAAAACCCAGAATCCATCGGGAAGAAACTTACAACGAAACCCGAATCTATCAAAGTCCATCAGGGAGCCGGGCGGAAATCTTGGCCGCGATCCATCAGATTTTTGATTACATGTGGAGCGTCAGCCACGGAAGACTTTACGTCTGCCACTTCACGGTCAACTTCCCCTCAACTTTTACACTTCAGGCCAACGACTTTCTGACCGGAACCCTCCAAAGCTGGCGGCGAACCATACAGAACCGCCGAGTTCCAGCCGAATATCTCTGGGGCCGCGAGAAAGGCGATTTTGCCAGCGGCGGCCACGTTCATTTCCACATCTTCGTCATCGTCCACGGCAAGTTCATCCAGTCCGCTTCCGGGATTGCCAGCCATTTGAATTGCTTGCTCTCCAGGCGTTTGAAGGACGATGTCAGGCGGGTCAGGTGCAATCCTCCATTACGGGACAGTTTCTTCTGGGGCAAGAAGGTTTCCGCCAAGCTCGACAATCTCGCCGACGCGATCGAGTGGGTCTCCTACATCGCCAAGGTCGATACCAAGGAGGCTCCTTTCGGCCAGAAGACCTTCGGTTTTTCCAAAGGCTTTCTTCAGCAGCATCAGATTTCAGCCTTGACTTTGGCGGAAGAAGCCGCTTTCGATGAGGCCGACCTTTCGATTTCCGATGAAGATTGGGCGGCCTGGGGTTACGAACCGCTTAACTGGGAGGAGGCTTTGAACTTCAATCCGGCGACCGGAGAACCGCTTCATGAGGAAGCCTGAGCTCGAAAAGACACCAGAAAACCGTCTCCGTTGCGCAAAAGCCTTCGCCGGGGTCGATGCCGGGATTGCGGTCTCTATGGCCCTTCCTGTGGCTCCGAAATACCAAGACGGGCAAGCTGTTGCAGTGGTTGCCGTCAACAGGAGTTCAAACCAGAGAGGAGGAAGCAAGATGGACGGTTGAGGTAGAATTGACAGAACTTTTATTCAACAACCAAAAAACTTAAACACAAAGGAATTTATCATGGTCAGAAATCGAAAATCTGTTTGCAGCTTTCCGGCAGACGAAGAACCTGAAAAGTCGCAGTTTTACCGGAGAAGCAAGGAGGAAGCCGACCGGGATTTTCGGAACGGTATTCTGGAACGCGGTCCCGGTATTGAGGTGAGGGTTCACCCGAATGATCACACCAAAGAGGTTGTGATCAAATCCAAGCCGCGAAAGGCGCGCTATGTCCGTGCTCGCCGCTGGCATCTGTGCGACGATCTGGTCGATATTTTCGCCTGGGGAGAACCGAGGACCAGGAAGGAAGAACCTCTGCAGGACAAAGAGCCGCAGGATGACGGCGAAGCGCAGGGCGACAACCCTCCGGGGAACGAGCCGCAAACTGACAGCGGCAAAGATGTCGGCTGCAATAAAGTCGGCTTGGACATTCTCCGGGTGATCCGCTGGATCGGGTTGGAGCCATCTGTGGAGGTACCGGGCCGCAAGAAGAAGGCAACGGTTTATGGCTTTCATTCCCTGCGCCACAGCTTTGCCAGTCATTGCGCTGAGGCTGGTGTCCCGAAGGCCGTATTGCTTTCAATCCTCGGCACCGATTCTGATATCGCTGATAAATACTATATTCATATTGGAGAGGAGGCCCAAATGGAAGCGATTGCCGCTGTCGCGTCCATCACGACCAAATCCGATCGCCAGCGGATCGAAGAAGCATTGAAGTTGCTCGATACTCCCGATATCCCTGCTGAGGAAATTTTGAACCGTGTCCGGCATGTTTTAAAAACATAAATACTTATTTATAATAGTTATTTATTGAGGCCGAGCCTCCAGAAAATGAAACAGGAGGCTTGCTTTTTGAAACGTTTCACCCTTGAAATGAGTCTGTAAGCGGAGAATTTTAAACAACGATTTTGAGATTTTGAGCGTAAAATCTCAACAGATATTTATATCCCCAATCTATCCGGAAATCCAGTTTCATTCGCATATCCTTTTTCGTTCAGTTCAACGGTGACTCAAGCAAAGCCCCAGGTCAAAAGTGCAATAACAGATGATGGCAGGTAGTGTCCGATATTTTGCGCACATTTGTTTCTGAGTTATTACAGATGACAAACGTGAGTTGGCGCAGCCGAAGCAACCGACCGACCTAAGAGCTCCAGAGGAGCAGGAGTTGGAAGAGTTGGTCAAACTCGAAGATCGGATCAGAACCGGAGTCCGGCACTGTTTTGAAACCGGCATGCTGCTTGAACGGATCAGGGAGGAGAAGCTCTACCGGCTGCGCGGGTACAAATCATTCCGGTGTTACTGCGAGTAGATGTTTCACATTGATCGCTCCTATGGTTATCGTCTGATTGCCTGTTACCGGGTGCGGAGTCTTTTGCCGGAGGATTCCCGAACGCTGATTCCGGAGCGATTGATTCGTCCCCTTGCCTCACTGCCTCCGGAAGCAGTCGTAAAAATTTGGAACAATGCTCGGGAGGCCGCAAACGGCGGCCTCCCGAACCGCAGGCAGCTTGAAAAGCAAGTTGACGAATATCGCAAACGAATTCTCGATGATGAGCTGACCGAAAAATTCGGGCCATGCGATGAAGAAAGTTTTTTCAGCTATGTGCTGAAACGAAAGCTCGATACGCGCGCGACGGTGTCCGAGCTGATAGAAAACACGAAATCAAGACAGGCCCTGATCAATGCGGTAAAGGAGCTGAAACCTCTCGGAATCGCCTTTGTTCCAGAGGAAAAGGAACAGCTGAGAGCCGAAATTCTCCGTCGCCAGGAACAGGAATTGGAAAAACTCTGGTAAAAGCGTCGCCCCCGGACGACACTTTTCCACCAAATAACATCAGCCCTCCACCGGCCACGAAGCCGGTAGAGGGCTTGTCGTTACTGAAAAAATATGAGGCGAAAAGTATTGTAAAGAAAACCGACATGTAACACAGAAAACTTTGAGAAGGTTGTTTAGTTAATACTATTTTTAATTTATCTGCAGCAATCACCAGAAAAAAGCAGGCGAGAATGTTAGTTGTTAAGTGCAATTCATTTTATTCATTCTGACTGAAATTGCGAAAGCGGATCATCTTCGCTCTCTTGAAATTACCATTGGTTTTACTATAAAAGTCACTTAAAATAACTACTTAAACGACCTTTTTCCTTGCATTTTACACAAACTATGGTATCTTCTCCGTATATTCAGAAGCTTGATAGTAACGTTAATGGACGTTTTGAGGTTGTAATATGGAAGATCGGTGGCTATCATTGAGAGAAATTTCAGAGTACCTGGGAGCTCGCCGAGAGACTATTTACAAGTGGATCGAAATCAAAAATATGCCTGGTCATCGCATCGGCCGTTATTGGAAATTCAAAAAAGAAGAAGTCGATGCTTGGATCAAATCCGGTAAGGCTGGGGAATCATGATTTTCTAGGTGGGTGAACTTCCATAGACAAAAGATGTCCAGGTATCGAGTATATTTTGAGGGTAAAGACGAGGAATAACATAATGCAGCTTATCAATAACAAACGGCTCAAAGCAGGAGATTTGCTTGCTGCTGCTTTGCCACAACATTCCTGCCTTTCTGTTATTAGCGCGCAGTTTTCTATCTATGCTCTGGAGAAACTTGAACATATACTGCCGACTGTTGAAAAGCTGCGGTTACTTTTTTCGTCTCCTCTTGAGATTCAAGATAATTTTGCTCTTGTCGGAGATTCTGATGAGCGTAAACTTCGCAATCGGCTTACGCAGCAATATATTGCAAAAAAATGTGAAGAATGGCTTTCTTCCCATGCAGAAATTGTTCAGGCAACCTTCGCATCGCTGGTTCATCAAAACCTTTTTTGTTCCGATAAAATTGCTATTCAGGGTAGTGCTGATTTGACTGCTTCTGGACTTGGCTTTGTCAACTCCAACCGGCATGACATGAGTACCGGCTTTGATAACCCGGAAAACATTGCAGAACTGCAAGAGTGGTTTGATGCAATCTGGCATGATGATCAGCATGTTCAGGATATCAAGAAATTTTTTATTGGTCAACTGGCCTGGCTCGGCAGTGACAAAGCACCGGACTTCATCTATTACCTCATTTTGTATCATATTTTCAGCAATACGCTGGGGGAATTGGATGAGGAAAAAATCATCAAGACCAAAACCGGAATCAAAGAACACTTGGTTTGGAAAAAACTTTACAAGTTCCAGAAAGATGGAGTCCTCGGTGCAATCGACAAGCTGGAAAAATATAATGGCTGTATCATCGCCGACAGTGTCGGCCTAGGCAAAACATTTGAAGCGCTCGCAATCATCAAATATTACGAACTGCGGAATGATCGAGTGCTTGTTTTGTGTCCGCGGCGTCTTCGGGATAACTGGACGATCTATTTGCAGAATGACGAACGCAATATTTTTTGTGATGATCGTTTCCGGTATGACGTATTGAACCATACGGATTTAAGCCGCAGCCGAGGAATGTCAGGCGACATCAATCTGGAGACCGTAAAATGGGGGAATTACGATCTTGTAGTGATTGACGAGTCACATAACTTCCGCAATAATGCACCAAGTAAAAAACAGGGGCTTTCGCGCTATAAGAAGCTGATGCGGGATATTATCAAATCCGGTGTTAAAACAAAAGTTCTGATGCTTTCGGCAACTCCCGTCAACAGCAAGATGAACGATTTGAAGAACCAGGTGGCATTCATCACGGAAGCGGATGATTCCGCTCTGGCGGAATCAGGTATTGCCAGCATTGAGCAGACCCTTCGCCGAGCCCAGACTTGCTTCAATCGCTGGCTTGACTCCGAGGAACGCGATTCCCGGGAGCTTTTGTCATCCATGAATTTTGATTATTTTCAGTTATTGGATTTGTTGACCATTGCGCGTTCCCGCAAACACATTGAAAAGTATTATAATCTTGATGACGTCGGGAAATTTCCGGAACGAAAAGTTCCGATTAACGTCAAGGAGGATATTGATGTTTCCGGGCATTTCCCACCTCTCAAGGAGGTCAATCGAACCATCCAGAGACTTCACCTGGCTGCCTATTCCCCGCTGAAATATGTCCTTCCTGAAAAACGGGATGAGTATAACAAAAAGTACGATGTGGAAACCGATGGCGGTTCGATTTTTAAACAGCTGGATCGTGAAGAGAGTCTGATCCACTTAATGCGGATCAATCTGCTGAAACGGATGGAAAGTTCCATCAATTCTTTCTCCATCACTATTGGAAAGTTGTTGGAAGCGGTTAACTTTCTTTTGGATAAAATTGAAAAGTATGACGCCATGATTGACGTTGAGGAATTGAACATCAATGACATTGAGATCGATTCCGAATTGCTGTCAGATCTGTTGATCGGCAATAAAATCAAGGTGTTGATTCAGGATTGTGATATCATCCGCTGGCGCCAGGAGCTGGAAGCCGACCGGGATCAATTGGTGAAGTTGCTTCATGCGGCTCAGCAGATCACGCCGGAGCGCGATAAAAAGCTGTTGGCGTTGAAAGAGCTGATTCGACGGAAAATCACGGCGCCATTTAATCCCGGCAATAAGAAGGTGATTGTTTTTACCGCTTTTGCGGATACCGCTGCCTATCTTTACCGGCAACTCTCCGGCTGGGCGGAAAAAGAATATGGAATTTATTCCGGTCTGGTTGTGGGAACGGGAACGAATCAAACAACGTTGCGTGGTATCCGGACGGATATTCACTCAATTCTGACCAATTTTTCTCCGCGTTCCAAGGAACGTCCCCGTAGTGCATCGCCTGCTGAAATTGATTTATTGTTTGCCACCGACTGTGTTTCGGAAGGGCAGAATCTGCAGGACTGCGACTATCTGGTGAACTATGATATTCACTGGAATCCGGTGCGTATTATCCAGCGGTTTGGGCGGATTGATCGTATCGGCTCAAAAAACGCCGCTATTCAGTTGGTGAACTTCTGGCCGAATATGGAACTTGATGAATATATCAATCTGGAAGCCCGTGTTTCCGGTCGTATGGTACTTCTGGATATTTCCGCCACTGGCGAAGAAAACATTATTGAATATAACAAGCAGATGAATGATCTGGAATATCGCCGGCGCCAGCTTCAGCAGTTGAAGGACGCGGTTCTGGATCTGGAGGACATTTCCGGCGGAATTTCCATCACGGATCTGACGTTGAATGACTTCCGCATGGATTTGATCGAATACATGAAAGCGCATCTCCCGCTTCTGGAATGTACCCCGTTCGGGGCCAGAGCGGCAGCGGCATTGGAGTTGACTTTCCTGACTCAGGAGTTTAAGCCCGGGGCGATTTTCTGCTTGAAAGACATGAGTGGAAAAGCTCCGGTGGAGTCCGGTTATTCGCTGGTACCGTATTATCTGGTGTTTGTAGATGACAGCGGCAATATTCAGCTGAATTATAACCAGCCCAAACCGATTCTAGATGTTCTGAAAAAAATCTGCACTGGTTTCACCTCTCCTCAGAATGAAATTGTTGCGCGTTTCAATCATCTGACGCACTCCGGCAAAGATATGAGCCATTATCAGGAGTTGCTGGAGCGTGCTGTTGTTGCGGTTGCCGGCAAGCAACAGGAACAGGGGGTGAAATCCCTGTTCCAACGTGGCGGGATCCGCCTTGCGGGCGAATCAGACCGGAGAGTGAATGATTTTGAAGTCGTAGCCTTTATCGCATTGCTTGGAGAGGAAAAATGACCGTCATCAATCCGTTTCATTTTCCGGACTCCTGCCATGTGAATCAACGGATCGGCAAGGTCTTGTTTGCCGAAAACGGGCCGTTGACGCCGGGAGATCGGCGGGCTTTCAAGAGCGATATTGCGGAAATCAATTGTTCGTATGTGCTGGATGAGAATCATGGTATTCTGCTCCATGCTTACACTGACGGGGAGCATGAGTACAGTTCGCTGGTGCAAATCGATGTGGTTTTGAGAAAGCCGGGGAAAGCGGCCCGCATTGCGGAACTCTGCCACCGGACGATGCCGTATCCTTTGATCGTAATTCTGCATGACGGGGAAAACGTGATGTTTTCCATGGCGGAAAAGCGGTTCAGCCGGGATGGAAAAGAACAGGTTGTTTTGGAACAGCAAACTGATACTGGCTGGATCAGCGACCGTTTTTTACAGGCTTTTGCGGAAGCAGCGGACTTTGGCAAATTCAGGAAGAACAGTTATCTTGAGCTGTACCGGCACTATGCGGAGTTGCTGGATGTGCTAAAAACCGCAGAGATCAATGGCACATTTCAGCAAAGCAGCATTAGCCCCGATGAACGTCGACGACTGCTGACAGAACTGCACCAGCTGCAGAATCAGCTTGCCGAACTGAAAGCAAAGGCAAAAAAAGAAGCTGAACTCTCCCGGCTGGTAGAGATCAATATGCAGGCAAAAAAATTGAACCACGAAATACACGAAATACACGAAAAATTAAAATAAACCACGGAACACACGGAAGACACTGAATTTATATGAATACAAATAAAACTATAGATATTATGGACATCAGTTCTTACCCAGATATTTTGACTAAATATTTGGATGTTTTTTCTGATAGATTTATTAAATGCAATTCTATTGAGGATAGAAATTTTGTTTATGACTTTGGCGATGATGCACTCAAATTGATTAAGGATTATGATATTGTCGCCTATCATTATACAAAAGAAATTCAGTATGGTTACTTCAAAATTAATGGATTACAATGTTTGTCGTTTGATAAACACAAAGAACGAGTCATTCGGCTTTTGAAAAGTAAGTTGTCTTCTGCAGCTATTGAAAAATTACAATCTTTACAGTGTCCCAATGATGTAGATAATGGAAAATTACACTTTGTTTACGATTTTAACAACACAGACGCAGGAGATCTTGTAAGATATTTCGGTGGTGAATGTATTTATGGGCAAATTACAGACGGTTTCTGCCGCAACGAAATTTCTGATGTTTTAGAATCCACAGGAATTCCTGTGGCCGTAAAATTTCGTATTAACATTGGCTCTATCAATAGCTGTACAGCTATTGACACTATTGTCAGTAAATATGCAAAACATTATTACAATGAGGACTTTTCTGTGGTGCGTAGACAAGGGGTTACGGTGCACCATATACTACCTGAACAAATTTTACAGGTAATTGATATGGGATCTAACAATAATTTTTCGTGACTTTTGTGTATTCCGTGGTTTATTAAATGAAGGAGATTTGAGATATGAACAAGATGGACGGGATGTCGATGGATTTGAAGGCGGAGAACATTGCCCAGCTGAAGGCTTTGTTCCCCGAGGCGGTTACGGAAGGCAAGATCGATTTTGAGGTGTTGAAGGCGCTGCTGGGCGGCGAGATCGAAACTCGACAGGAATATTACAAGTTCACCTGGAACGGAAAGGAGGCCGCAAGAGCCTATGCCCGCACCCGGAGCATGGGGACGCTGCGCCCCTGCGTGGAAGAGAGTTCCGGAAAAGATGGAACGCCGGGCAAGTTCGATTCCGAGAACCTCTATATCGAGGGAGACAATCTCGAAGTATTGAAACTTCTGCAGGGGGCGTATCATAAAAAAGTCAAGATGATTTACATCGACCCGCCGTACAACACGGGCAAGGATTTTATCTATCCGGACAACTATCGGGATTCCATTAAAAATTACAAGGAGCTGACCGGTCAGACCGATGCCGAAGGTAAATCCACCCGTGCCAACCCCGAGACCAGCGGACGCTATCACACCGACTGGCTCAACATGATGTATCCGCGCCTGATTCTCGCCCGAAATCTGCTCGCCGATGATGGTGTGATCTTCATTTCTATTGGGGAACACGAGATAGATAATTTAAAAAAACTTTGTATTGATGTTTTTGGTGAAAACAACATTATAGAAAACTATATTTGGGAAAGCACATTCCGCCCAGATAACAGTTCATTATACGCAGAAATGCTGAATATGTTTTGTGTTTTTCACGAGAAATATCTAATATAAAAAAGCTAATTGGAGAAATAAAAGCAAAAGAAGGATTGCCCTCGTTAACCAAAAGTAGCATGCCGAAATCAACCTTAACCTTTCCCCCCAATACAGTAAAAACAACACTTCCTGACGGTGTCTATTCCAAAGGGATTCGTGATAGTTATGAGTTACTTGATGATGTCATAGTGCAAAATAGTATTATGGTAAATTCTTTTCGTTTGACTGGTCACGTTATTTGGAGCCAGAGCAATCTTGAAAAAGAAATTGCAGAAGGTACAGAAATTATCATAAAGGGAGAAGGTTTTGTCCCATATACTAAAAAAGTTGGCGATAGCGTTATGAGCCCAACAAAACTAATTCCTAAGCATATAGTCGGAGATGTTCTTTCTGCTAATGCTGAATTTTCTTTGCTTTTTCCCGAAAAGATCTTTCCGTATCCTAAACCGGTAACCTTAGCAAAATATTTTACTGTTTTTTTTACAGAAAAGGATTTTATCGTTCTCGACTTCTTCTCCGGTTCTGCAACTACCGCCCATGCCGTCATGCAGTTGAATGCGGAAGACGGCGGCAACCGCAAATTCATCATGGTTCAGCTGCCGGAACCCTGCGAAGAGGAAACGGAAGCGGCAAAGGCCGGATACAAGAACATCTGCGAAATCGGCAAGGAGCGCATCCGTCGTGCTGCGAAGAAAATCAGGGAGGAAAATCCGCTGGCCTGTCAGAATCAGGATATGGGATTCAAGGTCTTCAAGCTCGATACCAGCAATCTGCTGCCGTGGAACCCGAGCGCCGAAACGCTGGCGCAAGACCTGTATAACGCCGTGGACAACGTGCTTGCCGACCGCTCGACCGACGATCTGCTGTATGAGATTCTGCTGAAATGCAATCTTCCCCTGACTCTCCCGATCGAGGAAAAACAGTTCGGCGAAAATACGGTTTACATCGTGGGCATGGGCGCATTGGCGATCTGCCTGGACAAGACGATTCCCGCGACAATCGCGGAGGAGATCATCAAACTCCGCGACGCATACGCCCCGATCGTGCCGATGCAGGTGGTCTTCCGTGACACTGGTTTCGATGACGTCGGCAAAGCCAACGCCCTGCAAATCCTCAAGCAGGCCGGTTTTGAAGAAAAGTCCATCCAGACAATCTGAAGAATGGTAATATGAAAAAATATACAGATGAACAATTAAGATCTCTCCTTACTGAGCTATTGTCATATCCGGATGAATTGCCGTGGTTGGAAATAAAACATGGAAATGACAATCCTGACGAAATAGGAAAATATATTTCAGCTCTTGCCAATTCGGCTTGTACCGAAAATCGTGAGTGCGGATATATGATCTGGGGCGTTGAAGATGGCACCCGTATCATTGAAGGGACAGCTTTTAATCCTGATCATAAAAATAAAGATCAACAGCCGCTGAGAATTTACTTAAGCAGAACTTTGAAGCCAGAAATTGCATTTGAATTCTACTCTTTTGAAGTTGATGGAAAAAAAGTGGTTATTTTAGAGGTCGAAGCGGCATATCGTCGCCCGATCAGTTTTCAGGGAACCGAATATATTCGTATAGGAGAATCTCGTACAGAACTCAGCAAACATCCGGAAGAGGCCGCGAAGATATTCCGTACTGTCGGGAAAGACTGGTCTGCTGAAGTAGCTGTCGGTGCGACAATGGAAGATTTGGCGCCGGAAGCAATCAAGGCTGCGCGCGAAAGATATTCAGAGAAACATCGCAGTGATTCTTTTGCCGAGGAAATAGAAACCTGGAGCACGGAAGAGTTTCTGAATAAAGCTAAATTGACCATAAATGGAAAAATCACAAGAGCGGCCCTGATCCTGCTCGGAAAGCCGGAATCAGCACACTGGCTGAATCCATCTGTCGTGAAAATCACCTGGAATCTGGTGGATAATGACAATACAAGCATTGACTATCAGCATTTTGAGCCGCCTCTCCTGCTTGCCGTCGATCGGATTTTTGCAAAAGTCAGAAATATTACTATAAGAACAATGCCGGACGGAACATTATTCCCTGTGGAAATCTCTCAATATGACAGCTGGGTCTTCCGGGAAGCTTTACATAATTGCATTGCCCATCAGGATTATACGCTTTGCCGAAATGTGGTTGTTACCGAGTATCCGGACCGTGTACAGTTTTCCAACATGGGTGCTTTCGCACCCGGTACCCTGGAAAAGGTTCTTCACGATGATGGCAGACCGCGTTTTTATTTGAATCGGCAGCTGACTGAAGCAATGGTTGAACTGAACATGATCGATACCATCGGTTCCGGCATCAAAAGAATGTTCAAAAAACAACAAAAGCGTTATATGCCTATGCCGGATTATGATATTTCCACCACACCGGAGGAGATGGTGCGGGTTGTCCTGTATGGTAAAATTCTCGATGAGCGATATACCAAACTGCTTATGCGTCAAACGGATTTGAATCTGGACGAAATTGTCCTGTTGGACAAATTACAGAAGAAAGTCAGGATCTCTCAAGAAGATGCAAAGCAGCTCCGAAAGAAAAAATTGATTGAGGGACGTTATCCGAATGTTTATCCGGCGGCAGTTATTGCAGAAAATACCCAGAAAGTAGAGGAGTATTTGGAGAACAGAGCTTTTGATGATGCATTCTACGTTCAACAAATATTGAATTTTATTTGTATCAAAAAGAGTGCATCTCGGAGCGATATCAGAAGATGGCTGAAGGATAAATTGTCAAATGCTTTGACGGATGAACAAAAAGAGAGCAAAATAGGTAATCTGCTCTCTGTTACCATGAGAGGACAGGGACTAATTCATAATGTCGGAGGCACTGGGCACTCTGTATGGCAATTAACGCCCCACGGATCTGAGATTTGTCGAAAAAATAATCCGGAATGTAAACGAAAATGCGTTAAGAGCCATTAAGAGCCATTTAAGAGCGTTTGAAGGCTCATTTTAAGAGCAACAGAGCTCAAATATGTGGGAATCAAGAAATGAAGGAACTCAAATTCGATGCCAATCTGGGCTTTCAGCTGGAAGCCATTTCGGCTATTACCGATATTTTTGACGGTCAGAAAGTCTGCCAGAGCAATTTTACTGTCCGCAAAAACGAAGTGGAAGAGAATCTGAAGCTCGGGGTTCAGGGATATGCAAATGAACTTCAACTGATCGATGAGGAACTGCTTGAAAATGTCCATGCCGTTCAGTTGAGGAACGGTCTGGAGCAATCAAGCGAGGCTCTGGTCAAAAGCCGGCAGTTCAGCATCTGGATGGAAACGGGAACCGGCAAGACCTATGTGTATTTGCGGACGATTTTCGAGTTGAATAAACTCTATGGATTTACCAAGTTCATCATCGTCGTGCCGTCACTCGCCATCAAAGAGGGCGTAAAAAGTTCTCTGGATCTCATGGAACAACATTTCAAGGCACAGTATAACAATGCGCCTTATGATTATTTCGTCTACGATTCGACGAAACTGAACCAGGTGCGGAACTTTGCTGTTTCAAGCAATATCCAGATCATGATTATCAATATTGACGCATTCCGCAAAGCAGCCGCCGATCCGGAAAAGGAAAGCCGGGCGAACATCATTCACCGTTATCACGATAAAATGCTGGGGCGGCCGATTGATTTCATCGCCTCCTGCAATCCCGTGGTCATCATTGACGAACCGCAGAGCGTGGATAATACCGACAAGGCCAAAGAAGCGCTGGCGTTGTTGAATCCGCTTTGCACGCTCCGCTATTCTGCGACACACCGGAAAAAGGACCGTTTCTGCATGATGTATAAGCTGGACTCGGTCGATGCCTATGAGCAGAAGCTGGTCAAGCAGATCGAGGTTTCCGGAATTACGGTTCAGAACAGCCACAACAAGGCTTATATCCGGCTGGTCTCCACCGGAAACAGGAGCGGAGCGGTAATCGCAAAACTGGAAATCGACGTTTTAAGCAAAGGAAAAGTTACCCGCAAAACGGTTGCGGTCAAGGCCGGTGACAGTCTTTTTGCGAAGTCTGGAAAGCGCAGCATATACGACGGCTATCAAATTGACGATATCAGCTGTATCCCCGGAAACGAATATGTTTTATTCGTGAATCAGGATGAGCCGCTGCGGTTGAACAAAGTTCTCGGCGGCGTGGAAGATGATGCCGTCAAGCGCCTGCGGATCCGGAAAACAATCGAGGAGCATCTGAATAAGGAACTGCGTCTGCGAAATCGCGGGATCAAGGTGCTGACGTTGTTCTTCATCGATCGCGTCGACAATTATCGGATTTATGATGAAGCAAGAAATCAGACAAAAGGCAAATACGCCCTCTGGTTTGAAGAAGAATATCGGAATCTGATCGCCAAACCGAAATACGATACCCTGTTTCATGATGTGGATACGACCACGCTGCCGGAAAGAGTGCATGACGGTTATTTCTCCATTGACAACAGAGGAGTTGCGGTTAATACATCAGAATCGACACAAACGGGAAAGGAGAATGCGGAACGGGGCTATCAGTTGATTATGAAAGACAAGCGCCGTCTGCTCTCCCTGGATTGTCCGGTGAAATTCATCTTCTCTCACTCGGCGCTGAAAGAGGGCTGGGACAATCCCAATGTATTTCAGATTTGTACTTTGAATGAGATTTCCAGCGATATGCGTCGTCGGCAGATGATTGGCCGCGGATTGCGCATCTGCGTCAATCAGGAAGGGGAACGGGTGCCCGGTTTTGATGTCAATACGCTGACAGTGATGGCAAATGAATCGTTCCAGGATTTTTCCGTAAATCTGCAGCACGAGATTGAGGAAGAAGAAGATATTAAATTCGGTCTGGTAGAGAAACATACCTTCGCCAATATCTCTGTTGTCAATGCCGCCGGCCAGCCGGAATATCTGGGATTGGAAAAATCTATGCTGATCTATCAGGATCTGATGGCGCGGCATCTGATTTCCGCGTCCGGAATTGTACAAAGCTCATTGAAAGAAAGTCTTCGCGAGGGAACGTTGACCTATCCCGAAGAAGTCGCGGAGCACGCCAATCTGATCACTGCTGTATTGAAGAAAATAGCAGGCTCCTTGAATATCAAAAATCACGAAGATGCAAAAACGATCAAGTTGAACAAAGAACGTTTTCTGTCTCCGGAATTTAAAGATTTATGGGCTCGGATCAAATATAAAACAACATTCCGGGTAAATTTTGATCCTGCTGCACTGGCCAGAGAGTGTACGGAGGCTCTGGCCGATGAACAAAAGCTGGTCGTGACATATCCCAAGTATGTTTATGGGAAAGGGAAAGTGAATGTGACGCAAGGGGGGGTAACCATTACAAATGAAAATGGGCAGACACTTCCTTTCGCATTTGATGACTTCGAGTATCCGGACGTGATTAGCTATCTGCAGAATGAAACCAATTTAACCCGACGTACACTGGCTCAGATTCTGATAGACTCCGGGCGAATTGAAGATTTTAAGAAGAATCCGCAAATGTTTATTGATGGCGCTATTGCCATCATAAAAAATGTCATGAGTAAATTTGTTGTGGACGGCATCAAATATCATAAACTTGGAGCAGACGAAATCTGGGCGCAGGAGTTGTTTGAAAGCGAAGAACTGAGTGGGTATCTGCATTCCAATATGGTGGAAACGCCGAATCATGGGATTTACGAATACACCGTCTATGACTCGGACATTGAACGGGAATTTGCGGAGCGTCTGGATGCCAACGACGATGTCAAAGTCTTTGCCAAGCTACCGGACTGGTTCAAAATACCGACTCCGCTTGGGTCCTATAATCCGGACTGGGCGATCCTTGTGGAAAAGGACGGTTGTGAGCGTCTGTATTTTGTTGTCGAAACCAAGGGCACGGATCTGTTTGGTCAGCTTCCGCCTCCGCAACAGGCAAAGATCAAATGCGGCGAAGCTCATTTTGCAGCGCTTGGCAGGGACGCGGTTACATTCCATGCGCCGATTGCATCATACGAACGCTTCGATGATCTAGTCAATCAGAAGTTAAATGGCTGAGACAGTGCACGGAGGGGAAAATGATTGAAAATTCCTTGGATAATAACCAGATATTTTTTGACGAAGATGAGAATGAGTCTGATGAATCGCAGGAATTGGTCTTGCCTGCGGAAAAGCGTGAGGTTATATCGCAGGCAACAGACGATAAGGTCGGTTCCTTATATCACGACTGCCAACGTGGACGTCTTTTGATACAACCCGATTTTCAGAGGCATTTTGTCTGGGATCGTCAAAAAGCTACCAGTCTTATTGAATCTGCTTTGTTGGGGATCCCATTGCCTGTCGTATATTTAGCGGAGGAAGAAAAAGGAAAAAAAATCCGTAATAGACGGTCAACAGCGTTTGACTTCTTTCTTTTCTTTCATTTCAGGAAAATTCCCTGATGGGAAAGAATTCAAATTAGGAAAGATGCAGGTTTTTCATGAGCTGAAAGGAAAAGCCTATGCCGATTTGAACGATGAATATCAGGCTCGCATTGAAGATTGTCCCATTCGTACCATAACATTCCTGAAAGGGTCAGACCCGGAACTGAAGTTTAATGTATTTGAGCGCCTGAATACAGGAGCCGTTGCGCTGAACGATCAGGAATTGCGTAACTGTATTTATCGTGGCAAATACAATGAATTGCTGAAGGAATTAGCAAGCGATCCGGATTTCAAGTTCATTCTTGGGATCGAAGGCCAGGAGAGACGTATGCTGGATGTGGAACTGGTCTTGCGTTTCGCTGCATTTCGAAACATGACATATCTTCATTATAAGCCCCCGATTAAAAGCTTCTTAAACGAAGAAATGCGGGAGCGCCAAAATCTGAGTGATGACAAGGCGGAGGAAATCAAGGCTGCATTCAAAAACAGTGTTTCGCTGATAAAATCTTTATTGGGAGAGGTAATTTCAAAAGTATTTAATTTGGCGGGGTAGAAAAAAGGAGGCAGAGGG
>ERZ1034917.1247-NODE-1247-length-16755-cov-12.197904_pt1 | contig 16755 bp, 12 predicted proteins | sample MGYA00520605_ERZ1034917 | MGnify/ENA primary metagenome ERZ1034917 (study PRJEB33766, sample SAMN09781784) | gut metagenome | biome: gut microbiome | host: Homo sapiens | place: Madagascar | study: EMG produced TPA metagenomics assembly of the PRJNA485056 data... | reverse complement strand
ACAACGTTTGAATCCGCATGAAAAACACATGGACAAAATTTCACGGATTCAGGTAACATCATAACAAGGAGTTGACATCAGTGAAAAAAAGCATCACATTCCTGTTCGTGCTGAGTGTATCATTTCTCTTCGCCGCGGAGGGGGATATCCTGCTCTTCGACGAATTTCGCAATCCGACGGAATCGGCAAAAAACTGGTTCAACTTTCTCAGCCCCAACGGCAAACCGTATATCGACAAAGAGAAAGTCGTCATCGCCGACGGCATGGCAACGCTGAAAAACGGCACAAGGCTGTTCAGCATTGTAAAAAACATCCGCAACTGCGAAACGGAATTCGAATTCCGGATGTCGGAGGACGAAGTTTCCGATGGAAAACATCGCGGCTTCATCGGTTTCGAGCTGCGTCCGTTGCTGATCAAGACACCGCAAAGCACTCCCGAAGAGCTTGAAGCAGAGCGCTCTTTCCGGGTGATGGCGCAGATCGGCCGCCCTATGATGCTCAACGATATAAATACACCCGGCAAAAAGCCGCGCAGAACCGCCAATTCCCACGGCATGAATCAAAGCAAAATGCCTGTGATGGAAGCTGGACGCTGGTATAAAATGAAATTGGTCTGTAAAAATCAGGATGTCGAAATTTGGCTCGACGGCGTTGAAATCGGTACGGTCAAACACAAAAATGAAAAAGACGACTTCAATCCCGAAGGACGAATTGCGCTCTGGGTCCACGCTGGAACCGGAGCCTTCCGGAACATTATCGTCACCGATACCGGAGACGGCGCCGCCAATGAAAAGCAATAACCTCGATGCCTTTCTCGGACGGATTTCCCGCAAGGAACTCTGCCTGGGAACCTGCATCACCATGTCCGACTCCACCGGCAGCGAACTTGCCGCCGAAGCCGGGTTCGATTTCACCTGGATCGATATGGAGCACAGCCCGCTGACGATCCGGAACGTGATGCACCATGTCAACGCCCTGCGGGGAACAAAGTGCGCTCCGCTGGTCCGGGTGCAGTGGAACGAGTGGGGAGTCATCAAACCGGTGCTCGACCTGGCCCCGGCCGGAGTCATCATTCCGATGGTCAACACCGCCGAAGCCGCGGTCGCCGCCGTGGCAAGCTGCCGTTATCCCGCCGCCGGAGTCCGGGGCTGGGCCCCGCGCCGCGGAATCGCGTACGGAGCCAAAAGCGACCGCGACTATTACCGTGAAGCGCAGAGCGAACCCCTCATCCTGATCCAGATCGAACACATTGAAGCGGTCGGAAATATCGATGAAATCCTCGCGGTTCCGGGACTCTCCGGAATCTGCGTCGGCCCCGCCGACCTGGCGGCGTCGATGGGGAGGGTTCCCGATGTTGAAGCGCCGGAAGTTGTTGAAAAACTGGATCTTATCGCCGGAAAGACAAAAGAGGCGGGGCTACTGCTGGGAGCTTTTTCCGTCAATATTCCGGTATGGAAGAAACGCGGCGCGGACTATCTGGCCGTCTGCGGGGATTACTCCGCCCTGTTCGCCCAATATAAAACCCTGATCGACGGAGCCTTATGATGACGATTGCCGACGAAACCATTCTGTTTGAATCGCCCGATCCGGCGGGAATCTACTGCTACAGCCCCGGCCTCTGCCACGGTTTCAACGGCCGGATCGTCGCCTCGATCGACCTCGGGGGGCCGGGAACCGCCGCCCTGCCGGGGCGGAGATCCACCTCCGGCGACGCCGTCAGCGGCAATCAGCTGCGGATCTTTTTTTCGGACGACAAAGGCAAAAGCTGGAGCCGGAGCGAGTCGACTCCGCCGATGCTGCACGAGAACCTCTTCAAAGCGGGCAACGCGCTCTACCTGCTGGGCCATTCCGGGCGCCTGGTGATCAGCCGCAGCGACGACAACGGAGTCACATGGTCCGATCCCGCCACCCTCGAAGACAAGCACCGCTGGCAGGATGGAGTCGGCAGGATCGACTTCTGTCATGCCAGGATATATGCTTCTTACGGAAGAAGTTTTGAAGCTGGTCCTTGGTCCATGCCGATCGTGCTTTCCGCTCCAGAGGAGAGCGATCTCACGCGCCGGGAAAACTGGCGGTTTTCGGATCCCTTCGATCCGAGACCGATCCTTGAAGCGGCGCGCGCAAGCGGAATCCCCTCCTGCATTCATCCGGGGGTGATCGAAGCGAACCTGGTCCGCATCCATGACCCGAAACACGAGTTTTACGATCCGCAGATGCGGACGCTGATGATCCTGATGCGCACCGCGGCGGAGCGCGTCTCCCCCGTCTCCGGCAACATCGCCGGCCTGCTGCGCTGCGTCGAGAAGCCCGACGGCAAACTGGTGATCGAGCGGGTGGTGAACCGGGATGGGTTCCGGCTGTTCTACCTGCCGTGGCCGGGCGGAGGACTCAAGTTTTATCTGGATTATGACCGGGAGAGCGGCCTCTACTGGATGGTCGCTTCCGACATCGACGGAACCGGCAGTCCGCGTCGAAAGCTTGGGCTCTATTACTCTCAAGACCTCTTCAACTGGGCGAATGCGGGAATGGTTGCGGCAGGACCAACGGACAACGCGGCCCGCAACTACGCGACGCTTCTTATCGACGGAGAAGATATTTTGATTCTCTCCCGCTCCGGAGACCTGCGGGCAAAGAGTGACCATGACAACAATCTGGCGACCTTTCACCGGGTACGAAATTTTCGACAACTAGCACATTGAACAAGGAGAATTACAAAAATGAGACATCGCTTTTGCAATCAATACTTTACACTGATCGAGCTCCTGGTGGTGATCGCGATTATCGCAATTCTCGCCTCCATGCTGCTCCCGGCGCTTTCTTCGGCCCGCAAAAAGGTCCGGGGAACCGCGTGCATCAACACGCTCAAAACCTATATCACCTCCAATTTTCTCTATGCCGATGACAATGACGGCAATCTCGTGCCGTGTCGGGAAGATAGGGGCTGGGAGCGTAACGTCAGTTTTCGGCGGATTCTCTGCGCCAACAAAGATGATGTGATGGCGGACGGCGACCTGACCTTCGGACTTCCCGCTCACCTGATCTGCGGCGAAGCCACTTCCTCAACCCCGAGTGGGCTGCACGGTAACCGCAACGTCCGTTACTCTTACGGCTACAACGCCGGATGCGATTCAACGGCAAAGGGCGGCACATGGGCAACCACCAAGGTGAGCCGGATCGTCAAGCCCCATCTACGGCTGGGCTTCGCCGACGCGGTGGCGGACGGAGATCTGCAGTACGGCCACACCGATCCCGCCCGTTACCGCACCAATGGTGAAACCGTGGTAAGCAGCTCCTTCTGTGTTGCTTACCGCCATGGTCAGGACTTCTGCAACGCCGCATGGCTGGACGGCAGCGTTCGGCAGACGCATTACAGCAAATTGCGTCTCACCGGGGCGAGCGGTCCGTTTGATATCGCAAGAAAGGGCTAAGAGGATTCCATGAAGAAAATCATTGTCACAGCCGGCATTTTTTTACTGCTGGCGACAGCATTCTGTCGCGAAACGATAAGCCTGGCGCCGGAATGGAAGTTTTCCGGCCTGCGTTATAACTTGACCGATTACCCCGTCGACCAGTTACCCGCCGATTGCATGGAGGCCGGTTTCGACGATTCTTCCTGGAGCATGAGGGCTGTTCCCGCGAACTGGAACGAAGACCTCAAAGAGTCACGCAGCGAAATGTATATGACCGGAGTTTACCGCCAGACCTTCACGCTTCCGGCGAAGAAGGATATGGGCCGGGTGCTGCTGCGATTCGACGGGGCGGCATACGATACCCACCTCTGGGTGAACGGCAAGAAAATCGGAATGCACCGGGGAGCCTACGCCGAATTCTATTTCGACATCACCCCGGCGGTGAATTGGAACGATAGAAACGTCCTCGCTGTCCGCTGCGATTTCACCAACGACAAGAGCCGCCGGGCGGTGCTGAACAACTGGCCCACGCCGGGAGACCGCGCCGGACTATGGGGGAAAGTGTGGATCGAGCTGGTCCCCGAACTCTACATCCGCCGGGTCCTGGTCGATCCGGAACTGGCGACGGACACGCTGCGCCTTCGCGCCACAGTGGTAAACGAGAGCGGCAAAGCGCAGTCCGTCGCGTGGAACGCCTCGGTGCCGGGCAACGCCTCGGGTAAAATCGGCACATTCCTGCTGCAGCCGGGAACCAACCTCCTGGAAGGCAAACTCCAGTTGAAAAATCCGAAACGCTGGAGCCACGAAGACCCGGCACTACATCACTTGATCTCCACCATTGAACTCAATGAAAAACAAGCAGATATGCAAATTGAACGGTTCGGTTTCTCCCGTTTTGAAATCGACGGCCAACGCTTCCGGTTCAACCGGGTTCCGATTTTCCTGAAGGCGCGCCACTTCAACGGGGTGGTCCTGCCCAACGGCGCGTTCCGGCGCTGCGGCGGATTTTCGATGTCGTGGGAGGAACAGAAGAAACTGCTGCTCGAACTCTTCAAGGCCCAGCACAAGGACAATGTGAATATGCTGCGGGCGCACTCCGCGCACGGCAGCCCGAAATTCGTCTACGACGCCGCCGACGAAACCGGCCTGCTGATCTATCAGGAGTGGTCCACCTACGGAGTCGGCAAGAATCTCGCGCCGAAGTACTTGAAGGATGCCGCCGATGAAATCGAAGAATTCCTCTTCATGGTGTACAACAACCCGTCGGTCGTGATGTTCTCCTTCGCTAACGAGTCGCCGGGGTTCGAGGAGCAGACCCGGTGCTACGACATGGTCAAGCCGGTGTTCGGCGAGCGGTTCGCCTTCTGTTCGTCGAGCGGTTTCCTGCCGCTGCTTTCGGGCAAAATCAATGTGCTGCCCAAGACGGACCTGGTGGATATCCACACCTACGTCGGCATGAGCTTCCGGGTGATGATGCCCGACGACAAGGTGTCGTGGCAGAGAATCACCGAGAATCTGAGCCTGATCTATAAACGCATCCGGGATTCGTGGCGGGATCAGGGTAAAGAGTTCGCCCTCCCTTACGTTGCCATGGAGATTCCGGCCGGGAGCTGGAACGTCGCAAAGATCGACCCGCCGAAAACTTACCTTGCGCCGGACGACACGATTCCGCCGGAGTCCTACATCCGCGCCAAGGAGCTTTCCGAACGGCAGGGCGCGCTGCCCCTCGGCGCGTGGGATATGAAGAACGCCTCGCTCGCCGACAAGTTCGCCGGGGCGGAACGCAACATCGCGATTCTCAACAAAATCGACAAGCGGTCGATCGAGGGAGTCCGCCGCAATCCGGATGTCAGCGGCCTTTGCGTCGCCGGGGCGAATCCGAATGTCCCCACCATCCAATCACTGGTGTATCAGGATGTTCTGCCGGTGATCGAGGAGCAGGACTTCAACCGTTTCGCCGGAGAAACCTGGCCCTTCACCCTGATGCTGATCAACGATTCGCCCCATCGCCTGCCGCCGGGAGAGCTCCGGCTTTCCATCCGCGTCTCGGATCGGACTTTGATTCCGCTGGGTCAGGAATTGACCGGCGAACTATGCCGGCGGGAGTTGCGGAAATTCACCGCCGTCGAACCCCGCGGGCGCAAAGCGATGAAAATCAACCTGTCGCTCCCAAAGGAGCTGAAAGCCGGAGATTACCGGCTCGACCTGGAGGTCATGTCTGATGGTAAATCCATCAGCCGCAACAGCTATCTCCTTTACATCGGGCGACAGGACGCCTTTGCCCCGATCAGGCAGGGAAATGCGAAAATCCTGCTGCTCGATGGGGAAAACGGTAAAATGCGCAGCGCGCTCGACCGGTTCGGAGTCGATTATACCCTGTTCCCGGCCGGCGGAACGCCCCAAGAGCTGGTCGGAAAGTTGGCTGGAACCGACGTCGCCGTCATCGCCCCCTCCGAGCTGAAAACGCTGGAGAAATTCGGCCCGGTCCTGCGCGGCTGGGCGGAGAAAGGCGGGAGAATCATCTCGTTCGAGCTCAAAGGCTCCGGCAAAATTCCGTGGTGCGCCGACTGGGAGCTCGGCAATGAAGGACCCGCCTGGTTCGCCGACATCGGTCCCGGCGGCGGACACCCGATCTCGAAGGGGCTGAAGCAGGAGCACTTCGACTCCTGGAACGATAGCTTCGGGCACCTCGCCGAAAACATGATCCTGCCGATGAACCTGAACATGCTCGCGGTCGGCGTCTGCGTCGAAAGCGATCAGCTCGGGGTCCCGGTCGCCGAAGCCAAGGTCGGCAAAGGGCGAATTATGGTCTCCCAGCTGATGGCGCTCGACCGGTTCATGACCGACTCGGTTGCAACGACTTATCTTCATAACATCCTCGATTACTTTCTGACCGGAGAGTGTTACTCAAAAGTGCGCCCCCTTACGGCCGGTCGGAATTACAGTTTCGACCTCGATTTTAACAAATGCTTCTTCGTAGACCTGAAACCCTACGCCAACCGTGGCTTCACAGACCGGATTCCCGGAGACCGCACCGGCTGGACCGATCAGGGGGAGAACGATTTGCGCCATATTCCACAAGGTAAAATGGAGCAGGAAAAACGCGTTTGGGAGATCGAATACAATGAAGCCATGCGCGACAAACAGATCTTCCGCGGCGTTCCTTTCGCGGTAATCGATCAGGCCGAAAACAACGGCAAAAGCTGCATTGTGTTGCGTGGAGAACTCCGGCGCGATTTTCCCCTGGCGGTTAGGAACATCAAGGTCGGGCGCAAAGCGGCACGGCTTTATTTTCTCCATACCGCGGTATTCGGGCACAGCGCCAAGGTCGGCGAATACCGCATCCGCTATCAGGACGGCTCCTTTGAAGTCTTTGAATTGAGAGGAAAACATGAGATCGCCGACTGGTGGGGGCCACAGGATCTGACCAATGCCCTGCTGGCGTGGAGCGAGATTCATCCCGTTTCCAGGCAAACAGTTGGAGTTTATGCCTGCGAATTCCAAAATCCCCATCCGGAGAAAGAGATTTCATCGATCGATTTTGTTTCAAACAACAAGGTGGTGCCGATTCTTCTGGCGATCACCGGAGTCGCGGAATAGTACAATGAACAGCGTATTTCAATCGGCCTCGCCGCTGATCGCACCTGCGAAAAAAGCGGCTTCCACGGAAAATATCCACATTTTTTACCGGGCGCGCTTCACCCTGCCGGAAGATTTTTCCGACCCCGTGCTGCGTTTTTACGCCACCAGTACAACTGAAGTCGCACTCAACGGTAAAACATTGCACTATGGCCCGTGCCGCAATTGCCCGCCGGTGCTGTTTTACGATCAGCTGCTGCCGGAACTGAAGGCGGGTGAAAACCTTCTCGCTCTCCACCAATGCGTGGATCGGGAGAAAGGGGAATTCGGCGTTCTCGTCGAACTGGAGATCGTTACCGGTTCCGGGAAAAAGTTTTTGCTTGGAGATGCCTCCTGTTTCGAGACGGGGTATTTCCAAAGCTACCGTTTCGATGCTCCGTTGAATTCCGGAACGGGGTATGCCGAGTATATCGACTTTTCGTTACGGGAGGAGCGGTGGCGCGATGGAATTTTTCCAGACGGGATCCTACCGGCTCGTCCGACCCGGCTCAAAGTTCCGCAAGGAGCTTTCGAGTTGCGCCCGATTCCGCTTTTTGAGGAAAAGACAAGAACTCCGCTCAAAATTACGATTGAAGAAGACGGAAGCGTTCTGGCGGATTTCGGCCGACTCCATTGCGGCAGGGTGGAGCTCTCCGGCACGGCGATCGACACTGTGATCGTCGAATATATCGAGGCGTTCGACAGCGGCTGGAGCCTTCCCTACGGAACGCCGGTCATGTACGACGATCGGCTGGAGAACCTCCGGGGAACCTTCGTGTGGAAAAGCCATCACAAGCGTGCCGGCCGCTACATCAGAGTTCGCGGTGTGAAACGGGAGGATTTTCGCCTGATGCTCCGCGAGTACAGCTACCCCGTCGAAGAAACCGGCAGTTTCGACTCGTCGGACCCGCTTCTCAATCAGCTCTTCACCATGTCGGCCGAAACTCTGAAGCTCTGCATGGAAGATATTTACACCGATTGCCCACACCGCGATCAGGAACAGTGGATGGATGCCCTCATATCCTCCCGTGCCGCGCTCGGCCTCTTCGGAGTGCGCGACCTGACGCGGAAATGCCTGCGGCAGTACGCAGCGGGGCTGCGTTCCGATGGACAGCTCTATTCGCCGTCGATTTGCGGCACGGGGGCGGTTCCGGATTATACTTTGTTGTTTTTCCCGTTCCTGCTGCACTATTATAAGTCGAGCGGAGACCGGGAATTGCTTGTCGAACTTTATCCGGTTCTGGAACGGATTCTTGCCGGTATGAAACAGCAGGAATGTGTTGACGGCTTGCTGCATATTGAAGCGGACGCCCCGGATTTCGTCTATCTTGACAATACCTTCGAACTGGCGAAACGGGGAACATCAACAGGCCTGAATATGCTTTATTTCAAGGCGTTGTCCGATTTCGAAGAAATCTCCGCATTGCTGGGGAAGCCCGTTACTCCCCGCCGGAGCGAGGCGCTGAGAGCGGTCATTAAGGCAAAACTTTCCCATCCTGAAAAAGCGAATTGCTTCGTTGACAACCTGATCTGTCACAATAGAAAATTCTTAACTGTTAATTTCTCATGCGAACTGGGCAGTTGGAGCGGAAAAATCGGAGTCCTTGAATTCGAATTATTCGTCGAGAATTCCGAATCAATAATACTTGAAGTCGCTGATTACGCCGGATTCAAACTCTATTGTAATGGCGAAATACTCAAAGACAACCCGCGAATCGCGACATGGAGCCGGGAACCGATGTACCAGCCGGAGAAAGTGGAATTATCCCTCGCTTCCGGCGTCAACCGCATCCGTTTCGAAGTGCCGTGGAGCCATCAGAACTGGGAACTGTTTCTGCGCCGTGCCGACGGGGGCGATTTTCGACCGCATTCGGCTATGGCGGGCGAACAGGGGACTCCCCTGCGCCCGATCCGGCTTCGGCACTGGCAGCCCCCATTTCTGTCGCAGAGCACTCAGGCCTACGCTGCATTCGCCGGGATCCACCGGCAACCGGAAGAGACGCTGGATATGCTGAAACAGACGCTGCGCGGGGAATATCCGCGCGTCTACAAAAGCGTTCGGGTTCCTTTTTTCTGCACCGAGGCCGGGGCTGCCCGGGAGCAGGATCCTTGGGTCATGCCTTGCAACACCCCGTGGCCGACCTTCTATCTGCTTGGCGGTCTGTTCGAGAACGGAGGAGGCATTGAGGCGCTGCAGGTTATCCGGCAGTATTGGCGCGATATGGCGGCACACGGCGACCGCACCACCAGTGAAGAGTGGGGGCGGCGCTCCAGCTTATGTCACGCTTGGGGCGCATCCATAGCTTATTTCATGCAGCACGATATCCTGGGGGTAAAGCACGAAACGTTGTGCGGAGAAAATTTACTGATCCGCCCGAACCTCTGCGGCCTTGTAAACGCCTCCGGCAGGATCGCAGTGGACACAGATTGCTCTGTTTGGATTGCGCTGCGGCGGAACGGGAAGGTAACAACGTTGACCGTCTATGCGCCCGACCATCTGTCGATCGATCTAGACGTTTCTCTGCTCGGAGAATGTGAAATCACCGGAGACTCCCGTTTCTCCCGAACCTTGAAAGTTGTGTAATCATGGACCACTATCTGCATGATCTAATCCGCAACTTACAGGAGTTCTTCAAAACGGACTTCCTGGCAGCTGATGACATTCCGGAAAACACTGCGCAGCGGGATGGGATTTGCATGGAGGCGCGGGCTTCGCTGTTGATCGAGGCTAACTGCACCGGCGAGCGGTTTCTGGCATTTATGAAGTGCGGGCGCCGGGAGAACTCCTGTTGGATTTTTTCTTTTCCTCAACCTTTTGCCCGGCAATTGACACATTCATTTGCTGACGGCAAAGCCAATCTGGACTGGAACTTTTTTGAATTCGAGGTCGGGAATGAACAATTCGTCATTGACTCCCTGGGACATACCGCGGAACGTTGGCGGTTGAAAGTTGCTTCCGTCCTCAAGAAAATCAATTTGAGGCAGCATACCAACTGGCATGGGAACGGTTGTACTGTCGATCAAAGCAATGCCGAGTTAGCCAATGATTTCGAGCTGATTCAACGGGATTTTCATTGGACTTACCGCTCCCGTTTCAAACTTTGTTCCGAAGTTTCTCCGTACAAAACACCGGAACAGGTTTGCCGGTTCTTCGGAAATCGCGGAGAGGTTTTTGCGAAGCTAAAGAGCGGTAACATGCATCCGGACTGCTTTTTACAGGCTGCTCCGGCAGTTGACCGGCAGGACGGGCAGATGCAATGGACGGAAGAACGAGTACTTCAATGGAATCTCCAGCAAATACTACCTTGCACTTTGGCCGGGCCACAACAACCGCAGCTTTCCAATAAATATTACGACAACTGGTTCTGCCAGGTATTTCCATTTCGGAATGAGTATGGCGAAATCCGGATGCAGTTGATGAAATTGTATGATCCGGAAACGCAGACCAAATGCTTGATTCCAGTAACGACTTGGATGCGCGGAAATTACCCTTACAATCAATACTTCTGCGTTCCGCTGCCGGAGGACAAGCAGCCGCTCTATAACCTCGACTTGCTGCTCGATTCGGAAACGGAAACGGTTATCCTGACCGACAGTGTGGAGCTGGCCGATTCAAACCAGCGCAAGGCTCCCGCCGGTATCGTCTTTACGAGTTTCATTTGCTCGCCGGGATGCTACGAACAAGTCGATTGGTCGCCGTTGCGGGAGAAGGAGGTCTGGTATCTGGTTGCCAATCACTCCGGGATCAGCCTCGAAGCTGCTTATCTGAAAGCCAAAGACATCGCCGATTTCCTGCTGGCACAGGAAGATATCAGTTTGAAATATATCCAGCTCAAGGTTGAATATCCCATCCTGCGCCACTTTGAATCGGTCGATACGCTATTGGATTGTTACCGAAACCGGAAACCGGAAGTCAAACCGGAAAGTCTGCTTTTGTTGGAGAACGATACCGATTTCGAGGTCCAGTATCAAAAAGCGGTGGAGTTTATCCATTCCAAACCGGCGGAGTGGTGGGAAAAAGAAAACTCCAGCGGAGAACAATCCCGTTTGATCGAAAAGGAAAAAAAATCGCTCACGGCAATCAGTTATGTAATGCATCCCATTCTGATTCGAGGGGAGGTCACAATGCTGTATGCCAAAGAAAAAACAGGAAAGAGTGCTTTGGCGTACAGTATTGCAGCGCGAGTTGCCGCCGGAAATAGTGCTGCAAGTAAAATGGTAGTTCCGGAGCAATGGTGGGCAGCTAAAGGAAAACATAAGGTTTTGTATTTGGATTTTGAGAACAAAGGGAATATAAGCAATAATCAAACAAAATTTCAGGATGCCTATTTGCCTGATGCAGCGAATTGTCCTGATTTGCTGATGAAGGATATGAGTGGCAGCGACATAGATTGGACGCTTCCTGCACATCATCAGAAGTTGCTTGACATGATTGACGATGCGCAAAACTCCGGAACACCGGGAGTTGATGTTGATCTTCTGGTTATCGACACGTATTCTGCATTTGTTCATGGGGAAACTCCGCAAACACCGAGTAATTTCAGAGATCTGATGAATAAACTGCGAAGCAGGAACATTGCCATACTGATCGTTCATCACGCGAATCATGAAGGTGAAGCAAAGGGCTTGAAAGAAAAGTGCCAGGGGTTGGCGCTTTCTCTGAAACTTACCAGGACAGATGTGGTGCAGGAGGATTTGGAAGATCCTGTAACAATTGAATATGGGGATGACCGTTACGGAATTCCCAAAAAGCTGAAGAAACCTTTCCAAATCCAATATTCGAATAAGGATAAACTGTGGCATTCGGTAGATCCGAGCTATGACGAAAACGAGACCCTTAAAATATTTTATAATAATTATATAGATCGAGGTTACGGGCGTGATAATGCCTGTGTCATGTTGGGGTTGGGAAAAACTGCAATTAATGATCGAATCAACAAAAAATGATTTCAAATCCGCCATTCTTCCGGACCGGGAGAATGGCGGATTTGTATCTATTTCTCTAAAATAGCCCTTATTTTTTTCAGTACTTCGTCGCTCGTTTCTGTGGAAGTACGAATCAGTTCCAATGCTTCGTTGATACGTTGTTGGGCGGATTTTCCGCTGATTTCGCCCGAGATCGCGGCGATGGCCTGCCGCTGGGCTTCATCTCCGATATGCGTGTAGAATTTGCTGACGATTTCGGAATCGGCTCCGAGGATGGAAAGGACCGTTGCCTGTGGCACCCCGGCCTCAGCACAATAGGACGCGAACGAATGCCGTAGCGAATGGAAGCCGTAGACCGTCACCTTTTTATCCCTGCCGGGAACGGCCACGGACGGCTCCAAGCCAATCCAGCGGATTACCCGGAGCATGTCGATGTTCACGAGGTTGTTGCCGACGTTCTTGCCGCGAGCGTCGGTCTTGTTGTAACGTGCGGCAATATTGGGACAGACGTAATCGGTTTCTCCGGCCTTCCACGCCAAAGCACCCTGCAGAACCTCCAGCAGCTTCGGTGCAATCGGAATCGTCACTTCCTTGCCGGTCTTAAACTGCTTCACCCATATCCGCTTCAGGTTGAAATTGATTTTGTTCCAACGCAGCAGTACACAGTCTTTCAGCCGCTGGCCGGTAAACATGCCGAGATAGTAAACCACCCGGACTTCCGGTTTGTTCATGACCGTGTACTTGTCGTCGTCAAGGACAGCCTGCAACAGTTGTTCCTGCTCCCGAGTGAAGGAAAGACGGCGGACATCCTGTTCCCGCTCTTCCCGCTCCCGTCGCAGTTGCGTTGCGGAGTGAAACGGATTGCTGCCGCTCCAATATTCCCGGAGGACATGGAAGATACGGCGAAGCCGCTTGATTTTACGGTTATGGGTGGAAACGGCGATTTTCTGATTACGCATATACTCGGCGTACTGCTCTCCTATTTCCGGGGTAATGTCGCGTACATTCTTCTGTGGAGCGCCAAGCCAGTCCAGAAACTCCTGAAATGTGGCGCGGTAGGATTGAGCTTCCGCAACCGTGGCGGGAGTTGCACGTTCCGGGCTCTTTTCATAGACTGCCCAGGCTTCGGAAAGCGGCAGATTCTTTTCCGGAGTAATAAGGCCGCGGGCATGTTGTACATGAGCGGCGATGACTTCCGTTGAAGTTGCTTTCAACAAGGGAATCTGTTTATTCGCTTCTTTCAAGGCTTCCTTTTGATTCCGGGTTTTGAGGCTGATTGCCTTACGGGCTCCATTGACCTGGTAGCGAAAGTAATAGACGCCGCCTTCCTCTTTCTGATAGACGGTTCCGATGTCGAGTTTAATTTTCTGGATGGCCATTTTCGATCCTTTCTTACGAGAGTACCGGATTTAGCCAATATAGACGTGTTTTGACAAAAAGAAAGCTCGAAATGGTACTTTGTGGTACCGTTTCGAGCTTTTTAACCTCAAAAATGGTGGAGCTGGTGGGAGTCGAACCCATTACCTATACGATGCGAACGTATAGTTTTAAGCTCAAATATTGTAATTTGGTGTATCTATTGGTTGCCTATTTCTATTTTCATGCTATATTGTTTTGTCAGACCGGCACAAACATTGTCAGACGTAGACAGTACTGAAGATGGAGGGTAAAGAATATGGCAACGGCAAAGAAGAGAAGGACCAAAGGTAGTGGAAGCATCGTCAAGAGAGGCAAAGTTTATTACCTCGTCATCAAAGAAGACGGGAAGGTTGTCTCGAAAAAAAGTCTCAGAACGGGAGACCGCAAGACTGCGGAACAGAAGGCAGAGGAGTTGCTTCCGAATTTCGATTTGAAGACCAAGGAAGAATTTGTCGCTAAGGTAGCGGAGATACGGAGGCTGAAGTCACAGGACAAGGTGAAGCTCTCTCAGGCATGGGAGATGTTTTATACTTCCAAGTTCCGTCGTCAGCAGACCGCCGAAGGGACACTGGGCAACTATAAACGGAACTATGAGCGTTTCCTCGGTTGGCTGAACCGGAATTATCCTACTTGTAAAACCCTGTCGGAGATTACCCTCAAGATTGCGGAAGAATATGCTCAAGATGTGGAAGACATGATAATTTCCAACAGTACTTATAATTATCATATTCGCGGGATGGCTACCATTACCAATGTGCTGATGCATGACGCGGGAATATCTGAAAACGTCTGGGAGCGGATTCCGCGAAAACCGAACGACAGCATCGGCAAGAAAGCATTTACCGAAGAAGAAGTCGGTCGTCTGCTGGAGGCTTTCGATGACGAATCATTGAAGCTGATGCACAAAGAGCAGATGAAGATATTGTTTTGCATCGCTCTTTTTACGGGAATGCGATTGGCTGATTGCGCTCTGCTTCTTTGGAGAGATATTGATTTGAAAAGCGGCATGATTTCCCTGATGCCGGTGAAAACGAAAGGGAGTCGGAAAAGAATTACCGCGCCTCTTACCCCTGCCTTCAGAGAGAAATTACAGGAGGCGGCTGATTCTTGGGGAATGGATGGTTACGTCATACCGGCAGTGGCCGAACGTTATCAGCAAAATGCCAGTGGCGTCAGCGACGATATACAGAAGGTTATTTCCTTTATCGGGCTGGAAACGAACATTGAACCGGAGGTGGGGCAGTCCCGAAAAAGAAAAGCTGTTCAATATGGCTTCCACAGTTTCCGGCATACCTTCTGTTCTCACTCCGCTTCCAATGGAATGCCTGTCGCGCTTCTCTCGGAAATCACGGGAGACAGCATTGCAACGCTTCAGAAATATTACGTGAAGATTCAGCATCAAGCTTTACACAAAGCGGCAACAGCAATTCCCGGCCTTCCCGTGACTGCAAAAGAAGTATCGCAGGAACAGCCAGCTCCGAAACATGCTATAAAGGAAAATCTGCTGGCAGAACTTCAAAACGCTACGGATTTAACTGACCGGGAAAAGATGTTATTGGCTCTGTTGAAAGAAAAATAAGAAATTTCATCACCGGAGAAATCTCCGGTGATGCACGTTAATGATTTGATTTCAAGGAAATTGCAGCTTGATTTTTTTGAATGTTATTGTATATTGTTTTCAAGGTAACGGCGGCTGTGCTGACCGTTGAGTAAACAATCAAAGGCAAAGACCTTGGCGATGTTTTCATCGCTGTTTCGCTTCCGATAATTCGGAAGCCCACTCGAAGAGAAAAACTTCGGGCCCAAGACGCTGAGCAATCGGCCTCTGACAACTTTGTCTCCAATTCGGAGGTATCCGCAAGATATCTCCAGAAGGAGACAATATGAAAAAGTCCCTTTTCAGAGACGCTAAGTCTCAGGCAACGTTTGTTGCCGTTCTGGGCGATTATCCGTTGGCGTCTCCTCGCTCTGAAAAGTGCGGGGAGGTACGTCATGTATAGTCGTGACCAAATCGAAACGTTCCGTACCATCCTGAAGCCGCTTTGCGATACGGGGACGATTTCCCCTGAGTTGTTCACTGTCGCGTTAAAGGCGGTAAAAGAACACTGGCAGGGAGAAACATCTACTGTCCCACGAGGACCGGAGCGTTCTCTTTCCCGGAAAGAAGTCGCTGAACGACTCGGTGTCAGTTCGAGAACGGTTGACCGCTATCGTGAACATGGATTGCTGAAAGGCTACAGTTACGGTCCCAAAATCATTCGCTTTCTGGAATCTGAAATCCTCGCATTTCAGCAAGGTTTCCAGTCTGAAAAGGAAGGGGGTGCCAAATGACGCCTCCTGTTTCCAAGACACTGACCGACCGGCAATTGGTGGTAGAATTGCTTTCCATGATTCCTGTGACCCGGCTCGAAAAGCTGAAGCTGGTGGGACTCAGGGCAGACAAGAAATTCCGGCGCAACATTCAAGCTCGAATCAAAGTGTTGAGCAAGGAACCTGACTTGGACCCGCTCCGGGAAAAAGTTCAGATGTGCAATGCCCGCTTCGCGGCTCACTGCAACCGGGAGGAGGTGTGTCATGGATGAGCGGACTCCCTCTTTCCTGTTCGATGTCTTCCGCTGGCAGGAACACCCGGAACTGGAAGCTATCTTCAATCGGCTCTGGAATGAAATGCCGAAGAGCCGGATACGCAGTACCGTGGAAGAGCAGAAGCGTTGTCTGCGGCTGTTCCTCTGCAATCTTTATGTGTCGCACTACTACGAGAAGCCGGTAGCCGTTCCTCTGAAGTATTCGACATTTACCGAAGGGCGCTATAAGAAACTCTTTATCAAACGTGTTCCATTTCTGATGGTATTTCGTTTTCTGGAAGCCAAAGGGCTGATGACCGTCAAGAAAGGAATCGTAACTTATTCCTCATCTTTCGATGTGGACTGGGACAACACGGAAACAATCTGCTATCCCAAGTACGAGAAAGGTTGTGTCACGAGAATCTGGCCTTCGGACAGCTTGCGGGATGAATTTGTGTTGTTAGCAGATTTGCTAATCATTAAAGATATGGACTGCATCGTTATGAGAGAGGAGGTAAATGAAGACAAATTCGATGTGGCTTTTTCGGAGACCTGTTTTTCCTGTAGGCTTCGCGGGGAACTAAACTTTGTCAATCAGGTACTTCGGGAACACTACTTTCTCTTTAATTCCTGTTCAGTAGGTACAAAGTATCCTAATCCTTGGTATCAGAATCTCAATGAACTCTATGATATACATCATCAAGATTACGATACTATATCAGCAGGGACTCTCCTATTACGGGAACCAAGTCGAACTTTGCGGCGTTTTTCACCTCAAATTCGGGCGGTTTTCTCGAACGGAAGTTTCGAACAGGGAG
>ERZ1034917.1246-NODE-1246-length-16760-cov-7.082909_pt1 | contig 16760 bp, 32 predicted proteins | sample MGYA00520605_ERZ1034917 | MGnify/ENA primary metagenome ERZ1034917 (study PRJEB33766, sample SAMN09781784) | gut metagenome | biome: gut microbiome | host: Homo sapiens | place: Madagascar | study: EMG produced TPA metagenomics assembly of the PRJNA485056 data... | reverse complement strand
GTCTGACCTGCCCACGAGGTAGTCTAGACTGACGTTGTAAAAGTCAGCAAGCTTGACGAGCGTTGTAAGGCTTGGTTCGCGGTCGCCGCTCTCATAGCGGCTGTAAATAGTCTGCGTGCAGCCGATGATCTCGGCCACGTCGCGCTGGAGCATGTGGTGCTCCGTCCGAAGCTCTTTCAGCTTCAAAAAATTTCACCACACTTTCTGTATATTCCATATTGACATATATGTCAAATTGGAATATACTAAGAATCGTAAGGAGGAACCCGATGAACGGGCTGAGAGCACGGCGAAAGGCGTTAGGATTTCGCCAGCAGGATGTAGCCAAGGAGGTCGGCATTACACAAGGGCAGCTCTCTAAGATTGAGCTTGGGACACAGGAGCCTCGCGTAATGACCGCTCTGCGGCTTGCTGAGGTACTGGGGACGACGGTTGAGCGGCTGTTCTCCCCACGGGAATTATAGCACAAAGTTATAAAAACGCGAAAGGGGGAGGGTAAATGCTTTGGGATCGCCAGTGCCAGACATGCCGACAGGTTTGCCGGGCCGCCGGGATGTCCTGCGCCAACTGCGCACACTACGTCCGGCATTACATTCGGCTCCATGGCCGATTCTTCGTGCCGATCGAGCTGGGGCATTGCACCTTCCCGCGCGTTAAGCCCCGCAAGTCCCGCGACCTGTGCGGCTGCTGGAAGCCGAGAAAGGAGGGCACGAAGGATGCACGCGATTAACTGGGGCGGGGTGCTGATCCTCGCCGTCAAGGTGCTTACCTTCGGCGCGGCGGCGGTGCTGCCGCTGGTCACGGCCTATGCGTGGCTGGTGGGGATGATTTAAGCAAGGGGGCGAACGGTTTGAGCATGAAAAATCTACTCTGGGTGAAAGAGGTCAGGACGGTAAAGCATTGCGGCCGCCTCCGGCATTGGCAGATGCGGAGGCGGGGATGGGAGGAGATTCACCGCGTTCGCGGATGGGGTAAGCTCCTCGGCATCAGGTATCAGTACCCGGTTGTGATGTTTGCGAGGGGAAAAGATCGTCCCAGTCAGGATTCGGATGTGGAGCGGGAGCCGATTTCGTCCATCCCAGCAGAACTTCGCTCCGTTCCGTGTTACAGGGTGGATCGAAATGGGTGCAGACGTTTAGGATAATCCATCCGGCCTTGATGTAAGCGTTCACAAGCTCAGCATCGCCCGTGATGGTTACTACCTCCCGGATGGACGGATAGACCGACCTGAAAGATTCGTCGGGCATGAAAAACTCCTTTCTCCGTTCGCCCGGTAGAGTATAGCACAAAAACCGCGAGAACAGGGAGGTGAACAGCATGGAAATCACGATCATGTACAACCACTACGGCGAGCCTGTGGTGTACGATACGCGACTTGTGGCGTACAAGTACACGGAGGACAAAATCCAGTACTTCCACGCGCCGGGGCGCGGCACCAAAACGGGACGAACGTTTCGCCTGGTCTTTACACAGGGGCCGGGCCAGAAGCGCAAGGGCCTGAAGAAGATCGAGAGGGGGATAGCGTGTGAGTAAGTACAGCGAAACACCCTGCTACAAGCCGCAGGGGATCCTGACCCGTCTCCGCTGCCGGATGGAGCGGCTGACCGCGCCCCAGCGTGCGGAGGAGGGGCGCAAGCGGCTGATGCCGGGACAGTACCCGGTTGGCGCGTGGAATCCCCCGGCGCTTCCGGGCGCAAAAAAAGAGCGCTGACGTGGTAAGCATCAGCACTCAGCCGGTTTCGCTGTAACGCAAGGGAAGCATACAGGACTAAAACCGTGCATAGTATACCACAGAGCGTGTGACGTGTCAACTATCGACAAAAAAGGAGTGATAGCCATGAAAATGGCGCTGGAACACATGACCCTTGAGAACTTCAAGGGTACGAAATTTCTTGAAGTTCGCTTCGGGCGGGAGACCCGCATCAGCGGCCGCAATGGACTTGGCAAGACCACTATCGCCGATGCCTTTTTCTGGGTGCTTCTGGGCCGTGATTCGCACGGGAACGCCCCCGGCACAAACAATTTCCGCGAGAAGCCGCTGGACGCGGACGGAAGCGAGCTTCACAACCTCACAACCTCCGTGGAGCTGGCCTGCACGCTGGACGGCAAGCCCTTTACCCTCAAACGCGCACAAAGCGAGAACTGGGTCAAAAAGCGCGGGCAGGGCGAGGCGGTTTTCTCCGGCAACGTCAGCAATTACTGGATCAATGGCGTTGAGCAGAAGGCCGGGGATTTCAAGGCCGCCGTGGCCTCACTGTGCAGCGAGGAGGTCTTTGGCTATATTGCTTCCTTGTCTGCCTTTAACCGCGCCGACGTAAAGGACCGCCGATCCGTGCTGGTGGGCATGAGCGATGCCGATGCGGCTTCGGGGCTGCTGGAACGTGAGGAGTACCGCTTTATCGCCGAGGAGACCGCCGCACGGAATATCCGTCCCGAGGACTTGAAAAAAGTCTTGCAGGATCAACTCAAGTTGCAGAACGCCGACCTCAAGCTGATTCCCGCACGTATCGACGAGGCCCGCCGCCTGATGCCCAGCTTTGAGGACTACGCCGTAGCCGATGCTAAGGAGCTTGTCTCCAAGGCGGACGCGCAGTTGGAGAGCATCGACCGCCAGATTGCCGCCGCCATGGCGGACGACGCGGGAGCAATGCTTGCCGAGCGGGTGCTGGATGCACAGCGCCGGGTAGAGGAGCGCCGAGGAGAAATCTCCGGGAAGCATCTCACCGCGCTTTGCGAGGCGCGGGGGCTGATTGCCCGCCGGGAGCAAGAGCTGGACGCGGCGCAGAAGGGGCTTGTCAATCGTCGCTTTGCGGTGCAAAAAGCCCAGCAGCAGCTTGATACGCAGAAGCAGCTTGCGGAACAGCTCCGCAAGAAGTGGAAAGCCGTGCGGGACGAAACCTTCCAGCCGCCGGAGGTGAAAGAGGTCTGCCCCACCTGCCATCAAGCCATCCCCCCAGAGCAGCGTCAGCAGGTGCTTGATAATGCTCGCGCCGCCTTTACCGCTGACCAGCGCAAGCGCTTGGAGGACATCTCCCGGCAGGGAAAGGAGGCCGCAGCCTTTGCCGACAGCCTTGCGCCGATGCTGACGGACGCGCAGGAGGAAGCGACGCGGCAGGAGGCCGCCGTGCAGGCCGCAGAAAAGGCCCTGCGGGACGCGCAGGCGCAGCAGCTCCCCGCGCAGCCGGACTACGACGGGGACGAGCGCCTAACGGCTCTGACCGCAGAATGGGAGACCCTGAAAAAGCAGCAGCAGGAAAGCGGCGGCGCGTCTGCATTGATGGCGCTCCGGCAGCAGCGGGCAGAGATCGTCCTCAGCACCGATAAGGCCAAGGAAATCCTTGCCGCATGGAAAGCCGCGCAGGACGCGAAGAAGCGCGTCGGTGAGCTGGAACAGCGCCAGCGTGCGCTGGGGGACAGTATAGCGGAGAACGAGCGCCGCGTCATGCTGGTGGAACGCTTTATGCGGGAACGCTGTGCGCTGCTGGAGGAGAGCATCAACGGGCATTTCCCTACCGTCCGCTGGAAGCTGTTCGATCAGCAGATCAACGGCGGCATGGCGGAAACGTGCATCTGCATGGTCCCCTGCGGCGGCTGCTACGTGCCCTATCCGACCGCCAACACCGCAAGCCAACTTACCGCCGATTTGGAGATCATCGACGCGTTGAGCAAGCGGTATGATACTCGGCTGCCCGTATTTTTCGACAATCGTGAGCGCGTCAACGTTTTGCCGCCTGTAGACGGGCAGCTCATTACGCTGGCTGTTACAACCGACGATCCCCTCAAGGTGGAAATCGTCAAGGCATAAAGGAGGAACCGAAAAATGGCACAAAACAGCATCGCCGTCATGAAGAACCTGATCAGCAATGTCACCTTGCAGGAGCGCGTGCAGAACACCCTGCGCGAGGCTCCGGGAACCTTCCTCAGCTCTGTGTTGGAACTGTATTCTTCGGATAACTACCTGATGCAATGCGACCCGAACAAAGTCATGGCGGAGGCGCTGAAGGCAGCGTCCCTGCGGCTCCCGATCAACAAGTCGCTGGGCTTCGCGTACATCCTGCCTTACAAGGTCAAGGGGGTCATGACCCCGACCTTTATCCTGGGCTATCGCGGCATGATCCAGCTTGCGCAGCGCACGGGACAATATCGCGCCATCAACGCCGATTGCGTGTACGAGGGCGAACACCCGGTTTTTAATCGCGTCACCGGATCGCTGACCATCGAGGGGGAGGCTAAAAGCAGCAAGGCGGTGGGTTATTTCGCCTACTTCGAGCTGCTGAACGGATTCAAAAAAGCGGTTTACTGGACGCGGGAGAAGGTCGCGGCACACGGCCAGCGCTACTCAAAGGCCTTTGGCAACGGCCCGTGGCAGACGGATTTTGATGCCATGGCCTGTAAAACGGTGCTGCGGCAGCTTCTCAGCAAGTACGGGGTGATGACCGTCGAGTTTGCCAACATCATGGCGCAGGATCAGGACGAGCGCACGGAGGCGGAGGTCAGCGCCAACGCCAATGCCGAGCCGCTGATGCTGCCGGACAATCTGGAGCCTATCGAGGCTCCTGCGGCGGTAAGCGAGCCTGTTCAGGCCGAAGCGGAGAAAGCGGATGCCCTGGCAGAGGAGCCGGACTTCTGATGCGGCTGCGGGTGATCGGCACAGGAAGTTCCGGGAACGCCTACCTGCTGGAAGCAGACGACGGGAACACGCTGCTGCTAGACGCGGGCGTTCCCATCCGGGACATTACGGCGGCGCTGGAAAAGCCGTCGAGCCTGCAAGCGTGTCTGGTGACGCATGAGCATATGGATCACGCCAAAGCCGCCGGGAAGCTGCTGGAAAGGGGAATACCTGTGCTGATGAGCAAAGGCACAGGGAAAGCCATCGGGAATACGCTTGGCCCCACAGCGTTTGTGCGCGTATCCGCGAACCGGGCATATCGTATCGGCGATGTATTCACCATCCTGCCGTTTGCGGCAGAGCATGATGCTGCCGAGCCGCTGGGCTACCTCATCCGTGACGATCAAACCGGGGAGGTGCTGCTGTACGCTACGGACACCTACTATCTGCGGAACACCTTCCCGCAGGTGCATTACTGGCTGATCGAGTGCAACTACTGCACGGAAACGCTGGATGCGCAGTTTACGGCGGGGACGCTCCCCTTGGCGATGCGCGGACGGCTGATCCAAAGCCATATGTCGCTGGATCGGCTGCTGGATGTGTTTCGGATAAACGATCTGCATATAGCGCGGAAGATCATCCTGTGCCACCTGTCTGACCAACGCAGCGACGAAAAGCGCATGGTGGAGGAGGTTAATGCGCTGACAGGCGTGGATACCATCGCCGCTCATGCGGGAGACGTAATCGACCTAAAAGAAACACCATTTTGAGAGGAGTGGAGCAACCTATGAAACCCCGAGCAAATAACTCCGCACTGATCGACCTCGACCGCCTGCTGGATGGTACGCTGTCCAAGCGCTTTGGCGTGGAGTGGGAAAAGGTGCTGGATAACTGCTACGACATGCGTGCCGCAGCGACGAAGCCGCGCACAATCACGCTCAAAATCAGCGTGACCCCGAACGTCGGGCGGGATGCCTGCGACATCAAGGCCGACATTACCACGCACTTGCAGCCCGCCGAGGCGCTGAAGCAAATGACCTACATGCGCCAGTGCGACGACGGCACGGTGCAGATGCAGGGCTTTACCTCGCAGGTGCCGGGCCAGATCGATATGGACGGCAAGGAGGCCCCGGTCCCGAATGTCATTGAGTTTACCAAGCCGCAGGAAATGTGAGAAGGAGGACGCTGACATGGAACAAATCAAAGGAACGGATTTGACGGAAGTCATCAAGACGGTCGCGCAGATGACCGAGGAGCGCATGAAGGCACAGGTGAAGCCGGAGATCGTGGAAATCTACGGCACCCCGCACTACCGCAACCTGCACGGCGATATGGTGCCTGTGGACAAGCCGGATCCGAATGCAGGTGTTATGCCGCAGACGTTTCAGACGTTCACGCTCCAGGGCCTGGTGGACTGGATTAAGGCGGACGTGGATAAGCTGTTCACCCAGGATAAGCCTGCCGCGCTGGTAAGCGTCACCTCGCCGCGCGAGGTGGTGGTGTACGGCCCCCTCACGGGCGATGCAATGCAGCGGCCCATGCTGGCGCACTGCTCCTATGCCGCACCCAACATCCCCCTTGAAGCATTTGTCGATGCTGAAACGCTTGCGATCACCATGCAGGCGACCTTTAAGCAGGACGAGGCCCGGGACGCGGTGCTGGGCGTGATGTCCAACCTCTCCGAGCAGCAGAGCGCGCAGACCAGCGACGACGGGTTCTCCCAGCGCGTCACCATCAAGTCCGGCGTGCAGGAGATCGATTCCAAGGTGTTTAAGAACCCCGCACCCCTGCGTCCCATGCGCACGTTCCCGGAGGTGGAGCAGCCCGTCAGCCCCTTCGTGGTGCGCTTCAAGGAGGGCAAAAAGGCCGCGCTGTTCAACGCCGACGGCGGCGCGTGGAAGGTTTCGGCGGTAAAGAGCATCTGCAGCTTCCTGCGCAAGGCGCTGGAAGGCACGAATACGGTTGTGATCGCGTAAAGGAGGCGGAGAAGCATGCTACACATTACCATCTTGGAGGACGGAAAAGTTATCTGCGATAAGGACTGCGATGGAGTAGTTGCCGCTGTGGTAAAGCGGATGCAGGAAAAACCGGGGATTATCATGCACGACGCAAGCGTGATCGTTTCGGGAAATAAGCTTGCTTGCACGATGGGCTATAAGGCGCTGAGAGATTATCCGCCGGAAGAACTCAAGGACGCGCTGCATAAGCGCGAGCTTATGGAGGCGCTGATCGGGGAAGAAGTCGATCAAGTGGTTGCGGGCGCGGCAGTTGAAAAGCACGACCCGCCAAAGAAGAACGGAGAGACGGACATCAAAGCGGCGTTGATGGAGCTGGCAGAGCTGTTTGAGAAGCTGTACGGCAAGGAGTAAATAAACGCCCCGCTCCGGCGCAAAACCACGTCGGAGCGGGGCAAGGAGACGGCAAAATGAATCAATGTATTTTCATCGGCAACCTGACCCGCGACCCGGAGACCCGCGTTGTAGGCGACGGGAAAACCGTGTGCAACTTCACCATTGCGGTCAACCGCCGGGGCGGCGGGCAGAACGAGGTGGATTACGTCCGAGTCGCCGCGTGGGGCAAGACGGGCGAGAATTGCCAGAAGTATCTGGCGAAGGGACGCAAGGTGTGCGTTAGCGGAAGCGTATCCGCGCACGCCTATCAGGCCAACGACGGGACGACAAAGGCCAATCTAGAGCTAATGGCGCGGGACGTGGAGTTTTTGACCGCAAAGGGCGAGAGTGGAACGTCCGCTCCCGCGCAGAATGCAGCGCCGCAAGCGCAGGAATACACCTCGGTAGTAGATGATGAACTCCCGTTTTGACGGGTAAGAGGAGGGCATGAGCATGATGCCATATGTGCAGCTCTTTGCTGATCTGGAGGAGCCTCTGGGGCTGTTGAGTGACGCTGAACGAGGTCGCTTGGTACTCGCAATGTTGCAGTACAACAGGACAGGCGAGAGCGGGCAGTTAACCGGTACCGAGAAGGTGATCTGGCCCATGATCCGTGAGAGACTGGACCGCTCGGCGCTTGCGTATGAACAGCGGAAGCAGGCGGGCGTACATGGCGGACGGCCCAAGGGCAGTAAAAATAAGCCCAAATCCCCTTTGGAGCCGGAGAAGCTGCCGGAGATTCCCGCGGCGCAGGTTGCGCCTACCGTGATGGGGAATGAGGAGTTTATCACCGAGGACGATGCGCAACGCATCGCGCAGGGACATCAGGAGGTCTACGACGCGGCGCAGAAAACGGGCCTTGTATCCAATGCGCGGCAGCTTGCAAAGCTTGAAAAGCTGCTGGGCGAATATCCCACAGAATGGATATTAAAGGCCATTGATGAGGCGGACGACCATAACGCAAATACTTTTGCGTATATAACAAAAATCTTACAGGCATGGAAAGCGGCGGACGGCCCGACGGAGGGCCGGAAGCCTGAGCCAAAGGCAGGAGGGGACGAGGATTGGAGCGGGATGAATTTCTTCTAAACCCGGCTGCCCCGGCAACTGCCGATAAGCTGAACGCGGAAGAAGCCGAGTGGGCGCTTCTGGGGTGCTGCTTTCAGGATAGCGCCTGTGTCCTGCGACTATCAAGCGTCAATCCGGACTGCTTTACCAGCGCTGGGACGAAAGCCCTGTACCGCGCCATTTTGAGCCTTTCTAACGCAGCACAGGTAGATATGGTCACGGTGTCGGACAAACTTCGGCAGTCCGGCGTGGAGAACGCGGAGGAGTTAGCTATCAAGGCCGCGAGCATGGGCTTTCTTCCGAGCATGTTCGACGAGTATTGCGCGATTCTGGACCGTTTCCGTATCCGCCGGATGCTGTCGGCGCTGGGGTGGAAGCTATGGCAGGAGGCTCGCCGGGAGGACGCAGCGGTGGACTCGCTGGTGGCCGAGGCGGCGGAAACCCTCTCTGCTGGGGTAAAGTCCGGCGGCAAGCTCTGCGATACCCGCGAGGCGCTGATGGATTTTATGGACTGGGTGAGCCAAAAACCCAGCGCGAATGATATGCTCCCCTCCGGGATCCCTGATTTGGACAGAGTGATTGGCGGATTTCAGCCGGGACAGCTCATTGTGCTTGCTGCACGGCCTAAGGTCGGCAAGTCGGCGCTTGCTACCTTTATGGCCCAGCAAATCGCAAAGAGTGGCGGTGAGGTGCTGTTTGTCTCGCTGGAGATGGGGAAGCGGGAGATCATGCGGCGGCGCATCGCCATGGAAAGCGGTGTGGACTTGACAAAAATATCCCGCCGCACGCTGGACGTGGATGATTTCATCGCCATGGGCGACGCGTATGCGCGGGTAGATACGCAGCACATTACCTACGACGAGGGAGCCTATACGCCTAACCGAGTGGCGGCCTCCGCACGGGAGCTGCTGCCTAAGGGCTTAAAGCTGATCGTTATCGACTATTTACAGCTCATGGATGCGGATAGAAAGACGGGAAACCGCACCGAGGCTGTGTCCGCTGTTACGCGGGATTTGAAGCGGCTGGCGATGCAGCTAAAAGTCCCGATCCTGTGCATGAGCCAGTTCAACCGAGATTCGGAAAAAGGCGAAATGCATCGGATGCCGACGGTTGCGGAACTGCGAGAATCCGGCTCCATTGAGCAGGACGCAAATATGGTGCTGATCCTGCATGAGCCAAATGAGCCGTCACAGGCTGCCGCACCGGAGCAATGGCAGCACTATCAACTCTGCAAGGCAAACGGATGGGCCTATATGCTGTTAAAGCTTGCGGCGAGCCGAGAAACTGAAACAGGGATTATCCAGTTGGCTTACGATAAGCCGCATGTGCGGTTTATGTGCTTTGAGCGCGGGGAGGGAAGCGCAGAATGAAAATCCTAGCGATTGATCCCGGAAACATCGAAAGCGCCTATGTGCTGGTGGAAACGGATGGACTGAGCATCCGCATTCTGCAAGCCGATAAGGTGCCGAACGAGGAAATGCTGAGCATTGTGCGCACCAGCTTTGCGGACGTGATGGTGCTGGAAATGGTGGCCTCCTATGGGATGCCCGTAGGCCGTGAGGTTTTTGATACCTGCGTGTGGATCGGGCGATTCTGGCAGGTGGACGAGTATAAGCGGGTGGAGCTAATCTATCGTAAGGAGGAGAAGCTGAACCTCTGCCGCAACGCCGCCGCAAAGGATGCCAACGTTATGCGGGCGCTGATCGACCGCTTTGCTACCCACGACCTGCGGAGCGGAAAGGGAACGAAAAAAAACCCGGATTTCTTCTACGGGTTCCGAAAAGATATGTGGGCCGCGTTCGCGGTCGCAGTGACCTGGATCGATAAGCAGAGAAGGGAGGCGGAGATGAATGCCGAGGATGACAACGGACAGCGCCAGCATCTTTAACGCTGGGCATTACGCTGACCCGACGGCAAAGAGCGCGTTGGATGCAATCGCTCAAGCGGATCATCAGAGTGCCGAAGCGGACGCAAAGGCGGCAATGCTGGTGCGCTGTGTAAAGGATATGCTGGCGCTTGCTGGTTTTCGTTTGGGTGAGCGTGTGGTGCTGGTACACGAGGATACCGGGCGCGTGTATCGCTGAGAGGGGGAACCTCGGATGATTCGGACGAGCGGGAAACGCGCCAGCGCAGTAGATCGACGCTATACCGTCTGGGAGCGCCAGCAAGCTGCCTTGCGGTGGCTGGTGCTAGCCGGGGAAGGGTTAGACGCTCAAACGCTGGAAACGCTAAAAGAATGGCAAGGGGGAGCATGTAATGAAAATCGAGCTGAAGATTGCAAAGGAAGAAGACCGCATACAGGTCGCGGGGATTTTGATCAAAAACGGCTATCGCGTGCAGCAGATGAAGCGCATTACGGCAAAGGCTTATGATTATCTGCTGATCGCGGAGAAGGCTGAAGACGAAAAGCCTACGCTGTAAAGCGTAGGCGGCAAGGGAGGCACATCATGAAAATCAATTACCCCGCAACCTTGCGGGACGCACGAATAAGCAGGCAGCAGATGGCGGAGATCGACGAGCGAGAGGGGCGTGAGCGCGTTCCCGCCGCAGTGCTGGACAGCGCCATTGGCCTGATGGCGGCTCTGCGGCTGTTGGAGGATGATAACCGCCTGATCGAGCAGACGGCGCGAAAATTTGGATGCTGGAACGCGCTGCGGAGCGCGGAGGGGATGCTGGGAAAGGCGCTGAGCCAGTTTTTCAGCCGCCTGAGCATTCGGCAGAGTGACACGGTGCTGGCGAACTGCCATAACGCCAAGGTCGCCGTCAGCGTGCGCCCGATGCCCCTGCGGCTGAACCTGCTGGCCTCGGACGTGGACACGCTGGTGAACTACGCGCTGCACTACTGCAATCACGAGTGCCTAAACACCGAGCAGGAGGCGCGGAGGTGCCCGCTGCGGGACGTATACGGCGTGATTCCCGGCATGGAGGGCAGCGCGGACGCGATGGGGATGTGTCCGTACATGGGGCAGGGGAAAGAGGCATGAAAATCCTTGTAGCTTGTGAAGAGTCACAAGCGGTAACTATTGAGCTAAGGAAACTAGGCCATGAAGCATACTCCTGCGATCTGCTACCATGCAGCGGTGGACATCCCGAATGGCATCTACAGCAGGACGTGTTGCCACTTCTGCACGAAAAATGGGACATGATTATTGCATTCCCGCCCTGCACATTCCTGAGCAATGCAGGTGCGCGGCATCTGTACAAGGGTGGCATTCTTAATCAAGCTAGGTACGCTAAAGGGCTTGAAGCCAAGGAGTTTTTCATGGCGTTTTACAATGCGGATTGTCCGCTGATCGCCATCGAAAACCCCACACCAAGCAGAGTGTACGGCCTGCCGGAAAAGACGCAGGTTATACAGCCATGGCAGTTTGGACACCCGTTCACCAAGCGCACCCAGCTATGGCTAAAAGGACTGCCGCCGTTAGAGGCAACGGACGTTGTAGCACCGGAAAGAACGTGGTGTCCATCTGGCTCATACTCTGGCAAGCACGGAGAAAAACATCGCGGAATGTTCACCACGGACAGGGCACGAAATCGCGCAAAGACTTTCCCCGGAATCGCAAAAGCCATGGCAGAGCAATGGGCAGGTAAAAAAACAAAAAGAAAGGATGAGGGGAAAATTGGCAGAGGGAAAGGAGAGGACGTATTCTCAGCGCGGGGATGACTACTTGATTGAGGCGCAGAAGATATGCGCAGAGACGGGGAAAGGGAAGAGAAGCATGACCAAGGCTGAAATTGTTGCATCCTTGAAAGAACAGGCCATAGACAAGGATTATCAAGCAGACGGCGATGAAGACAGCATCTTTGCGGACGATGCACAGGCGCTGCGAGAGGCGGCGGAGATGCTGGAAAAGAGCGAGGCTGTAAAGCACGGGCGGAGAACGGAAGGCATGATGCCGAATGACCACAAGCGTACATACTCCCAGCGTGGAGACGATTATCTGATTGAGGCGCGGAGGTTGTGCGCGGAGGATAAACCAAAGCCGCCGGTGGTGTGCCCTTACTGCGGCAGCACCGCCCCAAAGACCGTTTATGTCTGCTCTCCGTTCCGACCAACCGCAGTATCCGAGGCGGACAGGGAGGCAGAACAGCGGACCAATATCGAACGGGCAATCAAAGCCTGCCGCATCCTCGCCATGATGGGCATCCAACCGCTGGCACCACATCTGTACTTCACTCGTTTTCTCAAGGATGAGTTGGCGGAAGAACGTGCTGCCGGGATGCAGTTTGGCCTGTCATGGCTGGAACAGGCAGATGAACTTTGGGTGTTTGGCGACACGGTGTCGGATGGTATGGCACAGGAAATCACTAGGGCGAAAGAACTGGGCAAGCCGGTGCATATCCTTCCTGAACCCGGGCGAGTGGAAGAACTGAGGCGCTGCTGGCTTCGTAAGCCCACGCAGAAGGAAATGGCCACTATGCCATGGAGGGAAAAATGAAAAAGCGGATTTTGATGGTTGTACTGCTCTTTATAGCGCTTGCTGTACTACATGGGTGTTCTGAAGCTGATAAGGTAAATGCAAACATCAGCAAACAGGCGGACTATTTCCAAGCTGAACGAAAAATAACCGTATATAACGCAAGAACTGATAAGATTATCATGGAAGCCGAAGGGTACATGTCTATCAGCAACAACAGTTCTAACGAGCTTGTTTGCACGGTAAAGGTGGGGGCAAATGAATACAAAAAGAATTACATTTACCTGAATGAATATACAATGTATGTTGTGGAAGATATTACAGGGACGCACACCGACCCGTATCATTACAAGCTGTACTTTCATACTGGATTCCCCGTTACGGTTGAAACAAAGCCATAAAAAAGAAGCCCGGGGCTTATGCGCTGGATGTTGAGGTGAGCGACCGTGAAAAAGATTGACCTGATGCACGCAGCCTTTGGCATTGATCTAAAATGCCGCCGCTGCAAAGACTGTCCCTGCTTGGTGCGAGTAATACCCACCAGCAAGACGTACTATAAATGCACGGTGTACGGCGAGAGCAGCAGCGAAGCCACGGACTGGGCAGGCAAATGGATGGCCTGTGGGCGGTTCGGCAAGCCTCTAGAGCCGGGAGAGCGGACGGTGCTGTGGATGTCAAAGGGCAGCAAGGACAAGCCCGGGGATGAGCAGCTTCTGGGGCAAACCAGGATGGAAGTGTGACAAATAACAAATACAAGAAAGGCAGAAAATGAAAAAGAATGATCGCATGGCCCTTATTCTGGGGGAAGCTATTGATCTGAAGGGCGCTGTGGATGCGTACACGGAAGCACAGAAAAGAAGCGGACAGCGCCACCCTGTGGTGGGCTCTGACAACCTGACCATGAGGTGCAGCAGACAGGCCATCAAGCGCCGGATTGTGCAGATGCGGCAGAACTTGCTAGCGTTGGCGGATGAAATGGAGGAGTGAGATCATGGCAGAAGGTAAACCTCGGTGTCCCCTATGCGGCGAGGAACTGCGCCTCAGCTATGCCTTTGTGTCGAACAAGACCGAGGGGCACAAGCAAAAGTGGCATTATTACTGCAAGTGCGGGTTATGGTTACCGCTGATGGGCACCCCGGAGGAGGCACTGGCCGTGGTAAAACGCTTGCAATGGACCGAACAGGAGGCGAAATCCAATGAAGAACGCAAGCCTTGATGATTTCTCCTTCCTCCGCTGGCTGGAAAAGCATCGCACCCGCACCAAAGCCCGATTAGAGAAAGGTGCTTTCTGTGATGCGGCAGCCGAGCGCGAAACGGCTTTTGAAAATCGCGCCTATGATCTGGCCTTCCGCTGTATGGCGGTGGAACGCGAATACCAAAAGAAACTTGATACAATCGTGGAAATCGCGGCGCGGGAGCTGGAACGTGGACAGCTCTCCCCTAGCTGCTATACGGCGGTCAGCGACATAGCGCACAGGGAACGATAAAGCATAGGAGGTGCCTTGTTATGCAGCCGGAAGAAGTAGACGCTATGCTGTCCGGATATCTTGAAAATCTTGGTAGATACCAGCATTTAGAGCAAGCCGTCAAAGGGCTTGAAAAGCGATTTAACGCGATACGGAACGCCGCGCTTGCGAACGAGGCGGGTCCCGGTGGACAGAGGCTGGACGGAATGCCGCACGCTTCCGGCGTTGGTAATCCCGTGGCTCGCGTGGCGTGCAGGTTTGCCGACGGAGATTATCCGGATTACGTCAAGCCCTACAAGGCGGAGCTGGATCGGGCGCTGGTGCAGAAGGACGCGGCAGAAAACCGCGTCAACTATGTAGATGCGTGGATGGGCGGACTGAACGATCTTGAGTCATGGGTAGTCAAAAATCAGGTGATCGGCGGACTGCCTTGGCAGGAAACCTTGAGAAAATATTCCGCAGACTTTGGCGTGGCGTGCAGCAAGGATCGTCTGAAGAGGATCAGGGACAAGGCGCTGGACAAGATTTACCGAATGGCGGAATAGCCCACCGCCCGGAAATGCTTCAAAAATGCCCCGGTTTTGCATCATTTTTGCCGCTTGACAAGGGAAAAGACCTGTGTTACCATTATCATGCGCGGAGTAGGGAATATGCTTGTGTGGTGTTAGGCGCATCCAACGCAGACGGTAAGCAGCGTACCATATTCCCGCTGGAGGTGCGGTTTATAGCGCCTTATAAGGACTGCGAAAAAAGGACGATTGTAATGATCGCCCTTTTTGTTTTACGCAAAAATCAACAAGGGAGGCAGACAATGGAAGTAAAGCTATGGAAAATCGGAGACGTAAAGCCGTATGAAAAGAACCCGCGAAGGAACGACAGCGCGGTTGATGCCGTTGCCGCCTCCATTCAGGAGTTCGGCTGGAAGCAACCTATTGTGGTGGACAAGGACGGCATTATTATTGCCGGGCATACGCGCTACAAGGCCGCGAAAAAGCTGAGGATGAAGGATGTTCCCGTTGTGGTGGCCGACGACCTGACGGAAGAGCAGGTTAAGGCATACCGGCTGGCGGACAATAAGACCGCGGATTTGTCGGAATGGGATGAAGAACTGTTAGGGAGTGAACTTTTCGATTTATCGGGCTTTGATATGGCGCAATTCGGCTTCATGGATGAAGAAAACGGGGGGGGATGACCATAAATGACATTACAGAAGATGAGTACAATGGAGCACCTCCTGAAAATCCGAAGTCAAAACTTGGGGATATATACGCGCTTGGAAATCATCGCCTGATGTGCGGGGATAGCACAGATGCTGAGGCGGTCAAGGCATTGTGCCAGAACGAGCAGATTGACCTTCTTCTCACAGATCCGCCATATGGCGTAGATTACACCGGCGGTACAAAAGAGGCACTCAAGATACAAAACGATGACCTTGCAGACGATTCGCTCCGTGACATGCTGGCGGATGCTTTCGCCGCTGCAAATGACGTAATGCGGCCTGGTGCGGTTTTTTATATTTGGCACGCAGATACTAAGTCATTAGTCTTCCGGCTTGCGTGTCAGATGACCGGGTGGGAAGTGCGTCAAGTGCTGATCTGGGAGAAAAACACCCTGGTTTTGGGGAGACAGGATTACCAGTGGAAGCACGAGCCGTGCCTGTATGGCTGGAAAGAGGGAGCCGCTCATTTGTGGGCGTCGGATCGAAAGCAGACGACCGTGCTGAATTTTGAAAAGCCTGCAAAAAATAAAGATCACCCTACCATGAAACCTGTGAGGCTATTTGACTACCAAATCCAGAACAGCACCAGAGCTGGCGATGTTGTGCTTGATCTTTTCGGTGGGTCTGGCACAACGATCATTGCATGCGAACAAAATGGGAGATGCGCCAGAGTGATGGAGCTCGATCCAAGGTACGTCGATGTAATTGTGGATCGATGGGAAACGCTGACTGGGCAAAAGGCGGTGCTGCTGAATGGAAACGCTTGAGGTGGAGCACGAAAAGCTTCGCCGCGCAAAAGAGATCATTGCCACCACGCAAAGCCCGTACTTAAAACGCGACTTGCAAAAGTACGTCCACAGAGCAGAGCGAAAAGCCAAGAAAAAGAAAAAAAAATAGCTTTTTTCTCCCAATCTCCTTGACAATAGTGTAACACCGTGGTATAATAATACCATCAAGGAAGAAAGGAGGAAAGCCTATGGGGCGGATGCAAAAACGCCGTGATGAGAACCTCGCAAAAATCGCTCTTATCACGGCGCTGGTCAAACTGATTTCCGTGTTGACTGAGCTTGTGCTAAAGCTCATCGACAGGTAATCAGCCGCAGGGGACGGGGGCGGAAGCCCCCTCCCTGTTGTGAGTATTGTATCACATCCATTTCATAGGCGCAAGGGGCATGGATTTTGAACTGGCACTCGATATTGTCCAAGTGGTACTCTCTGCGGCATTAGTCGTCATGATTTACCGCATGAATAAGGAGCGGAAGTAAAGATGATTTTGACGGCAAGAAAGCAGAAAGGTAAGTATGTCACGGCATACTTTGCGACAGTCGGAAGCCGCGAGGCGCGAGAAGCTGGATTCATCCGCGAGGATGGTAAAAGCCGCATTCTCAAAAAAGAAGTAGACCCCGAAAAGGGCACGCTGACGTTCTCGGTGGATTGGGATGCGGAGAACGCAGCAAAGAAAGAGTAACCCCAAGGAAAGGGAGCGGAAAATAAACCGCTCCCTTTTGCATATGTTACAATAGTGTAAAGAATAAATTACAAACTATAATCCCCTATAAACTGTATTATTCAGTATATTATATATAATAT
>ERZ1034917.1245-NODE-1245-length-16769-cov-9.626062_pt1 | contig 16769 bp, 14 predicted proteins | sample MGYA00520605_ERZ1034917 | MGnify/ENA primary metagenome ERZ1034917 (study PRJEB33766, sample SAMN09781784) | gut metagenome | biome: gut microbiome | host: Homo sapiens | place: Madagascar | study: EMG produced TPA metagenomics assembly of the PRJNA485056 data... | reverse complement strand
GTTTGTCAATCTTTACCATGCGTTTGGGGTGTTGGTAATTTTTACCAATAGAAAAGTTGACAGGCCCGACCGGCCATATTATACTGAACACATAAAGACGCAAGACACCATGCAGACGCAGACAGGCTATTAAGCTTGACAGGCGGCTGCATTTTCATTTCAAAGCGAATCAATGTTTAGCGAAAGGAGAAGAAGCGAACCGATGCAGGCATTCAGCGGCAATGATACGAAAATACCCGACCATGCCATTGAAAGAATAGCACGCTGCCTGCTGCCTATGATTCGGGCGTATTATGAAAGCGCCGAAGGGCAGGCAGAACTGGCTGAGTGGAACAAGGGGAAAGACGCTGAAGACACAAGACTATCAGTTAAAAAGACGGCCTAAAAGATATTGCGGGGTGCATTGACTGCACCTCGTTTTTGTTTGTTTTATTGCGCGGATTATGGGGCGTATGGTCCGGGATAGGAGGGTGGAACGGTAAAGAAGATGCTTGGTATGGGAGAGGCAATAATAGGGTGAGTTTGGGGCGGGAGATCTGGGGAGAAGGAACCGCGGAGAAAAGAGAGCATAAATAAAAACATGAATAATGTGCGATAAGTTGCACAAACAAAAATCGACATGGTTTGCTTTATTTTGCCAGGATGAACTTGTAATCAACCTTAGCAAAGCACAACAAACCATGTCTACAATCTCGTCAACACCCTACCCAACAACATCTTCCATATAAACAATAAATCCGAACCCATTCCCTATCGGGATTAAGTTCGGATTTATCAAATGTGGTGGAGCTTACCGGATTCGAACCGGTGATCTCTACACTGCCAGTGTAGCGCGATAGCCAACTTCGCTAAAGCCCCATATGCGGTGCGCTTTCCGTTGCGCAAGATGTATTATAGCGTATGCAGGCGGGTTTGTAAAGAGTTTTTTTGCGGATATGCAAATTTATTGCGGGAAACAGGAAAAGGGGACGGCGCGAGGCCGTCCCCATGCGTGCTGATTGATTTAGCCGAGCTTTGTGCCGCATTCCACGCAGAATTTTGCGCCGTCCGCAAGCTTTGCGCCGCAGTTGGGGCAGAAGGCAGACTTGGCGGCCGCTTCGGGCTTTTTGCTGCCGCAGTTGGGGCAGAAGGCCATGTTCGCGCCGTTGGTCGCGCCGCAGGAGCACGTCCAGCCGCCCTCGGCGGGCTTGGGAGCGGGCTTCTTGCTGCCGCAGCCGGGGCAGAAGGCCATATTGTCGCCGTTGGTGGCGCCGCAGGAGCATTTCCAGCCGCCCTGCTGAGCCTGCTGCTGTTGGGCCTGCTGCTGCTGAGCCTGCTGATACTGCATCTGCTGCTGGTTGGAGGCGGAGAACGCGCCCGCCATGTTGCCCGCGGCATTCATGCCAAGGCCAACGCCCATGAACGCCGCGCCCGCGCCCGCGGTGTTGCTGCCGGCGGCTTCCACGCCGCGCGCTATTGCGCCCTGAACGTAGCCCTCGCGCACGCTGGGATCGGAAAGCATTGCGCCCTGATTGCGCATATTGATGAGCTTCTGGCTTTCCTCGTCATAGGACAGGGAGCCTATGCCCACGGACTGCACCTGCATGCCGCGGTTCTGGTTCCATTCCTCGTCCAGCACGTTCGCCATGTACTTGGAAAGCTCGCGCGCCTTGCTGGTTACGAAGCTTATGCGCGTGCCGTCGGCGCTCATCTGGTTGATGGCGGCCTGAAGGGCCTCGAGGAACTCGTTAAGATACTGCTCGTTTATGTCGTTTATGTCCACGCTCTCCGCGTTGCGGGGAATGGCCTCGGCATAGAATTTGAGCGGCTCCGTGACCTTTATGGAATAGGTGCCGTGCGCGCGCAGGAACAGCTCGGAATTATAGAAGCAGTCGAAATAGTTGATGGGTGTGCGCGTGCCGAACTTAATGCCCTTTATCTCCTGAAGATTGATGAAGAATACCTTTTGGCTGGAGGAAGGCGTTCCGCCGTACTTGATGCGGCTGAAGGTCTCCTTCAGAGAATCGCCGAACTGGCCGCCGAAAAGGCTCGGCATGGAAGAATTATCAACCTTGAAGTAGCCGGGCTCCGCAGTATAGTCCACTACCTTGCCGCCGTCAACCAGCATCATGAACTGGTTGTCGTAAACATGGATTATGGAGCCGTTGGACACGGTATCCGCTGTGCCCTTGGTGTTCTGGTTGCGGCTGTCGCCCTTGCGCACCTTTACGCCGCGGGTGAAAACGGTGTTGTCTCCCATGGGAGCGGACTCGATAACCTCAAGCCAGCTATCCGCCAAACCGCCGCCTATTGCGCCGGTCAAGGCCTTGATTATGCCCATAATTTTGTCCTCCTGATATTATTTTCTGTTTGCTTTATTATCCCCGCTGCACACCCCTTTGTCAAGCAAATGGCAGGTAATGCCGCGGAAATTTGTCAATTCGCGTCCTCGAGCGCCGTGCCGTAGGGCTGCCATGCAGGATCGGGCGTTTGTCCGGATGCGAGCGGCGCGCCGGTGCCTATGGAAACCTCCGGCGGGTTGCCCTTATATTTATCGGTATAGAGCAGCTTGCTTTCGGCCAGCTTGCCGTCCACATACTTGTCCTGATACGCCTCGGCAACGTAATACTTATGCCCCTGCACGCGCTCAAGCTGATAGCCCGTGGGTATGGAAGCGTCGTTTGTGTATATTGCCTCGTCCTGGCGGGAACGTTCCTCTATTATCTCGTTCCTTGATTGATATGTTACGCCCTCGGGGAGCGGTTTGCCGTAAACGTAAACGGTTATGGTATGGCGGCTGGAGCTGCCTTCCACCTTTTCCACCCGCGCGAATATGTACGCGGGCATATCCGTATTGTTCTTCCAAACGAAGTCTATGCCGCGGGTATCCACCGTTGCGTCAAGCCCTACGGGAACGTAGTCCGAAGGTATTGTATGCGCGCGGCGGTCAACAATTTCCATGTTGGCGCAAAGCAGCGCGTTGTAAAGCGTTGTAGATACCTGGCATATGCCGCCGCCGGCCTGAATGGTGTATTCCTTGCCGCCGCTTATGCCGTTGGCGCCCTTCCAGCCGAGCTCGTATGTGCGCGGGCCGACAACCGTATTGAAGCTCCATTCCTCGCCGGGCTGGATGGTGTTGCCGTTTATTATGTCCGCCGCCTTCTGTATATTGAACTTGCGGTTCTGCTTTACCTCGTCGTCCCTGCGGGCGGAAAATTTGGTAGTATAGCTGGCGATAAATGACGTTGCGGCTTTAAGGTCGTCTATATTGCCGCCGGGCAGCACGGCGTTTACCGTGGCCTCAACGGTGCATACAAACTCGCCCTGCTCAAGGGCCTTTTCTATCGCATCGGCCGTGGCTTCTTCATTAAGGGTAATGCCCTCCTCGCCCGTATGGTAAATGAAGCGTTCCTCCTGCGTCCAGTCCGTTACAGGCTCCGCGTATGCGGCGGTAGCTTCCGTGTTTATGCTTTGGCTCATTGCGGCAAGGGCGGACATTATCTTTTCCCTGTCCCATGTATACTTTGCATCGAACTCGCCCTCTCCAGCGCCGGTTATAACAACGGTGTTGTCGTCCTCCCCGCGGCCGAAGTTAAGCCCGTCCGCCAAGGCTTCCGCAATGTCGTACCCCATGCCCATCGCGTTGGAATCGAGCGTCCAGCTGTTTTCGCCGCTGCTTATGGTGACGGCAACGGTTTTCAGCTTCTTTTCGGCTGCGTTCTTAACAAGGCCTGTCGCCTCCTCCGGCGTCATGCCGCTCACGTCCACGCCTATCAGCTTAACGCCCGCCTTGAACCGCTTGCCGGTCTGCATCAGCTTATCCATGTCCGCAACGGCGTCCGCGCCGCCGCTGTTTGCTATGGACACTATTATTATTACGCATATAAGCGCCGCTGCTGCCATGGCGATCCATTTGAGCGCGCCGCTGCCGGACTTTTTCCTTTTGCGCTTCTTATGCTGCACTTGATTCGCCGCGTGCCGGGTATTCGCCTTGGCTGCGGTGCTGTGCGCTGCTGTGCTGCGCGTTGCAGAGCTGCGTGCTGCGGCGCTGTGCGCCGTGCTGCTCCTTGCGGAAGAACGGCTTGCTGTGCCGCGTGCCGCGGTGCTGTGCGTCGCTGTGCCGTGCGCCGCGGTTGTGCGCTTTGCCGCGGCGGAGGTGCGCGCCGCTGATGCCGTGCTTCGCGCGGCCGTGCCCTGCGCTGCTGTGCGCTTGGCGGCAGTCGTGTTCTTTTTCATATATGACGGGAGCTGGGGGCCTGCGTTATAGCTTCCGGAATACTTATCGTTTGCCATTTTTCCTCTTTCTGCCCGTTCAGGCATAAAATATCATCTTATATTGTAGTCTAATTATGTGAATTGTGCAAGAATATAGCGGTTTTGTTTACAGAATGGGCAAAAAATGCAATGCTGGAACGAATGGAATATGTTACCTTTGGGACTGTATGGCCTGAACAAATGTGCGCAGCATTTGTTCCGCATAGGCGCGCTGTTCCGCGCTGAGCGGCTCCACGGCGGCGTTAAGGTCATGTTCTGAATAGCCGGGCCGGGTACCGAACACGATATAATCGGCGCTTACGCACAGCGCACGGCATACTTTTTTAAGGCTGTCCGTGGTCATGCTCTGCTTGCCAAGTTCAACGGAAGCCATAAACTGAACGGACAAACCTGCCCGCTCCGCCATTTTCTCACGGGTGAGGCCAAGTTCTTCGCGGCGCTGCCGCACACGCAGGCCGATATCGCCGTATTCACCGTTTGCCATATGCAGCACCTCCTATAATTATATTGTAGGTGTTGCTATCAAAGCTATACATCAGCTATAATATATAAAATGCATCTATTATGGGAGATGTTGGCAATGGGAAATAGCGTATGGCTTGGCGTGCAGTACCCGTTTGAAGGATATTCCGCTGAAAAGTTGCTGTTTATAATGCGCTTACCCGAATACAGACAATATATTAAGGTACAAGCCGAACTGGAAAAAATTGCCGCACGGCATACTCATTCCGCACATAATGCTGCACAAGCAAGCTTCTGCGCAAAAAGAGACAGATAGAGCGAATCGGCAGAAAGATTTTCAAAATTTTGGATGAACTATAAAAGCCCCTCCTGCTCGGCATTATGCGGAGGCGCAAGGCCCGCACCTGACTATGTGGCGCGGGCCCTGCGAACAGTGTTAGCGTGAATGCCTGTTTATATTGCGGCGCTATTTGGCGGCGCACCTATTTACGAATGTTTCGAATATGGCGCGGTGCTCGGGATTTTCGGCATACAGCAATTCGGGGTGCCATTGCACGGCGAACACGGAACCATCCGCATTTTCAACGGCCTCGACAACGCCGTCCATTGCGCGCGCGCTTACATTCAGCCCGTCGCCTATGGTATTGAGCGCCTGATGATGAAAACTGTTGACAAGCATGGTATCGCATTTGGCTATGCGCTCCGCCGTTCCTTCCGGAAACACGGCGGATACATAGTCGCGGTTTTCGGTTACCTGCACGCGCAGCAGTTCGTTCATTTTGCCGTTGCTCAGTATTATGCGGCCATCCGGCGCCGTAAGCAGAACGCCCTGCTCCATGTGTTTAAGGATGCTGTTCATATACATGCTTTTTGAAAGCGTGTCCCGGTATTGGCGGGATATTACGTCGCGGCAGAGCAGCATATTGAAGTAATTCATAAGCGGGCCGGCAATTTCGGATATGTTCACCTCCATAACATTGCAAAGCGCAAGCACGGTGGAAATGTCTATATGGCGGTTGCCTATGTCTATTATGTTTTCGATATAGCTTGGAACATACCGGCTTTCGCCCGGGGTTATGGCTATTTTCAGGCTTGGGTCATAATGCCCGGCGGTATACGGAACATATGTAAGCCCGTCTATATGCAGATCCATCAGCAGCTCTATCACGCTGGACGTGGATTGTTCGGAATCGTTGACCACAAGCACGTTGGTTCCCGGGGGAATTTGGGTTATTTTCTTATAGCCGCTTTCGGATATGGTGCGGGTTGTGCGCACCACCTTGGATTTGTTGGATACCTTGTCCGTAAGGCCGCCTATGTTGTACCAGCGCGTAACAAGAAAGGCGTCCGCCTCCACGGCGTCCAGCGATGCTATCTGGGAAGGATATACTATATCTATATCAACGTCATTGTTGAACACGGCCTTTACATCGCTGAATATTGCCTGCGCCACGCGCTGATTGCCGGTGACTATTACTACGCGCTTTCTTTTCATATGCTGTCCTCGCTTTTTATCCTTACTCTGCATGACGAAGAGGGTATATGCATTTCCTCGCGGTATTTGGCTACCGTCCGCCGGGATATCCTTATGCCGTCCGCTTCAAGCGATTTGGATATTTCGCTGTCGCTCATCGGGTGGGTTTCGTTGACGATAAGGTTCTTTATCTTTAGGTATATATCGCTGCGGCACAGCCCGGCTTCCGGCGCCGCACTAAGCTTTGCTTTATCAAAGAAGGCTGCCATGCTCAGTACCCCGCGCGGCGTGGAAATATATTTGCCGCGTATCGCGCGGTAAACCGTGGATGGGCTCACGTTCAGCCGCTCCGCGGCATAATCTATGCTAAGCGGCTGGATGGGCGCGGAAACGCTGCGCAGCGCCTGCTGCCGGCTTTCCGCTATAAGCTGCGCTATGTTCATCAAGGTGTCGCGCCGCTTTTGTATGCAGCCTATTATCCATTTTGCGGAGTCGGTCTTTTCCTTCTCAGGCTTGTTTATAGTTTCATCCAATTGATGGGCTGGGCATAAAAAGCGGGGCTTGCGCCTTTGACAAATCCATGCGATGTGATATCATTATATATAAAAGGATATATAAGATGTTGTAAGAGAAAGAGAGAGCATGGAATTGGAACAGGTAAGCAAGGAAAAAGAGAAGGGTCACCGAGGAATTAAGCGACATATTAAGCGCGCCGATTCGGACATGACGAGCGGATCGATATGGAGGCTGCTGATAACATTTGCGCTGCCGCTGGCGGCGGGATTGCTGTTTCAGCAGCTTTATAATACCGTGGACACAATCGTTGTGGGCAAGTTTGTGGGTAAAGAGGCGCTGGCGGCTGTCGGCAGCACAAGCAGCATAATAAACATGCTGGTCGGGCTGTGCTCCGGATTGTCCATGGGCGCAAGCGTTGTTATATCCCAATCCTACGGCGCGAAGGACTACGTTCGGCTGCACGACGCGGTGCATACAACAATACTTGTTACGATAATAATGAGCGTTATCGCCACGGGCGTTGGCATGGCGATAGTTGACCCGATGCTCACGATGATGAGCACGCCGGACGACGTTTTCGGCGCGGCGCACGATTATTTGACCATATATTTTGCGGGCATATCGGGACTGTTTATATACAACATGGGCTCGGCCATACTGCGCGCCGTGGGCGATTCAAGGCGGCCGCTGTATTTCCTTATATTCTCGGCCGTGCTGAACGTTATACTGGACCTTGTGTTCGTAATAGTGTTCAAAATGGACATTGCCGGCGCGGCGTATGCAACAATAGTCAGCCAGTTCCTTTCGGCGGCGCTTGTGCTGTTCGTACTTACGCGCTCCGCCGGGCCGTATGCCATACATTGGGGCCACCTTTGCATAAAGGGCAATATACTAAAGCAGGTGCTGTCCATAGGCTTGCCCTCTGGCGTGCAGCAGGGATTGACCTCGTTTTCAAACGTGTTCGTGCAAAGCTATGTGAATGCGTTCGGTTCGGACTGCATGGCGGGCTGGTCAAGCTACAACAAGCTGGACGTATACGCGCTGGTTCCGGCGCAGAGCATAGCCATGGCGTCCACAACGTTCGTCGGTCAGAACTACGGTGCAAGGAAGCTTGAGCGCGCTCGGCAGGGCGTTAAGCAGGCGCTGATAATGAGCATATCCATGACCATATTCCTTTGCGCGCTGCTGCTTATATTCAGGGATCAGCTCCTTACGCTTTTCACCAATGATTCGCTTGTTATACAATACGGCTCACGCTTCATCGGCATGATAGCGCCGTTCTACTTCTGCACCTGCTTCAATCAAACGTTTGCGGGCGCTATGCGCGGCATAGGCAAGGCAAAGGTGCCAATGATTGTGATGCTGTCCTCGTTCGTGGTATTCCGCCAGATATTCCTTTACGTCGGCACAAAGCTCGGCGGCGGATTCGTGCTGGTGTCGCTCGCGTACCCGATGGGCTGGGTGGTTTGCAGCATAGCCATGTATGTGTGCTATAAGCGCAGCGCCCTGTGCCATCCTGAAAAGGCGCAGTTTGCCGCGGCGGACACAGCCAAGGATGAAAACGTGGAAGATGCGATAGAAACCGCTGATGAGGGAATAGAGTAAGCGCGCTTACGCGCGGTGAAATCCGTTCTTACGAACGGGTGAAATATTGCTTTTGCAATGTGAAATATGGCTGCGCCATGTGAAATCCGCCTTGCGGCGGGTGAGCGCGGGAGATTGTAAAGTTGTGGGGACGGGAGGCCGTCCCCCTGGTTTTTGACAAAAGTTTATAAGATGCGAAGTAGGGGCCGTCATTGGCGGCCCGCCGAAATTGTACAATGGTTTTTATGTACCGCTAACCAAAAGGCTCCCCTTTACGGGGAGCTGGCACGGCGTAAGCCGTGACTGAGGGGTTGTAACAAACAAAGAACTATAAGTTGGTTTATAACCCCTCCGGCTTTCGCTTCGCAAAACCCACCTCCCCTTTAAGGGCGCCTTTTGGTACTGCACACGTACGGGGCATTTACCCCTCAAATCCATCAATATTCCCTTGCAGCGCGGCGAGGAAGCGGCCTATGTGGTAGCCGTCGCACACGGCATGGTGCGCCTGTATGGCAAGGGGCAGCAGGCGGCGGCCGTCCGCAAAGAAGGCTTTGCCCATCGTGAATATGGGCAGCAGCGCCGTGCCGCCGTTATAAAGATTGAGATTCACTGCGGTGAACGTTGCCCACGGCATCATGGATACATTGAAGGAGTTGGGCGGGGTGTTGGGCTTGGGCGCATAGGACACGGCGGCTGAATACAGCGCGCTGTCGCGCTCATACGCGGCGAGGAACGCTGAATAGTTCGGGTCAAACTCCGTCCATATGCCGGAGAAGGTTTTCGATTCCTTATTGAAAACGGTGTATGCGGGGTGCATATCATCATATACGCCAAGCACGCCGTCCACAAGCGCCATGCGAAATTCGGGAATTTCATTAACCGTGCGCGTGAGCAGCCATATCATGGCAGGGTAAAGCTTATGAGCGCCGAGCGCGGTTATGTCCACGTTTACGGTCATGGAATAGCTGCATTGATTGTTGCCTATAAAGCTCAAATAATGCTCCCTGCGGGGGAATGAGTCCAAATCTATCGGATGAAAAGCCAAAGTTGTTACCTCCTGAAAAAACGCCCGTGGTCAGCGGGCGTTATGCTTTTTATATGCTGTTTAGGACGGGTTCACGAAGCGGGAGAACATGCCCTGGAACGCCAAATTGACGGTTTTGAGCGGGCCGTTGCGGTTCTTGGCAACTATTACCTCCGCCGTGTTGTCCTCTATTTCCTCGGCAGGGGCGCCGCCGTATTCGGAATCGTCCTTCCTGTTGCGCATGGCGAGCGCCTTGCGGTAGAGCAGAAGCACCATGTCCGCGTCCTGCTCAATTGCGCCGGAGTCGCGCAGGTCCGCCAATATTGGGCGGTAGCCGTTTTCCTTTCTGCTTTCGGAGCCGCGGGAAAGCTGGCACAAAAGCATAATCGGCACCTGAAGCTCTTTAGCGAGTATTTTCAGCGCGCGCGTGGCCTCCGCAATGTCCGCCACAAGGCTGCCGCGCTTGTTGCCGAGCTGTAACAGTCCCAGATAGTCTATAACAACCAGATCCAGCCCGTAGCGCGTCTGCTGGCGGCGGCAGCGGCTGCGTATATCGGCAACGCTGAGATTGCCGCTGTCATCGATATACATTTTTGAATCGCTCAGGGTAAGCAGAGCGTCGCTCAGGACCAGAAGATCCTCCTCCGTGGTTTCGCCGGTGTTCACCTTTTGCATGTCCACTTTAGCCAATGAGCAGAGCATACGGGTGGTAAGCTGCTCGTGGCTCATTTCAAGGCTGAATACGGCGACCTTTTTATTGGCTGCGGTTGCGGCGTATTCGGCTATGTTCATTGCGAATGTGGATTTGCCTACGCTCGGCCTTGCGGCAACGATTATAAGGTCGCCCTTCTGAAGGCCGCTCGTAAGCTCGTCCAGCTCCTTAAACCCCGTCGGCACGCCGCTTATTTCGCCCTTGGTTTTCATAAGCTCGCCTATGCGCATATACGCTTCCAGCGCGCTTTTGTCCACGGGGACCATCGTGTCCTCGTTCTTTTTCATGGATATATTGAATACGCGCCGTTCGGCTTCGTCCAATATATCGGTTATGGGGGCGTCGGAATCGCTGGCGGTTTTTATTATTTCGCCGCCCGCGGCTATAAGCTGGCGCAGAACGCTCCTGTCCTCTACTATTTTAATATAGTAGCTTACGTTGGCTGCGCTGGGGACAAAAAGCGAAAGCTCCGCAATGTAGCCTATGCCGCCGGCGGCAGCCAGCTTGCCCGCCCGCTCCAGCGCATCTACAATGGTAACGCTGTCCACGGCCTTGGCATGGTTGACCAGGTCGCACATGGCTTCGAATATATATTGATGCTGCGGCATGTAAAAATCCTGAACGGTCAGCATCTCTGCCGAAAGTTCGGCTGCATCGCGGCTGATGAGCATGCTGCCCAGCACGCTTTTTTCCGCCTCCAGCGAATGCGGGGGAGTCCTTGCTTCCACTTTTATCTTTCCACCTTTAATGTGTTGCTCTCAGGGTATAAATCAGTTGTTTTGCGGCAGGGGAAGAACCTCTACTTCGAACTTCGCGTCCGCGTTTTCGTAAAGGTGCGCGGTAACGTTCAGCTTGCCAAGCGCCTTTATGGGCTCGTCAAGGCGAATCTTTTTCTTGTCCACGTCAAGCCCGTGCTGCTCCTTAAGGCCGGCGGATATTTCCGCCGCGCCGATGGAGCCGAACAACCTGCCGTTTTCGCCGCACTTGGCGTATACCTTAACGTTCAGCCCGTTCATGCCGGCGGCAAGCTCCTTGGCGCGCTTGCGCTGCATTTCAAGGCGGTGCGCATCGGCCTGCTTTTTTATATTGGCGGCGTTGATGCTGCTTGCGTCGCCGGGAAGGGCCAGCTTGCGCGGGATGAGGAAATTGCGGGCGTAGCCGTCGTTTACTTCGCAAACGTCGCCCGCCTTACCGGTGCCTTTAACGTCCTTTTGCAGAATGACTTTCATATTTTTATAAACCTCCTGTTGGTTATTTCTTTATTATGAGCGCGAATAGTCCGCGCCTATTTCGTCCAAATAAGAGTAAATGCTGTCGGTCAGCTTGTCAACGGCTTCGTTAATACTTATATCCTTGAGCTGCGCCCCCGCAACGGCAAGATGCCCGCCGCCGCCTATGCGTTCCAATATAAGCTGAACGTTGATCTGCCCTAAGCTGCGGCCGCTTATGTTTATGCCGCCGGGTGTTTCCGCAAGCACGAAGGAAGCCTGTATCCCCTTTATTGAAAGGAGAGCATCCGCCGCCTGCGCCGCGATGAGCATATTGTTCGGCATATCCTTTGAGCAGGTGGATATGGCTATGCCGCCATCCATTATGGTGGCGTTTTCGACTACCTTCGCGCGGTTGCGGAAGGTGGTCATATCGTCCTGATACATAAGCTTTACCATGCTGGTATCCGCGCCGCTGCGCCTAAGGAAGCCCGCGGCTTCAAACGTTCTTGCGCCGGTATTTATGGCAAAGCTCTTGGTGTCCATGGTCATGCCGGCAAGCAGTGCGCTCGATTCAAACGGCGTGGGCTTGAGCCCGTCCGCAAAATACTGCATCACTTCCGTTACCATTTCGCAGGCGGAGCTTGCGCCGGCTTCGTAATAATTAAGCGTAGGCGCGCTGAGCGAATCCACGGGGCGGCGGTGATGATCTATTATAACGGTTTTTGCGGCCTTGTTATAAAGCTGGGGCGAAAGGACGGAGCTTGTGCGCTGAGTATCGACAACGATAAGCACGCTTGTGGGCCGAATAAGCTGAAGCGCCTGCTCCACGGTACGGACGCAGTCGTGATACTGTTTGCTTTCGGCCATGCTGTCGAGCGCGCCCTCGATAGTTGCATTCGATTCATCAAGCACTATATAGCCGCGGCGGTTTGCGCACTGGCTCAGACGCATAAGCCCCAAAGCCGCGCCAATGCAGTCCATATCGGCGTTCTTGTGGCCCATTACGAACACCATATCCGAATTTTCCATAAGCTGGCGCAGCGCCTTTGCAAAAAGCCTTGCCTTTACGCGGGACTGCCGCGTGAGGGCTATCTGCTTCTGCCCGCCGAAGAAGACATAGTTCGTGCCGCGCTTTACAACGGCCTGGTCTCCCCCGCGGCCGAGCGCAAGCTCCATTGCCTGCCTTGCGGATTCGTCGCTGTGCGCAACCTGGCTTTCGGCGCCCACGGCTATTGAAAGGGTAACGGTCTGCTCGGTGCCGGTATCTATGGCATGGGCAAGCTCAAGCAGCTTGAAACGCTCCTTCTCCAGCGCATCCATGTACTTTGCTTCGAATATAAGGAAGAAGCGCGCGTTTTCATAGCGGCGGTATGTGCCCTGAATTGAAGAGGTGAACTTGCTGACAAGGCCTTCCACCTCCGAAAGGACGCTGTTGCGCTGGAACTGCTTATCGGCATTCAGCTCCTCGTAATTATCAACGTATATAAGTGCCACTACCGGCATGTTTTCTTCATAAAGGCGGGTATAATGCAGCGCCTCTGTCCTATCGAGCCAATACTGGAAGGTGAGCTTATGCGCGGAGGGGTGCTCCCGCTTTATGGGGCTGCACATTATTTGATACGCTTTGCCGTTGAACTCAAGCGTGGTGGCCTGAGTGGGGGCGTGGGTATCGAGCGAGGGCAGTATCCTTTTTATGTCCCGCCCGGAATAAATTTCGTCCATGGCCTCGTTGGACCAGATTATGCGGCCGGAATCATCGAATATGAGCGCGGGCACATCGATTGTATTTATTATGGAAGAAGCGGCGGATGAATTTTCAAGGAAAATATCGTCGCATTCCTGCTGAAGCTGCCGCCAGCGCGCGCCTATTATTACCATTCCTATGCCGAAGCACGCCACAACGAGCGCCGCGGACAGAAGGCCGACCCAAAGCGGCTTTAGGAACAGCGCCAGCGCGGCTGAAGCCGCCAGCGCCGCGATGAACAGCGGTACAAGCGCGGCATACGGTTTCTTTTCCATAAACATATCCTTTCCTGTGGGGCCAAGGTACCCTCCCCCGGGGTTATTTGGCTTTATCATTCGGCACGAAGCGCGTGCGCGTTTTGAGCATTCTGTCCATAAGGCCGACGAGCGCCAGTATGTTGGTGCGGTACGGCACGAGCACGATGAGCACATATATTATTATGCGCTTAGCCTTGCTGCCGGGGCGGCCGAGGCGGGTGCTGAAATCGAGATAGCACAAGCCCATGAGTGCAAGCGGCCCCAGCACAACCTGCTGCGCGGCCTCCAGCACGCTTTCGGAATTGTTTAGCTGCAAAAGCAGCGTTGCCACCGCGCCGAGAATGGCCGCGCCCGCGGCATAGGTAAAGTTGCGCGAAAGCTGCCAAAGCGGCATGGGCGCCATTGGGCGAAGCTCCCGCCCGGTGCGGCGGGTGAACGCGCGGGCGATAAGCGTATCGATAAGGGCGAAGAACATGGCGGCCGTGCAGATGAACCGCATGGTCATCCTTTCGGCCATCTCCTCATAGAGCAAAAGTCCGGTACGGACATAGCTGAGCTTATCTTCATCCATTCCCGTGGACTGCGCAAGGGCGGTAAAATCCTGACTGAATGCGGAAATGAAGGACTCTATTGCATAAAAAGGTTCCTGCCCTTCAAGTATGCTGGGCAGGCATATATAAGCATAAAGCCCGATGCCCATCAGCAGCGCGCCGAGGGCGACGGCCGTGCGCCAAGGCTTTTTATTATATATAACATAGCCTATCACGGCGGAAGCGGGCAGAGCCGCGCCGAGAACATAAGGAAACGCGCTTATTCCGGCAACAAAATACGCCGCAATGCCGAACGCGGCGAAAGAAACCGCGCCCGCGGCATAACCCCACGAGCCGAGCACGAAGCCCAGAAACGCCGGCGCGAGCACAAAGCCGAGTTCGCTGAACCCGCTGAGCGCGCCCATAACGGCGCCAAGCGCCAAACCTATAACAATACCCCGCGATGCGGGAGCTTTTTTTGTTTCCAAATTCATCCTCCGGCGGCGGACGCTGTGCCGACGCCTACTTTATTATAGTATAGATATAGCTATTATACCCTTAATTCGGGCATAGGGCAAGCATTGCGCGGCAGGCGGACAAAATATGTAGAATATGTAAATTAAATGCGGTTCGTTTGCGGCGGGAGCCGCTATATGATATGATATGCATAAGATTCTGCATACGCAGGACGAATGGAGGATAATGCATGAAAAAGATCATTGCTGCGCTGCTTACGCTTATAATGGCGACGGCGCTTTTTGCAGGATGCGGTCAGGATAACGGGGATGTTGACCTTCCCGTAAACGTGGGCGACACAACGCCCAAGCCGCAGGAGAGTACAGACCCCGGCCAGAGCCAAACTGCGGGTGCCGCCCTTACGCGCGCTCCGCTCGGCGGAACGGGCATGATAGCTGCGGGCAGCATACATAACATTGGCCTGAGAACCAACGGCACGATAGTTTCCGGCGGACATGACCAATACGGCCAGCGCAGGACGAGCAACTGGACCGACATAGTGTTCGTTGCGGCCAACAAGAGCGCCACCATAGGCGTTAAGGCGGACGGCAGCGCCCTGTTTGCGGGCGAAATGACCGGTAGCGAGGCCGTTTCCGGCTGGAGCAACGTATACATGGCGGCCATGGGCGGCGACTTTGCTATTGCCCTGCTTAACGACGGTACCGTTACCGGCACCAGCGGCGCGCCGGATGTTTCCGCATGGAGTGACATGGTATGGGTCGCGGCGGGCGAAAGCTTTGCAATAGGCCTTAAGAGCGACGGTACCGTTGCGGCCACCGCGGGCGCGCCGGATGTTTCCGCATGGACCAACATGGTCAAAATAGCCGCCGGTGCGGACCGCGTCGCGGGTATAACCGCCGAAGGCAAGCTGGTTGCCAGCATAAGCACAGCCGCTTTCGATGCGAACAGCGATTACGTTGCGGTTGATGTTGGCGCGGCGGGTCTTGTGGCCGTGCGTGCGGACGGCAGCGTGGTTGCGGCGATGGAAGTTGAAGCGGACAACGACCCGCTCGTATACGCCGATTCCAAGGATATAACCGCCGTGAAGAACGCGGTTTCCGTTGCCGTGGGCGATACGCACGCGGTTGTTATGGACCGCACGGGCTATGCCTATGCATACGGCAGGAATACCGATTTGCAGTGCGACGTGGGAACGTTCAACCTGAGGCCCTATGTTGAAAACGTGAACGGCGCGAACTACATACGCGGCATAGAAATAGGCAGCACCGTTGAGCAGGCGAAGAAGCTGATCGCCCTGTTCACCGGCGCGGACAGCGTTGCCATAACCAAGGCGGACGGCAGCGAGGCCGCCGATACCGACACGGTTGCCACAGGCATGAAAGCGGGCGACGTGGGCGAAATAGTGATAATGGGCGATGGCAACGGCGACGGCGCCGTGACGAACGATGATTCCGCACTTATAGACGCCGTGCTCACAAAGCAGAGCGACCTTAGCGGCGCAAAGCTGCGCGCATTGCAGCTTAGCCTTTCCTACGGCCTGCCCGCTCCGGAATGCCGCGCGGCTGACAAGAACACCATTGCCGCATACATTGCGGGCACCGGCAGCATAGACCAGTTCGGCGACAAGGTGAGGGGTACTTATACCGATAAGTTCAAGAGCGCTTACGAAGCGAATAACGATACCGTGGGTTACATTGAAGTGCTCGGCACGAATGTAAGCTATCCCATTATGTTCGATATGACGGGCAAATGGTATTACAACGACCACACTCCCGCCAAGGAAAAGGCCGAATCCGGCTCCGTTTACGCCTATTATTACGGCCAGCAGCATAACGACGTAATAACCGGCCACAACTCCAGGCCTTCCGGCAGCATGTTCCATCAGCTGCACCATATTCAGGAATTCAATATGGGCAAGTCGAACTGCGAGGAAAAGAAGTATTGCGGCAAGGAGCTCAGCAACCTGCCCGATTTGAAGGTGTATTCCGAGCGCGTGTGGGACGTGTATCTCTATGGCGAGGAGGCGCGCTACGAGATATTCGCCATGTTTGAAACCAAGGCTCCCGCGGACGTTGAAAAGTCCCTGATGGAGTACGTTTGGTATCCCTACGGCAACACAAACCACGATAAGGACACCGATGAAAAGGTTCAGGCCTGGATAGACGATTGCGTAAAGCAGACCAAGGAGCTGAGCGGGCTTGAGCTGAACACAAACGTGACCGTGGACGACGATTACCTTACCGTGTTCACCTGCGCGACCGAGCATGCCGACGCCAACAAGGGCGCAAGGCTCTACTTCATGCTGAAGAAGGTAGATTATTAAAAAGTTTGGCGTTTATTAACGACAAAATCGATAATATTCCATGCGGGGCAAGGCGGAAGCGCTTTGCCCTGCAATTTATTTTGCAGAGAAAAAGCCCACTGTGCCTAACAAAAATTGAGGTCGGCAAAAAAGATTCAAGATTTTTTGCAAAAAAGCGTTGACAAAAGAAGGAGTGTTTGGTATTATAGTCAAGCGCGCTGG
>ERZ1034917.1236-NODE-1236-length-16896-cov-16.996556_pt1 | contig 16896 bp, 12 predicted proteins | sample MGYA00520605_ERZ1034917 | MGnify/ENA primary metagenome ERZ1034917 (study PRJEB33766, sample SAMN09781784) | gut metagenome | biome: gut microbiome | host: Homo sapiens | place: Madagascar | study: EMG produced TPA metagenomics assembly of the PRJNA485056 data... | reverse complement strand
GCGTGCAGGGCTCGTCCTCGAACACGTCGATGCCCGCGGCGCCGATCTTGCCGGCCGCAAGGAAGTCGGCCAGGGAGTCGATGTTGTAGATGCCGCCACGCGCCACGTTGACCAGGATGACGCCGTCTTTCATTGCGGCGTACTGCTCGGGGCCGAACATGCCGATGGTCTCGTCGGTCTTCGGCAGATGAACCGTGATGAAATCGGCCAGGGGAAGAAGCTCTTCCATGTTGTCGTAAAGCGCCACGCCCAGCTGCTCAGCGCGCTCGGGGCTGCAGTACGGGTCGTAGCCCACCAGGTGCATGCCGAAGGCGCGGGCGCGTTCGGCCACCAGACCGCCGATGCGGCCCAGGCCGAAGATGGCAAGCGTCTTCTCATACAGCTCGCTGCCGCAGAACTTGCCGCGGGACCACTCCCCCGCATGCATGCTTGCGTTGGCCTGGGCGGTGTTGCGCGCGCAGGCCAACATGAGGCACATGGTCTGTTCAGCGGCGGAGACGATATTGGAAGTGGGGGCATTGCACACGATGATACCGGCTTCGGTCGCAGCCTCGACATCGACGTTGTCCACGCCCACGCCGGCACGGCCGATGATGCGCAGCTTCGAAGCCGCGGCGATGACCTCGCGCGTGACGTGCGTGGCGGAGCGCACCACAAGCGCATCGTAGTCGGGGATGGCCTCGATAAGCTCATCCGTGGACATCTTCAGCTTGACATCGACCTGCAAGCCCTTTTCCGCAAGGCGGTCCAAACCGGCCTGCGCCAGCTTCTCGGTAACCAGGACCTTCTTCGTCATGCGCTATAACCACCCTTCGTGTTGTGTTCGCATATGCCTTCATACTACACAACGCGCGTCTGCACGGCGCACCCGAGCTTCAAATATCCGGAGAAAGGCCGCTAGTCGCGAACGAGTGCGCGAAAACGTGACGTGTCGGCGAAGCGCGCGAGGGGTGCCCGGGACAGCCAACCACGGCATGCAAGGGAACCCGGGGCAGCCACCCGCAACATATGCAAGGCGTTTCGAAACCGCGGCTGCGAACGAACGCGAACGCCACCAGCCCCTCTATAGGCTCCGACCTCAGCATGGCAGCAAACAGCGAAGGGGCCGGGCAATATGCCCGGCCCCTTGAAGGAAACCGATTCACAGGATGGCAGGCACCCTGGTACGGCTACACGCCAAAACCGAAACGTTCGGGTTATTCGGCCTCGTCGGACTTGACCCAGGAGAACATGCCACGGATCTTGGCACCGGTCTTCTCGATCTCGTGGCTGTTGATGGCCTCGCGCTGCTCGAAGAGCCACTTATGGTCGTTCTTACAATCAGCAACGAACTCGCGAGCGAAGTCGCCGTTCTGGATGCGATGCAGGATCTCCTTCATGGCCTCGCGGGACTGCTCGTTGATGACCTTCGGGCCGGCGTAGTACTCGCCGTACTCGGCGGTGTTGGAGATGGAGTAGTTCATGAAGTGGATGCCGGACTCGTACATGAGGTCGACGATCATCTTCATCTCATGGTAGCACTCGAAGTAAGCCAGCTCGGGCGGGTAACCGGCCTCGGTCAGGGTCTCGAAACCGGCCTTGACCAGCTCCACCAGACCGCCGCACAGGACGGCCTGCTCGCCGAACAGGTCTTCCTCGGTCTCCTGGGCGAACGTTGCCTTGATGATGCCGGAACGGGCACCGCCGACGCCCCAGCAGTAGGACATGATGATGTCCCAAGCGTCACCGGTGGCATCCTGGTACACGCAGGCCAGATCCGGCACGCCGGAGCCTTCGGTATACTGACGGCGGACGATATGGCCCGGGCCCTTCGGGGCGCACATGACGACGTTGACGTCCTCGGGAGCCTTGATGTAGCCGTAGTGGATGTTGAAGCCGTGGGCGAACGCCAGGGTATTGCCAGCCTTCAGGTGAGCGGCGATGTGCTGCTCGTAGACCTCGGGCTGCAGCTCGTCGGGAACGAGGATCATGACGATGTCGCCTTCTTCGGCGGCCTGGTCCATGGTGGTGACCTTCAGGCCGGCCTCTTCGGCCTTAGCCCAGCTCTTGGAGCCCTCGCGCAGACCGACGCGCACGTCGACGCCGGAGTCCATGAGGTTGAGGGCATGGGCATGGCCCTGGGAGCCGTAACCGATGATGGCGACCTTCTTGCCCTGGATGATCTTCGGATCGACGTCGTTTTCGTAGTAGATCGTAACAGCCATGGTGGTAATTCCTTTCTTCTTGGCTGATGTACCTGGAAGTATAGCGTGTGCGAAATCGTTTCAGCGCATGGCAGGCGGCCGCAAAGCGCATCGCCCGCATGCCGCATTCGAACCCTGACGGTTAGCGCAGCTCATCGCGCGAGCTACGTACTAGCGGACGCCCGAACATGGCGCTTAGCCGATCACGGCATCGCCCACATGCGCAGCCTGCGCTGCCACAACGTGTTGCGAGAAGCCATGGCGCCTACGATTCCTTGGAGGCACGCGACATGGCGATCTTGCCGGTGCGCGTGATCTCCTTGATGCCGTATGCGCGGAACAGGTCCTCCATGCCCTTGAGCTTCGACTCGTCGCCCGTGGCCTCGATGGTGAGGCTGGAGCGGCCGACATCGACGATCTTGGCGCGGAACACGTTGGCGATCTCGATGATCTCGTTGCGGCGGTCGGGCGCGGCGTTGACCTTGAACAGCACCAGCTCGCGCTCGATGGCGGAGGTATCGGTGAGGTCGGTGATCTTGAACACGCTCACCAGCTTGTTGAGCTGCTTGGTAAGCTGCTCGTACGCCAGCTCATCGGCCTTCACGATGATGGTGATGCGCGACATGGTGGGGTCCTCGGTGGGACCGACCGACAGCGAATCGATGTTAAAACCGCGGCGCGAGACCATGCCCGTGACGCGAGAGAGCACGCCGGGCTTGTTCTCAACCAAAACGGACAGGATGTGCTTCATCGGGACTCCCCTTCCACGTCCGCGGCATCGGGCTGCTCGCCCTCGCGCGGTCCTTTGTCTTCGGGATCGCTTTCCCACCGGCCACCGAACTGCGCATCGATCTTGGCGCAGGGGCTTTTCTCCGGCTCGGGCGCAGGCGCCGGCTGGCCGGGCACGTCGGTACGCACGGCGCCAACGGCAACATCGATGGCGCCGAGCACGTCGGACATGGCCGCGCCGGGGGCCACCATCGGGAACACGTTCTGGTCATCGGGGATGGCCACGTCGAGCAGGAAGGGGCCGTCGCAGGCGAGCATCTCGTCAAGCGCAGCATCGACCTCCTCGGGGGCGGTGATGCGGCGGGACTTCCAGCTGTACGCATCGGCCAACTTGCAGAAGTCGGGGTTGGCCGACAGCTCCGTAAAGCTGTAGCGCTCGTTATAGAACAGCTTCTGCCACTGATGCACCATGCCGAGCGCGCGGTTATCAAGGATGAGCACCTTCACCGGAACGCCGTTGATGGCCGCCGTGGCCATCTCCTGGGAGTTCATCTGGAACGAACCGTCGCCGGCAACGCAGACCACCTGGTCGTTCGGGCAGCCGAACGCTGCGCCGATGGCCGCCGGGAAGCCGAATCCCATGGTGCCCAGGCCGCCGGAGGAGATGAACGTGCGCGGCTTCTCGCGGTCGATGAACTGCGCAGCCCACATCTGGTGCTGGCCGACCTCGGTCACCACGATGGAATGCTCGGGGTCGAGCTTGCGCGAGAGCTTCTGCATGACCGTCTCGGGCACGATGCGGCCGGGATCTTCCACCAGGTCGGAGTGGTAGAACGGGTAACGACGGCGCCACTCGGCGATCTGCTCGAGCCAGGGGCCCGTGATGGGCTTGGCGCCGGCCTTGGCAACCGCCTCGTTGATGCCGGCGAGCACGCCGCGAAGGTCGCCGACGATGGGGATCTGCACCTTGCGGATCTTGCCGATCTCCGCCGGGTCGATGTCGATATGGATGACTTCGGCATGCGGGGCGAACTCGGAGAGCTTACCGGTCACGCGGTCGGAGAAGCGCGCGCCGCACGCGATGATCAGGTCGGACTCGGTCATGGCAAGGTTTGCGTACTTCGAGCCGTGCATGCCCACCGGACCGATGTTGAGCGGATTGGAAGCGGGAAACGCTCCCTTGCCCATAAGCGTGGTGACCACGGGCAGTTGCAGCGCGTTCGCCAGCTCGACCAGCTCATCGGCGGCACCGGAGCTGATGACGCCGCCGCCAACGTAGAGCACGGGGCGCTCGGCGCGCTGGATGCGCTGGACCGCCGCGCGGATCTGCTTGGCGTTGCCGCGATAGGTGGGGCGATACGAGGGCAGGTTAACCTTATCGGGATAGTTGAACACCATCTTCTCCGACAGGATATCGGAGGGGATATCGATCAGCACCGGGCCGGGACGGCCGGATGCGGCGATATGAAACGCCTCGCGGAAGGTGGAGGTCAGCTCATCGGTGGATTGCAGCAAGAAGGAGTGCTTGACCACGGGCATGGTGATGCCGACGATGTCGGACTCCTGGAAGCTGTCGGTGCCGATGACGCCGCGAGGGACCTGGCCGGTGATGACCACGAGCGGCACGCTGTCCATATAAGCGGTTGCGATGCCGGTGACCGTGTTGGTGGCGCCGGGGCCGGAGGTGACGATGACCACGCCGACGTTGCCCGTGGCGCGCGCATAGCCGTCGGCCTCGTGCACCGCACCCTGCTCATGGCGGGAGAGCACATGATGCAGCTGCTTGCTGTCGTAGAGCGCGTCGTAGATCTTGATGGCCTGGCCGCCCGGATAGCCGAACACCAGGTCGACGCCCTCGGCCTCGAGCGAGGCGACCACGGCCTGCGCGCCGATCATCTCTTCGCCCTGTTTGGGGCTTTTGCTGCCCAGACCGCGGGGCTGGCCTGCGGTGGACGCGTGCTTATCGTGCTTGCGTTCGCTCATGACACATACGCTCCCTTGTCTGCGGAGGAAACCAGCTTGGCATACTTGGCCAGCACGCCGTGGTTATGCTTGGGCGCCGGCGCGACGAAGGCCGCACGGCGGGCGGCCAGCTCGTCATCGTCGACGTGCAGCGTGATGGCGCCGCCCTCGATGTCGACGGTGATCTGGTCGCCGTCCTGAATCAGCGCGATCGGGCCGCCGGCTGCGGCCTCGGGGCTGATGTGGCCGACGCACGGGCCCTTGGAGGCGCCGGAGAAGCGGCCGTCGGTGAGCAGGGCCACCGACTTGGAAAGGCCCATGCCCACGATGGCGCTGGTGGGCGTGAGCATCTCGCGCATGCCCGGGCCGCCGGCGGGACCTTCATAGCGGATGACCACCACGTCGCCGGGGTTGATCTTACCGGCGAAGATGGCCTCGCATGCCTGCTCCTCGGAGTCGAAGCAGCGGGCCGGGCCGGTGTGCGTGAGCATGGACGGGTCGACCGCCGACTTCTTCACGATGCCGCCGTTGGGGGCCACGTTGCCATGGAGCACACGCAGGGCGCCCACCTTGGAGAAGGGGTTGTCGTGCGTGCGGCACACCTCGCCGTCGGCGGGCTTGGTGCAGTTGGCCAGGTACTCGTCCATGGTGCCCATGACCGTGAGCGCGCTGCGGTCGAGGAGGCCCGCCTCGCCCAGCTCGTGCATGACCACCGGCACGCCGCCCACGGCGTACAGGTCGATGAGCGGGCGCGGGCCGGAAGGCTGCAGCTTCACCAGGTGCGGGGTGCGGGCGCTTGCAGCGTCCCAATCGTCCATGGTGATGGGGTGGCCGGCCTCCTGCGCGATGGCGGTGAGGTGCAGCACCGTGTTCGTGGAACCGCCGAAGGCCATATCGCATTCCATGGCGTTATGGATGGCGGCCTCGGTGATGATGCCCTTGATGCAGATGCCCTTCTCAAGAAGCTCCATGACCTTCATGCCGGCATGCTTGGCAAGACGCAGGCGCTCAGAATACACGGCGGGGATGGTGCCGTTGCCGGGAAGCGCGATGCCCAAGGCCTCGCACAGGCAGTTCATGGAGTTGGCGGTGAACATGCCGGAGCAGGAACCGCAGGTGGGGCACGCGGTGTCCTCGAAGTACTTGAGTTCCTCTTCGGTCATGGTGCCCGCCGCAACCTGGCCGGCGCCGTCGAAGAGCGTGTTCAGGTCGGTGGTGGCGCCCTGCGAGCACCCGGGCTGATGACCGGGAAGCATGGGGCCGCCGGAGACGAACACCGTGGGGATGTTCACGCGCAGCGCGCCAAGCAGCATGCCGGGGACGATCTTGTCGCAGTTGGGGATGCACACGGCGGCGTCGAAGGCATGGCCCTGGACGGCGCACTCGAAGCTGTCGGCGATGGCCTCGCGCGACACGAGCGAGTAGTGCATGCCGTCATGGTTCATGGCGATGCCGTCGCACACGCCGATGGTGGAGATCTCGAACGGCACACCGCCGGCCATATAGATGCCGGCCTTCACGGCTTCGCAGATCTTGTCGAGGTTGTTGTGACCGGGGATGATGTCGTTGCGGGAGTTGAACACCGCGACAAGCGGGCGCTTCAGCTCCTCGTCGGTCAGGCCGTCGGCCTTGAGCAGGCTGCGGTGAGGGGCGCGCGGAATGCCGCATCTGACGGCGTCGCTGCGAAGTTGCATGCCAATCCTTCTTCCTTCTTCTGCCCTTTTGGGGCATAAAAAAATCCTGCTGCAAGCAACCTGCACCAGGACCTCAAAAGAGAAGGCATACACGTGAACGCATATGCGACGCATAACGGAGTCACCGGTTCAGATTACTTGCACCGGCCTTGCGCGAATGTTTCTCGCCTGGGGCCAAGCGTTCGTCGGAACTGCTCGGAGGGGTTTTCGAGCCCGCCCAACACCGGCTCGCAGCAACCGCCGGCTTTCTGGAAGATGGGTTCGTCTCTACTATCCTCGTCAACGCATTTCGTTTATGAACTTGTGGCCGTTAGTATAGCGCCGGGCGTGCGGATGGCAACAGTTTCTCACCGATTTTTTTCAAAATGGGTACGAAGAGGCGAAATTGACCGGATTGCGGTATGCCATACGTGCGAAGATGCAGGTAACAGGGACGGAATCGCCGCCCAAACCGCAACCCGTACAAGGAGGCTTCCCATGAACAACCTCGAGAACCTGGTACCCGCCGAAGGGTATCGCCATGTGAAGATGCACCCCGAGGCGCGAGTCGCCCTGAACGCCACCGTCATCGGCGACGTCGAATTGGCGCGCGACGCCACCGTGCTACCCGAGGCCGCAATCCGAGCCGATTACGGCGAACGAATCGTCATCGGCGAGGGCAGCGATGTGCAGGAGGGATGCAGCCTGCACGTCGACGCGGGTTTCCCGCTGACGGTGGGCCGCAACGTGATCATCGGCCACAACGCCACCGTGCACGGGTGCACCGTCGAGGACGGCGTGCTCATCGGCATGGGAGCCATCGTGATGAACGGCGTGCGCGTTGGCAAGGAGGCGCTCATCGGCGCCGGGGCGCTGGTGCCCGAAGGCCGCGAGGTGCCGCCTCGTGCCGTGATGGTGGGCGTTCCCGCAAAGCAAATCCGCACGCTCACCGACGAGGAGGTTGCCCAGAACGCCGCCGACGCGGCTTTGTACGTGGAGATCGGCAAGCAGATGGAGCGCGACGGCATCGTGGTCGCCGGAGCGAACATGCCGTGCAACATCCCTGCCATCGGCATCGAGTAAGCCTGCCTGCCACGCCCAACCCGTGAACAGGGGACGGAGGTGCGTTCACCAGAACAGGGCGTTCGGTCGGTTCTGCTGCACCCGAGGTCCGCACCCGCTTCCTGCGCAAAACGAGCTCGCCTTTGCGATTCGGCCGGCGAACGGGACGTGAACAGGGGACGGAGGTGTGTTCACGGGACGTGAACACACCTCCGTCCCCTGTTCACGCGCGCATGCAATACGGTGACCGGTTTACACCGACTTGACACCTGTGAGCACGCGAGGCCTGCCGGCCAGGTCGTCGACGATGCGAACCTGCTCGAAACCCGCCTGCCGCGCCAACTCCGCCGCAGCCTCAAGGCAGGTCTCGTGCAGCTCGAAGGCGAAACCGCCCCCAGGGCGAAGCGCCGCCGCCGTCCAAGGCAGCAGACGGCGAAGGATGTCGTTGCCGTCGGCACCGCCATCCAAGGCGAGCGCGGGCTCGAAATCGGCCACTTCCCTGGGTATATCGGCAAGCACCGCCGTGGGAACGTAGGGGGGATTGGACACCACCAGGTCGAGCCGGCCCATTGCGGCGGCAGGCACCGGCGAGCCCAAATCTCCCTGCTCGATGCGGACGCGATCGGAAAGCCCCAACTCGGCGGCGTTGTCCTTGGCAAGCGCGACCGCCTCGGGTGCGATGTCGGTGGCGATAACGCGCGTATCGGGACGCTCGTATGCTATAGAGCACGCAATGCACCCGCTTCCCGTGCAGATATCGGCCACGAGCAAGGGTCGGGGCTTTGCGGCCGCGGGATCGTCGGTACGAACGCCGCCTTCGACATGGGCCTGATCCTGTTGGGCACCCAAATAGTCGCTGATGGCCTGCTGGGAGCGCTTCAAAACCTCAGGGTCGTCGTCCGATGCAGCCTGCGCCGCCTCAGCCGCTGCGGCCTCGACGGCGATGAGCGCATCCCCTTCCCACGCGTCGATAGTGCTGTCAAGCGCAACGCGCCGGTGCGCCGCGGGCAGAAGCGAGAGCGCCTCGCTGACGAGCACCTCGGTTTCGGGGCGCGGAATGAGCACGCCCGGGCGCACCTTCACCTGGATGTGGCGGAAGGGCGCATACCCGGTGATGTACTGCAGCGGCTCGCCCTTGCCGCGACGCGTGACATAGCCGCGCAGGACATCGCGCTCCTCAAGCGACAAGGGGCGATCGAAGCTGACATAGAGCTGGATGCGGGACATGTCGCAAGCCTCTGACAGCAGCCACTCGGCCGAAAGGCGCGGATTCTCGTCGCCTTTGCGCTCAAGATAGCCGACCGTCCAATCGAGCGCGGCCTTGATCGTCCACATATCGCCCATGTTCCGTTTCCTTCGCCTTCCATCGAACTCATGCCTGCTCCGCCCGCCGCCCGCAAAACAACCCGCGACGCGGAGCTATGTCCGTCAAGCCGACGTAGAACCGGCCGACCCAAAACAACGCCGAAGGCGCGGCACCGTTGCTGCGGTGGCGCGCCTTCGGCGACTGAAGCATCGCGGCGCGATTCATCCGTGCCACGATGCGGTTCCCCCCTGATGGGATTTCCTAGCCTACACCGCCTCTTCGAGCTTCTGGGCTCGGTCGGCGGCCTGAAGCGCGGCGATGACGTCGTCAAGGCCGTCGCCCTGCAGCACGCTGGTGTAGGTGGAGTTGAAACCGATGCGGTGATCGGTCACGCGGTCCTGCGGGCCGTTGTAGGTGCGGATCTTCTCCGAGCGGTCGCCCGAGCCGATCTGCGCCAGGCGCTTGGCGCCTTCGGCGGCCTGCTGCTCGGCAAGCATCTTCTCATACAGGCGGGCGCGCAGAACGGCCATTGCGGCGATCTTGTTCTGCAGCTGGGACTTCTGGTCCTGGGACTGCACGACCAAACCCGACGGCAGGTGCGTGATGCGCACGGCGGAGTCGGTGGTGTTGACGCACTGGCCGCCCGGGCCGCCGGCGCGGTACACGTCGATGCGCAAGTCGTTCTCGTTGATGTCGACCTCGACCTCGTCGGCCTCGGGCAGCACCGCCACCGTGGCGGTGGAGGTGTGGATGCGGCCCTGGGACTCGGTCTTGGGGACGCGCTGCACGCGATGGACGCCGGACTCGAACTTCATGACCGAGTACACCTTGTCGCCCTTGACCTTGAACTGGACTTCCTTGTAGCCGCCCGCATCAGAGGGGCTGACGTCCATAAGCTCGATCTTCCACTTGCGCGAGGAGCAGAAGCGCTCGTACATCTTAAAGAGGTCGCCGGCGAAGATGGCGGCCTCGTCGCCGCCGGCCGCGGCGCGGATTTCCACGATGATGTCCTTCTCGTCGGCCGGGTCGGAGGGGATGAGCAGGAACTTGATGTCCTCTTCCAAGCCGGGAAGCTGCGCTTCTGCGGCGGAGATGGTCTCCTGGGCAAACTCCTTCATGTCGGGGTCGCCAAGCATCTCCTTGGCCTCGTCGATGTCGGCGCAAGCCTGCAGGTACTCGCGGGACTTCTCCACCAGCTCGCCCTGGTCGGAGTATTCCTTGGCCAGCTTGTTGTATTCCTTCTGGTCGGCAAGCACGGCGGGGTCGCTCATCTTGGCCTGCAGCTCCTCGTAGGCCTTGATGATCTTCTCCAGCTTGTCGCGCATTTCGCTATCTTGCATGGTCGGTGCATCCTTCGTCATATGTTGCCGGTGGCCGCAGGCACGCCCGCGGCATGGGCCCTGCGTGCGCGCCAGGCGCGAGCAGGGCCATTGTCGAACCGTAAAATCTTATCAGATTGCAACATGGTTTGCAGCCTGCTCCGCACAGACTGCACCATCGGAAACCGCCGTGACCACCTGGCGAAGGGTTTTCGCCCGCACATCGCCCGCCGCGAACACGCCGGGGATGGAGGTTTCGCCGCTCTCGGAGGCCGCTATGTAGCCGCCCGCGTCAAGGGGCAAGGCGCCTGCGAGGAACTCGGTGTTGGGCTGCGTGCCCACCGCCACGAAAACGCCGTCGACGGGCACGGTTTCCAAGGTGCCGTCGCCCAGATGCTCAACCTGGGCGGAAACCAGCTTGCCCTCTTCACCGTGCAAGGCGCGCACCTCGGTGCTCCACATGAAGGAGACGTTTTCAAGCTTCGTCAGCTGCTCGTGATAAACGGGCGTTGCGCGTAGCTTGTCGCGACGATGTACGAGGATGACGCGCTCGGCCAGGCGCGAGAGGTAGATGGCATCGGCTACGGCGGTGTTACCGCCGCCGACCACCATGACGGTTTTCCCGCGGAAGAAGCTGCCGTCGCAGGTGGCGCAATACGACACGCCGTGCCCGGTGAGCTCCACCTCGCCGGGCACGCCGAGCTTGCGCGGGCGGGCTCCCGTGGCCACGATGACGCTGCGCGCTCCATATGCTCCATACGGCGTGACCAGCTGCTTCACCGGCGATACCAGATCGAGCGAGGACACCTCCTCGTTGATGATCTGCACGCCGAAACGTTCAGCCTGTTCCTTCATGGACCAGGCAAGATCGAAGCCGCCGGCGCCTTCCGCAAACCCCGGGTAGTTCTCGATGCGCTCGGTTTGCGCGAGCTGCCCGCCAGGCGATAGGCGCTCGAACACCGCGGTGCGCAAGCCGGCACGCGCAGCGTACAAGCCGGCGGTCAAGCCCGCCGGGCCCGCGCCGATGACGGCGACGTCGAAGGTTTCAACCCCAGGCGCCTCAGGCGCGAACGCACCGCCAGACGCAATCGGCAGACCGGATTCAACCTGCATGTTAATCGATTGGCTGTTCATAGGTATCCCCCATATCCGCGGCCCGAAGCCGCGTTCGCTGTATGTCTTGCGCTCAGCATAGGGGCTCGAACGCCCTTCCGCGATACTGTTACTATGTTGGTACCATTTCTACAGACCGACAGCGGTACCGCGCGATGACGAAATCGCGCTGCGGCGGTTGCTGCGAAAACCCCGGCGCGGCAGGTCCTTCCCTTCCCTACTCCTTCTGCGCCTTATGGCGGCGATACAGCAGGGTGCCGGCGATGATGCACAGCAGCATCTGCAGCACCGTGGGCGAGAACCAGATGCCGTCCACCTGGAACAGCAGGCCCATGATGAACACCACGACGCACACGATGATGGACTCGGCGACGACAAGCGTGTTCGAAGAACGCGAATCGTCGACCGCGTAAAAATACGAGGTGGTGGTATGCGTGAAGCCGTAGAAGATGTAGCAGATGGAGAACACCGGCAGCGCATACGCGATGACCGGCGTCACCGTGCCGGAAGCGCCGAACAGCAGCGGGATGGCATTGCGCACCGCGAACATGATGCCAAGGCCCACGAAGCCGAACGTTATTGCCACCAGGTAGTTGGTGTTGCGCAGCCTTCGCACCGCGTCGGTATCGCCGGCGCCGCGGTAGACGCTGATGAGCGGCTGACTGCCGTCGCCGACGCTTTGGATCATGATCTGCACGAAGAAGGCAACATAGGCGATGACGGCATATGCGGCCAGCGCCGTCTCGCCACCGTAATAGGACAGCGAGATGTTGTTGACGACCGTTGACACCTCGGGCAGAAGCGTCAAGCCGAACGGCGCCGCGCCGAGTTTGAGGATGTGCGCGCAAATGGAGCCGTCGGGGACAAGATCGCGCAACGGGACGCGGTTATCCCGGTGCAGGAAGAACCCGAGCACGAACAGGAAGGCGACCGCCTGGGAAACCACCGTCGCCTCGGCGGCGCCTGCCGTTCCGCGGCCCCAGACCATGACGAACAGGTAATCGAGCACCACGTTCACGAACCCGGCGAACACTTGCACGCACATGGCGAAGGCCACCATGCCCTTGTTGCGGATCAACGGCGCGCATCCCGTGACCAACACCTGGAACGGCGCGCCGATCGCGATGACCTTCAAGTAGCAGACCGCCTGCGAAAGCGTTTCGCCCTGGCCCCCCAGAACCCGGCAAAGCTGCTCGGTGAACAGGGAATACAGCGCCAGAATAGGAAGCGATGCCACCACGAGCATGAACAAGGTGACGCCGACGACGCGCTGCGAGCGCTCCACATCGCCCCTGCCGCGGGCGATGGAGCTGATCACGCCGCCGCCCATGCCAAGGCCCGTTCCCGCCGCCAGGATAAGACACACGAGCGGGTATGCCACGTTGACGCCCGCAAGCCCGGCATCGCCAACGGCGTGGCCGACGAAGACGCCGTCGATGACGCCGTAGATGCCCGCCATCGTGAACGTGAGCATGGTGGGCAGGATGTACTTCAGGTACTCGGGGACCATCGAGCGCGTGATCACGCTTTTCCTCCAATCTTAGGGCCCTGAACCGACGAGCCGGGAAAGGGCCGGGGGTGCCTGAACCGAAGCCGGCCGCCCGCGCCCTGCCCGCACAAAGGGCAAAAGGCGCACGGCAGATCCTCGCCGCTATGGTAAACGAAGGCGCCGTCCCATACGGGGCGACGCCTTTCGCTTGATTTAGCCGGAAGATGATATCACAGGGTTATGGAGACCCTTTGAGTACGGGACTTGTTGGTCACGGTTCGAGTATCGCCAGTTCAGGAAGAAGGAAACGCAACCGGTGCGCAATCGCGGCGCGCCAGCCAACGACGCGGCCCGAGCAGCGCCCTACATGCCGAGCAGGCCCATGATGGCGGGCTTGGGCTGCACGCCCACGGCCTGATTCACCAGCTTACCGTCCTTGAACACCGCAAGCGTGGGCACGCTCATGACGCCGAAGCGCTGCGCCAGGTCGGGGCTGGCATCGATATCGACCTTGACCACCTTGGCGCGACCGGCAACCTCTGCGGCCACCTGGTCGAGCGTGGGAGCGAGCATCTTGCACGGCCCGCACCACGCGGCGAAGAAATCGACGAGCACGGGGACGTCGGCGCCTTCCACTTCGGCGGCGAACTGGGAAGAAGATATGATCTGGGACATGATGGACCTCCTATGGTCGCTCTGAGGGGCCGGAAGCTAGCGCCTGGCCGCCTCAACTGTTCGATGCCCCCATTGTAGCCATCGAAGCCGCCGAAGGAAGGGATTCGACGGCTTCGTCACATATTTGTTACTATTTTAGTGCCATTGCGAAACAAGACGTTACGAAACGGTGACGCTGTGAAGGTATGGGGAGGCGCGCAGACGCTCGGGCTATACTTGAACCAGAACACGAGAAAGGCCACGCCTATGAACGAAACGCTCCACTCAGAACAGCATAACGCCGCCGAACACATCGGCTCGGCACGGCCCGAGCACGCAGCCATAGCCGAGGACGCGAAGCAGGCGAACCCATCCCCTTCCGAAGAGCGCCGCGCTCCTGAGTATTCCAGCTCGGCGCAGCCCGTGAACACGTCGGACACCGAAATCGCACGCCAGGTGAGCCCGGCCTCTTCCTCCGTCGCCTCAAAACCCGCCTGGGAGGGAAAGGAAGCCGCGCCCGTCAACCTGGTGCTCGAAGGCGGCGCCATGCGCGGCCAGTTCACCGCCGGCGTGCTCGATTACTACTTGGAGCACGGCCTGTTCTGCGATCAGGTGATCGGCGTGTCGGCGGGTGCGCTGAACGGCTACTGCTACGTATCGGGCGAAATCGGGCGAACATGCTTCCTTAACATGAAGTACTGCAACGACCCGCGCTACCTTTCCATGAAAAGCTTCGTGCATACCGGCAACGCCTGCGGAAGGGAGTTCGCCTTCCACGAGGTGCCGGAAAAGCTCGATCCATTCGACTTCCGGGCGTTCACAAACAGCCCCATCGCGCTGACGGCCGTATCGAGCGACCTTGAGCTCGGCGAGGCCGACTACCATGCCATACGCGACCTTGGCCGTGATGCCGACCTTCCCTACTTAATCGCATCGTCATCGATGCCCCTGGTCAGCCAGATCGTCGAGGTGGATGGCAAGAAGCTGCTCGACGGCGGCACCTGCGACAGCGTCCCGATCACGTACAGCCTGCTGACGGGACGCAAAAAGCACATCGTGGTGCTCACGCAGGACGCAACGTACGAGAAGGGGCCCAACAAGTTGATGCCGGTGCTCTCGCAGATGTACGCCGACTTCCCGTACTATCTCGAGCGCCTGCGCTATCGCCATATCGAGTACAACCGCACCTACCGCCAGGTGGCGCGCATGCACGAGGCGGGCGAGCTGTTCGCCATACAGCCTCAGCGCCCCGTCGAGGTGCGCAGCATGGAGCACGACCAGGACAAGCTGCTCGACCTGTACGCGCAAGGGTACGCCGAGGCAGCGCGCACCTGGAACGACCTGCAGGAATACCTGGCGAAATAGACGCCCGGCGCTTCACACCCCTCCAAAGGAAGCAACATGCCAACCGATTTCATCTCGCTTTTCACCGCGTGCCTGATCGCCGCTTGCGCGCCCATCATCGCGCGCATCATCCCGCGCGGGCTTGTCCCGGAAACCGTCATCTTGCTGTTGGCGGGCGCGCTACTCGGCCCGCATATGGCCGGATTGATCGAGCTGACCGACTCCATGAACATGATCTCCGAGCTTGGCTTAGCGTTCCTGTTCCTGCTGGCAGGCTACGAGATCGATCCCAAGAGCCTATCGGGCTCGCAAGGCAAGAAGGGCCTTGCCACCTGGGCCGTATCCATGGTGCTTGCGTGCACGGCGGTATGCCTCTCCCCTAACTTTTCCCTGAGCCACATCGATGGGCTTGCCGTCGCCATCGCTCTGACCACCACGGCGCTCGGCACGCTCATGCCCATCCTGAAGGAACGCAAGCTGGAAGGCACGCAGGTCGGAAACAGCATCCTGGCGTTCGGCACCTGGGGCGAGCTATGCCCGGTGCTTGCCATGGCGCTGCTGCTCTCCGCGCGCAAAACCTGGCAAACCCTGCTGATCTTGGCATTGTTCGGCGCGTTATGCGTGGTGATGGCCGTGGTGCCGTCGAAGGCGCGCAAGGCGGGCCACGGCGTGTACGGGTTTTTGCACCGTAGGCGCAACTCGACGTCGCAGACGTTCGTCCGTGTGACGGTGGTGCTGCTCATCGGCCTGGTCACCGTTTCAGCGGTATTCGACCTGGACATCGTGCTCGGCGCGTTCGCCGCCGGCTTCGTGCTGCGCTACATCATCCCCGAAGGCGATCACGAACTGGAATCGAAGCTCGACGCCATCGGCTACGGCTTCCTTACACCCGTCTTCTTCGTGGTGTCCGGCGCGAAGATCGATCTGGCGGGCGTAGGCGCGCAACCGGGGCTTTTAATCACGTTCATCTGCGCGCTGCTGCTCGTGCGCGCCGTGCCCATCGTGGTCGCGCTATCTTTGGGCAGCGACGGGAAAACGCTGTCCATGCACAACCGCATCACCGTGGCGCTGTACTGCACCACGGCCCTGCCCATCATCGTCGCCGTGACCAGTCTTGCCGTGAAATCCGGTGCCATGGCCCAAGACACCGCCGGCGTGCTGGTGGCCGCCGGCGCCATCACCGTGTTCCTCATGCCGCTTCTGGCATCGCTCACCTACCGCGTGGTGGACGCAAAACCCATCGAAGCCGTGCACGAGATCGTCGAGAACCCCCAGGATATCCGCTCCATTCTGCATGAGCACTTGGAGCTGGAGCGCATGATGGCACGCCAGGAGATAGCCGCGCGCATGGCCGCGAAGGCGCGCCGGGACGCAGGCGAGGAGGCAGCTTGGGAAGACGTTGCCTTCGCGCTGCAACGTCAAAGCCAGCGCAAGCGCGCCATGGACGAGATGCTCGATTTCGCCCGACGCGAGTACGCTGCGCACGAGGACGAGCTGCAAGAGATCGGCGAGAAAGCGGGCATAACGCGTGAAGCCGCCGCCGAGCGCACCGCGAAAGCCGCCAAAGCGTTCGCACAGCACCTCAAAGACGGTAACTGGGAGGAAGAACGCCGCATCGCCGAGCGGGCAGTGCGCGAGTATCGCCGCCACATGCACGAGCTGGGAAAACACCTCGACGAGCACCACCAAGACGACGGAAGGTAGGCCGGCAGGCGCCACCGCGCACCACCGCAACCGCTTGCCGGGACGTTAAAAGCCCGTTGGCGCAACGCGGCCGCGGAAACGCCTATTCGCCACCCGCTCCCGCTGGTCGGTTTGGCCGCAAGCAGCCCGACCAGCCCGAACCCTGCAGCAAAACGCCTCCCGCTTCCCTGGCAATCTCGATGCCGGGAAACGGGAGGCGTTCATGATTCGGGCGCTTTATGCGCCGCTAGGCGCTCGCCAAGCTATTCCGGAAAGAACACCTGATCGATGCGCTGCTGTTCGGCTTGCGGACGTTTCTCGATAAGGCTGCCCACCACCATGAGCACGCCCGCCACGGTGATGCCGATGACGATCTGAT
>ERZ1034917.1235-NODE-1235-length-16910-cov-12.151884_pt1 | contig 16910 bp, 9 predicted proteins | sample MGYA00520605_ERZ1034917 | MGnify/ENA primary metagenome ERZ1034917 (study PRJEB33766, sample SAMN09781784) | gut metagenome | biome: gut microbiome | host: Homo sapiens | place: Madagascar | study: EMG produced TPA metagenomics assembly of the PRJNA485056 data... | reverse complement strand
CTGCTGATTCAGAAAGGACTGGATTTCTCCTTGTAGGCTGCTCGATTGAGAAATGTTGACGCATATGGGCTTAACAGGTTCTCCTGATTGTGGTTTTATAATTTTTTTTCTTCAATGACAAACCATGCCTGCCTGAAACTTTTTATATTGACCCTGAATGAATCACCATTCAGGACTTCAATGTTCTCTTTGGAAAAAGCATCTTTAATCTGGATGTTTTTCAATCCCAGTGTTTCCAGATCCACCTGTATATCACCGGTAATCCCGTCATGCTCCTCATTGAAATTTGCTGCAATCAGCAGGACTTTTCCCTTGTTTACATAAGCAGAAACCTTGAGAAGTTCATCCGGTGTTTGCAATGCCGGCGGTGTAGCTGACCAATATGGCAGGAAATGCTGATTGCTGGCTCCGAACTGTTCCAATGCTTTCCAGTAAGGTGAAATCACCTGCATTTCATTGATGCGGTATGTCTGTGTCCAGGTTGTCCCGTGGACAAATGCATAGGTACAGTTTTCCACGGCGCTGAAAGGCTGTTCCACATAAGAAGCGAACCGTGTCGGCAACCCGTAGGGGAATCCGTTCAACAGCATCCGGAATCCTTCCAGAGGCAGAATATCAAGTTTTTTCCTGCCATCCGCTTTGAGATTCATAAACTGTTCACCTTCCCATATTCCGTGCCAAAAGAAACAGGTCGGGGCATCCCACAGACTTGACTTATGCTGTTCCCCGTAACCCTTGCGCGCCTGCAGAAGATTGTAGAAACGCCATGCTTTCAGACGTCCGTCCCAGACATCCCGCCCCGCGACTCTTTTCCCTTCGAAGTTTACCACTCCACATCCGTGTTTTGCGTTATCGCAAGTGGCATACATGCGTCCGTCAAGAAAAGCGCCATCAATCTGATATTGATCCATATTTTCGACTAAACGCCAGAAAAAGTAATCAATATATTCACTGCGCGGACATGCCTGATAAGCTTTGTCGCCGGGATGTTCTGCCGAAGTGAAAGGGTATCCTTTCGGTGTAATCAGCCAGTCTTCCCTGTGTGTATCCCAGAGACGGTCTTTGTTGGAAAGAGAATTATTTACATATACTAAAGCTTTCATTCCGCTGTCATGGATTGCTTTTACGGTTTTTTTGAAAGCTGCCGGATTGCTGATATACATCCCGGCACATGCTTCGTCTGTATATTGACTTGCATGAAACATCAGTGCTTTGGCTCCGAGCAGTGCATACCCCTCAATCATACTGCGACGGGGGGCATTCCACGGAGCCAGCCCCTGTCCCCGGAAACCGGGACAGCAGTTTCCGTCCGGATTAAAATATCCAGCCTCGGCATCTTTGGAGATCTTCTCCGGAATGACAGCTCTGCGGCCGTTGACATAACCGGTTTTTTCAAAATGATCAAGCAGCAGAGTCTGTTCATCGGCAACAGCAGGAGCGCCAGGATGGAAAACGGAACGCGGTGTGCTGCTGATCCGCAGGGAATCGACAGCAAATCTTCTGCCGCCGGCATGCAGCAGTACCGGCATCACGGCAGTAGATCCTTTTCTTTTCTGTTCCGCCGCACATTCCCCATTGACGTAGATGCGTGTTGCATCTCCCCATGTGACTGCCACATGGGACCATTGATCTGCCGGGATATGGCGTTTTGTGTTCAGATTGATCTTATTCTGGCCGAATTCATAAATCTGAAAGAATACCCCGTCATTGGAATCATAACCGAAATTCAGGATATAATAGCGTCCATGCGTAGTCTGGAAAAATGTTTCTCTCCGCATTTTTCCTTTGCCGGCAGGTTTGACGAACATTTCTATACTTCCCTGTGCCGGATTGAAGTTGCCTTCCGCCTGATATTCCAGCGGGGAATACCAGGCTGGACGTACTGCGGGATCTTCATCCCGGTACACCACCGAATAAGACATCTGCATTTGCGGACACAGAGCCGGCATCGGGCGTACCGGCAGAGCTTGGAAACCGGCTGTAAAGACCCGGTCCTGTTCATATTCTCCCGGAGCATCAATATAGTTGATGCGCAGTGTATTGCGCTTACTGCCGGGGATCAGCTCCAGGGCATGTCCCGGACGATTCAGTTTCCAATCGAATTTCATACCGTCAAACCAGCAGAGACCGACTTCCTCATTCTGAAGGTAAAAGACATTCCTGATGGAATAGTTTTCCTTTTTTTCCGGAACAGGATAACCGGTCTTGAGTCCTCCGAATTGCCAGGGGCCGCGATGCACGTAAGAAAGCAGATCATTGCGGCATGGCATCTCAAGAGCGAATCTGGAGACCTTCTGACTGCCGGGAATGGTGACATCCAGACGGATTACACCGTCAAAATAGATCTGCGTAACAGCTTTGTAATGTATTTGTTCCCTGCTGCCTTTCCACTGAAATTCCACGCAGGTGTCATCTTTTCTGACTGCCGAGATCAGCTCCCAGGAACGTGGAGCAGGTGAAAGGATGACTTTCATAGGGGAAGCCAGTAGTTTGAATCCCTGTGAATAGATCTGGCTTGGCAGGGGAGAATTTCCGAACACGTAACGACGTCCCCATACTGTTACCTGGCGTTTTTCCAGTTTGACCGGGATCCACGGGGCAGGAACTGTCCCGTCCGGAATTCCTTCTTTGAAATTGCGCCAGAGAGGTTGGGGCGGAGTCGCAAATTTCACCTGCCCATGTGCCGCTGTATTTCCTTTCTGGTCAATCAGTGCTGCATGCAGGACAAATCTTGTTCTTTCCGGAAGTTCCGGTAAAGCTGCTGTGTGCTTCAGGATACGGTTATTGCATTTTATCCGGGGCAGAGTTCCGCTGTCTGTACCTGTTTCTGTTGTGATTCTGAAATCCCAGCTCAGATCCAGTGCTTCATATCCTTCCGGAGCCTGAGCAGTAATACTGATCTTTTTACCATCCTCCAGAAGCAGAAGTTCCGGCTGCAGTGCTGTCTGTGCGTAAACAGGCAGGAGCAGCCCGGATAACAGTGATTTTACGATTGTCTTCATGATTCACCTTCTATAATGATCCATGCCTGTCTGTAACATTTCAGATTTTCAAGCATCAATGTATTGCCGTTCATGGAAACCGGATTGCCGGAAAAAGCATCACGGGCTTTCAAATTTCCGTAATTGAATACTTCGGGGTTGAGCTGAATCCTGCCGGATACGGAGGTTTTATCCTCATTGAAATTGGCAATGATCAGAAGTATTTTATTGTCACGGACATGTGCAGAAACCTTGACCAGCGGATCCGGCGTCTGAAGGGCAGGCGGTTCCTTAGCCCAGTAAGGGACAAAGTTATGATTATCCGCTCCGAAAGAGTCCTGTGCTTTCCAGTAAGGCGCCAAGTAATGCACCTCCTCAAAACGGTAGGTCATTGTCGCGCTTGTGCCGTGGACAAACGCCAGTGTGCAGTTTTCGACAGGTGTGAACGGGAAATTATTATACGCGGTAAACCTGCTCGGCAATCCGTAGGGACGTCCGTTCATCTGTGCCCGCATTGCTTCCAGCGGGCAGACCTCAATGCGCTTCCGGTTGCCGCGTTGTGTGCTCATGAACTGTTCCCCCTCCCAGGCGAGATCCCAGTAAAAGCAGACCGGCGCATCCCAGTTTCCCGACTTATGGGCTTCTGCATAACCGCCGCGCTTCTTGACCGTATGATACAGTGACAGCATTTTCCTGCGTCCGTCCCACATATTACGTTCAGGAACCAGTCTGCCCTCAAAATTTACGACGCCGCATCCATGTTTTGCATTGTTGCAGGTCGCATACATCCTGCCGTCCAGAAAAATGCCGTCAACATGATACTGATCCATCAGTTTTCCGATACGCCAAACAAAATACTTGAAGTAATCGCTGCGGGGACATGCCTGATATCCCTTGTCTCCGGGATGGGACGGAGACATAAACGGCATTCCCCGTGGCTCAATGAGCCACAGATCCGAGTAAGTATCCCAGGAACGGTCTTTATTGGAAAGGCTGTTGCCGGTATAGATCACCGCTTTCATTCCGTTTTTCCGTATGGCGCCGAGACTGCTTTTGAATGCTGCCTCGTCATGAATATACAGGCCGGCAAATGCTTCGTCTGTATATTGGGCGGCATGATAGATCATTGTTTCGATACCGAGAGCTGCATAGCCCTCAATCCGGCTTTTCACTTTGGCGCGCATCGGCTGGATGCACTTTCCATAAGCATCTTCCGCCAGAACCGTATCCGGCATGAGATAGCCGCATTCGGCTTCTTCAGAAACTTTTTCCGGGATTGTGGCATGCCTGCCGTTGATGTAACCGTTTTTCTCAAAATTATCCGCCAGCAAGGTATCCTGATCCACGGTGACATGACCACGGAGGCAGAAATCTGTTCTGGGGCGTTTGGAGATACGGATTGAGTCCGCATAGATATTTCTGCCACCCAGACGGAGTATCGTAGGAAATACTTTCATGCTTTCCCTGTGTTTGCTTCCGGCGACAGCTTTGCCATTGATGTGGAGTTTCATCTCATCGCCCCATGTCAGAGCGATATGCGTCCACTCACCCTTTTTCAGTTTGATCCCTGACCGGATATGGGTTTTATACATATGTTCATATACAATGACTTGGATCCCATGTTCAGCGGACTGGGAAATTGTCAGGTGGTAATAATCTCCGTGTGAAGCTGTGAAAAAGACTTCATCCTTGCCGTTTTTCTGAAATCCTTCAGCCGGTTTGACCTGAAATTCCACGGTTCCCCGTTTGAGATCAATGTTTCCGTTTGCCGGATAATCCACTGTTGCCAGCCATGCCGGATACCGTTTTGCGTCTTCCTCTCCGTAATGAAAGGAGTAACAGGTTCGCATACCCAGCGGCTTTGCAGGCATGGGGCGAACCGGCAAAGCCAGAATGCCGCAGGAGAATGTCCTGGGAATCTTATATGTCTTGTCCTGATCAATATAATTGATTCGCAGGGTGACTTCACCGGCGCCCGGAAGAACCGCGATTGCTTTATCCTGTTCTTTGAGGTTCCAGTCAAATTTCATCCCGTCAAACCAGCATAGTCCGACATCATCATTCAGAAAATAGATATTTTCCCGGATGGGATGATATTCCGGCCGGGTCGGCATCTTATAAGTTGTAAAGATTCCGCCGAACATGACGGGGGAACGGTGCAGGAAGGTTGCGGCTTCTTTTCTTACAGGAAATTCTACCGCCAGTTCTTTCAGGGAATCTTCCGGCGGAACTGTGACATCAAAACGGATAATACCGTCAAAATAGATCTCTGTGACAGCGGTCAATGCGAGTCTGTTGCCGGTTCCTTTCCATTTGAAACGGACCGTTGTATCACTTTTTTCCGGAGCCCCCTGCAATGTCCAGCGGATCTTTTTTTCTCCTGTCAGAAGACGTGCCGGAGAATTCAGAATCTTTTCATTTTTTGATATGATTTGAACCGGCAAAGGAGAATTTTCTGAAAATTGATATTCACGGTTCCATACCGTAACATTCATGCCGTTCAGTTTGACCGGAGTCCACGGCGCAAGAACAGTGTCTCCCGGATCATCCGGATTCGGAGCAAGCCACTCCGGTTTGGGCGGAGTCGCAAACTTCTGTTCATGTTTCAGAAACACTTTTCCGTTCAGAAGCAATTCTGCCGCCAGAATGTAACGTGTTCTTGGAGCCAGATCGCTGCAGTTGAATGAATAAGTGGCGGTATTCCTCTGATACGGAACAATCTTCAATGTATTCAGCAGCTGCTTTTTTTCCGAGAGGATCTTGAACGCGATCTCCATTCCCGGAACCTTGTTGATATTTTGCATCGACAGGCTGCAATTGAGTGTTTTCCCTGCATCGCCCAGTGTGATCTTTGCCCGAATCTCCGGGCGGTTGTTGATTTTTATCCCGCATTCACTTGCGGCATAGACGGCTGGTATAAATTTCCCTTGTCTGGCTTCTTCGCAGAGTTCTTCCCCGCCGCCGTAATATGCCGGGATATAGCGGATTTTCGCTTTTTCCAAAGTGGAGCGCAGGATATATTCACCATCGGGGATTCCCGGCTCAAATTCTATGACTGCTGATTTTGAGTCGAAACGGGTCTGTGTGGTTTTGCGTGCAATCAGTTTCCCTTTGTGGTTGGTCAGAGTCAGGACCACATCAACAAAACCATTTTCCGGGATGACCGGAGTTCGGACATTGAAACTCAGTTTGCCTTTTTCAAAATCCGGACCGGGGTCAACTGCCAAAACAGGGCTGCGAGGGGTAAAGCGCAGGGATACCGCTTTTTGCATATCGGCAAAGAAGCAGTAATTGTTCTGATGAAGCAGAACGCTTTGTTCGTTTGCATTGCCGTTGACAGTGCGTCCGATATTCATCTTCAATTCTGCGGGGACCTGTTCCAGTCCGAAATCAGAAAACGGAATCTTGTAATAAAGGGTATAGCCCCGGCTGTCGCTTTCTGCGGCAGACTCCCATTTCCCATTCCAGCTGATATCGACCAGATATGCGTCATAGCGGGTATTGATGCTGTTCAGAGAAAACTGATAATATTCTCCGGGGGCTTTCCCCGGCAATGCAATGGCAAGATCCACACTGTCATCACGGAATATCTTGCCGTCTTTTGCATGTTCCTGCTGTCTCAGCTTTACCGTCTGCCCCGCGGGATGATCGCAACGAACCAGCAAATACAGATATCCTCCATGTTCTCCAACGGCGAAACGGGTCATATACATGGAGGATAATCCATTTTCCAGTTTGCGGAATCCAAAATACCGGGCACACTGCTGCCATGTTCCGCTGTCTATTCCCCCGCTCAGTGCCGGGGCCTGTTCCAGACGGGGGACATTGATCGTTATATCGGCTGCCAGGCGCTGCACGGTCAGCAATATAGCCAAAGCAATCATCAGTCGTTTCATAGTGATCCTCTTTTTTCTGTCTTACTTCATCTTCGGGAAAGGATTCTGCCTGTGGCACTCCTCGATGATCATGATCTGGCGTCTGATCTGATCCAGTGTAACTTCCATGGGCTTGCCGTTCACAAGCGCATCATAGACCTGTTCATAATATGCGGTGCCCCAGGCGTCAAATCCCAGCGCATAATCCGGAGCAGTCCACTTTTCTTCGTAGAAGTGAAGCTGTTCACAGCAATAGCAGGGGATGCGTCCGGGACCTTCGAGAGGTTCGCGGACCAACTGTTGCACTGGAGCTTCGGAAGGCAGGAAATATTTCCATGTGACCTCGGCGCCGCCCGCCTTGAGCCCGCCGTTCGTTCCGTAGATTTCATAGGTGTTTCCGGGGAACATGCAGCAGCGGGAAACTTCGAAGTCGATCGTCGGATGCCCTTTGCCCATCAGAAGCAGCTTGATATGATCTTCCGCATCGCCGAACGTATTGGCGCGGTCCATGGTGCAGACAATCTTTTCGGGGTCAGCGTCACCGTAGAACTGAATCGCTTGGTCAAGCGGATGCGGACCCGTGTTCAGGAGTTCGCCGGCGCACATGTCCTGAATGGTCTGCCAGTCCCAGCGGCGTCCGAACAGGTTGTAGGCGATTTTGACCATGACGATGCGTCCGAGGATGCCGGAGTTCATGACCTCCAGGCACTTGCGGAACAGAGGACGGAAGCGTGACTGCTGGAACACGGCGAAGAATTTTCCCGTACGTTTCGCCGCCTCCGCAACTTTATCGACATCCGCCACATGGCGTGCAAGCGGTTTTTCACAGACAACGTTATGCCCTGCCACCATCGCCTCAATGCTGACCGGGACATGATCCATGCTCCGGGTTGCATTGACGATCAGGTCAATGCTCTGATCCTTGAGCATCTCTTTGTAATCGCCGTATTTCTTCAGTTCAGGGGATGGCGTCACACCGGATTCGCCTTCACAGCGTTCCGGAATATGATCCGCAACTGCGACAAGTTCAAAACGTGTTTTCAGCGGTTCCTGCGACTCGAACAGATGACGGTGAATATAACTGCCGCTGCGTCCCTGTCCGATAATCCCGACTCTGATCTTTTTCATACTGAAATCCTTATTATGTGTAATCATGAAATTTGTTGTATTTTCTGCCGTTCATCAGTTCCAGTGATCAGTCAGAAATTGATAGGACTGAGGAGTATTGTAGAAGTCAATTCCATTCTGAGTGCCGCTACCGTAAAGAAAACTTAAATTTCCGGTTCTTGCACTGCCGTCGAATGATAGGCCATTGGCCTTTTTGCCGTGGCGGATGGAAACCCCGTTGGGATGACGTGTCGCTCCGGTCGGATAACCTGCATCCCAAACCGGAGAATAGCCGCTGCTGGCATTGCAGCCTCTATAGTCAAGCAGATAAACAGATGAGGTATTTTTAACCCGGTTGATCTTCAGGCCTTTATTGTATAAGCTGTTTGTCTGAAAATCCTTATGCCAGAAATATTTCGGATAGGCATATCCGGATCCGTAAAAATTGGCATTGTCTTTCAGAGAAGTAGTCGTACTTACATTGAACTGCGGGCCGGCACTGGGACAGGCAAAATATTTGGAAATGACAGGTTTTGTTGTGCTGGGACCAAGCTTTCCATGTGTATAATAGTCCAGGAGAGACGGCCAATAAGCATAATGGTAAGTGCCGCCTCCGGGATTCATCATCATGGAGGCGACATAGTAATCGCCGGAATCAGTGGAATAAGTCGCCATTGTGATTCCGATCTGTTTTAAATTGTTTATGCAGGATATTGTTTGAGCTTTCTGTTTCGCCTGGTTCAAAGCCGGCAAAAGCATTGCAGCTAAAATCGCGATGATCGCAATCACAATGAGGAGCTCGATCAAGGTAAAACAAGCATAGTCTGCCTTGGCAAATGTTCTTTTCTGCCTGAATTTCCTCCTCATTTTCCTTTTATCCCTTTCGATATCAGTTCCTGCTGCTGTTCCCGTCAAGATAACCGAATTCATTTCTTCCCGCTTCCTTTCTGTCATTTTATTTTATGGATTCTGTTCAAGTGTCATTTGATTGCTGCACATTGAAAAACAGCCGGCATTGGCATAGTTGCAATAAGAAGCCAGATAAATGCAAACAGGCTGATGCATTATCCTGCTGTGCCCTGTCATCTGAATTCCTTTTGGCTGTTGAAAGCGCTCAGTCATGCCTGCCGCCTGTGCTGATCTTTTTTACACTTTGCCTGACAAGAAGCTGCGGCTGCATAACAATGTTGTCTGCCTGGCCTTCCCTGATTTTGGAGAGCAGTTGTTTTGCCGCCGTTGCCCCTTGGGCAATACTGGGTTGCTGAATCGTTGTCAGCGCCGGGCGGATCAACGCTCCGAATTCATCGCCGTCGACGCCGATGATAGAAAAATCATCAGGAATACGGAAGCCGCAGTCAATCGCATATCCGATAAATTCAAAAGCAAAAGCATCGGAAAATGCCAGAAACGCTGTCGGTCTTTCTTTTAGTGTCAATCCCCAGTCCAGCAATGCCTGTCCGGAACAGATCTCCAGCGGAGTGAAAAACAGTTCCGCTCCGCTGTTGCCGATGGCATCATCGGCGCCTTGAATATTGCTGGCATTTGTGCCGGACTGGACTACGATCTTCCGATGCCCCTGTTCAATGAAATGCCTGATTGCCAGATGATAGATCTGATATCCGTCCACACAAACAGCCGGGATTTCCGGAATGGTCTGTTTGCGGGCAAGGAATGTAACAGGATGCACCTGATCCAGCTTTCTGATGACATCAATATGATTGTCATGAACGTTCAGGATGATCACACCGTCAATCTGTTTACCGCAGAGAAGTTGGCATTTCGACTCGAAATCTTCTTCATCGCAATAGCGGCAGAGGAGCATGCTGTATCCGGCAAGATTCAGTTCATCTTCCAGACCGGCTAGAATATTGAATGCAAAAGTTCCTCTGATGTTCGGGAATAATACTCCGACAGTATAGGTCACTCCCTTCTTCAGCGCTTTGCCTGCAATATTCGGGGTATAATGAAGTTCTGCCGCTGCCGCGCGGATGCGTTCCTGAGTCTTGAGCCCAACTTTATTTAACCCGGTTTTGTTCAGTACATATGACACTGTGCTGATCCCGACTCCGGCTTTTTTTGCAACATCGCTGATTGTGACCATTTTCACGATCCTGAATTAAAGTTGTGAATCGTTTCACTATATTATAATTATAATCGAAAATCCTGCTGTTGTCAAGGTGGGAGTATTTAAAAACAAGGACTTTTTTCACTTTTCCCTGATGTTTTTCCTCAAAGAACCGATTTCCGATGAATATTTTTACTGTGCCGGAACCCCGATCTCCGGCTGATGCCTGAGGACCTCACGACAACGGTGCAAAAGCGGGATTGCCCTGATGGTTCACGGCAACACATTCCATTTCCACCAGCCACGCCGGACGGCACACGGGAGCGCGGACAATTACAAACGGAAGTTCGGCTGGCAGGCGTCTGGCAAGGACACTCCGCACCAGTGCAGCATCCGCTGGGTCACGCAGATAGACCGTTGCCCATTTCAGGTCGGACAAAGTTCCGGCGGAACTTTCCAGAAGAGCCGCGACATTGTCTACAAGCCGCTCCGTCTGTTTCGTGACGTCATAAGGATGCACCACCTGTCCCCGGCTGTCGATGCTTGCCGTTCCTGAAATAAAGTAGTGGGAACGGTCTCCCAGCACAAGCCGTGTCCCCCGCTCGAAACTGACCCCGTACAAAGCCGTCGGGGAAAGCATTTCCGGCGCGGAGAGGTAAATCTGTTGCCCCTGTCTGAGATCCGTATAGTTGAGCGAATCCATCTTGACGAGGCGCGACGGCTTTTCCATCTGCCCTTCGATTCCGGTGCTTGCGATGAAATGAGTTGAAGTGGAAAGTCCGTTTCCGGCAAAGAACTCGTTCCGCGCCATGACCAGACCGGCATAATTGTTGTCGACATCCCGGCAGTAGAGCCATGTGCGGACCGTGTTCGCCTCCACGGTCGCATTGTAAACGGAAAGCCCCCGCTTGAGTGATTCGAACTCATAAACGGTCTGTTTTGCACTGTCGGAAACTACAGGGTCAGGAGTCTTGAACCACAGGACCTTATAGTTTTTCAAAACGACCTCAAGCACCCCTTCCTGCATCTGTTTCAGCTTGCCGCCGCACCAGTGCCATGCCTCCAGTGCAATGCGCCCGCCATTTGCCGGAGGCTGTCCCACGATTGAAATGAAAGAGGATTTTCCGTTCAGGAGTTCTTTCAGAAACGGCGCCTGGTTCGTAATATCGCTCAGATGAAACCGCAAAAGCATTTCGCTTTCAAGAGAACAGCCATGACGTGCGGCAGAGGAAATGTACTCCTCCAGCAGAGCTTCGGCTTCCTCCTTGAAACTTCCCGCCGGAGAAGCCTCTCCGGCAAAGAAATGTTCCGTGATTCCGTTTTCCGCAAAAAATTCAGCGTGTCTGAACATTACTTCGATCCTCCTTCAAGCCTTACTGCCGGAAGAATGATCTCCGAAGTAACGCGTCTGATTTTTCCCTCTTTATCGGGTTTGCTGTTGTATTTGTAAACCACCTTGAAAAGCTGGTTGACCGCCTTTCCTTTTCCCTCCGGTTTCCGCGCCAGAGTCAGCGCAAGCCGGTAAGGCTTCACCTTTTCTCCCTGCTTCGGAGAAATGATCTGCCCCGGTCTGGCGCGGGATGCGTCGTTTGGAACAACCTTGACCCAGTCCGGCGGGTCGATGATTTCCAGTTCCGCCTCCGCATCTTCCGGGAAGTTCCGGGGATTCACATTGACCGCCAGTTTCGCTTCGGGAGCCAATTTCGCAACCGGATGTTTCGACGCCCATGAAAATTTCTCCGCGCCGCTGTACTTCCAGCGCTTCGTGAAAAGCATCCGCCGCGCCGGAACGATATGTGTATAAGCAAACGCCTGCATCGCCTCGTCACCGGGAATCACGGTTGTTCTGAAGTCGCCGGAACTTGCCTCGATCTCAACACGGCGCGGCTCGATTTTCCTGTTCGATTTCGTTGTGATCGTGACAACGGCGCGGTCACATCCTGCGGGAATGCTTTTGGGACCGTTCAGAATATAATCGCCGCCGTTTTTCAGCTTCAGACCGATCTCTCCGCTGAATCCGTCATGGCGTTCCGCCACAAGTGTCAGAGGCTCCGCCCCGACCATTGCAACTTCCAGGGAAGATGGTACCGAATACACCGTGAAACGTGGGCGTGGCTGATCAATCCTGAGATAATAGACATAATCCCTGCCGCCAAGCCCGGAGGTATCGGAAACAGTCACAGTATAGCGCCCATCCGCCGGAACCGTAAAGTCCAGATACGAATCCGCGGCGCCGTGAAGAATCACACCGGCTTTCAAGCGTTCGCAATCGTCATTGACCGCAATCCGTTTTCCTTTTCCGTCATAAACCTGAATCAGCGAATCCAGCGGAGACTTCAGGCGGCGGGCAAAAACCTCGAAAATGATCCGTTCCCCTTTTTGCGCCTCAAAGAGATAAGAGTCTTTCCTGCCTTTCTCCATGACGCCTCTGACCATGACCGGCCTTGCAGCAGGTTCATTCCTGTTCAGGGACGCCGCATCTATAATTTTCACGCCGGGGAATTCGGGCGGCGGCATGACCGTATATTCCGGTTTCCCGTGAACCGCGCGGATCCGGTAGACGAAATCCTCGCGTCCGCGGTAAAGGGCATCCCGCACCACCAGCGTATATTCACCGTCCGCCGGAGCTTTGAAGAAGAGCACCGGATCGGGATCGAAGTAGTTGTCGTCGGCAAACGCCAGCGACTTCCCTTTGGCGTCCACGACTTCCAACACCGGCTGGAAATGTCCGGGAACGCCGTCGCCGATGAACGGCATCAGATAACGTGCGATCATGGAGAACGTGATTTCTTCATTCTTTTTCGCGGCAAACCTGTAATAATCCGTTTCTCCGGGCATGATCTGCCCGTTCAGCACACCGGGAACGGCGAATGCTCCGTTTTCCGGCTTTTTCGGGGGAAGCGGAAAAAAGGGCTCGCGGTATTCATTCAGGGTATCCACGTAAAAACGCAGGGGATTGCTGATGCGTCCGTTTGAAACCAGGCGGAATTCCCGTTCCCCTGGCTCCGCATCGGGGGCAATGCGGAGGCGCACGATCGCGGAACTTGCAATCGCCGGACTCATCTGAAGCGGATTGCGCGGGACATAAAGGAAGCGGAGTGTCAGCTCACGTTCCAGCGGAGTCAGGTTGTCCAGACGCTCCCAGTAGAAATGCGTGTGCCATCCCTCGGTATTGTCCGGCAGCGGCGGCTTTTCGTTATTGCCCTTTTCAATGCCGTCCAGCCATTTCTTGAGATACTGCCGCTGCTGCCACGGAGGATAAGGGAAACCACGCACAGCCTCGACGGACTCCACTGTCACCCCGCCGCCGGATACCATCGCACCCTTGAGTCCCCAGAACTGCTGCCCGCCGACAATCAGCTCCACGGTTCTGCCCTGCTGTCCGCCGGAGGGCATCAGATAGCCGATATGCATTGCAAAACATGCCGCTGTGACGGAACACAGAAAAAAAGTCAGAAGTGTTTTCATGCTTTCACCTCCGGATTTTTGTAAAGCTCCCTGATCTTGCTTTTTCCCCCGTCGGGAGGCAGGATCGTCAAGTCCAGCCCGCGCGGATTCGGCAGTTTTCCCGCCGGGTCAATCCCCGCGAGCTCGTAGATGCTCCACAGCAGATCAACCGGACTTACCGGACGTTCGACGGGCCGTTCCCCCCGCGCGTCCGAAGCGCCGAGCACTCTGCCGCCTGCAAAACCGCCGCCCGCCACAACCGTGCTGAAACAATGGCAGAAGTGATTGCGCCCGCCGTTCCACGGTTCGCCGTAATCGACTTTCGGAGTGCGCCCGAATTCGCCGGTACACCAGATCAGGGTGGAATCCAGCAGTTTCTTTTCGCTCAAATCCTCCAGCAGTGCGGCGAATCCCTGATCCATCTCCGGACCGAGTTTCTTCATCGCCTCGAAATGTTTCTTATGCGTATCCCAACCCTGCGCGTTGATCGTGATGTAGGGGACGCCCGCCTCGACCAGACGGCGCGCGGCAAGACAGCACTGCCCGAAAGTATTGCGCCCGTAACGGTCACGCATTTCCTTCGTTTCGAGATTCAGGTCGAACGCCTTTGCATCGTCGCCGTTGATGACAGCCTGCGTCTGCGCTCCCGATTTCTCGAACGCGATCAGTTCCGGACACCCCGTCAGAGCATGTCCGAAAGTATCCAGCTCCTCCGCGAATTTCAGGCGCTGCCTGATCTGTTCCGGAGTCACGTTTCCGGGAGGCACGAAACCGTCCACCTGGAATTTCGCGGCATTCGGATTCGATCCTGTCGCAAGAGGTTTGTATTTATCGCTTAAAAATCCGTTTTCCGAGAAACGCCCTTTGTTTGTCGTCAACGCGATGTAAGGCGGAAGTTTGCCTTTGTAGCCTTTGCTCTTGAGCATGGCGATTACGGCGCCGATCGCGGGGTAGGTGATTCCGTCGCCGGGCATACGCCCGGTCTGCATCAGATAAGTCGCGGTTTCGTGGGCATTGGTTCCGTGGCACATGCTGCGGATGATCGAAAACTTGTCCATCTGCTGTGCAAGTTTCGGCAGGAATTCACTGATCCGAATCCCCGGAACGTTGGTCGGAATATCCCCGTAACCACCGTTGTAAGCCTGCCCCGCATTCGGTTTCGGGTCGAATGTCTCAAGATGCGAGGGGCCGCCCCAGATCCAGAGCTCGATCACGGAACGCACTTTCGATTGCTGTTTCGCCGCGCTTTCTGCGGGAGAAGCGGCAAAGAGATTGCCGGTAATCCTGCCGGCGGCGCCCCATGCGGTGAGCATCGCCATTGTCTTCAAAAATTCACGTCTGTCCATGACTCGCCTCTCAATGATAATAAAGAAATTCTTTGGAATTCGCCAGCACCCACGCGACATCGGGCCAGACCCGGTGGCGCTGTTTCGGAGCGAATGTCTTACGGTATCTGTCGAACGTCTTGAACTCCTCCTGTGTCGGATAGCGTGAAAGCAGATGGAGATAAAGGAGATCGAGCCGCTGCCGGTCATTGATTCTTTTCCCCTTGAACAGTTTCCACGGCAGATTCGAGAGACGCCGGTAAAGTGTGCCGGAGTTCAGCAGGTAAAGGCGCTGAGATTCCGTACTGACGCCGTTGCGCTCGCTGTAACGCCCGGAATCGCGCGGCGGCCGCCCGAAACTGTCCAGCACTCCTGTGGAGATGCTGCCGTCTGCAATTGTGACTGCACGCGTTGCAGGCGGCAGAAATGTGAACGGTTCCGGAATTACGCTCATATATCTGTCATATCCGCCGCTTGTGGAAGCCAGCGCATCCACCAGAATTTCCGAATCCAGCCGCCGCACCGGATAGGAAGCAAAGTCCGCGACGGACTTCGGATCGGAATTCATCGCCGTCGCCTGAAACGCCTCGGAGTTCAGAATCGTGCGGTAAAGATGCCTGATACTGTAATTGGAGTCCTTGAACTCCTGTTCAAGATACGCCAGCAGTTCCGGATTGAACGGGGCATTATTCCCGTTTTCCGCCCGGAATATGCTGAAAATGCGTCCCCAGAACCCTGGAAGCAAAGCCAGATTGTCCGTTTCCGGCATGATACCGCGCCCGAAGATCCAGTGCCAGACCCGGTTTACCGCTGCCCGTGCGAAATAGGGATTGTCCTTCTCCAGAAGCCAGTCTGCAAAAATCTGACGCGGATCCTCCTCCGGCGAATTGATCGTGAACGTTTCCCCGTCAAGGGCGCGTGCCTTGATACGGACAGGATTGAAATCGGTATAAACGATCTCCTCTTTCCATTCATACGTGCTTTTGTAACGGATGCGCGAGAAGAATTCGGCAAAACGCTTCTGTTCCTCCTCCGGCAGGTTCTCCAGCCGGATACCTGTGAAGGTCAGCGCGACTGCTTTTGCCAGTCCCAGTGGAGAACGGTCGGCGGATGCACGGAAAAAATTTGCGTGCGGGATACGGAAATTGCTTCCGGAAGCGGTCAGCATATCCCGCGTCATGTCCCGATACGAACGATCCGCAAGCAGTTCGGCGCGGATCTGGCGGTGCCATGCCTGAACCGCATTCGGCCAGAGATTGATCGGGAACTCGGACTTGATCCGCAGCATATCCGCAAAACGCATCGCCAGCAGATCGGCATATTCGGGCGAGGCGAGCAGACTGTCGATCAGCTTTGCCCGTTTATCCTGCGACTTGTCGGTAAGAAACCTGCGTGCTTCCGCAATGGTGGGAAGCCGTCCCGCCACGGTCAGGTAAACCCGTCGCAGGAATACCGCATCCGAGGCTGTTTCAGGCGGGGCGATATTTTTTTCTTTCCAGCCGCTGCGGAGAATTGCATTGATCTTCAGATTCGGGTCCGGCGGAATACCACCCTCATAAGGAGACGCTCCCAGCAGGGCCATGATCAAAAAGACCCCCGGCAGACAACAGATCATACGCATAATAACCTCCTCTGCTTGCTCTTGCAAGAATGAATGGAATTGAAATAAAAGAAAAAAACAGACAAGAAGAAACAAGACACAGAGTCGCTGTGCCGCAAATTCAGACTGATGAGTGAAAAGCTGTTCATCTATCCCAAATCACTTTCTGCTTACACTCCCCTCAGCAAGGCCACGAAGAACAAATATAAATGCGGCGGAATGTTTTTCAAGAGAAAAAAGAGGCTTTCATAAAAAAAGCTGAAGAAAAATGGGACAGAAAATGTCAGAATAAGATTTTCCTGCTTGCAAATGAGATGGAACAGAACTTGAGATTGTTGTTCCTGCAGTTTTGCTGTGTTCAGAATATGTCCGGTGCAGGTGCGTTGCATCTGCCGCGATCCAACTGCGTAAGTTGGTCGTGCGCAGCACGAAATCCCCCGCCGGAGCGGTCCAACCCGCTCAATGGCGAGAACTTGAAGTATCAAGTTCGAGAGCTCCGGCGGAATCCCC
>ERZ1034917.1234-NODE-1234-length-16958-cov-12.868958_pt1 | contig 16958 bp, 12 predicted proteins | sample MGYA00520605_ERZ1034917 | MGnify/ENA primary metagenome ERZ1034917 (study PRJEB33766, sample SAMN09781784) | gut metagenome | biome: gut microbiome | host: Homo sapiens | place: Madagascar | study: EMG produced TPA metagenomics assembly of the PRJNA485056 data... | reverse complement strand
GGCGCACAACAAGCGCGGTCAGCGCCGCGAACGAATGTGAGGGAATTACTTGCCTATGGCAAGTAACGAGGAACGATAGTGACGAAGCCGAACGTAGAGAGCGAAGCCTCTCCGGCGTAGTGAGCGCAGCGAACGGTGAGGAGTTGGCGGGCGCAGCCCGACAAGTAAGGCCCGCTAGGGCCGCCCGCGAATGGAAGTGCTTGGCAAGTCAACGGTAGTTCCGAGGCGAGCGGGGAGGTCCGGACGGGCGATCGTGCACGCCGCAGGCGGGCAGGCCTTGAAAAAGGCCCTCCGGAGCCATCTGCAAACGACAGGCACCCGGTTTGTGACCGGTAAGGATACGGAAAGTTGAATTAAACTTGAGTATAATTACATGATCACGCGCGATTTAAAAGCGGAGATGAATCTCCGCACTCCAAAGGTTGACATCGGACGGCATTGGGCCGGACAGGTAAACATGACATCTGAGTTGTTGCCTGTAATAGCCTTTGAAAAAGAACATAGCCGATTAAAACGGAGGTAAAGATGCGTAATATGCCAAAGGATAAGCAAATGCAACAGGAAAAATGCACCCGCCCGCTTCACATACGAGGCATGATGCGCCGGAGTTTTACCCTTATTGAGCTGCTCGTGGTGATAGCGATAATCGCGATTCTGGCGGCGATGCTGCTGCCGGCGCTGAATAAGGCGCGGGAGCGGGCCAAAGGGATTTCATGCGCGAATAACCTGAAACAGTTTGGCGTGGCGATCAATTCGTACAGCATCGACTGCGACGGATATGCGCCTAGTTTCCGGTATGGCGGAACGATTTCGGATAACTGGATCGGATTGCTGTTCCCGCAGCTCGGAGGCGGCGGCAATGCCGAAGATGCCGGCTCGACGGATGAGGAGATTCAGGCGAAATTGCCTCGGGTGTTCAACTGTCCGGGCGGTGAAATCTACCAGCCGGGACGCTCGATTTCCAACTACCGCTACAATATTTATGCCGGGGATGTGTCGGGGCCGTATGCGGCTTCGACGCCGTGGCAGAGCAATCCGATGCGGTTGAGCAAGGTGGCCGCGCCGAGCCGGTATCGGATGATGTTCGACGGGAAATCGCATGACGCCAATGCGACGCGCTATCCCTACTTCATCTGTACGCCGGGGGCGTGGTTCGCATGGGACTACAGTATTAATCAGGGGAATTTCCCGCATGGCGGTTCGGGCAACGAGCTGTTCGTGGCGGGGAATGTGAAGTCGATTCTCATCAACGAGGTGGCCGCGATGAGCAACGGCTATACCGATGATTATTACGGCGCGAATTGGGCGACCCGCCCGCTGCGCTGAGGAGCATGCGATTATGAGATCCGTTTACCGAAAAAATTGTGCCGATACCGATGCGGCCGACCGCGATTTCTTTCATTGCGGCGAAGTCGCGGTGGTGGAGGACGGGTGCGGCCGCTATCTGCAGGCGGCGGAGACGCCGCTGGCGCGGTTCGGCTACCGGTTCCGCCTGACGCCGAAACGCCCGCATCTGCTGCGGGTGCGCTACCCGGATAACCGCCGCCGTTTCATGATGATCGGGGACGGCACCAGCTACGATGCGAGCTGCGCGGTCGTGACGGGCCACCGCTGGGAAATCTCCAATTCGATGCAGCAGCTTGAACAGCTGTTCTGGCCGCGCTTCGGGGATTTCTCGCTCTGTTTCATGACCTGGGGACAGGATGAGGCGGCGGCGGTCGAAAGTTTTGAAGTGTTTGAATTGGAGGAAAGCGAACTTGCTCCGCTGGAACCGGTCGGGGAAGGGGGTCGCGACCTCGGCGTGCAGTACGAGGACCCCTGCGGTACGCAGGCGAGCGAGGGCGCGCAGAACTTTGCGGAGTGGATGGAGCACGTTTTCACCTATCTGCGGCACACCGGCCAGAATACACTGGTGTATCCGTTGTGCTGGTATCACGGCCCGTGGTTTCCGAATGACAGGGAAGCGGCGCAGGTGTTCAGCATCACGGTTGCCGACGACCGCCGCCAGTATATTGCGTGGAGCGACGCCCCGGCAGACTGGCCGGCGGAACTGCTGGCCCGCTGCGACCGCGAAAAGATCGGTTTTATGGGGGAATTCACGCTGCTGCGGCTTGATTCGCTGATGCGGAAAATGAATATCGACCAGCGTGCGATCGAGGCGGGCGCTCCGACTTTCAACAATATGCTGTGCAACAATATGGTACAGTCCGGGACGATGGATTGGACGGTGGTTTACCATTCGGCCAACTACCCGGAGATGCTGAAAAGCGACGACCCTTTCAACACAGCCGCGCCGCGCCGGATGGCGTTCGGCGAAAAGAGCCGGATCGACGGCTGTCCGGTCGGGCCGATGTTCAATGTGCTGCACCCGGAAGTGCAGCGGGCGGTGCTGGAATTTTTCCGCGAAACCTGCCGCAGGTACAGGCGCTTCCGGTCGTTCCGGGGGATCAGTGTGACGATGTGGGCGCCGACGATCCTGTGGTTCGGCTCGCTGAAGTCGGGGTACGATGATTACACGGCGGGACTTTTCGAGCGCGAAACGGGCATTGCGGTTCCGGTGGAGCCGCTCGACCCGGAGCGTTTCCGCAAGCGCAGTGAATTTCTGCTGGGGGAGCATCGCGAAACGTGGATTCGCTGGCGCTGTGAAAAGATCGCCGCGTTTCTGCTGAAAATCCGCGATGCGATGATTGCCGAGCGTCCTGACCTGACGCTTTCGCTGACGATGTGGAACGAGCCGTTCGTTCCGGCGGTCTGCGACGTGAATACCCCCGGCTGCCAGTTCGGGAGCCGCGAAAGCTGTGACCGGCTCTACCGCAACGGCGGTATCGACCTGGCGCTGCTGGCGGGCGAGCGCAACATCGAAGTGATGTTCCAGACCGACGGCGGCAACCGCGACCGCACGCCGTCAAACCGTACAAAGGAAACGGAATATTTTCACATGTTCCGCGATTTCGACTATCTGGATGATTCGGTGTGGGAAAAGATGGCAGAGCTGGACAACTGCGGCGTCTATATCTTCAATGCGTGGCATGAGGCGTGGGGGCGGCACCTGTGGTTTCCCGCTGAAGAAGGCGACCGGAACTGCGCCCGGTACAATCAGGTCTACGGCGGAAAGGCGGACGGCATGTTCCGGATCAATTCCAGCTATGAACCCGACGGCTTCTGGTGGGATTCGCAACTTCGTATCGCTCCGGCATTCCCGCCCGGCAGACAGTATATGGAACACTTCGCCCACGCGCTGGCTTCCGGCGACGCGCTGAAGATCACGGCGGGCGGGCTGTTCCTCGACAAGGTGCATCGCACGGAGTTCCGGGAATTTGCCCGGGTCTACCGGCTCCTGCCCGGGCGGAAATTCGAGACCGTGGGCGGTTCGACCGATCCGGTGGCGGTGCGGCAACTGACCGTCAACGGGGAAACATTCGTGTACTGCGTGAACCGTGAGCCTTATGAGGCGGCGGTGCGGCTCGCCTTTGGCCGGGAACCGGAAGGAGTTTGCCTGACGGATGACAAACCGTTCCACGGAGGGAAGATACGGCTGGGCGCGTATGAGTTGGCCGCTTTCAAACTGGCGGAAAACAAGGTTACGGCCTTCCGCTGTGAAATCGCACCGGAGACGGTCGAAATGCTCCGGCAACGATTGGAACGGGCGCTGGCGTTGCCCGCGCTGCCGCCGGAGACGGCAAAGACATTGCGGCAACTGTTCCGCGAGGGGCGCTACTCCCGGTTGCGGCACTGCCTTGGCAGTTACGCGGTGGCCAAGGCGTCAGAAAAGTGACCGCCGCTGCCGGAAGAATTTGGGGGCGATGCCGAAGTGCTGCTTGAATACGCGCGACAGGTGGAACGCGTTGCTGAAGCCGAAGCGTTCCGCCAGTTCGCCGAGCGTCTGCGTGTCCCGGAGCAGCAGGAGCCGGATCTGCTGGAGCTTGCGTTCGGTCTGGTAGCGGGCGGGCGGCATGCCGATGATCTTGCGGAATTCAAGCGTGAAATGTTCGCGGCTCATGCAGGCGAGGCGGGCCAGTTCTGGGACGGGGTGGTTGCGCTCCGGGTTGTTTTCGATGAAGTTCACGACCCGTTCGATACGGTCGAGAGTGTCGGGATTGTGGAGCGGCAGTTCCCATTTTCCGGCTTTCCAGATTAAGGAGAGCAGTTCATAGAGGATGGCCATCAGTCCGAGTTCGCCGCTGATGGCGGCGTTGTCATGCGGAGCCGGCGTATTTTCGGTTCGGGCGCAGGCGAGGTATTTTTCCAGAAGTTCGGGCGGATACTCGTTCAGCTCCACCGCATGCGGCTTGAGCAGGTGCCACAGGTCGAGCCCGGACCACGAATTCATCCGGAAAAGCGTGTGGTAGAGCCGGGCGTGGTCATGCCGCACCAGTGTCAGCCGGAGCTGCGAGGGCAGGAAATAGAAGCAGTACGGCTTGAGGGTGATCGGTTCTCCGCCGCACTGCACTTCGGCATTCCGGCAGGTGGTCAGGAAGATGCTGCAGTGGGAGTTCACGTCGCTCTGCCCCCGCCAGTAGCGGTCGGAGAGATCGACCACCGCATGTTCGTATACGTAGAGCTGCATGGAGTTGGTGAAGTCGCTCATCTGCAGGGCGGTGGTCTTGTAGACTTTGAAATAGGAGTCGTTCCGGTTTTGCACGTTTTTTCTCCTGTTGCGGAATCATGTTATGATAATTTATACCGCCGATTGTGTTTTTTCCACACCATCGGCGGAATTTTCCGGCGTCCGGATTGCAATTCCGGCCGGGGTGTGTAAGGTAATAGAATTGGTTGAAAGGAAAGCATATGAAACGCGAACCTGATTTCGGCAATCTGTTGAAGGTGTTGGAGCGCAAGGTCCCGGACCGGCCGACGCTGTTTGAGTTTTTCCTGAATCCCCGGCTGTACCGGGAGCTGGCGGGAAATGAGGCTGTGCCGGAGCGGTTGATGCACATTCCGGCATACCGCAACGCGGGGTACGACTACGCGCCGATTCTGGCGGCTCCGGGATTGTTCCCGCACCCGAGACCGGCGCAGGAGGCGAGCTGCTCGATGAACGAGGCTCCCGCCTTTACGGACCGGGCCGCCGAACGGGACTACCGCTGGCGGGAGCCGGAGGAGGCTTACGATTCCCGTTATATGAAGGAAGCTGCCGCCTGTCTGCCTCCGGGGATGAAGCTGATCGCCTACGGCCCCGACGGGATGCTGGAGAATATGATCCGGCTGATCGGCTTCGACAACCTCTGCTACGCGGTCGCCGATGAACCGGAGTGGGTGGGGAAGATTTCGGAGAAGGTCGGTTCGCGCCTGGTGCACTATTACAAAACCGTCTCCGCCGATCCCGCGGTGGGCGCCTGCATCGTGAACGACGACTGGGGATTCCATTCGCAGCCGATGCTCAGTCCGGAGGATATGCGGCGCTATATCGTGCCGTGGCACAAAAAAATGGTCGAGGCGATCCACGGCAACGGCAAGCCGGCCATCCTGCACTCCTGCGGCCGCCTCGACGCCCTGATGGATGACATCATCGACGTCTGCCGGTACGATGCGAAACATTCGTATGAGGATAAAATCCTGCCTGTGGAGGAGGCTTACGAACGTTACCACGACCGGATCGCGATTCTCGGCGGCATCGACGTCGATTTCGTGTGCCGCCGGACGGAGGATGAGATTTTCAAACGCTCCGCCGCGATGCTCGAACGGACCCGCGCCCGCGGCGGCTACGCGCTCGGAACCGGCAACAGCGTGCCGGAATATGTGCCTGACGACAAGTATTTTGCGATGATCCGCGCCGCCGTCCCCGGCGTGGAAATTCCTCGGGCTTGACAGAAACGGGATCGCGGGATATATTAAGAAAAAATCAGATAAGTCTTCGGGGCGGGGTGAAATTCCCTACCGGCGGTGAAAGTCCGCGAACTTCGGGAACACAGTGTTTCCGGAGCCGATCCGGTGTGATTCCGGAACCGACAGTAAAGTCTGGATGAAAGAAGGCTGACACGCATGGAATGCGATTGCGTTCTACATGCCGGCGTTACGTCCCGGGAGCGGTTTGGGTACTGCTTCCGGGATTTTTCATTCCGGGCCTCGGAGATGGGTACAATAATGCGAGGTGAAGGAAAATGTTTGATCCGATCGAAGATGTGATCGCCGCAATCGGCCGCGGCGAACTGGTGATTGTGACCGATGACGAAGGGCGCGAAAACGAGGGTGACCTGATCGGCGCCGGCGCTTTCGCCGATGCCGCGATGCTGAATTTCATGGTCACTCATGCGCGCGGGCTGCTGTGCGCCCCGCTGTCGGCGGAATACGCGGCCCGGCTCGGGCTGGCCGAACCGGCGGGAAAGCACGATCCCCGCCACACCGCTTTCACCCAGAGCGTGGATGCGGTGGAAGGCACGACCACCGGCGTATCGGCGTTCGACCGCGCCCGGACCGTCGCCAGACTGGTCGATCCGGCCAGTACGCTGGAGGATTTCTATTCTCCGGGCCATCTGTTCCCGCTGATCGCGCGTCCCGGCGGCGTGCTGGAGCGGCCCGGCCATACCGAGGCGAGCGTCGATATGGCGGTGCTCGCCGGGCTGCCGCCGGTGGCAGTGCTGTGTGAGATACTGAAGGACGACGGCACGATGGCCCGCGTCCCCGACCTCGAACTCTATGCGAAAAAGCATCACTTGAAGATGGGGAGTGTCGCGGATCTGATCGCATACCGCAGGCGGCTCAACTGCGTGTGCGCATGACCTCGGCGAGTTTCGCCATGATACCGGGGATGTCGATCGACTGGGGACAGTGCTGCGTACACGCGCCGCAGGCGATGCAGTTCGCGGGGCGCTCGTTTTCCCTGAGCCGGTCCATCCGCTGCATGATCGCGACGTTCGGCGTGATGCTGTAGCTGTTGTAGATGTTCATCAGGTCAGGGATGTTCAGCTGCTGCGGGCAGTCGTCGCAGCAGTACCGGCAGGCGGTGCACGGGACGTTGAAATGATTGCGGAACAGTTCGCAGGCCTTCATCAGCACCGCCTCCTGTTCCGCGGTAAGCGGATCGGGGCGGTCGAAGGTCGCGATATTGTCCTTGAGCTGTTCGAGCGTGGACATGCCGCTCAGCACGACCAGCACGTTTTCCAGCCCGGTCAGCCAGCGGAAGGACCAGGACGCAATCGAACGTTCCGGCTCCGCCGCTTTGAGCAGCGCATTGGCCTCCGGGGTCAGGTCGGTGAGGCTGCCGCCCCGGACAGGTTCCATCACGATCACCGGCAGCCGGCGTTCGGTCAGGATTTCATACTGCGCTTTCGCATCCTGAAGCGTCCAGTCCAGATAGTTCAACTGGATCTGCGCGAAATCCCATTCGTGATGGTCCGCGAACTTCGCAAGGGTCTCCGGTTTGCCATGGGAGGAGAAGCCGAGATAGCGGATTCGTCCGTTCCGCTGTTCTCCGGCGAAATAGTCCAGCAGCCTGAGCTGCTCGTCGGTGTAGGTGCCGATGGATTTCTCATTCACGTTGTGCATTAAATAGAAGTCGAAGTAACCGGTGCGGCACCGCCGGAGCTGTTCCTCGAAAATATCTTTCGGGTTCTGCCCCGGAGTAAACAGAAAACCGGGAAATTTGGTCGCCAGGAAATAGCGGTCGCGCGGCCGGTTCCGCAATGCGTTCCCGAGGAAGCTTTCGGATTCACCCTTATGGTAAACATAGGCGGTGTCGTAGTAGTTGACGCCGTGGTCGAAGGCGTAGTCGATGATCCGCTGTGCCTGTTCCGTATCGATCGAACCGTCGGCATTGACCGGAAGGCGCATGTTGCCCATGCCGAGCTGTGAAATATGCAAATCTTTGAATGTTTTGTAAATCATCGTCGAATCTCCTGAATTTCCGATACTGTAAAATAATCGTCCGGTGCAGCGCCGGTCAACCCCTTTCCGGAAAAAAATTGAAAAAAATACGGTTGTAATTCCGTTTGGTGAGTCTTATATTGTGCTCGCACGTTTTTTGAATGAAAGGGCACGAATCATGAATCCTGTTCGCATTATCACCATCAGCCGGGAATTCGGCAGCGGCGGACGTACCGTCGGCCGGGAAGTCGCGGAACGGCTCGGCGTCCCCTGCTACGACAAGGAACTCGTCGCGAAGATCGCCAGAGAAAGCGGTCTGGCCGAAGAGTTCATCAAAGAGAACGGCGAATATGCCGAATCCGCCAACGCCTTCCTCTTCAACTGGGCGCTGGCGGCGGGCGCCGGCGGCGGTTCCCTGCCGGTTTCGGACCGGCTGTATGTGATTCAGCACAACCTGATCCGTGACCTCGCGGAAAAGGAGCCGTGCGTGATCGTCGGCCGTTGTGCCGACTACATCCTGCGTGAGCGCTCCGACTGCATGAACGTCTTCCTGCATGCCGATATGCAGTTCCGGATCGACCGCATCCTGCGCCAGTACGGCGAAGCGCCGGAAAAGCCGGAAAAGTTTCTGCTGGACCGCGATGCGAAGCGCAGAACCTATTACAGGCACTACACCGGCCGTCAGTGGGGCGTCGTGCAGAATTATCATCTCACTTTGAACACCGCCTTCCTCGGAATCGAACGTTGTGTGGACATGGTGCTCGAAGCCGCCCGCACTCATTGAAGTTACAGGAAGGGGCTGCGGCGCATCTTGGCCGCCAAAGGCGAAATCCCGGTCCGGAAACTTGTACGCGGCGTATATTTGCATTATAGGTGAAACGGATTTATATTCTGCAGATAGCCCCCGATCGTTGCAACAGAGAGCTGAATTTGAGAGGAATCATGGGAAAGCAGGAGATTCTCCGGCTGGTGGTGCCGTGTTATAATGAAGAGCAGATCCTGGAGGAGAGCGCGGCACGTCTGCTGGAGAAGCTCCGCAGCCTGACCGGAGCGGGGAAAATCGCCGCCGGGAGCGGCATCCTGCTGGTGGACGACGGTTCATCGGACCGGACCTGGGAGATCGTCTGCGCCTTGCAGGAAGCGAATCCGGAAATCGCCGGAATCCGTCTCTCCCGCAACCGCGGCCACCAGATTGCGCTGTGGGCCGGTTTGATGACCGCGCGGAAGAACTCCGATGCGGTGATCTCCCTCGATGCCGATCTGCAGGACGATATCGAAGTGATCGACCGCTTTGTCGAGGAGTTCCGGAACGGAGCCGATATCGTCTACGGCGTGCGGAGCTGCCGGGATACTGACACTTTTTTCAAGCGCTCCACGGCGGAGGCGTTTTACCGGCTGATGAACTGGTTCGGGGTGAAAATTCTGTTCAACCACGCCGACTACCGGCTGATGAGCCGCCGGGCGCTGGAGGCGTTGAGCGAGTACCGCGAGGTGAATCTTTTCCTGCGCGGCATTGTGCCGCTGCTGGGATTCCGGCAGGCGGTCGTGACCTATGAGAGAAAGGCGGCAGAGCGGCCGACGCACTATCCGCTGCGGAAGATGCTGCTGCTGGCGCTGGATGGCATCACCTCGTTTTCGGTGACGCCGATCCGCCTGATCACGCTGCTGGGAATTGTGATGCTGGGGTTGAGCGCGCTCGGCGTGATTTACTACTGGATCGTTTATCTGAACGGCGGAACGGTGCGGGGCTGGACCTCGCAGGTGTTCATCATCCTGATTCTGGGCGGCCTCCAGCTGTTCGCCACCGGCGTGATCGGGGAGTATATCGGTAAAATCTATATGGAAGTCAAAGCCCGCCCCCGGTATTTCATCGAAGAGGAGCGCGGAACGGACGGTGAAAAACGATGAATCCCGTGGCGGTGTTGAAGCGGCAGCTGCAGAAACGCTGCCTGCCGTATTATATTGTGGATCGCGATCCGTTCATCTTTTATGCTTACTGGTTTGATTTTTATGGCCGGCTGGAGGATTTCACCCGCCGGTTTGCCGGAAAAAAGCGGGTGTTCGGCGTGTTTCAGTTCGGCTGGCACTACGAAACGGAGGAGCGCCAGGCGCGGCTGGAGCGCGAGGTGAAGGAGGCGCTCCGCCGGATTCCTCAATTGGAGGTGCGGTTTCTGGCCAACTCACCGGTTGAGGAGACGGGAGTGCGCAAGCTCGGATTTCCGGTCGTCTACTGCCACCAGAATGCGTTTCTGGAGGAGGGCAACTACCGTCTCTCCTTGAACGACAAGGAGTTCGATGCGGTCTATGTCGCGCGGATCACTCCGTTCAAGCGTCATGAACTGGCGGCGGAGCTGGATTCGCTGCTGCTGGTCGGCGATTATTCCGGTGCGGAACAGGCATTTGCGCTGGATGCGCTGAAAAAACAGAAGCCGGCGGCCGTCTGGAAACGGTATGTGCCGCACCGTTCCATCGCGGATGAGATCGGACGGGCGCGGGTCGGCCTCTGCCTTTCCGCGGAGGAAGGGGCGATGTTCGTCAGCGCCGAATACATGCTCTGCGGCCTTCCGGTGGTTTCGACGCGGAATCTCGGCGGACGGGACGGGCTGCTGCCGGAACCGTACCGGCTCCGGCCTGACGACTCCGCCGCAAGTGTCGCAAAGTGTGTCGCCTCCCTCGCCGCAGCCCGGTTTGAACCGGCGCAAATCCGGGCCGCCTTTCTCGCCGCCGCCCGGCCGCACCGGGAGAAGCTGATCGCGCTGCTGAACGACATCTACGCCGGCTGCGGCCGCCCGGCTCCGGTGACCCCGGAAAACTTCCGCCGGTACTGCCCCCATAAACTCGGCCTGCGGTGCGGCTTCCTGCCGCTGCTTTACTTGCAGGGGTTGTGCCGTTCCATCGGCCGGTGATCCGGTTTCAGCGGGGTCAGGTCGCCGAAGCGGCGCGGGTCGATGATATGGCCGCCCATCTGCAGGAAATATCCTTCCCATCCCTTGCGCCACCAGCCGTCGGATTCGTTGAACTGCACGCAGAAGCCGAAGGGTTTCCCCGACTCCGGGTCGAACTTCAACAGCCGCCACGGAATCAGGCATTCGTACACGGTGCGTCCCGGCCTGTCGTAACCCCCTTGATGGCGGATCACCTTGAGCGGCACTTCCGGCAGCGGTCCCGCGGGGCGTTCTTTCGTGGCCCGCTGCAGGATCGCCGGGCTGCCGTCCGCGAGGGTCAACACCGGATAGCCGGTGAAGTCCGGGCGTTCGTGGTCGGCGTTGAGCCCGAGCTGGATGCTGTCGGTCCGCCAGGCGTCAAGTCCTTTGCAGTCGGCGTCATGCTTGTCGTCGAGGACTTCGGCGGCGAACAGCAGCCCTTCGCGGTTCCACGCGAATTTGAAGATCGGCCGGTAATCCGCCGCGCCGGTCCAGAAGCGGGCGAGGGCGGTGTTGCGCTTGCGGGCACCGCCGACCTGCGGGAACTCCGGAATGTCGTTCCAGTCTGCGAGGTCGCCGTCGATCGAAATCCGGTCGTCGAAGGGAATGCCGCGCAGGCAGAGCGGCCGCCGGGAGTGGAGCAGCGTGGCGTTTCCGGCCGGGGCGGAGAGTTCGACCGCGACGCGGTAGCCCTCGGTCCACCACAGCGCGTTGTATCCCTTGCCCGCGACCGGGCGGTAGGGATCGAAAGGCTCCGCCGGGTCGCCGCTGCCGGGCGTGAATTCCAGCGTGACGGTTTCGCCGGGCGCCAGCTTGACCGGCTGTGAAGCCGGGGTGAAGCGCCAGGAGGCGGGCGCGTCGTTCATGAAGTGGGGCGTCGCCGTTCCCGCGAAGGGCGCGCCGGAGTTGTTGCGCAGCGTGACCGAAATCACCGATTTCGTCAGACTTTCGGCGCGGCCGAACACCTCCATCGCGAACGGCTTTTCCCCCAGCGGCTCTTCCTCGGGCAGCACGATCGCCGGATGCCGGGCGGTGACGGCGCGTCTTTCCACCGCGACCGGTCCGCCCAGCACGAAGAGCGGCGCACCGCCGACGGTCAGCGCGACTTTCCGCCCGTTGGCGGTTTCGTTGCCGAAGGCGTCGAGCACCCGGAGCGGTTCCGGCGCGGTCAGGGTGACCTCATGGAAGTCGTTGAGGCTCCAGAGCGTGGTGACCGGCCTGCCGTCGGTGGTCCAGTCGAGTATCCAGAGATGGTCGGTGGAGGCGGTGCGCCGCCGCACGAATTCGGGATGGGGCAGCGTCGCGGCGAGCGCGGCCAGCGTCACCAGGCCGGGACGGCGGTGGAACTCATGTTCGGAGAGCGAATGATTCCGGATCGAATCGAACTGATTGACCAGCGCGTAACCCGCCATGAATTGACACAGATACTTGCGCTGCAGGTAGATCGCATGGGTCAATTCGTCCAGTTCGATCATGGTGTGGAAGGGCTGGGTGATCGAAGTCGGTCCCTCCGGTTTCTCGGCGGTCAGCGCGAAGTAGGCATCCTCATTCACGTAGACCGGTTTGTCTCCGAAGAGGTCGCGGATCGCCGCGATATCCTCCTCGTGGCCGAATTCGGGGCGGTTCGGGCTGCGGTAGCCGTGGACCGCGACGATGTCCACGACGTCGCGGCCGCCGACGAGCGCCAGCGTTTTCAGGAACGAGAGGTTCACATGGGTGGTGCCGGGCGACATCAGCCGGAGCTTCGATCCCGCCGTGCGCAGGTTCTGCCGGACCCGGGCGACCAGCGCGGCGAAAGGGACGAGGTCGGTTTCCACGGCGGTCGGCGGCCAGTTCTCCGGTTCGTTGTAGATTTCCTGACAGTAGATGAAGTCGGGGTACATTTTCTCCAGTTCGAGGAAAGCGGCGGCGATGCGGTCCGCCTTCGCCGCGAGCGTCTGCGGCGTCTGCGGCCGGAACGCCGCATCAAGGCAGGGGCCGTTGACCAGCAGGCCGTTGGCCCGGGCGCGTTCGGCGTATTGCCTGGTTTCAAACTCTCCAGGCTGCCGCCAGGTCTGGCGGATCTGCCGGATGCCGAGCCGGGCCGCGAGGTTCCAGTCGGCGAAATAGTTGCCGCTGTACGGGGAGTGCCGGTCGTACCGGTCCGGCGTGACCGGGATGACCGGGATCACGGCGAACTGCTGTTCGCGGATTTGCGCCGGTTTCCCCGGCAGCGCGGCTTCGGCGCGCAGGCGGTAGACGCCGTTGCGGGCCAGCCGTTCCGCCGGGACGGAACCGGAGAGGCGGAGCGGTTCGGCGGTGAGCGTGCGCCTTTCGGAGCTATTCCAGAGTTCGCGGCCGTCGCGGTCGAAGCAGCGGAACCGGAGGCCGACCGTCTCCCCGATACGCTGCGTGGTGCGCAATTCGAGGGCGAAAGCGGCTTCCCGGCCGCGGTCGAATACGTTGTTGCCCGAAGGCGGGTTGCGCCATTCCAGCTCCAGTTCGACCGGGTGCAGGAAACGGGCGCGCTTCGGTTCCGTGCTGTTCCAGCCGGCCTGCCGGCTGCCGTCGAAGCGGTCGGAACGGGCGGGGCCGCTTCCCGATACGCGAAACTCCTTTACCCGCAGCTCCCGGATTGCGCTCCGGTCGTGGAAACCGTCCAGCGTGAGCCCGATCCGGTTCGGCATAAAGGGCTTGGCGGGAACGATGCGCAGCGCTTCCCGGCAGGCCTGGCCGTCGGTGGAAGCGGAGAACCGGAGCGTCTCTCCGTCGTATTCGGCCTTCAGGAAGAGGCGTTCGGCAGCGGTGTCCCACTGCTCACTGGAGCGTTTCACCTGAAAGTGCCCCCGTTTTTCATAGCAGACGGCGGCGAGCGGAACCCGCGCCGGATTGGCGTCCCGCTCCGGATTGAAAGGGCCGAAGCTGAAGCGGGAACCGTTGGAGCCGTCTTCGATGAAAAGCCCGAACCACGATTCGCGCGGCAGAAGCCCGGAGGGGCCGGGGGCGGGGCGGAGCAGCTCGGCTTCGAGTGTGAAGGGGGAGCCGTCCCACGGCTGGACCGTGGCGGCATGGGGGGCGGCATATCCCCATTTGTTGCCGCCGGCGTCGAGGCTGGCGACCAGATCGGCGGCGGCTCCGGAAGCGAGTCCGAGCGCGACGGGAAAAAGGAGATGGAGCAGGCGGTTCATCTGGCCTCCGTTCCGTAATAGAGGTTGTTCTGTTCGACCAGGCGCCAGTCCGCTTTGGAGCCGGGGAGGCCGTCGTATTGATTGCCGGTGAAAAACAGTGTGCCCGCTGATTTTTCGGAAAGCTCAAATATGGTCCGGTATCCGAGGAACAGGTTGCCGTCGAGAAAGATGCGTACATCGTTTCCGCCGAGCTTCAGCGCCGTGCCGCCGCCGGAGCGCAGCCGGAAGCGGTTGCCCCGGATCGCGTGTTCGATGCCGCCCGCAAGTTCGATCGCGGCTTTCGGTTGCGCCGCCGTCGTTTCAAAGTCGTTTTCCGCGATCACGATGCGCTCGGCATGGCCGTTGACGGCGGCGATCCGGCCGTTGCGGAAGGTGTTGCCCTTGAGGAAGATTTCCCGCGCGGTTTCGATGCTGACGGCGCGGGGCGCGGCGGTTTCGGCGATGAACTGGTTGCCGGTGACCAGTATCTGGCCGTTGCCGAAGTGGTCGGGTTTGCCCGCGCTGTGGAGGCGGATGAAATTGCCGCGCTGCTTTTCGGCGCCCTCTTCAAAGACCAGCACCTGATTGTTGGCGATCAATACCCGTTCCCCGTAGAAATAGCAGCCGATTCCGGCGCAGGCGGAGTTGACCGAAATATTATTGGAAATCACCACGTTTTCGCCGCCTTCGGTATCGTAGGCGAGATCATCCATATAGCGGGCGATGTTGCCGCTGATCAGGATATTGCGTCCCTTGGACCCCCAGGCCAGCGTGGTGCCGTGTTCGGCGAAATTGTTCTGTACGCTGATGTCGTAGGTTCCGGCGGTGTCGCGGTGGAAGCCCGGCGTGCCGGGAGCGGTGCGTTTCACGGTGCGGGCGGAGCCGGGAGCGATGCCTTGTTTGGTGTCGTTGCTGTCGCCGCCCCACCACATGCACTGGTAGACCACGTTGCGGCTCCAGTTGCCGGTGTGGTTCAGGAACTCGCTGCCGTCGGCGATGTTGGTCAGCGTCCGGCACCGTTCCGCCCGGTTGCCGCGCACCGTGATCCGGGAACAGTGCCGGGCGAGCAGTACGTGGGAGAGATCGGCGAAACGGCCGTCGGCCACGAGGATATCGCGGCAGCCGGTGAGCGCGAACAGGACCGGAGCGCCTTTCTCAGGCGGCACGGCATCCTGTCCGGTTCCCCGCCAGGCCGCGGTGGAACAGTTCAGGAAGTGCAGCCCGGAGCGGCCTTCGGCGGTGACGAGCGCGCCGCTTTTCCTGCGGTCGTATTCAAAACGGGCGCCGTCGATCGTGATGTCGTCTCCGGCCAGCTCAATCGAGCCGAGAATCCGCAGCCGCGAGCCGGGCGCGAAATGAAGCGAAGTCCCGCCGGGAACCTTCAGCGTCTCCACAAAATAGGTCGCGGCAGGGAGCCGGAGCGACCGTTCGCCCGCATCGAGCCGTTTCTGCAGGGAACCGTCGGCGGCGGCCGGGGCCGACGCGCCGGGCCAGGCGGCGAGGCCGCGGCCGGAGCCTGTTTCCCAATTCCCGGCATCGGTGAAGTCGTCCCGTTCGCTCCTGCCGTCGGCGGTCAGGGTGAAGGAGTCGAACCGGACCGGGGCGACGGGCCTGGCGTGGTAGCTGTCCACTGTGATTCCGGCCCGGTCCGGCGCGAAGCCCGCCGGTACTGCGGTTTCCAGAATGGTGCGGGAAGGTTTGCCGGGGACGGCGCAATCGAGCGAAAGTTTGCCGTTTTCAAGCGTCAGGGCCAGGCGGCGGCGACCATTCGCCGGAACCGGATCGGCGGCGGCCCGGCGCTGCATATTGCCGTTTTTCTCGTAGGAGATCAGTGTCGGGGTCAGGTTCTGCGGCGTGGAATCCCAGCCGGGATTGAACAAACTCCAGATGTAACGGGTACGCTGCCGGGTGTCCTCCAGATAGATGCCGAACCAGCTTTCGCGCGGAATGGGCGTCTCCTTTCCGGCGGCGGATTCAAATTCGACCGCCAGTTCCAGTTTTCCGGCGGCGGGTACGGGGCGGAGCAGGGTGTTGTGGCTGCCCGCATATCCCCATTTGTTCTCCCCCCTGACGACGCCGAACTGGACTGCGGCGCAGAGGGTCCCGGCGGCGAACAGCATCGCCGAGGTGCAGATGTTGCGGTATTTCATTGGCATTTTTCCTTGTTCTTTACCAGTTGCGGGTGTGGAGGCAGGGCCAGTCGTATTTGCTGTGGGGCCTCAGGTAGCCGAACGGGACAGACCGGATCGCCCCATCCATGTAGCAGAGGTTTACCGAAGTGCCGTGGTTGCCCGGTTTGCCGTCCCGGGCGTACCAGACGTCGGAGCCGGTGAACAGCAGATAGGTTCCTCCCTTGGGCGGCCGCGCGGTGATCTTGTAGCTGAAATTGTAATTGGTCGCCGACGGCACGTAGAGGTAACTGCTCAGGTGGGAACTGATCCAGCCGTTGGCGCCGAGGTTCTTCAGGACCGCCGGATCGGAGGGGCACATGAAAGTTTGGGTGTTCGGCACATAGCCGTATTTATTCAGCAGGCCGTGGTTGCACTCCCGCCCCCAGCCGACTTCGCGCAGGTCGGTTTTGTTTTCCGGCCCCCACGGGATGTAGTCCTGATAGTCACCGGCATAGAGCACGACAGCCTGGCCGAGTGATCTCAGGTTGCCCTGGCAGGTGGCGTTGCGCCCCCGTTCCCGCGCCTTGTTCAGCGCCGGCAGCAGCATCGCCGCCAGTATCGCTATGATCGCAATCACCACAAAGACAACTTGTCAAATATACTTATATGCGGTATATTAGCGATGATAAGAAAAAAGTGGAAGGAGAATTGGGCGATGAAAGCGTTGATTTATGCACGTCAGAGTAGCGGGAAGGATGATTTTTCGGAGTCTGTGGAGGCGCAGATTGCCAACTGCAAGAAGCTGGCGGCAAAAGAAAAACTTGAGGTAATTGGCATTTATAAGGACCTGAACACCAGTGGGGAGACTTATCCTGTGGGAGCGGAGGAAGTTGCCAGGCTTGACAAAGCATATATGAATTGGAGTCTCACGCAAAGTACGAAAAAGGATTTCCGTCTGGGGCTGAGTCAGGTAT
>ERZ1034917.1229-NODE-1229-length-17076-cov-10.899477_pt1 | contig 17076 bp, 9 predicted proteins | sample MGYA00520605_ERZ1034917 | MGnify/ENA primary metagenome ERZ1034917 (study PRJEB33766, sample SAMN09781784) | gut metagenome | biome: gut microbiome | host: Homo sapiens | place: Madagascar | study: EMG produced TPA metagenomics assembly of the PRJNA485056 data... | reverse complement strand
GTAACTGCTTGGCGACCGCTTGCATACCACGTTAGTCAACTGCTATATAGTTACCTAATTTTATGGCCGATTTATGGCCGAAGGATCGGCACGATTCCATAGATTGATGAAGATCAAAGGATGGCGCCCCACTGATTAAGCAGCAGTGAGTTACGGAACGCTGCCCTCTGAATTTGACTGGCAGGATTTGCGAATATATTCAAAGACATGTAGTTATGATTTACAGAAATATTCGGTAACTTTACGGGGGAAATGAAAATGATTGTTGTTATGAATATTCGGAGAATGTTTTTGGGCATGGCGGTGCTGTGCGGGTTTTCGGTTCTGGCGGCCGCGGAAGGGCACTTCGACAAGCTCAGCGACCGCGTTAAGGAGGTCCCTGAGCCTGTCGTCGAAGGAACCGTGGTTCGACAGGAAGGATCCGGCAAAGGGAAACTGATCGATGACGTGAACGTGTTCGTGGGGACGGACGGGTTCGGGAACGTGTACCCGGGGCCGCAGGTGCCGTTCGGCGGGATCCAGATCAGCCCGGACTGCGACGACAAGGACTATGACTGCGCCGCTGGGTACAAGTACTCCAAGCCGTTCATCCAGGGTTTCAGCCTCACGCACCTCAGCGGAACCGGAATCCCGGACATGGGCGACTTCCTCTTCCTGCCGGGAACCGGATCGAAGATGGATCCGTCAACCTACGACCACAACCAGGAATGGGGCGAGCCGGGTTACTACGGAGTGATCCTGAAGGACTACGGAGTCAAGGCCGAGATGACGGCAGCCCCGCGAAGCGGAATATTCAAGTTCACATTCCCGCAGTCAGACAGTTCGTTTGTGATGATCGACCTTGACCACACCCTGAAATGGGATTGTCTTTGGTCAATGGTCCGTCTGCTGGACGAGCGCACGATCATCGGCAGCAAGGTCGTCAACGGCTGGAACCCGGGACGTTATGTCTACTTCGTGGCCAGATTCTCAAGGCCGATCGAGGAGTTCAACATATTCCAGGATGACAAGCCTGTGATCTACAACACCAAACGGTTCCGCAGCTCGCTTGAAGCGTGGGGGCAAAAGCTTAAGGCCGTCGCAAGGTTCAAGACCGGAGCCGACGAGAGCATATTCATAGACGTCGCCGTGTCGGCTGTAGGCACAGACGGTGCTCTGAACAACCTCAAGGAGCTGGAAGGCAAGGACTTCGCCGCCGTAAGGACCGAGGCCGAGGATCTCTGGGAAAAGGAACTCGGGAAGTACGAGCTGGATTCCGACGACAAGACGCTCCGGGAGACATTCTACACCAGCGTCTATCGCACAGCCCTCCACCCGTTCCTCTTCGAGGACGCGGACGGACGCTTCCGCGAGCACGACGGGACGATCGGGAATGCGGAAGACTTCACCAACGTTACGACATTCTCGCTATGGGACACTTACAGGGCTTTCCACCCGCTTCTCAACCTCGTCAACAAGCCGCTTCAGGCAGACATCGCCAACTCGATGCTAGCCCATTTCGACAAAAGTACCGAGAAGATGCTCCCGATCTGGTCGTTCTACGGCGGCGAGACCTGGTGCATGATCGGCTATCACGCCTGCTCTGTACTGGCAGACATGATGCTCAAAGGCGTGCGTGGATTCGACTACGAGCGCGCCTTCCAAGCGATGAAGATCACCGCCACCAACCCTCACTACGACTGCATTCCTGAATATACCTCCCTCGGCTACGTGCCTTTCGACAAGGAGAAGGAATCGGTCTCCAAGACTCTTGAATATGCCTACGATGATTGGTGCATTGCCCAGGCGGCCAAGCTTCTGGGTCACCGGGAGGACTACGAGTTCTTCCTCAACCGGTCGATGAACTACCGGAATCTCATCGATCCCGAGACCGGCTACATGCGCGGAAAGGATTCCGCCGGCAACTGGCGCGACCCGTTCGCCCCTGTCGCCTATCAGGGTCCGAACTCGGTCCACGGCTGGGGAGACATCACGGAAGGGTTCACGATGCAGTACACATGGACTGTGCCGCACGATTTCGGAGGCTATGTCGAGAGAGCCGGCAGGAAGTTGCTGCTGAGCCGCCTGGACAGCCTCTTCACCATCGAGCTGCCCGAGGATATTCCAGGAGCGCACGACATCTGGGGCCGCATCGGCGGCTACTGGCACGGCAACGAGCCTTGCCATCACGTTACCTACCTGTACGACTGGTTCGGCCAGCCGTGGAAGTGCCAGAAATGGGTGCGCTACATCGCCGACAACTTCTACGGCAATGAACCCGGCTCGCTGAGCGGCAACGACGACTGTGGCCAGATGTCCGCCTGGTACATTTTCAACTGCCTTGGATTCTATCCGTTCTGCCCCGGATCCGATGAGTACTACATCGGTTCTCCGTGCGCCAAGGGGCTGAAGGTCAGGCTGTCAGACGGAGGTCTGCTGGAAATGACAACGGAAGGTTGGAGCAAGGAAGCGGTTTACATCAAGGCCGCCTACCTCAACGGCAAGAGGCTGGACTCCCCCGTCATCCGCTACTCCGACATCAAAGACGGAGCCCGGCTTCATTTCGTGATGTCCTGCAGGCCGGTGAAAGGATGCTTCAGGCAGCCGGCAGGCAATTAGTTTGATATTCAATAATCTGAAATAATATGAAATTCATAAGTTGGAATGTGAACGGGCTTCGCGCCTGCGCCGGGAAAGGGTTTGATGAGGTGTTCAACACGCTGGACGCGGATTTTTTCTGTCTGCAGGAGACGAAGATGCAGCCGGGGCAGCTGGATCTGGAGTTCTTGGGCTACACGTCGTACTGGAACTCGGCGGAGAAGAAGGGATATTCCGGGACGGCGATATATTCAAGGCACACGCCATTGTCGGTGACTTACGGCATCGGCGTTGAGGAGCACGACCACGAAGGACGCGTAATCACTCTGGAGATGCCGGAGTTCTTCCTTGTCTGCGTCTATGTGCCGAACTCTCAGGACGGTCTCCGGAGGCTCGACTACCGGATGCGGTGGGAGGATGATTTCCGGGAATATCTTGCCGGCCTCGCCGCCCGGAAGGGTGTGGTGGTCTGCGGTGACATGAACGTGGCCCACAATGAGATAGACATCAAGAATCCGGACACGAACCGCCGCAACGCCGGGTTCACCGATGAGGAGCGCGGCAAGTTCTCCGGGCTTCTGGACTCTGGTTTCACTGACTCCTGGCGCTTACAGCACCCGGACGAGGTGAAATATTCCTGGTGGTCGTACCGCTTCCACGCCCGCGAGAAGAATGTCGGGTGGCGGCTGGACTATTTCCTCGTCTCCGACTCCCTCAAAGACAAGATCACAGCCACCGAGATCCACACCGAGATCCTCGGCTCCGACCACTGCCCCGTCGAACTCGACCTCGATCTGTAAGACAAGGCCGTGCGCGGGAACAGGCCATCTGCTCACGAGGTCGCTATATTCATTGGTCTCGTGTACAGAAATGGTTTTTTCGCTCACGAGGGATCTCTTTCCCTGCCTTTCGTGAGCGGGAATGGGCATTTCACTCACATTCAAAGGCTGTTAGGGAAGAATGAATATTATTGCGTATATTTCGCTGCGTAAAGTACGCAATGACATTGGCGGAGCCCCGTGGCGTATAACGCACTGAATGACAGTCAACTCTGAAATACAGCCATCCCATTTGTCCCGGTGGCTATTTGGAAACCTTTGAAAGTAAGTAAATAACATGTTGCGATAGTTCTCGCAGTCCGGGCATATTTTTTAATTGAATATTTAGTCGTAACTTAGCGGACTGCTTGACAGGCAAAGAATTTGTGGGGAAGAATAGCCGGTCGCTTGGATGCGACAGCTGAGTTTGCGGGGGTGGATGGTGTCGAAGTATCGATAGAAGTGCCGGTAAAGGAAGGACTGGAGCGGGGAAGTGCCGGAACTGCATAATGAGTGGAGCATTTATTAACACTAATGAATATGAAAACAAATAGATTTTTAGGCTTCATCATGTCTGTGGCGGCGCTTGCTTTCGCGGCCACGGCTTGTGATGACAAGAAAGAGGACTTGGGCGCTCCGTCGGTGGAGGTCGAAAAGTCCGAGATTTCATTTGAGAAGACCGGCGGAACCGAGACCGTTCAGGTGACGGCCACCAGAGACTGGAAGGCCACCACCGAGCAGGACTGGATCTCCATCGGACCGAGGGAGGGGAAAGGCTCCTCGAAGGCCGTGACTGTCGAGATCAAGGTGATGGAGAACTCTGGTTTGGATCGTGAAGGATCAGTGAAGTTCGACATCGGCTTTGACTCCAAGACTTTGACCGTTAAGCAGAAAGGAACAGGTTCCGTGGCTGACATGACCGTCTACAAGAACGATTTTGACAAGGAGAAGGCCGTCAAGAGCGACAGCGGTTGGAAGACATACCTTGATTCGTTCGAGGGGTGGCGCAATGAGACCGGCACGGGAATCTCGTCTGTTACCTACGCCTCAAGCGGAGTAAGCGCAAGAACTAATGACAAGTACAACTCGTCATCATCCTCATCTGACTATCAGGGGTCAGGAATGAATTATCTTTGGTTCGGGAAGGAACCTTATTTCGAGGTAAAGAACATAACGCTGCCGGCGTCAAAGAATTACACGCTTTCGTTCGGAGCTGAGCGCAATGAATATTCCCAGAGCGGGGACATCGACAACACTTTCAAGCATGATGAGTTCAAGGTGTATGTCAGCAAGGATGGAAGCAAGTGGGTGCAGATTGAATATTCATTCCCTGCCGGCGACAAGAACAAGCGTTGGGATCTTGCTTCCTCCACATTCACTGTTCCTGACGGGACTTCCGCCCTCTATCTTTATTTCATGTCCACAAAGGCAAGCGTCTATTGTTTTGATGACTTGACCCTTTCGATTTCCGAAAAGGCAGGCACTGTCATCGACTTCTCCAAGGGCGTTGACCTCGGCACCGGTGGTGGAGACAATCCAGGACCTGCCACGGAAATGAAAATCTCCGAGGTTCTCAGCTCCCCTAGCGGAACAGCGGCCATTGTGACCGGCACTGTTGCAGCCACTTACCAGAGAGGTTTCGTCATCACAGACGGTGCGGACTATCTTCTTGTTTACGATGGCACCAAATGCGCCGCGAAAGAGAAGGACAATGTGAAGGTGTCAGGAACGACTTCTGAATATGGCGGGCTTATCCAGCTGGCCTCTCCGGAGGTGACTGTCGTATCTTCCGGCAACGCATTGACTCTGCCTTCGCCTAAGGTTCTGGACGCTGCCGCCTTTGACGCATATTCATCAAGCAAGATTGAATATATCTCCTACGAGGGAACTCTTTCTGTGAGTGGAAATTATGTGAATGTTGAAGTTGCCGGCGCGACCAAGCACACGGGCAGTCTTGCCTACATCAATGACAGTTTCAACGCAAAGTCGTTCGATGGCGCGGTTGTGAAGGTGACCGGTTTCTATGTGGGACTTGCCAGCAATAACAAATACGTCAACACAATGGTTACGGATCTTGTCCCAGGGGCCTCTGATTATCTGACTGTCAGCACTACTTCTCTTTCAGCTGCGGCAGACGCCACCTCGGCCACGTTTGAAGTCAAGGCCAATGTGGCTTGGACAGTTACTTCTGACAATTCCGCCTACATAGTCGAGCCGGCTTCCGGTGACAAGAATGCCACCATCACAGTGAAGTTTGCCGCCAACACCGAGGAGGCGGACAAGGTTGTGAAATTAACTGTTTCTACCAAGGCTGATGTCGCGACGAAGTCCCACACAGTCACATTGACTCATAGAGGCAAAAGTTCGTCTTCCGGATCAGAGATGACTCTGGTGATTGCTGATGACAATGCCTGGACCGCCGGTTCGGATGGGACTTATGGCAAAGGCTACGAGTACACAAAGGATGGGATAAAGTTCGGCTACTATAAGTATAAATCGACAAGTGATGCCACCGCTCCAAAGGAGGATCACATTAGAATCTATAAGAACTCTGTCTTCGTTGTTATCCCTCCTACAGGTAAAAAAGTCGAGAAAGTGGTTCTGAATTGCTATTCCGATAAATGCTCGAATATGACTGTCCTCTCCGACAATACTATAGCCGTTTCTGATGCGACGAACAACACGGTCACATGGACAGGAAGCGTGGACACGTTTGCCGCCCAGGCGGATATAGCGCAGATTCGCGCCAAGAGTATAACTGTCGTTCTGAAGTAAATTCGATGTCAATTTAAAGGCTAAGGGATGCCCGGAAAAGCGGGCAGCCCTTTTGCTCTCTAATAATACGAACACATGAAGATAACGTTGAGCAGGTTTTGGATGATTTGCGCCGGGGTTGTGATGCTGGCGCTATCGTCTTGTGGTTCAGGTGGTAAGGAGGATGTTCTTCCGCCGATAGTCGAGGTGAAGACCGCGGTGGTTGAGGCGGGAGGATATTCACAGTTCATTTATGTGAAGGCCTCGTCATCCTGGAGGATCACTATAACTTCGGTGGACGGCGGCGAGCCTGTGGATTGGATTATTGCTGATCCGAGCTCTGGCAGCGGCGACATGGATGTCACCCTGAATGTGGCGGCGAATGAGTCGGAGCAGGAGCGCTCGGCTGTGATCACTGTGGAGAACAGTGCGGGAAAGGCCTCGAAGACAATCAGTCAGAAAGGGAAAAAATCGGAGATCAAGCCGGATCCTGACCCGACACCGGAACCAAAGCCGAACGAGACAGGCTGGCTGGAACTTCCTTCAGTTCCGGCAGGGACGGATTTTTTCACCCATTCGATGACGATCGGCTCTGTAAAGACGCGGAACTATTCCTTCATCTGGGACTACGACAATCTTGTGGCTCCGTGGGTGGCGTATCCGCTCAGCAGATGGAATGTCGGAACCGGCTCCAGATCGGATGCATGGGGACTGGATCCTCTGCTTGATGAGGATAAGCAACCTGTGCTGCATTTCCGTGGGTATTCGGTCGGAAACAGCGGAAGGTATGACAGAGGGCATCAGCTCCCGTCTGCGGACAGGCCAAACATTAAAGGTGCCGATCCACAGAAGAATCCTAACGCTATGACTTTTTACGGGACAAATATGACCCCGCAGCTTAATGGGTTCAACGGAGGAATATGGGCGAACCTGGAGGGCAAGGTGCGCTCTTGGGCCAACGAATCAGACACCCTCTATGTCGTGACCGGTTGCGTGATAGACTACAAAGACGGAGAGACCGTCAAGTACGCCGTGGACAACTACGGCAAGAAGGTTACCGTTCCGACCGCCTACTACAAGGTCGTCCTCCGCTACATGAAGAGCTCCACATTCGGCTATTCTGGCTATTCGGCATGCGCCGTCTGGCTGGACCACAAGGTCTACAGCACCAAGACCATAGATTCTTCCTATTCGATGTCGGTTGATGATCTTGAGAAGAGACTGAACATTGACTTCTTCGTGAACTTGCCTGCCAAGGTGGGCGAGGAGACTACGGCAAGGATCGAGGCCGAGGAACCGAAGGATGTCGCCTGGTGGTGGAGGTAGCGTCCCCGGCGGAACCGACATATTCATGAATTATAATACTAAACTGATATGCGTTTGAGAAAAATACTTTATTCCGCTCTGCTGCTTCTGGTTGTGGCCGCCACGGCCTGTGCCAAGGGGGACAAGGGCGCGAGGGGGTATGTCATCGGCTTCTACAATGTCGAGAACCTCTTCGACACCTACCACGACGAGGGCAAGAATGACTATGAATATCTCCCCGACGGGGCAAACCGCTGGACTGACGCGCGGTACAACCGCAAGCTCCGCAACATCGCCACGGTGATCAAGGCGATGGCTGACGAGAACAAGGCTTTCCACACGGTTCTGGGCCTGAGCGAGGTAGAGAACCGCCATGTGCTTGAGGATCTTGTGAGCCAGAAGGAGATCGCCGACGCGAACTACCAGATCGTGCACTATGACGGTCCGGATAGGCGAGGCGTCGATGTGGCCCTGCTTTACAGGCCGGAGCAGTTCAAACTGATTGAAAGCAAATCCATTCCGTTTGATTTCAACAGTAAGGACATAAAGTTCGACATGGACGAGGAGTCTCAGGGACACTTCCGCACCCGTGATGTGCTGATGGTCAGGGGCGAGATCAAGGGCGAGATGTTCGCGTTCTTCGTTGCCCACCTTCCATCCAGGATCGGAGGCAAGGGGAGCGACCTTAGGAGCCGTGGCGCGGAAATCATCTACGAGAACTCCGCCAAACTGATGAATGAATATCCCGGGATCAAGATCGTGGTGATGGGTGACATGAACGACAACCCTACGGACGAGAGCATGGCCGTCTATATGCACGGCAAGGAGAATGTCTCCGAAGTCGGCAAGATGGACTTCTTCTCTCCGTTTACCTCAATGTTGAAAGCCGGTTACGGCTCTTTGGCCTATCGTGGCGAGTGGAACATCTACGACATCATCCTTGCGAACGAGGCGCTTGTGAACGCTCCGAAGGGGACTCTCAGGATTGTTCCGATCGTGAAGGGCAAGTACTACGGACGCGTCTTCAACCAGCCGTTCATGGTTCAGCAGACAGGACAGTACAAGGGTACGCCGTTCCGGACATATTCATCCGGCTCCTACGTCGGCGGCTACAGCGACCACTACCCGACCTATATTGTCATTAGTAACAAGTAGTTACTGCAGTCGCTTCGGCACTTCGACAAGCTCGGTGACTGAAAGTGCAGTGACCGCAGAGGCTCGGTCACTGAGCTTGTCGAAGTGACCCTCCAAATGGATAAATAGTTAATATTCAATAAATATGAACAAAAGAATATTCCTTGCCGCGTCGGCTCTGTTTCTGGCTCTGACTTTGTCGGCCCAGAACTACACCGGTGGCGTGAAAGGCACGGTCGTCAGCCGCATGAGCAAGGCGACCATTGACGGAGCGGATCTGATCCTGTATTCAGAAGGAAAGGAAGTCGCCCGTGTGAAGGCCGGACAGGACGGAACATTCCAGATCGGGAACCTGAAGGACGGAATGTACGACCTTGTCATCGAAAGCCCGGACTATCTCCAGTCCAGAGTGAACGTGACCGTCAACGACGGCTATGTCAAGAATATGTTCAACCTCTCCCTGACTCCGGTGACGAAGGTCGCCGAGGTGGATGACGCCAGTTTCTCCGAGTTCGACATGGACGATTCCGGCTATCAGGACAGCCCTACCATCCTTTTCGGCCAGAACGATGTGTTCAACAACATGGCCGGCTACAATTTCAGTTCCGTGCGCTTCCGTGTCCGCGGCTATTCCAGTGAGTCACAGGATGTCTATCTTGCTGGCGTGAGGATGAACGACGCGATCACGGGCTACACGCCGTACTCCCTCTGGAGCGGTCTCAACGAGGCCACCAGAAGCAAGGAGTCCGTGAACGGCGCCGAGGTCTCCGATTTCGGATTCGGCGGCTACAACGGCCTCACGAACATCATGCCGATGGCCTCTTCCGTCCGCACAGGCTGGAGAGGAAGCGTGCTGACCAACAGCGCTCTGTACAGGCTCCGCCTGATGCTGACCTACGCTTCCGGACAGTTGGACAACGGCTGGTCCTACGCTTTCAGCGCATCGGCGAGGCTTGGCGGAAATGATTGGATAAAGGGTGTTTTCTACCGCTCGTTCGGCTACTACGGAGCCGTGGAGAAGAGGTTCGGCGAGGAGCATAAGCTGGGATTCACATTCATGGCCGCCCCTGGCGAGCGTGGGGCGCAGAACGGTTCCACCCAGGAGGTCTACGATCTGATGGGCGACAACATGTACAACTCCAACTGGGGCTACTATAACGGCAAGGTGCGCAACGCCCGCGTCCGCAAGACCCACGAGCCGATCGCCATCCTCAAGTACGACTTCACTCCGGAGTCCCAGAAGTTCTCGGCCTCGGCCACAGTGCTTTACAGATTCGGCAAGAACGGCTACACGGCTCTTGACTGGTATGATGCCCCGGATCCTCGTCCTGACTACTACAGGAACCTTCCGAGCTATTTCTACATGGACAACACGGACTACAACCGTCGTAACTTCGCCAAGTACGCATGGGCGAAGGAGGCTTGGGAGACCGACCTCCCATCGACCACCCACATCAACTGGGATCGTCTCTATGCCGTGAACTCCTTGAATTCTACCGCCTCAGGTAACCGCTCGAAGTACGTGATCGAGGAGAGGCGTGTGGATCAGAACGACCTCAACTTCGCTGTCAACGCCAAGTGGAATCCTGTCAAGTTCTTGACAGTCAACGGAGGACTCTCCTACAAGTGGAACCGCACGGAGTACTACAAGATTTTGGACGACCTGCTCGGAGGAGACTACTATGTCAACATCGACCAGTTCGCCGAGAGGGATTTCGCCGCCTATCCGACGATGATTCAGAACGATCTGGACTACTATCTCAGGAACGGAGCCGCCCAGACCCTTGCCCAGGGCGACAAGTACGGCTACGACTACTATGCCCACGTCCGCCGCGCGGAGGCCTGGGCCTCAGGACGTTTCACGTTTGGCGGCTTCGAGGCGACGGTGGCCGGAAGGCTTGGATATTCGAAATTCTGGAGGGAAGGTCTTTTGAGGAAGGGTCTTTTCCCGGGACTTGACGACAACGGCAACCCGTTCACCTACAATGGTGAAATCATCACCAAGTACGACCAGATCGACGGCAGGCCGATCACCTCGAAGGGCGAGTCCGACAAGAAGGACTTCCTGACGGGATCCGGAAAGATCAACCTCGGCTACTTCATCAGCGGAGGCCACAGGATCTACGCCGACGCAGCCTACATCACCGAGGCCCCGACATTCAACCAGGCGTTCATCTCCCCGAGGACGAGGAACACCGTGATGCCTGACCTCAAGACCATCAAGACATTGACGGCGGACATCAACTACGCCTACAGCAATTCCGGCTACGATGTGCGCGTCACCGGATTCTACACATCCATCAAGGATCAGACGGACGTGATGAGCTTCTACGATGACTCGCAGAACTCGTTCACCAACTTTGCGATGTCCGGAATCGACGAGAGGCACGTCGGAGTCGAGCTCGGCTTCAAGGTGCCGACTCCGGTGCCTAACCTTTCCCTTCAGGGAGTGTTCACCTATGGCCAGTACATCTATACCTCCAACCCTACGATGTACCAGACCTTCGACAACAGCGCTGAATATGTCGCCGGAACCTACGGAGTGACAATTCCTTACTGGAAGAGCCATCCTACCGTGGACGGAAAGACCGTTCAGCACTATGTGCCTAGCACCCCGCAGCTTGCGACCAGCCTTGGCCTCGCATGGAACAAGAACTACTGGTTCATCGACGCGGATGTGGATTTCTTCGGGAACTCCTATCTGGACATGAACCCTCTCTATAGGACGGACATGGCCACAGCCGGGCCTGACGGTCAGGTGACCGCCCAGGAGATCGAGTACATGGCCGCGCAGGAGAAGTTCAAGAACTTCATGCTCGTGAACGCCAGCGTGGGCAAGTCATGGTATATTCAGAGAAAGTACCAGCTCGGCTTCTCGATGCAGGTGAAGAACCTCCTGAACAACAGGGATGTACGCACCGGCGGCTACGAGCAGACCCGCCTTGTGGACAACACCGTCAGCAAGGAGAGATTCTACAGGTTTGATTCCAAGTACTTCTACATGAGCGGAATCAACTACATGTTGAACATTTATTTCAGATTCTAAGGATTCCAAGGTATGAAAAGAATATATTTTGCGCTGATCGCCGCCATTTTCGTCCTCACTTCCTGCGAGGAATGGGACCAGGTCTTCACCACGGACTACGGCAAGGCTGATGTGTACGAGCCTGTGACGATGACCCCCAACACGACCATCGCCCAGCTCAAGGCTCTGTACAAGTCCGGTCCGGTGAAGATCGAGAAGGACATCGTCATCGGAGGACAGGTGGTCTCCGAGGACCGCAGCGGCAATGTTTACAAGAGCATCTACATCCAAGACGCCACGGGCGGCATAGAGTTGAAGATCGGCAAGAACGCCCTCTACAACGACTACAAGCTCGGCCAGTGGGTCTATGTCAAGTGCGGCGGCCTTACGCTCGGCGCCTACAACGGAATGATCCAGCTGGGCTACGCCGATCCTACCGGTGAATATGAGACCTCCTACATCGAGGTTCAGTACATCATTGACACTCACATATTCAGAGGTAAGATTGACACTCCGCTGCAGCCTAAGAAAGTCTCCGCCGCCGATCTTCTGAAAGAGGAGAACATCGGCTGCTATGTCGAGCTTGACGGCCTGACCTACGCCCACGAGATCTTCTGCCTGATCTATGTGGATCAGTACAAGAACAAGAAGGACAACGACAACAGGATTTTCTTCTCTGACAAGTCTTGGGGCGTTACAACCTGGGCTATGTCCAAGGAAGGCTTCAGGAATTATTTGAATTCCGGTGTATTCGATTCCGGTGCCACAAACACCGGCAAGACCGTGCCTGAGCTCAAGGCCACGCTTCTGAAGAACGCGTCGGCATATTCCGTCAGCCAGTACTTCAATATGGGCAGTCAGTCCGTGCAGATCCGCACCAGCGGCTATTCCCGCTTCGCAGACACCCAGATTGACGAGGCCATCCTCGGTGGCGCCCCGATCAACGTCAAAGGAATCCTCACTATCTATCAGGGTAAGGCACAGTTCACCTTGATAGACCTTGATGGAGTTGAGAAAGTGATCTAATAAGATTGTGAACTTTGAAAGCCTCCGTTCGGTCATTCCCCGTGCGGAGGCTTTTTCAATGAAAATATCAAATGTCTGTGAGTGTCAAGGCTTTGTTCCTTTGGAAAAAAGCCTTATCTTTGAGAGTTGAGTTATATTGAATTATGGAGGCCGGATTCAAAAGATTCCCTATCGGGATACAAACATTCAGTAATATTGTCGAGGGAGGTTACCTCTACATCGACAAGACAGGTTTTGTGCACGATTTGGCGGAGACTTACAAGTACGTGTTCCTGAGCCGTCCGCGTCGTTTCGGTAAATCCCTGCTGTCCTCGACTTTCCATTGCTATTTCGAAGGAAGGAAGGATCTGTTTGAGGGGCTAAAGGCCGGAGAGGAGAAGAAAGAATGGAAGCGGCACCCGGTCTTCCATTTCGATATGTCCACGGCCAAGCACGTGAACGAGGATCAGCTGTTGCGCCAGCTCGACTATAAACTTTCTGAATATGAAAGAGTTTACGGCAAAGGTGAGAATCTGGACAAGATAGATGTCAACGCAAGGTTGGAGTTTCTGGTAAAAGAGGCGTTTGCCAAGACCGGGGAACCAGCAGTGCTGATCGTTGATGAATATGACGCACCGCTGCTGGATGTGATGAACGACAAGGTCAGGCTTCCGTCCCTGAGGCAGATAATGAGGAATTTCTACAGCCCGATAAAGAGTCTTGACCCTTATCTGCGGTTCGTATTCATCACCGGGATCAACAAGTTCGCCCAACTCAGCATATTCAGCGAGCTGAACAATCTGAAGAATATTTCGATGGAGACTAAATACTCGGCGATTTGCGGTATTTCTCAGAAGGAGCTGGAGGACAATATTCAATATGGTGTGCAGGCGCTTGCCGACAGGCAGAAGATTTCCTACGAAGAAGCTCTGAAATTGTTGAAATATAACTACGACGGCTATCATTTCTGCGATGGGTCCGAGGATATCTACAATCCTTTCAGCTTGCTTAATGCCTTGAGTGACCGTCGTGTCGGCAGCTACTGGTTTGATTCCGGCACGCCGACCTATCTTGTAGAAAGGCTGAGGCGTAACCCGATTGACGAAACCACATTGGACAACATCCCGCTGGTTCCCCAGTCCGACTTTGACGTGTCTCCGGAACTCTCCGACAACTCCTTGCCGATGCTCTATCAGACTGGTTACCTGACCATCAAGTCCTACGATGAGCGGATGCAGCTCTACACCCTCGGCTACCCGAACAGGGAAGTCAAGATAGGCTTCACCCGAGGACTTCTCGGTGAATATCCGAGCAATACGGGAACCGCTTCCGGATTCGTGGCGCATTTCTATGCCGCTATGGACTCCCAAGACATCGACCTTGCGATGGAGAAGCTACAGGCTTATCTCGCCGGAATCCCGAACGATTTGGAGAACAAGACCGAGAAGCACTATCAGACAATCATATACCTGATTTTTTCATTGCTCGGGTTCTACATCCGCACCGAGGTCAAGTCCGCCATCGGACGTGCCGATGCCGTCTGCTACACCGACAACAGCATCTACGTCTTCGAGTTCAAGGTTGACGGTTCCGCCGAGGACGCGCTGAAACAAATCGACGAGAAAGGCTATATGCTCCCGTACAAACTGGAGGACGGCAAGACCCTCGTCAAAGTCGGTGTCAACATCTCCTCTCGGACCCGCACCGTCGAGAAATGGGTTGTGGGATAATCCGTATTCCCGTGTTCGGGCATATTCATTGATTTGATGGAATATAATGGATATTAACATATTAAGCAACCTTCAAAAAATAACCTGCATCATCTTAAGGAATCTTTTCGGTCTATATCTCTTTTCTCATCAGTCATGTGCCACCGGCACACTCCTTCTTCGAAAAAAGATCTATCCTCGAAAATCTTCTCTTAATCTGAAGCAACTTATTATTTTCATGTTACTAAAATTTAAATCAAACTAAGATGAAAAAAACAATCTTAGCATTAGGAGCGATCGCTATGATGGCAGCATGCGCACAGACAAAGAACAATCCGTTCCTGGAGGAATGGAACACACCTTACGGCATTCCGCCGTTCGAGAAGATTCAGCTTACCGATTACATTCCTGCCGTCAAGGCCGGGATTGAGGAGCAGAACAAGGAACTTGAGGCTATCCTGAACAATCAGGAGGCTCCTACCTTCGAGAACACCGTGGCGGCTTACGAGCTGTCCGGCAAGACTTTGACCAAGACGACGGCCGTGCTGTTCAACCTTCAGGAGACAGAGGGAAACGACGAGATGAGCAAGGTGGTCGAGGAGGTCACCGCGCTGATGACCGAGCACGAGGACAACATCTCGATGAACAAGGCGTTCTTCGAGCGTGTCAAGGCTGTATATGACGCTGACCAGAGCGGCCTTACGAGAGAGCAGCAGATGGTTCTCAAGAAGCTCTACCAGAGTTTCACCCGCAACGGTGTGGATCTGGAGGAGGCCGCCCAGGCGAGGCTGAAGGAGATCAACCAGAAGATCGCCGCCGCGCAGCAGAAGTTCGGCACAAACCTTCTGGCCGAGAACAACGCGTTCAAGGAGCAATTCGGACTCCCTGTCTCATCCTACACCTCCGAGATGACATCCTGCGAGGACAGAAGCCGCCGCGAGGCGATGTTCAAGGCATATTCCTCAAGAGGAAACAATGGCAATGAATATGACAACAAGGCTCTCTGCCTTGAGATCCTGAAACTCCGCGCCGAGAAGGCCAGACTCCTTGGCTTCGACAATTTCGCAGCCTATCAGCTGGACAACAAGATGGCTCACGACCCTGCTACCGTGGACGCTTTCCTTGACAGGATCATCGGCCCGGCAGTGGCCAAGGCTAAGGAAGAGGTGGCTGACATGCAGGTGATTATGGATGAGGACATCCAGGCCGGTAAGGTGGCCGCAGGTTCGAGGATCGAGCCTTGGGACTGGTTCTACTACGCCGAGAAGGTGCGTCAGCGGAAATATTCATTGGACGAGAATCTGACGAAGCCATATTTCCGGATGGAGAATGTCCGCAACGGCATATTCTTCGCCGCCAACAAGCTTTACGGCATCTCCGTCGAGCCGCTGAAGGACGTTCCGCTCTACAACCCTGCCGTCGAGGCCTTCAAGGTCATTGACGCGGACGGAAGTCTTCTTGGAATATTCTCGACCGACTATTTCCCTCGCTCTTCGAAGAGAGGCGGCGCGTGGATGACGAACTTCCGTGAGCAGTATGTTGACGCCCAGGGCAATGACGTTCGCCCTATCGTCATCAACGTCTGCAACATGACGGCTCCGACCGACTCTCTCCCGGCCCTCTTCACCATTGATGAGGTCGAGACTGTGTTCCACGAGTTCGGCCATGCCCTTCACGGACTTCTCACGAAGTGCCACTATCCTTCCGTCAGCGGCACAAATGTCGCCCGTGACTTCGTGGAGACATTCTCGCAATTCAATGAGAACTGGGCGTTCCAGCCGGAGATTCTCGCTGAATATGCCAAGCATTACCAGACCGGTGAGGTCATTCCTGACTCCCTCGTGGCCAAGATTAACAATGCCAGGAAGTTCAACCAGGGCTTCATGACCTCCGAGCTTTGCGCCGCGTCCATCCTCGACATGAAGTGGCACGAGCTTGACGAGGAGGATCTCGCGAAGCTTTCCGAGGGAGACCAGGCCGCCAATGTGGCTGAATTCGAGAAGAAGGTCTGCCGTGAGATGGGTCTTATCGACGAGATCATCCCGCGCTACCGCACCACATACTTCAACCATATATTCAACAGCGGCTACAGCGCCGGCTACTACAGCTACCTCTGGGCCGAGGTTCTGGACAAGGATGCCTTCGAGTACTTCCAGCAGCAGGGCATCTACAATCCTGAGGTGGCTCTGAAGTTCCGCCAGACCTTCCTTGAGAAGGGGGGCAGCGAGGAACCGATGACCCTCTACCTTTCTTTCCGTGGCGCGCAGCCGGACCCGGGTGCTCTTCTCCGTGCCAGGGGACTGACTGAATAGTATGTGCTCTGGTCGCTGAGCTTGTCGAAGCGACCGGATGTTAAAAACGCATAATCTCCGCTGACAGTGGGGGCAGAAAAAAGGCAAATGGCAAATTTTGCACGTTACCAAAATTTGCCATTTGATTTTTCTGCCCTAAGGGTGTCGATCTGTGAATGTCTAAAGGGATTGGTACACGAGAAGCCTCTCTGCGGTACCAAGTACTTTAAATAATGCCTTTGGTACACGAGAAGCCTCTCTGCGGTACCAAGTGCTCTAAATAATGCCTTTGGTACACGAGAAGCCTCTCTGCGGTACCAAGTACTTTAATAATGCCTTTGGTACACGAGAAGCCTCTCTGCGGTACCAAGTGCTCTAAATAATGCCTTTGGTACGTATAACTCGTGAATTTAACATATTTTTGTATAATTAACTCTCAAGTTTGACGGTCTTTGCCT
>ERZ1034917.1226-NODE-1226-length-17097-cov-25.577573_pt1 | contig 17097 bp, 16 predicted proteins | sample MGYA00520605_ERZ1034917 | MGnify/ENA primary metagenome ERZ1034917 (study PRJEB33766, sample SAMN09781784) | gut metagenome | biome: gut microbiome | host: Homo sapiens | place: Madagascar | study: EMG produced TPA metagenomics assembly of the PRJNA485056 data... | reverse complement strand
TTTTATTTTAAAATAAAAAAGAGATAGATTTAAAAATCTATCTCTTTTAATTTAATCAGTATCGCAAAGTCGATACCGATACATATTATCTAATTCTTCACATAGTTTCTTATTACGCATAAGTACTTGATATTCATTTACATCAGAATTAAATACTCCAGATCTTTTAATAATTTCTTTTCTTAATTTCTTAAGAACTTTCTTACTTGTAAGATCATCTTCCATATTATGGATAGTATCTTCTAATTGCTTTGCATGTTTCTCCATAATAGGAATTTTACTAATTCGATTATAATACATTCTCATATCATTTAAAATATCTACATATTTATTAAATTCTTTTTCAATTTCAAGATCAAGTAATTCAGCATCAGAATTAGTAATATAAATATCTTTTAAATATTCTATTAAGAAATATTCACTATATAATTTCTCAGCATTTTCATATTCCATATAAGAATCTTCAATGTCATATTCATCTAATTGTCGAATCTCTTTTAAATAAGTTTTAACCTTCTTTTTATCAGTAGATACTGCTAATAGAGTTTTCTTATAGTAACCACGATATATTTGAATCATAAAAGATATTCTCCTTTACTACGATTTATTCATTATAATAATATACGGTTTCATTATTTAAATTTCAATCGTATATTATTATAATGTGAGTAACTAATAAATAATTATTTTGATATACCCGGTTAGCCAAATGGTAAGGCCCAGGAATTTGACTCCTGTATTTAGAGGTCCGAATCCTCTACCGGGTGCCATAGAGAATTTAATTCTCTATTTATTAATTATTTTAGAAGGAGTGTAAAGGTATGTTTACTGCTAGCATGATCGAATACCAGATTGATGAGGAAAAGAAGATTATCACTGCAACTGTTTCTGGTGTTGAGTATGATGCAATCGACACACTGAAGAAGGTCTTTCGTCAGAATAATATTATTCTGACTGATCAGGCTACTTGCATCCAGATGATTCCTGATGAGGAAGATGGTAAGTATCGTGATGAGAATATTAATTTTATTGATATTCCTATGTCCACTTGTAAGAAGTATCGTCTGCCTAATACTTTCAGCGCTACTGCTAAGTATGATCCTGAGGATCCTCATCCATATTCTATTGAGCGTGGTAAGATGATTGCTCGTCGTCGTCTTTATAATTATTATAATAAGGCATATCAGACTGCAGTTGAGAATATTCGTGAAGCAATTATGGATGCTGATAATAAGCTAGTAGATACTATGCTGCTGGCTCGTGATCGTCAGGTTAATTTCCAGTACTTTGAGTATTATGATGTTTTCAAGCATAATTGCGAGTACAGTCAGAAGCTGTAATTAAAACATAATTGATACATAACATATTGGTAGGGATGAAATACTCCCTACCAATATCTATATGGCCGGTTAGTCAAGCGGTTAAGACACCACCCTTTCACGGTGGAAGCACCAGTTCGACCCTGGTACCGGTCACCAATTTGTCCAAATTATATTAATAATTTGGATAATAAAAATAAAAAAGTTATCCCCCGATAGTTCAATGGCTAGAATGCTGGTTTTATACTCCAGAAGCTCCAGATTAGGGCGTGATTGAGGTTCGAATACAACTGTCTCCACCATTATCCGGGTGTAGCTCAGTTGATAGAGCGCATGGTTTGGGACCATGGGGCCAGGAGTTTGAGTCTCCTCACTCGGACCATTAATCCTAAGAGAGTAGATTATATTTATCTACTCTCTTTATTTTTATATGGAGGGTTTATTATGGAAATTGAAAGAAAATGGCTGATTAAAGATTTTCCAAGTAATTCTTATAAGATCAATACTGAAGAAACTATTCTTCAAGGATATATTAGCATTGATCCTGAAGTGCGTATTAGAAAATCTAGCTTTGGAGCAAATAATTTATATTATCTTTCTATTAAATCTACTGGAGATCTTAGTAGGATGGAAGTAGAAATTGAAATTAGTGAAAGTAATTATAATCATTTGCTTACATTAGTACCATATGACATGATTACCAAGAATTATCGAATCTATGAATTTGCTGGATATAAAATTGAGATGAGTAGAGTAGATAATAACTGGTATTATGCAGAAGTAGAATTTGAAACTGAAGAAGATGCAAATAATTTTGAATTTCCATTTCCTAGTTTAGTATTAAAGGAAGTTACATATGATACTGCATTTAAGATGAAGAATTATTGGAAAAGTAGTAGAATTGATAGTCCTAAGGAGTATACAAAAGGAGAAATTAAAGCAATAATTGAAAATCTTAAAGATCCATTTAAAGATGAACTTAATCTTATTGGAAATATTAATTCTAGTATTAGTACAATTTCTGATGAAGATCATCCAATTAAATGTAGCAATGATATTGATTATGGTAATTTATTAAGATGACATAGTTGAGATACTACTACTTAAAAATAAAAGAGAAGATAGTTTAACTATCTTCTCTTTTTTATATTAGAAAGGTTTAAATGAAGAGCATCTTGCAGCTAATTGTTGAATTTCTTTAGATGGTTTGAGTGTAATGCAATAATTGCCATCATCCCAATCTCCACCACATGCAATCATATATGTAAATTCATTATTATTTAATTTATTATTAAAAAATTTAGATACAGTTTCTAAAATAGCATACCATTCTTTTGTATCTTCAAAATCTCGGATTAAGCGTTTATTAGATTTAAATTCATCCTTATATTCACAATTTTCAGCCCAATCACGAATATCATAGTCAAATACTGGTAAATACCAGTCATCATTAAACCCGTACATTTCATCATTTTTAGTAGCTGGAGATTTAAATGGAATCAAATTATGCATAAATGAAAAATCATCATAAGCAATATAATCATGATCGGTTTCTTGTATCATTGATTTTATAATTTCTATTGACCATTCGAAATTAATACCAGGAATATTTTTAAATTTTTTACTAGCTTCAGTAACTACATTGAGTAATTCTTTTAAAAAAGTCTTACGCTTCTTAAATTCTTTTTGAGTATCTTCAGGATACATCTCCATTAATTTAGTATTAGCTTCAACTAATGGGGATGCAGGCTTCATAGTTTCATTAATATTACTCTTTTCAATTTTAGAAGGCTCTTTAGATTTTTTCTTAAAGAAATCGAGAAAGCCTTCACTTGCAAGTGCAAATTCCATAAATTAAACCCTCCTAAAATTTATTATTCATCATTTACGACAGTTCCATCAATTGCACTATGGAACATTTCAGAGCTCCATTTAAGAATCTTATCCATTTTAGATGAAAGATTAAGAGCACTAGTATCAAGAATTACATTATAAATATATACATCAACATCTTGACCAATACGATATAAACGATCACAGCATTGATCATAATCGGCAGATCTCCAAGGTGGCCCAAAGAAAAACATTTGAGAAGCCTCGGTTAATGTTACACCAGTACCCATAGATTGAGATGTTGCTAAAATTACTCTAACTTCATCATCATGCTTAAAATTCTTTAGATTCTCTGATCGTTTAGTAGTATTAACCTTACCAGTTATACTAACACACTTAATACCATTAGAAATAAGTCTATCTTGAATATGAGAAATAACTCCATAAAATTGAGAGAAAATAATCGTTTTCTTAATATTATTTTCAATCATATTAAGGAATTCATTTTCATGCTCATCCCACATCTTATTATACATCTCAGTTCTTCTTGGAGGATAAACTTTACCAATGGCTTTACCCTTTGCAACTTGATCGAAATGAATTAATTTACTTTCCCATTCTTTTAACTCTTTTTCTTTAGTTCTTGGAAAACTGGGATTACTAATAACATATTCATCTAAGAAAGTAGATACTTTATCAAAATCAAGCTCATGCATTTGTTCTATCATAAAATCATCTTTTGGATTAGCTGCATTACAAATTCTACCAATATACCAAGAAGTATTAAGCTTATTTGCAGTAGAATATTTATTAACGATTTCTACAAAGTTATTCATAATTTCTACATTATCTTTAATAACTGTAGGAAAGATTAAGTTATAATAATCCATTACTTCTTTTCTAATATTTGATAAAAGATATGGATTAGGATCTCTAAGCATTACATACATATCTTTTGAATATTTATTTGGTAATTTAAGAACATCTGATTTCATTTTGCGATAAATAATTTTACCAAGTCTACTAGTTACAATTTCCATAGCTTGATAATTATCAAAATTAAAACATTTATTATACATGATAGCAGCATCTTTTGTAAACATTGGATCTATCAAAAGAAGTGCTGGAACTAATTCATTTGGAGTTGCTTTTAAAGGCGTACCAGACATTGGTAGAATATCTAATGGCTTTAATTTAGCAGCTAATTCTAATAACTCTCCAACCCTGGTACTATTTAAATTTCTAAAATTATGACCCTCATCAATAATAAGCATAGTTTTACAAGTAGTATCAATATAAGGAAGAATATTCTTAATTGATTCATTATTTGTAATAAATACCCTAGTATCTCTATCGGGCTTATTATTATCTTTACACATAAATGGTTTGATTTTACCACCATAATAATCATTAACTTCATTATACCAGTTAGCAACTAATGTATTTGGGCACACTACATAAATCTTATCAATCTTTTTTGCCATTGCTAAACTCATAGCAGTTAAAGTCTTACCAAGTCCTTGATCGAAAGCATTATAAATACCTCTAAGATTAAGTCTAGCTTTCCACTTTGGATATGCTTCAATAAATTCTTTTTGGTAAGACTGAAGTTGATATTTTGACATTAATAAAGACTGAGCATAATTTACATCAACTGGCTCAGGCTGATTATTATCTGCATCCTTAAGCCAAGAGTCTTCATAAATGATCTTTGCAATTTCTCTATATTTCTTATCTTTATACTTAGAATATAATTGAGAAAAAAGAATAGATAATTCTAATGCAAAGAACATTGGAGAAATTAAAGAAGTAATTTCCATTTTACTTCTAGTAGTTTTTTTCTTATTAAACTTTTTAATGTCTTTAGATCCATAAGTACGATAGAAAATTGTATCTAATTTCTTTTCACCATACGATTCTCTAATTCTATGAATCAATAACTGAAAATCAAGTTTTCTAATTGTAATAATTTGACGCTTATTATCAACTACAACTGGCTTAATTGTAAAATACTGAAATGCTGTATGTGGATTTTTACTAAAGATTTCACCATTTGCATTTTGATCAATAATCTCAGAATATTCTGCAAGATTGTCTGGTTTAAAATTTTTATCAATTTTATTAAATGCAAATACATTTTTAATGAAGTCTGTAAAAAATCCTTCAGTTGCAATTTCAGAATTATTTATTTCACATTTATAATCCAAAATATTATCTAACCATTTATACGATGCATCATTAGATAATAATGATTCTAAAATAGAATTCATTTTATTGCCTCCATCTATAATATTACTTATATAATTTATAACCGTATATTATTTAAATGATCATAAGATAGTGTCCCCGCTATTCTTATGATTGGCGTGTGTAATAATTTCTCTATAAATCCTATATAAATATGACGATTTATATAGGTCATTATGCTCTTCAGTGTAAAGCATAATGCGAATCTATAGGAGGATAGCTAGAGTTCACTATTCTCCTATAGATTCAACTAAACTTTATATGCATTTATACAATAATTTAATGTCTATGAGTAATGATTATGCAGTTGCCGACAGGAGTATGAAGCTATCTACTTCCTCCTCACAGGGAGAGACACATATTCGCGAAGTTACTCATTCACATATATACTCGGGATTGCTACTACTGGGTATATTATAAAAAGACAAGAGTGATGTCCAACACTCTTGTCTTTTTTATTTTTATTTTTGAGCGTATATTATTATAATGAAGACTATTCTTCAATTATATTTATATGGGAGGAATTATTATGAGTTATGCAGATGCATTATTTGTAAAGAATTGCATTAATATCATCAATAATGGATTTAGTGATGAAGGATATGATGTTCGCCCTAAGTGGGAAGATGGTACTCCTGCGCATACTAAAAAGATTCTTCATGTAGTTGATCGCTATAATCTTTCTAAAGACCCCATTCCTATGGTAACACTTCGTAAGGCTGGTATTAAGAATGCTATTGATGAGATTCTGTGGATTTATCAGAAGAAGACTTCTGATCTTTCTCAGCTTCATTCTCATATTTGGGATTCTTGGGATGTTGGCGATGGCACCATTGGCAAAGCTTATGGTTACCAAATCGGTAAGAAGAGCCAGTATAAAGATCCTGATGGGACTATTGTAATGCGTGATCAGATTGATCAAGTTATTTGGGATCTTAAGAATAACCCCGGCTCTCGCTCTATTCTTACTAATACATATTGCCATGAAGATCTTCATGCTATGGGGCTTCGTCCTTGTGCATATATGATGACATTTAATGTTACTAAAGATTCTGAAGGTAATATGGTATTGAACGGTATGTTGAATCAGCGCAGTCAGGATACTCTTACAGCTAATAATTGGAATGTAATTCAGTATTCTGCTTTAATTCAGATGCTTGCTCAGGCTACTGGAATGAAGCCTGGTATCTTCACTCATGTAATTGCAGATATGCATATTTATGATCGACATATTCCTATTGTGAAGGAAATGATTAAGAATTATTGTGATAGAATTTGGGAGCATCTTCATGACAGTACTAAGAATTATATTAATGACTGCTGTAATGTGATGAAGAACCCTAAAGAACTTGATAGAGAACAGGCAATTATTGAATATGCTCACAATATTATTAATCCTTATAGTAAAATAAATTATTATGATCTTCCTCATAAAAATCCTGGTCTTTGGATTAATCCCGAGGTAAAGAATTTCTATGACTTTAAGGTAGAAGATTTTAAACTTCTGGATTATGAGCATGACGATTTTAATCCAAAGATTCCTGTGGCCATTTAAAAAGAGGTTATTTATATGAATGCTATTGTAATGATGGATTATGATCATACTATTGGTATTAATGGAGATCAAGTAATTCATATTAAAGACGATTTAAGAAGATTTAAAAAACTTACCACTGGTAAAACTATTGTATATGGAAGAAAGACATTAGAAACTTTTCCTAATATGAAACCACTTCCAAATAGAAATAATATTATCATTAGTAAGACTATGAATAAATTTGATGCTTTAAAATATGATGCTAATACTTTAATTGTAAATGATATTAATGATATTATTATGCTTCCAAAATATATTAGATCTAATGATATATTTATTATTGGTGGAGCATCTATTTATGAAGCTTTATTTCCTTGGATTGATCATATTTATATGACATACCTTTATGGAAAGATGAATAATTATTTTCATCAAATTTATGGAGATAATACTCAGATAAAATCATATGCATTATTTCCTGATTTTACTACATATAATCAGAAGTATGAGCAAGGAGATCAAAATGCTGATTTTACATTAATTAATTCTGAAGAGAAACTTGTAAAATGTAGAGAATTAGAAGATAACATTAAAATTAGTTATAATGAATATATAAGAATTTAAAATTAAGAGAGGGATAAAAATCCCTCTCTTTTTTACCGTATTATATTTATTTTTAACCGTGTATTATTATTGTGAGCAAATGGTAGGATAATCATCATGCTGATTATTGAATTTTAATGAGGATGATTTTAGATCATTCATATCTGACCATTCTCTTCTGAGGTACTTTGATGTGAAAGAAGAAGTCGCGCTAGTGAGGTACTTTGATGTGAAGCTAGTAATCATACTATTGATGAGGTATGTAGACAAGATTCATAAAATCAACTTCTACCAATTGCTCAAACTCAATTTACAGCAAATACCATATACAATTAAATATGCCTTGTATAACTAAACAATGCACATTCAATCAGCCACAGAGGCAGGGAGAAAAGGTAGCACTTACTCCCTGCCTAAAGCTGATTTTAATTTTTACAATAAAAAGGAGTAATTCTTTATGTTTAAAAAGTTCTTTAATGTAATTACTTTGCCTTTTAAGGCTGATGGTGATATTGATGCATATGCGGTTGAGCATCCTAAAATTGGTAAAGTCATTAAGATTGCTAAAGGTATTCTTACAGCAATTAATGCCTACATTGATTTGTGGAGTATCAACGAGCTTCTCAAGGCACTTGGTCATGGAATTAAATGGTTTCCTGATATTGCAAAATTGTTTTGCAAAGGTGCCAAGGTCGCAGCTGCTGTGGCATGATAAATATAAAAAAGAGAGATATGACGTATTATCATATCTCTCTTTTTTATATTTATTTAATCATCTTTTTAGGCAATGATTTATTATCTAAATAATAATCTCTAAGCTGTCTCTTAGCTTCAATCAATAATTTATTACCAAACATAGCAATGAAAATTGAAGGAGTTTTACGAGCAGCAACTGCCAAAGGTGCGATAATAGTAGAAATTTCTTCATCAGGCCTATATTCACTATAAGGCTCATATCCTTCTTCAATGACATGAGAAGTAACACCTTTAAGAGCAAAATTTGCGACGATCTTGTCACCTTTGGCTGCTACATCCTTATATTTGACATAGAACATGATAAGTACGCCTTCATCAATATATTCACCTTTAATCTTACCATTTTTACTAGGCTCCATTACTTCAGCTACTTCAGAAATAACCTGACCAGCTTTATAATACTTTACATCGCCTTCATTCTCATATTTATCAAGTACTTTATTACGAGCTTTAATCTTCTTTTGATAATCACTTACAATCTTACCAAGAGAAGGATCAAGATCTTCGATAGGTACTGTAGTATAAATCTTAATATCAACTACTTCACCAGTATGCTTAGCTTTAATTGTAGTTTTTGCATCTTCAATAATACCACTAGAGTTATCATTATCACTAAGTGATTTAATAGCATTCTGAATATAATCTTCCATAGCTTCACTAAATTTAATTAATGGGTCACCAGATTTAATTTTTTGACCAACTTTTGCAATTTGGTCTACAATTGTATTAGGCTTTAATACAATTGCTTTCTCATCAATCATTTCAGTAGCAAGTCTTTCAGATAATTTAGCAGTAATAGGAGTACTATCTTCATAGATATCCCAAGAGCTAGCAATAGCAATCTTAGTAAGTACACCAAGATTCATACTTGCACCATTATCATCAGTATGCTTTGTAAACTGCTTATCATTATATGCAAGAATGTCACCCTTCTTAAATTTATCACCAACTTTAAGATCGCATTTCAATGTATTATCTACATAGAAACCAGCAGATGCATTCTTCTTAACTCTGGGAGCAATTTCAATAGCATAATTCTTACCACTTTTGTATTTTACAATTACCCAATCTTTAGTAACTTCTACAACTTCGCCATCTTCCTTAGCATCTACGACAAATTCATCGGAAAGAAGATAAGGAACGACAGCTTCAACTCTATTACCAATAAGAACAGGATCACTATCAGCAACAGAGATCATATATTTAGTCTGCTTGTAAGACCTAATTTAACTCATATTACTATAAGGATCAGACTATATCTTCGCCATAAATGGCTTACCTCGCACTTCCACTATATTAAGTGTACTCTACTCAATTCTACTATATAAGTAGTCTTTCGATAGTCGTTGAACTTTATCTATCTATATAAGATAGAGTTAGATGCTGATTGACCTTTATAGGCTTTCCAGCAGTTCACGAGGTTTTACGTCGACATCAATACAAGCATTTATCGACGTTCTATCAGGGTCATCATGAGTGACACCAATAGGAGTAAGTAATTCTGCAGCAGTAAAGAGATTAGCAGAGTTAAGATCTTCAACTCCTTCTTTGTTCTTTACTTCCATATAACCACGAGTGGATGTAACATTAGGCTCAAGAGTCAATTCGCGGACAACCCCCACATTTGCATCAGGAGATGTACTAATACCAACAACACCAAGCATAGATTCATCATATGCACGTCTACTAAGAGTGAGTGCACGATTCATCTGAATACCACGAATGCCTTTAAATGTAACAGCACGAGCCTTTTCTAATTCTAATACTGGATTTAGGGTAGAAAATTCTGCTACTAAGTTAGTAGCAATAGATTGCCTACCATTCTTAACAGTAGTCGAACTAGCAAGCAATGAATCAATTACCTTAGACTGAGGAATACTAATCTTAGTAGGTTTCTTTTTATAAGAAGTTCTACGGTAATCAGTATAAGCATCAGTTAAAAGTTTATATACAATATCAGAAATAACTTCGGTAGATCTGATACGCATATTTTCCATATTATTCTCTGGCTTAAACTTATTATCAGCAAGCATTCTTACTGCAGTAATAAGTAAAGAAACCAGATCAGTAGGATAACCAAAATGAGAAAGCATTTCTTTTGCTTTCTCGTCAAGTAAGAAGTCTCTATAGTTTTCAAGTGCATAACCAACTTTACTATCTCCATTATAGAAAGACACGGCTAAAGAAAGCATAGCATCCTTACTATCAAGAGCTTCTTTAGGAAGCATTTCCATAGCACATTGCTTAAGACCATTCATAAGCATAGCAGTCGCAGTGTCTTTCTGCTCCCATGCTAAGAAACAATCTTCAAGTTCAACATAATCCCATTTAAGGGTATCTAATTCTTTCAATTGCTCTTTAGTAATAAATTTATATTTAATTCCTGCTTTAGCCATAACCGAAGAAAATCCTTCACAGAAGAGTGCAAAAATAATGATGGGAATGAATCTCTTCATAATTTTAGCACTAGCTACAATGAGCTTAGGCTTTCTCTTAATACGACGCATAGCAGAAAGTTCACTGTCAGAGAACTTAGTAAATATAAATTCAGTATAAGATTCAGTAAGTGGCATGCAAACTAAATCATTTGTAGATTCATCAAATGCAATCGGAAGTTCCTTTGAAGTATCATATTTACTATGAGATGGATTCTTCCTTTTTGCAAGTTTCATAAGTTCATCAAGATTCATCATGAAATGAAGTTTACCAATAGTAAATTCAGAGAAATACTTACTAAGCATAATGAAGTCCAAAGGGCATTCATAATTAGTATTCATCATTGAGAAGTTGCCATCAATAACTTTATATTTAGCTTTATTCTTAGACAGATATTCTGCAAGAATAGAAGTATTTTTATCAATTACACCTCTACGATAAATAAAGACTTTATTATATGCAGTTACAATCTGTACTACATCCGGTCCAGTCTTTACAAGAGGCTTTAATACAAATTGATGTCCAATAATTTTCTTTGAACCATTAATAAAAATATAGGTTCCATCAATAATTACTGGAATATCAAATTTGACAGTCATCTGATTTCCTTTTTCATCTTGAAGAGTATAAGTATACGTTTTCTTAAGATTCATAGGATCAGAAGTATCTTCAACTTTCTTATCAATGACAAAGATTTTAGTAGAAGCGTTTGAAAGCATTTTGACAGAATTATCAATATCATCTTCCATACACTTTTTAACATAATCTTTATCAAAATTCATAAACTTAGATTCCATAATATTTGGATTTGAATTTACAATTTTAGTACCAATTTGACTGGTTTCAATAGTATTCTTTTCAGTCTCCTCTTTTGAAGGAGGAATAACTAAATTTTGTTGAGCAGTAAGGCGCTCAATTTTTGCAAGTTGCTCCTTCGTTCTCTGAGGTACAAAACTTTGAACATAGACTTGCTTTTTAAGATTTTCAGATTTATCATCTACAATCTTTTTAACATCTTCAAAGATAACATCTTTAGAATTATCTTTTAAGACTTTTTCTACCTCATTATTAATTACTTCATCAACAGGATCAGCAAGCTCATCATCTTCATCATTAGAATCTAATTCAGAGGCTTCATCTTCCAATTCAGAAGTAATATCAAATGGTTCTGCATCATCAGAAATATTACCAAAAGGATCTTTAGGGTAATCATTCTTACCTAAAAGATTCTTTTTAAATTCAACTCGCATGTTATTTTTAAAGTCTTCAACCAGTTCAGCCTGAACTTCTTCATCTGTCATTTCTTCAGGAGAAGATTCATCTTCAACACTGATTACGAGATTCTTCAGCATTTTCATTTTACCTTTAATCTGCTGGAAAGTCTTTTTATTCACCTCTTTAGTATTAAATAAAAAGACCTGATCAGCATTACGATTTACAACCATAATTCTGATATCGGGATACTCAGCATAAATTGAAGGATAAAAATAAGCTGTATAGAAAAGAACTGCAAGAGGATTATTTAATAAGCGACGATTCATTAATACACATGAAGTAGAAGAACACCAACTATTTAAATCAATTAATAAAAGTTTACGATAACCATCAAATCGATGATCTTGAATACTCTTGAATAATAAATCAAGATATGATTTGCACATTTTCTTAGTATCATTTGTCTTACGATAAATGAAGAAAAGCTCATTCCATCTTGACAAATCATAAATCAAATTCTTCTTCTCTTCAGTAACTGCTTTTAGAGTAGAAGAAGGCTTATAAGTGATTTTAAGATCTCTATTTTCTGTAAATAATTTTCTAAAACGATTTCGATCATTTGATAAAACCATTTTAGTACCAATCTTACTTTTAAAATAAGAATCAGTAGAAAAATATTTATACATAGAGGCTGAAAAAGCAATCGAAGGATCACTTAAGAAAGCAATAGATTTCTCAACACTAGGAGTTACAAGAAATACAAGATTTCCTTTACCAGTTAAACCTTCAGGAGAAGATTTTGGTAATGTAATCTTAGATTGAGCACTATATACTCTCATATTTTGATAGCCCTCAAAGATCATATTTTCACCATTCCTTTCCTAGAATCATTTGATTATCGTAATTTTATAGACCTGTTGATTAGTATTTACATTCGTAAAATATATTTTAACCGTATATTATTTAATTGAGATAAGTACAGATATGGTAATCAAAATACAAAATTATGCTATATCTTACTAAAATACTTATAGGAGGATTTTATTATGAATGACAAGCTGAAGGAATATCTGAATTCTGTGGAAAAGGATATTGATTCTCTTACGGATCCTAGCTCTTTTAATACTCGTGAAGAGATGGGAAATACCTTTCATGAGTTCATTGGTTATGATCCTACTCGTTTCTGGGATGAAAAGATGATGGGTGAGCAGATCGATAAACTGACTAATGATGATGGCTATGTTTGCACATTTGATAATCGTGAAGATGCAATTGAGAAGTCTCTTGAGCATTATGATGCAATTAAGTCTAATGTAATGCTTCAGGTTGCTCAGAAGACGATCAAGGAAATGTTTGGTCAGGAAGTTACTTCTGATGATCTGAATCTTGATTTGGATTATCTTATGAATAGTGAAATCTTTGGAATTGGCTATGAAGATGATGATGAAGATGACGACGATGATGGTTCTCTTCTCGATGAGCTGAATGATGAGGATGACGATATCGAAGGTATGGATGATGATGAGGACGATCTGACTGAATAAATTATTTAATTCTATAAGGAGTGAATATAATGGGTAAGAAGAAAATTGAAGATAGAATGCTTCCCCAGATTATTTATCGATCTATCTTTGAGATTATCGATGATGAAACTGGGAATCCATCTTATCGTAAGTATTTTGACAAAGTACTGAAGGATATCTTTGGTATTGATGGCATTATTACTTCTATGATGCTCAGCACTAATCAGTTTAAATTCATTAAGAAGCTTCTTAATGATAGTGAGTATAAAGCTTTCTGTCAGATGATGCTTCGAGATGAAGACGTAAAGTCTATGAAAGATCTCGTTCGAGTAGCATATGATGCTGCACAGATCGCAAATAAACCTAAGAAGAGAGTTTCTACCAATGATATTAAAGCTTATCGTTATTTGACGAAGCTTTATACCAAGGGTATTGAAGCTATGCGTAAGAAGTATAAAACTGATAAGAGTAGCAAGAAGGCTTTTAAGCAGAAGTATTCTGATCTGAATAAAATGCTTGGTAAGTCTGTAAAAGGTTCTTATCATTATGATCTTGGCTATTCTGATGATGATGATAATGATGAGAGCTTTGGTGATCTCTTTGAAGAAGATGAAACTGAAGATGACCAGTTTGATCCTATAAATGATTTTGATTTGGGGGATCTTCCTGCTCAATTTACAATTGATTCTAAGGATGACTGGAATCCTCCTAAGAAATCTACAAAGATTATTGATGGAGAAGAATCTAATCTTCATATTTATGAAGATCCTGATGAAGATGAGGATGAAGATACTGGCGATACTCCAATTATGCCTGAAGGTCAGTTTCAGAGATATTCTATGAGTATCTTTGAGAAACTCCTTGAGCATTTGGAGAATGAAAAGAATGCTCAGAAAATTGACATTTCTAATCTATCTCCAGTATTTTCTGATGATCAGATTAATTGGTGTAGTTCTCCTGTTGATGAAAATGGTATTAGATCTCCCTTTATGATGAAAGATGGTAGAATTTATCATAATGAAGGTGGATTCAATATTGATGGAAGTAAGATTGTAACTGGAGAAACTGGGTGCACTAATAAATTCGATGAAGGTGAACCTATTTTTACAAAAGAGACACCTGTAGTTGAGATTGATGATCTTAATAAAATTCCTTTTAAAGAATTTTATAAACTTAAAGATCAGGATGGCATTTATTTTACTGATGAAGATGGCAATCATTGTGTTGATACTAATAATGGCATAATTGATTACAATACTACAGTTATCTTTAATCCAGAGAACTTTAATTCTACTGAAACTAAAGATCTGGAAAATCCCACTCCTAAGAATTATGATGCTATGACTCGGGAGGAGATTATTAATGAATTCAATTCTTCTAATGTGGCTGATTTAGCAAGAGAGGGAGATAATATTAAGCCAGAGAAGATTGAGTCGATGGGTGAGTCTGAGGGAAAACTCACTCAATAAAAGAAAAAGAGGATAGCAAAAGCTATCCTCTTTTTTATTTCTTTTTTGTAAAGAATTTTCCATGAGAAATGAATTTAATTTTCTTCAGATAATCTAAATAACTATCTGATGGAAGAAGCTTAATCCAAATCTTACTAATAGGCTTGTCATATTCATCAATTACTTTAATATTTTCAATTTGAAAATAATTAAGGCAACTATTAATTTGATCAAGTACCTTAGAAAATTCTTGTTTCATTAAAGTATAAGTCTCATCATTGCGAGTATTTAATTCTTCACCTTTAGCAAACTTATTAAGATTTGCCGTAGCTACTAAAATCTGATCAGTGCCATCACTTTTCAGTTTAATAGAATCAAAGAAGAATAAATCTTTTAAATACTTTTTAATAACAGGATTCTTTTCAAGATGTACATAAATTTCCATTCCAGGGATATTATCGCAATTTACATTTGCTGAGTCTAAAGCCTTTAAGATGCCTTCAATTTGCTTTGCTCTAATAGTCATCTCAGAAGTAACTGCAGCATTATCTTCAAGTGACAACTGAGTTTTGAGTGCATCTAAATAAAGCTTTCTCTCTTGAATTTCTTTCTTAGTCATAATTATTCAGCAGGAGTATATAGCTGCAGAATAATATTTAATGCTTTAGCACCAGTAGAAGAAATCAGATTAAAACTAACCTGAGTAGATACCATATACTGCTCGATACCCTGATGCTTATTAATAAACATCTGATAGATACGACCGTACTTATCATACTGAGTATTCAACTCTTCAAGCTTAGCCTTGAGCTTTTCACCAGTTTCTGCAGAAACAGTCTTATTATTAATACTCTCAAGCTTTTCAAGCTCATTTAAGCAGCGATTCATACGATCAGCAATTAGAGAGTTATCCTGTTCCCACCGATCAGCATAATTTTTATTAACCTTATAATCAGGCTTAGGACGCTTCATTAAAAGCTGTACACAGAAATCAATATCAGCAACGATATTAGTTAATTCATTGCCACAATCATAACAGTCCTCAGCATATACAGCTTTAGGAGCTTTTTTCTGCATAACTTCTGCTCCAGCGCTAGTCTGACTATTGGGAGTGGGATCTTTGTCAGTTTTCTTAATACGAGCAAGTTTACTAAGATGAGTCGTTAAGAAAGAAATAGCTTTCTTAATAAGCTCACCAATAAACTTAAAAACTGACATGATCTTTTTACCAATGTCATTAACTAAATTTTCAGTTGCAATTTCATTCTTAAATGCCTGTGCATATTCCATGTTAACTTCCTCCTTTTAAGGATTAAATATACTTAAAATGAATATTATATAGTTGTATCAAAATCTAGATTATCAATAATTATTGATACCTGAAATATCGATAAAAATAAGTTAATAAAACAAGCATCTCTTTATAACCATATATTATTGAAATGTGTAAATACGATAAGTTAGGTGTGTAATTTTATTATTGAATTAACTTATATGTAATTCATTATAGTTACTCATTTCAACCATCGTATTTTATACGAAAATAAATTAATTATAAGAAGGAGTAAAGAATTATGTCTAAGTCTATTTATTCTAGTATGTTGGATGAACTGTCTACCAAGATTAAGTCTGGTAGCAAGGATGGTAAGAAGGCTTCTTGCAGTTATTCTAAGTCTGATTTGGAGAATCTGACTCTGGCTTTGCTCAATTCCCCTGAGCATGTTGTAACTGAGTATCAGATGAAGGTCTCTGAGGCTGATGGTTCTCCTGTCACGATTGACAAGATGCCTAGTAAGCGTTATCGTGAGTCTCTGAAGCCGATGCTGCGTAATCTGGGTCTGGATAAGAATGATGCTGAGAAGGTGTCTGATATTCAGTTCAGTAAGGAGCATGCAGCTAGTCTGATTGGTCTGGCTACTGTAGCTATTAAGGACTATATCGGGGTTGGTCGTAAGTTTAGCTTCCCCATTACTGGTCCTAAGGAGTGCCGTATGGAATTCTATTGTGATACTGCTCCTGAGCGTATTAATCAGAATCGCTTTGCTAAGACTGAGGAAGAGAAGTCTAAGGTTAGTAAGACTCTGGAGCGGGTAATTCTGAAAAATAAAAATGGTACACCTTCTTGGTTGCGTGTAATTGAGAAGTAATTTTTACTTATTAAAAGAGAAGGAATTAAATTC
>ERZ1034917.1219-NODE-1219-length-17187-cov-8.375963_pt1 | contig 17187 bp, 13 predicted proteins | sample MGYA00520605_ERZ1034917 | MGnify/ENA primary metagenome ERZ1034917 (study PRJEB33766, sample SAMN09781784) | gut metagenome | biome: gut microbiome | host: Homo sapiens | place: Madagascar | study: EMG produced TPA metagenomics assembly of the PRJNA485056 data... | reverse complement strand
ATATAATACTTATCCAAAAAAATACATTATATGCAAATGTCCTATTAGAAGCACGAAGGAAAACGCCATCTTTAAAAAACGATAAAATCCAGTGTGAAACAAATAGTATTCCTTGCCACAAACCTCCCCACCATCCATAAACTTTTGTAGGGTCAATTAAGAAAATCACTCCAAGAGTGAAGTTTATCGCCATACCTGACAAATAGCCTGATATAACAGAACCTCTGTAACTTTTTTCGTACATAATAATTATAATTTTAGACAATTCATACCTATAATAAACGTTTTATATAGATTCTTCATCAATTTACTTGGAGCATAATTTTACTTAATTCTATAATTGTATTGCAATTACCGAAGGCAAGGTCAAGTGTCATAATTACGATATATTTTAACCATTTATTTCATAACCTTACTACCCAACTTCCGAATCACCCGGAGAGTTTCCATAGCCGAGTTTCGGTCATAGACCTTTTCTGATTCAGGGAGGTCTTCATAAGGAACCAGGCAGGGGTGGCGCTTCTTCTTGTCATCGCGAGTCTCACCATAAGTCCAGCCTTGTGAGATGCGGGTCTGAGCCCAGACTTCGTGAACGTTCTTTGCAAGGGCCTCCGCAAGAGCGTTCAGTTCATCCGGGAGGGTTATGTCTGATGTGTCCAAAGGATGAGGAACGTATGTACTGCCCTTTTCTGAAATGCACGCATCTTCTTTTTCAACGTCATTCCAAACGCCCTTTGAATATAATAGCAGCGTAACCTTGATTACCAGCCAATCATAGAACTGCGTAGGAGCATCAAGTTCTGAATAGGAGGATATACACCTATGCGTTTTCTTCAACTCATAGGTCTCTTTTCCAGGCCTATACCCCATCGCCACGTGTGAAGCCTCCCAACGGATATGCTCCCCTATCGCCAAATATTCAAGAGTTTGGCGTTCACGCTCGTCGTTTCCTTTATAAAATGTATCACTATATGGTTGGGGAATATTCCCGGATATTTCAAGAGCTTTAGCCAGTATACTATCCGGCATCAAGGCAATCTTCGTGTGGGAATGAAGGCAATTCGCATAGTCCTGACTCCGCTGTCTCATTCTTTTCAAACGCTTAGCCTTATCGGTAGATGAGGATTTGATCTCATCTTCCCTTTGTTGCCAAACATTTATATCGGAACCGATTTCTCCACTTTTTGTGGCTTGTGAATATTCATTAAAGAAGAATTCCGCCTGCTTATCCAGCATCTTATCAGAGATGACATCCTGCCGCCAAATCTTCTTCAACCGTCCAAATGGAACTATGCATTTTGAGACAGTCTCACTTATTGCATTGAGAGTATCCATCAGAATCATATCTTTTCCCGACTGTTTTACCAATATCCTAAAATTCTTTGAGACATCCTTACATCCAAGATGATTGACTATATAGTTGGCCAGTTCTAAATTATACCGGTCATTGCCAAGACAGACAACTATATAGTTCGTATCTCCTAAATATTCACCGAACTCGGATCAAAAGTCATTCGTTCCAATTTCGCTATTATGATAATACACACCATTTGTCTCTGACATTCCAGGATATGAGACCGCATATCTTTCATAAATTTTATTCATCTGATTGTCAAAGACATGACACACAAACGGTGCTTTCTTTTTATCCTTCCCCACAAACGATCCATATTCATACAAGAACGCCAACGCATCTTGCCCGGTCTCACCGAAACCAAGAATCATCGACTTAAAGCCTGATTCAGAAACATATCCCAATTTGTCATCGCCCTCCTTGGCAACATCCACGAAATTAACCGGCAGGTTGCTGTAATCACCGTTCCGAGGCCTTAATATACTTCGAACAGCCAAAAAAGAAGAGTCAATGAATATGACCTCCGAAACAATACCGTTATCAGGCTGTGTTTTGTGGCGATAAGTGTCCTCAATTATGGCATTGATGCCCTCTCGTCTGGCATGACAATAGATTTTTCCGCAAGTGACTTTACATTTTTTCAAAACGCCAAGGCTTCTCAGATTATCGTCCTCATTATCAGAAAGCAGATAGATGACGCTCGAAGGTGTAAGCCATTTATCAAGATTTTTCAAGCCGATGGAACGGCACACATCAGCACCTGCATCCATGAGCGACCGAGTGGATTTCAAATAGACAACCGCTTCATTTGAAGCCATGTCACCACATTGACCATAAGAAAAGACGTGGCGCAATCTTTCCATGACCGGCACAGACTCTCCCTCACTGCACTCCATGGGATATTCAACCACAATAACGATGTCCTGCGGACAAGAGCATACGGTATCCTCAATCAACGCCATGGCGTTGTCACTCAAACCGAAGAACACATGAATGGTCTGACTGGAAGAAGGCTTGTGAAACTTAAGCCATAGTTTGCTTTTAATCTGGCGAAAGAAATAATTGTAAACCACAAAGCCTGTAGTGATCAAAGCCGCGACATAAGTCAAAGTCAGCAAGAACAGGCATATTGTCGAAGTACCACCGTCATACAGGTCACCTCCGACAAACAAATAATCCTGAAACCCATTGTCAAACATCTTGCATCCCCCGATGAACATCTCCGCCGAAAAAAGGACTGACATCGACAAGATAGTCAACAAATTTTCTATACCGCTTATTTTGAATAGAATAAACAGGTAAACGGCACAACCCAAAGCGAAAACGGAAACACCTCCTACCAACAGCGGCCGCCCCCACGGTTCCTTTTTATTGTTATTCAAGAGTACATGCAAGTAAGAGTACAATATTATGAGACCCAATACCGCGATCAAGAACGAAAGAACATAACTTATCATAAGGCTATTCTCAAAAAAAGGTTTGCTTTCGCCAAAGATATGACATTAAATCGGCTTTCGCAAGTTGATGATTGCCACTATACCCTTCTTATCTGAGTTTTACAATATTTTGTACTAATAAGTCAATTTCTAGGCATTGACCATCTCCATATTGCCGCCAAAGACGGCTCTCAGGTCAGCCGTAAGACCGGCTTTCTCCGCCAGCCTGTCAAGGTCCTCCCTTTCGTAAGACACACGTCCGCAATGTCGCGAGCCGGCAAGCGTTTCCAGCTCCGATAGGTCCCAGTCTTTCGGGAATATCAATTTCTGACGTTCCTAAATGGAAGCATACAGATAGGTAGTGTCGGGATGGAAGCGGAGTTCTTCATCAACCGTTCCGCAGAAAATCGTTCGATGATTTGAGCAAGAGTGGTGAAAAGGTTATCGGGATATGCCGGGGTTCATGAATTGGCGGACATGACTGCTAGCTTAGGTCATCATCCAAAGAGGAGTCAAAGTTCCCAAAGTTGGAGATATCGGAGTCCATATCATCAAAGCCACCGAATCCGGAGGAAGTTCCTGAGCTTCTTCGAGCCGTGGTCAGGAGAAGGAGATACAACAGGTTAAGCAGCACCGTGACAACTATGGACCATATCAAGGCCTTGCGAAATTTGTGGTGCAGGTAAGCCCGGAGAGATTCGATTTGAGGGACCGCATTTCCGTCAACTTCTGAAAGCCAGGATGTGACCTCGTTGTCGGGAAGATACCCTCTCAGCAAATCCAAAGCTCTGGAACCAAGAGTGGTCGCCACATAAGTCGAATGATTTACCTGTTTTGCGGCTTTTCCCAGACCAATGGTTCTGGCAATGAATCAGAAGTCACCGCCACACAAAGAATCGCGCCAACCCAATGAATCAGTTCAAATTTTCTGACAGATCGAGAAGATGCTATGAATAAAACGGTTACTATTCCAGTTATTGCCAGCGCCAAGAAGAAAGCCGACATAATAATGATTGCCATGATTGATTATTTTTATATAATGCGTACAAATAATCTATGATCGCACACCGATTTCCTTTACACTTCCTGAGTCACGAACAGGTCAGGAAGAGTTTCTCCTCCCACTCCCTCGCCGAAGAGGATGATCTTGTTCCTGTTGACTTCGGACTCGCTCATGATCGGGGTGACGGTGGTGAGAAGATCGAACTTCTCCTTGTAGTAAGCGAGGTTCCGGAGACAGCGGAGCGGAAAGTAGTCAGCGAAGCTCAACACCGTGATTTCATTCATTCTTTCTCCAGTCATGTCAACCTTGACGCTTACACTGGCATCAGTGGCATTCTCAAATGCGACTTTCATATTCTCCGAAAACTTCTTGACTTTCTCATCACCTTCCACCTTTGGAACGCTCACAAACATATAGCGGCGCATCACAGTTATACCAACTATGGTGACAGGATTGTTAGCCACATTCCTGCCAACCTCATCAGGATTGAATCCCGCAAGCACACCGCTTCCGGAAATGATCTTACCCGCAAACCGCTGAATGTCTTCAGCCGACGAATATTTGCCACAGAGTTCTTTAAGGATGCCGCGGCCTAAGAGTTTCTCATCATCATCCGTCAAAGTGTTGTCATGTATGGAAACAACCTCTTCACGAACCGTTGTCTCAACCATATTGTTGATGACATCCTGATCGATCACGGCATTCGCATGTGCAAATGTTTTTTCAGACCCTATGTGATTCATGAGATCCTGACGCACAGCGGCATAGACAGCATCTTGATTCTTCTTGTCAAGAATGATTTCATTTGTTGTGAAAATTCTCACCTTGTGCGGGTCATAGCAGCGAACCACAAAGCGATCCATATTGTAAGTTTCCTCGTCATCCCTGCAAAGCCCGTCCAACCTTCTGTTACAGCCGTCAATGGGGTTTCTTAACATATAAACAATTTCTTCCAGACGGCAGCGCAGGGTGTCTTCTTTACTTAGAAGCGCTTTGAGAAGGTCAACAGCGAATCCGCACGCCTCCGCCTCCGTGCGTTTCAGACAGATCTCCCGCATGATCTCCGCATAGCCGGCCAGCACCTGCCGGCCTTTGAGCCAACGGGTTATAAATCCCGCGTCATTGTATTCCTTGGCTTTAGCCTGACGATCCCGCTCAAGTACGTCCAGAAGCCTGAGGAGTTCGGCAGCCCTGTCTTCAAACCGTTTGATTTTGTCCTGCGTTTCGGAAAAGATCGCGTCGATGAGTCCAAACAGGTTGTACAGCGATGTGCCGTTCACCCATTTGCCGAAAAGGTCAGCCTCAATTCTCTGGACAATTTCATCGGCATGCTTATCTCTGGCTTCTTTCTTTCCCGAGAAGAAATCCGACACCCCGATGCCTCTGAAGCCTGTCTGTATGCCCTTCGCGCACAATTCGTTAAGTCTGGCAATTGGCTGTGAGATGCTTTGGGCATCCTCCAGCCATTTCGGCAGCACCTTGCCCCAGTATGCCTGAAACGTGCCCCATTTCCCATCGTCGCTTGGCAGGACAGGCACGTCCAGCATCAGATGCTTGTCTGAGAATCTCCAGTTTTCAAGCGGATTGCCAAGTTTATTGTCCTGGCCTTTGACATAGTCAGTCCAGTCAACATCAACCGGGGCTTCACGGAAACCGACAGCATCATCCCAGTTATTATACAGCATCCGCAAGAGTACTTGACGGCCAGCCGAATATGCCATGAAATCCTTGATTTCATCCTCCGGATAGATCACTCTCTTGATGCCGAAAGATCCCACAGTCTTGGTTCTGTACGGGATGATCGCTCCGCTCTCGGCATTCTCGTACATTTCGGCGAGTTCCGGGACATCTTCGTATTCACAGGACATGCGCCTGTTAAAATAGCAGTCGCCACATTCCCAAAAGATCTTGCTATACGCAAAGTCAGCCACAGCCTGAGGAAGTTCGTCATACGAATCGAAAATCACTCCGTTCTCGTTCTCATTGGAGTAGATCATCAGGCCATCCGCAATGCACCTGACACCGTCAAACTCTAATCTGCCTGTCGGTGACATTCCGGTAACGTCATACGGTTTCCACGCCCCGCAGAGCAACGCATTGAGTTCCTTGAGTGCGGCATAGCCGTTAGCGTGATACCTTGGCCGCATCGCCCACCCTGCCGTAGGATTGATCTCAGGAGTCATAGCGTATGCGACGATGTTGGTTCCTATTGCTCCGCCACCTGACTGGGGGTGATAAACTTCTTTGAACACCGGCATCATTCGGGTCTGGGCCACCACGTCCACAATCGAGCCGGAACCGGTCCCACCAGCCAGACCTCCGAAAATGTAGATGCAGGTGCCGCTGGTCTTCTTATCCTTTCTTACCCTATCGTAAACATTTTTAATCGCCGCTTGGTACATGGACACATTCGCTCCGAACAGAATCCTTCCCGCGCGGCGTATCTGGCCGGCGGCGACACCAAATGGACCGAGAATCCTCCGCATGACCACCGGGTCACCAACCACACCTTTCAGACCCGGGTAACTTGATGGTGATGCAAAAATCTCATCAGGCTGAATGCCCTTGATGTACAGGAACTCATTTGCGTTAAACTGTGCGTTTTCGCCACGTACATACCAGCTCTTGTCTCCGGGGTGCATCATCTCGTCCGTGGTGTCAACGTAAAGGAATCCTATAGGAAGTTTGGCTCTTTCTTCAGGAGTGAACTCTTGGAAAAGCCTCTTCTTGAAGGCCTTCAGTACTTTTCCTCCCGTACCGCCAAGGCCCACCAGAATGTGGTTCTGCTGTGGAACATTCATAATGATCAGGGTTTGTTAAGGTAGAAGTTGACTCTTTGTCAGTTGTACGAAGAACAGGGACATTGCCCTATTCCTCTATGGCCTTTTCTCTCAACTTGTTTTGGACCAAGTCACGCGAAAGGGCCTTGTATTTTACAGAGATAATGTAGGTGCAGGAGAACATGCCGGATTCATTCTTCGAGGGATTTCCAGCCTGCTGCACTCCAGACACGAACCTGTTCATCGGAGCGTTTTTCCCTTCAAAGAACTTCTCCAGATAGAATTTGTTCTTGGCGGTCACTGTCTCCACAATCTTCTCGTCATTGTTGAAACCTTCCACTCCTTTGTCAAACAGACAGTGAAACACAGTCTCTTTTGCCGAGATGCTTGTGTCGCTCTTTTTTGAAGCGATGCCTTGCACCTGAAATGTTGCGACACCGTTGTCAATTTCCATCAGTTCAACGCTTCCTGTGTGCTGAACCTGTGCCAAAGCGGAGACCGCGGCCAGAATGGCCGCGGCAATAAGTAATAATCTTCTCATTACAGAGAGTCCATAAGTATGTCAAACTTAGGAGGACGGGATGTCACTGTGAGCTTAAGCCCGCTGTCAAAGGCATTCTGAATCTCAACACCGCCCTTTATGACGTTACAAAGAGTAAGTGTACCGCTTTTGATCTCTTTTGCTTTCAGTTCCCCGATCTTCTCGGAAATCGTCTCTCCGGCTATGTCCACTTCTTTATAGACCTCGAAAGCGTTTCCGGCGGCGACACCGTCGTTCGAGCCAATGCTTATGTAAAGAGTCTTTGCTCCTTTCTTGGGATGGGTCTCGGCGATGGATTTGATTTCTCCCGAAACACGGAATTGGTTGTTGACAAGTTTTTTCATGTCATCCTGAACCAGCGTGAAAGCATCAACATAAGCCTCATTGTATCCTGCGCTTGACGAACCGTAGTGAGTTTCTTTCTTGCTTCCCCTTGCGCTTCCATCAGCCACATTCGTAATCATCCATGTGTATTCAAGGGTGGTCTTGTAGGTGGTCTTGCCGTCAGTTGTCTCTTTCTTGCTGGTGAAGGCTGAGATTTGTGCCGTCAGCAGACAGTCCACCTTGTCTTCGCGCAATTTGGCGATGGCCTCCGCTGTGTCACTGGACAAACCACTGATGCTGTTTCCATCAATGACTGTAAGACGAGGCGATGCCATCAGTCCGGAAATAATCTCACTCCGCAGCTTCTCGGCCCATTTCGAGTCTATTCCAGAAATGTGATCGATTTCACCCACAACAAGGGTGTTCTTCTGTGCGCTCATGCTCAATGATAAAAGCGCAGCCGCCAACAATAAAACTGTTTTTTTCATAATTAAATGTTTTTAATAAATGTTGTTTGCTATACTTTTTATTATTAAATAATTTATGCCTTTGTGCCAAATGCCTTAATTATAACGGCGCATGTTTGGGATTGTCTGTCACACCGTCGAAAAAACTAATCTGAAGCCAGTCGAAAACCTACTTTTCCATTGCAGTCCGACGGTTTCATGTGTCCTCTGACAGCACAGCGAAGCATCCACGGATCATCGGCGAAACTTCCGCCACGCACAATTTTTTGGATTCCTTTTTCCGGGCCTGTCGGGTTTACCACAGCATCTGCCTTATAACGTGAAAGATAGTCAGAACACCATTCCGCCACATTCCCTGACATGTCATAAAGACCATAGGCATTCGGCGTTTTTGTGGCAAGAGGGGATGTCGAAACTCCAGAAGCGGCAACCTTTGTCGATTTTCCACCGGCCGGTTCGTTCGGAGAACCACCTGCCCGCGCCGCAAATTCCCATTCAGCCTCGGTCGGGAGTCTGAAATGCATTCCGGATTCGGCATTGAGTTTCTCAATGAATTCCTGAACCTCATACCATGAGACATTCTCCACGGGCAAATCGTCTCCTTGCCGAAGAGAAGGATTGCTGCCCATAACTGCTTTCCATAATGCCTGTGAGACTTCCGTGACACCGATCTTGTAGGGCCTGAGACTGACGGAATGGACAGGACTCTCATAACTCATCGTGTTGTCCTTGCTCCTTTTTTCGGTTGACCCCATTTGAAAGACCCCTCCAGGAATGTCTTTCATTTCATAGGAAATGCCTTTCAGTGAAAAACTTCCCTCCACCTTGAGCGGGATGGACAGAGATCCAGTGCGACGAAGAGCGATCTCAAAACCAATGAGTTCCGTATTGTATCCCTTCGCTCTGATTTCAAGAATATGCTTCCCCTCCGGTCCCTCATATTCAAAAGGCAGGATGCTGGAGAGTTTTTCTCCGTCAACGTACACATCCGCATTACGTACATTGCTCTCGAATCGCATTTTTCCTGTAGGACCTGTATAGGCCACCTGAGGAATCTCCACCTGCATTATGTAAGTAGATTTTTTCTGTAGCGGCTCCTGAAACTCATAGCGAAGCGGCAGATATTTCATGGTCTTGATGTTCAGCCACCAAGACTTGTCCACCATATACACCCACCATTCTCCATCTTTGAACTCAGACTTCACCACCGACCCTTCAAATGTGACATCCTGCAGCACGAGACCAATTTTTACCAAGGCGCACATCTCTCCGTTCAGGTCCTTCACTTCATAACGTACCGCACTGATGTCGCTTGGATCGATGTGGAAATCCTTGACGGTGAGTTCCTGACCCCAAGCAACCAGCGAGATTGCCATAACGGTTAATATCGCAAACAGTCTTTTCATCCGTCAAATCTTGAAATTGTCCAATGTGAATATGTCATCGTCAGGCGTTTCCATTGGCTGCCATGTACGGACGTTGATTTGCGGGGAGTCGGGGTTCTCGAAATTCCAGACAAGGAACAGTATTCCCTCGTCACTGTAAGTCGAGGAATTCCAGTGCTGGATAAGGGTAACACCATAGAAATTCGGATTGGCTCCGTGGCGCAGCACCTTGATCTCATCGAATTTGACATTGATATATCCATTGCGCGCGAAGACTCGCTTCAGGTTGGCGAGATATTGCTGCTTGCTTTGCTTGGTGTACTGTATCTCAGGCCTTGTGGAGCGGATCTGTAGCTCGTTGGGCACACGTCTGATGACCTTCCCTGTGATGATAAGAGCATCTTCACTGAAAACCGCATCCATAAAATTAATATCCTTTTGGTTGTATGCATTGCGGAACTGCTCCACATAGTGCAGTATCTGCATACGCCGGTCAAGGTCGTCCAATTCCACCCCTTCCTTCATAATTCTCATATACTGGTTTATTCCGATGGTGAAATTGAAATCCACGATCCGTCCCTTAGTGTCGAAGTCTATGCTGACTTCCTGAATCTGATTGCCGGTGTAGGTGTTGTCAAGAGGCTTCATCTCCACCTCGATGTTGCGGACCTGCCAACCGTTGAGATGTCCCCCTGAGGTGACGCGGAGTCCGTTTGTCACAATCTCGTCGTCCATAGTCCTGAACCTGACGTTGTTCCAAAGCATAACTATGCTATGGGATGCAAGGTCGTCAATGTCTATGCCGCTGAAATTTACGTTTCGCCCTTCGGCTTCGGCGGTGTTGACAGCCGTCAGCAGTTTTGAGACCTGTTGTTCCATCCTTGTTTTCAGCGCGGCGTCAGAAATACCGTCCGCAATTTCGAAATCCACTTTGTTCTGGGCTGAAACCATTGAGAACACAAGGGACAGGACAGCGATGAATAATGTCTTTTTCATATTTTATTTAGAGAATTTAAACCAATACTTATCGTAACCATTGTAGTTGTCGGAAGTCTTCCGGAGTGACTTGAAGTCTGTACGGCTCGTTCCTCCTGGACCCAGAACCGTGACCACAGAGGAATTCTTGCCAACCAGTATGAAGACTTCCTCCGGATTCCCGCAGGTCTCCATAGGTCCGGTTTTCTTTATCTTGAACTCGGCCTTCAGGCGGGCAAGGATGGAACGAGCCTCCGAATAGCTTCCCGCTGACAGCAACTGGTCTATCACGGCCTGTTGCCAGGATGTCCCTAACCTGAGTGATGTGTCACCCTCGGCGCTGTCTTGTTCGGCCGGAGCGTTCGCCGATGTGGCGGTCGGGGTCTCCTTGACATTGACCGTCACAGCCTCCTCGTCGTTCTTCCCGGACGAAGTGTTGTCCACAAGCACCACATTGTCCACGTTGAGGACATCGCTTTTTTTGACGTAGAGGAACACCTTGACCATAGGACCCCTGCGGATTTGAAGGGAGTCCTGCTGGCTTTGGATGTTGCGTACGAGGATGTCATTGTCCCGGAAAGCTTTCTTGGAGGCGGCATATTCCTTGACCTGGATGAGGAGAAGGTCGTTCGCTACCTCGAAGGCTTCCTTTGTCGTTTCCATTGTCGCTTCGGCGTAGATGTACTGTGCGCTCCTTTTTATGGAGTTCATCTTCTTGGTGTTCTGTCCCCAGGCGATGGAGACGGCGCAGAGCAAGGCGGCTATTGATAGTATTCGTTTCATTGTCTATCGTTTAATCTCTTCGAACAAGTATTTGATTTTATGTGTCGGGACAAAAGGAGTCAGTCTGGCTCGTCCTCTGCCTTTTCCTTCCGCTATGGCGGAGTGAGGAATCTGGATGCGCAGCACGTGGTTGTATGAGGCGCTTTCGTTCCGGTAGATCACCAAAGCCTCAATCTCGTCCTTGTCTGCGGCGATGGTCCCGCAGTAGGCCTTGCAGCCGGTGGAGGCGGCGTAGGCGGCGAGCGAGTTGAATCTGGCGCTGAAATTCGCCCTTTCGAGTCCGTAGGCGCTCATTTCGATGTCAAGGATGATTCCCGAGTCGCGGATAAGCCCTGACGCAAGATTGTGCAGGGTTTCCTCTTCCAGCAGGACACTGTTCACCGGCTTCATATTTTCGCCTGTGAAGAATGTGTCCGCCGAAAGGGAGGAGAAGTAGTAGTCGCCGTTCCTGCAGACCGCTATGCCGTCGCCGCGGATTTCCAGATTGTCGGGAGTGGACACCGGTTCCGGGAATGTGGCGGATTGAATCTCCAGAGGAAGTCGTCTGTCATTCTCCTTCATATCCCTTCCGAGCAATAGTTCCAGATCCGACGGGAAGAGCATCTGCCCGTCCGGCCAGTTGAAGACGTGTTTCGACTGTGTGATGTCGTGGATCTCAAAGTTCCCGTGTCCGCCCGGGCAAAGTGTCTTCAGCGAGGAAAGAGAACCTTGCCGAAACATTATGCCGTCTTCAAGAAGCTGTAACTCAAGGTCTTTGTCCCTTTTCAGCGGGAGGTCGGCCTCAAGGGCGTACCTCTCCAGAAAACAGCACACGACCGGGTCGGTCTGACGGCGTTCCTCGGCGGAAAAGAAACTGTATCCGATGTGCTCTATGACACCGTTCGCCTTTATGACTGTCACTGGCGAGCCGATGAACGTCAGGACGGCCGTGTGCTCGCCGTCAGGAAGAGCTGCGAGGCTATCCTCGCCAAGCAGCCCTCCCATCCGTCCGAGCCGGTCGCTTCTGTATGTCAGACCGTCGCCGAGCGCGATCGCCGGCAGGATCAGCCATAACAGTAGAACGTTCATTATCCGGGCTGCCATCACTAATAGCCGATAGTGATTGTTTCCACTTCACCGTTGGCGTAGTGAATGTAGCACTGCGTCAGTTTGCCGTTCTTGAATTTTGCGTCCACCAGCCTGTCACCTTTGCTTACCTGTCTGCTGGTGCCGTTCTTAAGGTCGATTGAGTGGGCTTTCGTGACGACTACTGTTCCTATGCCGTGCGGCTTTCCACCTTGCATTCTGCCTTCGTACGTACCCCAGCCGAGATTGTATGTTGTCGGCTCAGACTTGGGTGTTGGCTCTGGTTGTGGATTCTCATTGCCGGTCTCATCGTCGAGGTCGCTTTCTTCACCTTCCAGTTCTATTACCTCATCTTGGCTGGTCGTGTCCGGCTCCGCCACAGGAAGGTAAACGACAGGAGGCTGTTCGACAGCCTCGCTTGGGGTTCCATCGCCTTTGCCGCCCAACAATAGAGCCGCCGTTCCGCCGCCCAGCACTATTACCGCCGCGGCGATGATGGCTATCAGTTTGCCGTGGCCTCCTCCTCCGTTTATTTCCTCAAGCTCCTGTTTGCATTTTGGGCAGATGAACTTTCCGTCCACTTCCTCAAGGTCGGTTTCCTGAAAAACCGTTTCTTTCTCGGCCTCCGTGCAGATGCCGTAGTTCGTGCATTTATAAGTCTTTGACATATTCTTAGTTTTTTAGTGTCTGTATCGCTTTTTTCGCCGCGTCGAGGAATTCGAGGAAGGCCGGCGCGCCCTGATTGTTGCCTGTTTCCGGAAGAAGGATGCCGTTGAGCAGCTCCTGAATCTTAGGGCGCAGTTCGTTCACCCTGTTTTCGATGTTCAGGAACTGTCCCTTCATCTTCGACTCCACCTGTTCCTTGATGTCTTCACAGAAATCCTCGGTAAACTTCTCGCTGAACCCGATTTCAGAGAATTTCTCCGAGAGAGGCTTCAGTGTCTCAAAGCCGGTGTCCTCATCGACTTCTGTGGTACCAAACATCTTGCGACCAGTCCCGTCCATCACATCGCCATATTTGATGATGCCCATCACGTAAGCAAGAATCACCCAGCTCATATATTCCTTTCTCAACTGGGACTTTTGTTTTTCCTGGGCCATGAAGAGGTCAGGAAGGCCTTCTCCTCCCACACCTTCACCGAAGAGTATGATCTTGTACTTTCGGACTTCTGACTCGCTCATTGTCGGGGTGACGGTGGTGAGATAGTCGAATTTCTCTTTGTAGAAAGTGAGGCTATTGAGGCAGCGGATCGGGAAGCAGTAGGCCACGCTCATCACTGTGATTTCGTTTTTCCTTTCTCCCGACATGTCAACCTTGACGTTTATGCTTGCGTCGGTGGCATTCTCCAGGGCTGTTTTCAGATTCTCCGCAAACTTCTGGACTTTCTCGTTGCCTTCCACCTTAGGAATATTCACAAGCACGCGGCGGCGCATCACTGTGGTTCCGACGATAGTGACAGGATTGTTCGCCACGCTTCTGTTCACCTCGCTTGGATTGAATCTGGCGAGAACACCGCTTTCTGAAATGATCTTCTGAGCAAATTGCTGAAGATCCTCAGCGGAAGAGTATTTCTCACTGAGCTGTTCGAGGATGTTGCGGTTTATGAGTTTCTCTCTGTCCTCTATCAAGGTGTTGTCATGAATGGAGATGACCTTTTCCCGGACTGTCTTCTCAAAAATACCATTGAGGACATCCTGATCGATCGTGGCATTCGCACGGGCGAAGGTCTTTTCAGTCCCTATGAGTTTCAGAATTTCCTGACGCACCGCGGTGGAGATGTTTTCCTGATTCTTCTTGCTGTGAATCATGGTCTCGGTGAATGTCTTCACCTTGGACTGGTCGTAGTAGCGGATGACGGTGCCTTCCAGGCTGTCAGTGTCAACTTCGTCCTTGCAAAGGGCACCGACCTGCCTGTCGCTGCTCTCGATGGCATCGCTGACTGTGCCGACGAATTCTTCCAGACGGGATCGGAGTGTGTTTTCCTTGCCAAGAAGCACCTTGAGGAGATCAACGGCGAATCCGCAGGCTTCCACTTCTGTGCGTCTCTGGCAGATCTTCTGCATGATTTCCGCATAACCGGCAAGCATCTGCTTGCCTTTCAGACCGCGTGTTATGAGACCGGCGTCATTGTATTCCTTGGCCTTAGCCTGGCGCTCCTGCTCAAGTTTGTCCAGAAGCTGGCGGAGTTTGACTACCCTATCCTCGAACAGTTTGACTTTTCCCTGTGTCTCATAAATGATGGTGTCAATGAGTTCCAACAGGTTGTATAAGGCAAAAGTGCCATTAGCCCATTTGTCGAAGAGGTCGGCCTCCATTCTCTGCACGATTTCATCCGCATGCTTTTCTCTGGCTTCCTTCTTTCCTGCGAAGAAATCCGACACTCCCGCAGCTCTGAAGCCTGTCTGGAGCCCTTTAGCGCAGAACTCGTTAAGTTTTGCGATCGGCTGGGATGTGCTTTGTGCGTCCTCAAGCCATTTCGGCACCACCTTGCCCCAGTATGCCTGGAAAGTCCCCCATTTCCCCTCGTCAGAAGGCAGGATAGGAATGTCCAACATCAGGTGCTTGTCGGAGAATCTCCAGGTTTCGAGAGGATTTCCGAGTTTCTTGTCCTGACCTTTGACATAGTCAGCCCAGTCAACGTTGGCCGGAGCGTTACGGAAGCCGAGGTCATCGTTCCAGTTGTTGTACCGCAATTGCAGGAGTGACTGGCGACCAAGGGAATAGGTGAAATATTCCTTGATCTCTTCCTCCGGGACAACAACTCTCTTGATGCCGAAAGATCCGACAGTCTTGGTTCTGTATGGAATGATAGCCCCATTCTTGGCCTTTTCATACATTTCATTGAGTTCGGAGATGTTCTCGAAGGATGTGCTGCGGATGAAGTCTCCTGTGGTCTTGTCATTAAACTCTATGAAGACTTTGCTGTAGGCGAAATCGGCGACAACTTGAGGCAGCTCTCCAAGTGAGTCAAGGGTCACGCCTTTTTCATTTTCATTGGTGTAAACCATCAGACCGTCGGCAACACGCTTGATCCCGTCGAATTCAAGTCTGCCTGTGGCTGACATTCCGGTGAGATCGTAAGGCTTCCACGCTCCGCAGAGAAGGGCGTTGAGTTCCTCGAGGGCGGCATATCCGTTCGCGTGATACCTTCCCTCGTCACTTCCCGCAGGAGGAGTGATTTCTGGAATCATTGTGTAGGCGACTATGTTGGTGCCGACCGCCTTGCCACCACTTGTTGTCTGATACTCACCCTTGAATGCCGGAATCATACGTGTCTGGGCGACAACGTCTACAATCGAACCCGAGCCTGTCCCGCCGGCGAGACCTCCGAATATGTAGATGCAGGTGCCGCTGGCCTTGCTGATCTCACTCACCCTCTTGTAGACGTTCTCCATCGCGGCGCGGTACATTGACACATTGGCTCCGAACAGAATCCTTCCCGCGCGGCGCATCTGGCCGGCGGCGACACCGAGTGTGCCGATGCTCTTCTGCATGACCTCTGGATCACCGACCACGCCTTTCAGACCCGGATAACTCGAAGGGTTGGCGAAGATCTGCTCAAGTTGTATGCCTTTGATGAACAGGAATTCGTTGGCGTTGAACTGTGCGTTTTCTCCAAGCACGTACCAGCTCTTGTCGCCAGGATGCATCATTTCGTCCGTGGTGTCAACGTAAAGGAATCCGATAGGAAGTTTGGCTCTTTCTTCAGGAGTGAACTCTTGGAACAGACGTTTTTTGAAAGCCTTCAGTACTTTTCCGCCCGTACCGCCAAGGCCCACTAAAATGTGGTTTTGTTGTGGAATATTCATAATGTTGCAGTTTATATATTGTCAAAATCAAATTTGTCAGAATAATTGTTATCCTCCTCCTCTTCTGTATGACGGAAAAGATCCTTGTAGGCCAGAAATCCGATAATGCCGAAAGGAATAAGTTGGATTATGAGGAAAACCAATACTAGCCAGAGACGAGTTACACTTACTATACGTGGAGTCTGCTTCTGGAGCTGGTTACTTATATGTCGCACGCCTAAATTGAAACCACGTTCCAAAGGGTAGGTTATCGCAAATCCATATCTTTTTTTGAAGAAGGCTTCTTGGTCTGCGGCGATCAATTCTGTGGGGACTCCTTTATCGGTCTTGAGAAACCAACCAAGAAAAGGATATTCTCTATGAAAATCATCGCAAGCATTCCCAGCATATATTGAGCTTACCAAAAGTTGCGTCTCTTCATGTTCCATAGGTATGAAATTTCCACCTAAGAAGGGTGAAGGATAACCATCCATCTTTTCAAGACCGGAATCGGCGACGGCTTCGTACGCCATGATAAATGATTCGTTTTGCAAGTCGCCATCATTCACAACATCATATTCCCATTCTTCAACCATTCTTTCCGCCACTAGCTTCATATTTTTCAGACCTATGTATGAAAGGACGGTAAAGAATGTAATTATCGCTGATATTGAGCAGATAACATGGAATCCCGACTTGACATTGTAGCGTTTGTTCCAAAGCTTTGTGTAGTGAGTGCATATCCACCAGCAAAGAGTGCTGAAACCAAGAGCCACCGCAATCCATAGCAGTAGCATGCCAGTTCCGTCCATAAACAGACCTTCCGTAACGATATCTATGAAATTCTGGAACATAGGCACTAACAGAAGTCATCATCAATGGATGAATCAAAGTTTCCAATGTTGGAGATGTCTGAGTCCATATCATCGAAACCATCGGAAGTAGGTACTGTCTTTGAAACTCTTTCTGTCGTGGTCAAAAGGAGAAGGTATAATAAGTTAAGCGCTACCGTGATGACGATAGACCATATTATGGCATGATGGAATTTATGATTCAGGGAGTCTCTAAGGGATTCTATTTGAGAAGATGTTGAGGTATGAAGGTCAGCCTGCAAAGACGTTTCTCCGGTAAGATGACCTTTTGCGGGATTGGAAACTCCAGAACAGATGGCGTTTACGGCATCAGCTGAATAATTTACTTGTTCCACCGCTTTTCCGGCGGTTATGGCTCCGGTTATGAATGTGGATGTTACGGCAATACAAAAAATCGCTCCCGCCCAATGAAT
>ERZ1034917.1217-NODE-1217-length-17223-cov-5.659250_pt1 | contig 17223 bp, 13 predicted proteins | sample MGYA00520605_ERZ1034917 | MGnify/ENA primary metagenome ERZ1034917 (study PRJEB33766, sample SAMN09781784) | gut metagenome | biome: gut microbiome | host: Homo sapiens | place: Madagascar | study: EMG produced TPA metagenomics assembly of the PRJNA485056 data... | reverse complement strand
CGCACCAGCGACAGGCGCCTGCAACAGATCATGTCCGAGAAGTCGGATTTGCGCTCCCGCGACGAGGAGGAGATAGCAGGCTATCGTGACGCATTGGCCACCATACATGAGAGCTATGACTTCATCGACGTCACGCCGAACGTCATACTGCAGCTTCACCGGCAGATGTACCGGTACACGCCGTCCTCCATGGGCGGGCACTTCAAGATTGGCGACAACGAGGTGCGCGGTATACGCCCGGACGGAACCGAGTACGTTCGGCTGAAAACCGTTCCCGCGGTGGCCACTGAGGACGCCATGGAGCGCTTATGCTTAGCGTATCGCGACGCCGTCGCGAGCGAAGCTATAGACCCGTTGCTTATCTCTCTTATATTCGTGTTCGACTTCACCTGCATCCATCCCTTTAACGATGGCAACGGACGCATGTCCAGGCTGCTAACCCTGCTTTTGCTGTACAAGGCGGGTTGCATGGCTGGCAAGTACGTCTCCATCGAGAAAGAGATCGAGCGCACCAAGAACGCATATTACAACGCCTTGGCAGCGAGCTCGCAAGGATGGCACGAGGGCCGAAACGATCCTGGTCCGTTCGTGCGCTATATGTTGGGCACAATCCTGGCCACCTATCGCGAGTTCGAGGAACGCGTCTGCGCAGTGGTGGACGCCAGGCTCACCAAGGCCGAACGCGTGGAGACGAAGCTGCGCAGCTCCGTCGGCAAGGTGACCAAACGCGACATTGCTGCAGCATGCCCGGACATCAGCCAGACCACCATCGAGCGCGCCTTATCGGATCTGCTGACAGGCGGTAAAATCCAGAAGGTGGGAGCCGGCCCTGCGACAGGGTACGTCTGGAAAGGATAACGCGGTTGAGCTGCCAAATGGCAAGGCAGTCGCGGGATTCTTGTTGGCAAAACCAGAACTTGGTTTTTAATGACAGATGCAACGGACGTCCATCAAACGTACAGCAGCAGTCCGCTATATACATGCCCAGAATCAAACTAAAGGTTGTCAACCGCTCCTTGGAGCTCAATGACAATGTCGTCGACGAAACAATCGTGATCAGGCGAAGGTGTTCTCCCCTTCGTATCAAGTTGCTATCCCGAGAATCATCTCGTTAATCGGCTTCTTCTTTCCATGTGTTACTTCGCGCGCAACGCCAATAAGCACTACTCAATATGCAGCGACCCCGAAAACACCGTCTTCATGTTGCCCGCCAAATGCAAGTACGTGGAAAGATGGGCGCCGAGGTTGTCGTCAACATTGATAAAACAAATGTTCAGACGCGGCTCAACCGCCCGTCGCGGCCGCGCGGGTCATCCAAGTACCGTAGTTACAAAGCCGCACCGAGCGATGGCGCCATTAAGTATCGTCTGATCATCTTTTGCTTGCGTTGGATGCGCAGGTGCGCACGAAAGCGGGACCTTCACCACGCAAACTCATAATGATTAGCGAAAATTCGAAATTATGCGAGTGTATGAGTGCAGTTGAAATGCCCTCCACCATTCCGCTTTTACGCACTGGCTGTTAAATAACCTCCATGAAGCCTTTTATCATTTGATGGAATATAATTTTGAACAGCGTGCTTATATTGCACTTCGAGCATCCAAACAAATGAAGCAGGTTGTACGCGAGGCTCATCAGGTGAACCAAAATCAACAATCACCTTGCTAAGTGAACCTAACTTCATTGAGGCCCAGTGATTTCAACGCTCTACATTGCGCAAGGAAGACGAAATCCCCCCTCCTCACGAGATGTCCACGGTGCTTTTATCCGTATTCGCATAATTGAACAGCTTTCGAAGAAAGGCCGGTAGCTATATGATCACGGGGGCAACCAAGAGCAAGGTAGACGCAATCTGGCAGAGAATGTGGGAAGGTGGCATCACCAACCCTATCGAGGTCATAAGCCAGCTTACCTATCTCATGTTCATGCGCTCGCTTGATGAGAAAGAGCTTGAAACAGAGAAGATGGAACAAATGCTCGGAACCGAGCTCGAACGCATCTTCCCCAAGACGTACCGTAACTCCTACGGCGCCGAGATTTCCGGCGACCAACTGCGCTGGAGTCGATTCAAGGACATGCCTGCGCAAGAGATGTATCGAGTGGTGAACGAGTTCGCTTTCCCGTTCATTAAACAACTTGGCAACGAGTCCGCCTTCGCCAAGGCCATGGAAGGCGCGACGTTTGGATTCCCAGCTGGCAAGCCCGCCCTACTCGAGAGGGCAGTCGACGGCGTGGAGGACCTCCTCTCCGAGTTCGACGACCACGTAGGCGATCTGGGGGACCTATACGAGTACATGCTCTCGAAGCTCTCGACTGCGGGCACCAACGGCCAGTTCCGCACGCCTCAGCACATCCGCAATATGATGGTGGCCATAGTCGATCCCAAGCCGGGCGAGCTCATCTGCGACCCCGCCTGCGGCACCGCAGGCTTCCTCATTTCTGCCGCAGAGCATATCCGCAACACCCACGAAAGCCAAATGACCGGCGACGACTGGGACTCCTACGCAGGCAAAAACGGCGCTGCCCCACAGTTTTCGGGCTTCGAAATCGACCAGACCATGCTTCGCATCTCGACCATGAACCTGATGCTCCACGGGGTAGATGCCCCTGACGTGCGCTATCTCGATAGCATTTCGAAAAACAACACCGTCTCAGGCAAGTACGACGCAATACTTGCCAACCCACCGTTCACCGGATCAGTCGACGTAGAGGACATCGACAAGAGCCTGCGTGCCATCGTGGATTCCAAACAGACCGAACTTCTGTTCGTGGCGCTGTTCCTGCGCATGCTCAAAATGGGCGGCCGCTGCGCCTGCATCGTGCCGAACGGCGTGCTGTTCCGCAGCAATTCGAAAGCCTACGAGCAGCTACGCCGCGAACTGGTAGAAAACCAGAAGCTCGAGGCAGTGATCTACATGCCCAGCGGCGTTTTCAAGCCGTACTCCGGCGTGAGCACCGCTATCTTAGTGTTCACCAAGACCGACGCGGGCGGCACCAACGACGTGTGGCTCTACAACATGGAGAGCGACGGCTACACGCTCGATGACAAGCGTGATCTCGACGAGAAGCACGACGATATCCCCGATATTCTGAGCCGTTGGGGCAGCCTTGATTCCGAGCGAGAACGCAGCCGCACCGAGAAGAGCTTCCTTGTCCCAAAGAGCGAGATCGTGGAGAACGGCTACGACCTCAGCTTCAACAAGTATACAGAGACTGTCTATGAGCGCGTGGAGTACCCGCCCACCGAGGAGATTCTGGCCGATCTGGATGACCTGAACAGGCAGATGGCCGAGAGCCTGTCTAAACTCCGCCGCATGCTCGGTGGTGGTCGAAATGACTAACAAACCCCAATTTGTCGGGGAGAAGGTGAAGCTAGGAGACCTTATTAGCAAGGCGAAAGTTGAGCGTTGCGGTGACAGGTCTTTCCCCGTCTACTCTATGACCATGCATGATGGAATCGTCGAACAGTCGGGGCGTTTCAAGAAGGCTATTGCATCCAAGGATAGAAGTTCATACAAGGTTGTGAAGAAGAACCAACTTGTTGTCGGCTTTCCAATCGACGAGGGCGTAATCTACGTCCAAAATCACGAACGAGCCGGCATCATGAGTCCCGCTTACAACGTTTGGGATTTTGATAGCAGCAGAATTACCCCTGCTTATTTAGAGCTTGCCTTGCATAGTCCGCAGAGCATGGCATATTACGCGGAGAAGCTGCGCGGAACTACAGCACGTCGGAGATCGCTCACGGCGGATGGGCTAAGGGCGTTGCCGATTGTCCTGCCAAGTATTGAGCGGCAAAGCGCAGTGGTGGAAGTCTTGAAAGGCATCAAAGGGCAGATCGCAGATGCACGAAAAACAACGGATGAGCTCGACCATCTCGTCAAATCCCGGTTTGTCGAGATGTTCGAGAGCAAAGATTACGGAATGCGACCCATGGGTGATCTTGTTGAGAGTATTACTGCTGGAACAAACGTTGGCGGCCAGCAACGCCCTTTGAGGGAAGGGGAATATGGGGTCCTGAAGATAAGTGCCGTTACACAAGGCGTGTTTAACCCGGGGGAGTTCAAGGTTGTTAACGATGTCTCTCACATTAAAATGATCCATCCCCGTAAGGGAGATTTACTATTCAGCAGGGCCAACACTTCTGAAATGGTTGGTGCGACAGCGATAGTTGACAAGGACTATGGGGATTTATTTTTACCTGACAAGCTATGGCGCCTGGATCCCACGGATGAGGTCGAAACGGTCTTTTTGAAAGCTCTTCTTTCATCTCCTTCAATTCGTGCTGAAATGTCAAAGGTTTCAACGGGATCGAGTGGGTCCATGCAGAATATCTCGATGGCAAAGTTTCGTAAGCTCCCAGCATTTCTTCCGCCACTCGCCCTCCAGCAAGAGTTCGCTGCCTTCGCCTCCCAGGTCAACAAATCGCGATTTGTCGCCCAGCAGCAGATCGAAAAGCTGCAGATGCTCTACGATAAGCTTGCTCAAGATTACTTCGGTTAGGTGACGACATGGTGGATGACTTGACGGTCCACGAAGCGGCGTATTTCGAAACGCTCGATTCGATTAAGCACGAGATCTCCAATTCACGTGCGCGTGCCGTACTTGCCGCAAACAGCGAGCTTGTTTGCATGTACTGGCGTATAGGCCACAGCATCGATCTTCATAGTGAATGGGGACTCAAATACCTGGAATCGCTTTCCTATGACATTAGAGTGGCGTTTCCCCAGGCCAAAGGTTTTTCTGTTCGAAATCTCAAATACATGCTCAAATTCTCTCGGGAATTTGAATACGAAAAAGTGCAACAGCTTGTTGCACAAATTCCCTGGGGCCATATAACCCATCTTATGGACAAAGTTTCGGACCGCGAACAGCGAGATTGGTATATAAGGGAAGCCATTCAGAACGGCTGGAGCCGCTCGGTCTTGATGCACCAGATCTCAATCAAGCTTTTTGAGCGCCAAGCAAGTGCAAGCAAGATTACGAATTTCGAGAAACTTCTTCCCGCTGCGGATAGCGAAATGGCCCAGCAGGCATTGAAAGACCCTTACGTTTTTGACTTCATTACCACAAGGAAGGGCCTTGCCGAGCGAGATATCGAAGAGCAAATGGTTCAAAACGTCGCTTCCCTTTTACTGGAGCTTGGCACGGGTTTCGCCTTCGTCGGAAGGCAGTATCATCTCGAAGTTGGCGATACGGACTTCTATATCGATTTGCTCTTCTACAATCTCAAGCTGAGAAGATACGTCATCGTTGAACTGAAGAACGAAGAATTCAAACCCGAGTTCGCTGGGAAACTCGGCTTTTACGTCGCGGCTGTCGATGGCGAACTATGCGACGAATACGACAATCCGAGCATTGGCCTACTCCTTTGCAAGACGAAAGACAACGCGATTGCGGAGTATTCTCTGAAGGCTACAAACAAGCCCATCGGCGTAAGCGAGTACCGTACAGCGGATGAGCTGCCCGAGGAGATGCGGGGCATTTTGCCGTCGCCGGAGGACATTCTAAGTAGGATTTAGGGGCTTGATCATGAACTTCGACTTCCTCAAAGAGCAAAACGGCTATTACGATCTTTTCGCCGATGCATGCATCGAGGCAGAAAAGATTTTCGCCACATCGCCGGCGATGTGTGCCGTTGGCTGCCGCAAGGCGCTCGAGCTAGCAGTTAAGTGGGTCTATGCCGTCGACTCCTCGATCAGCATGCCTTCTTACAAGGATAACTTAGCGTCTCTTTTGCATGAGTACTCCTTCAAGCAGTGCGTGGATGAACGCGTGTGGCGTCCGCTCATCGGCGTGAACAAGCTCGGAAATCTCTCAGTTCACACTGATAGGCGAGTCACCGCTGCCGACGCCATGCTCTCACTGCGGAGCCTCTTCAATTTCGTAGACTGGATCGACTACTGCTACGGGAAGAACTACCTAGAGCGTACCTTCGACGAAAAGAAAATCCCGCCCAGGGGCGTGTCTCTTTCTCGGGCACAGGTCGCTGTCATCAAGGCCCAGGGCGCCCTTGTGGCCCAGAAAGACAAGGATATTAAAGCACTCGAAGCCCAGCTCAAGCAAATGTCCGACCAGCTTGCGGCAGAGCGTGCGAAAAACGAAAAGGAGCGTGCTTTTAACCCCGAAGAGATTTCGGAGTACGAGACGCGCAAGCACTACATCGACTGGGACCTGGGCCTTGCAGGCTGAACGTTGGGCGACGACGTTGTCGAAGAGCGCGAGGTTCACGGCATGCCCGTTAAACAGGGTGACAATACGGGCGTTGGATACATCGACTACCTGCTGCTCGGCAAGGACGGCAAGCCCGTCGCCATCGTCGAAGCCAAACGGACGAGTCTGTCGGCTCAAAAGGGCCTGCAGCAGGCGCGGCTCTACGCCAACTGCTTGCAGAAAGAGTTCGGCTACCGTCCCCTTATCTTCCCGTCAAACGGCTTCGACACTCTTTTTGTAGATGACGAGAACGCACCCATGCGCCAGGTGAGCGGAATCTTCTCACGCGACGATCTGCAGCGCATCATAAACCGCCACGGGAATGCGAAATCTCTCTCAGCCATCCCAGTAAATGAGCAGATAGCCGGCGGCGGAACGAACCGCTACTACCAGATAGAGGCCATAAAACGCGCGTGCGCGAATTTCGACGAAGGACACCGCCGCGGGCTTTTGGTGATGGCTACGGGTACGGGCAAGACGCGTGTTTCCGCCGGGCTCACCGATGTACTCATGCGAGCGAGGCGCGTAAAGAACGTACTGTTCCTTGCCGATAGAGTGGCGCTTGTATCGCAAGCTGCGCGTGCTTTCCAAAAGTACCTTCCCGAGACCTCGCGTTGCAACTTATGTAAGAACAAAGACGAACGCGACGCACGAATCGTTTTCTCCACCTACCCAACGATCCTGAACGCCGTTGACACCGTGAGAAACGACGACGGCACCCGTATGTACACGGCTGCGCACTTCGACCTGATCATCGTGGATGAGGCGCACCGCTCTATCTTCAAAAAGTACAAAGCGATATTCGACTACTTTGACGCGCTTGTTGTAGGGCTTACAGCTACGCCCGCTAACGAAGTAGACCGCAATACCTACGACTTCTTCGAGGTGGAACGCGGCGTGCCTACATACGTCTACGAGTATGAGACAGCCACCGAGCAGGATCATGTGCTTGTTCCTTATTTAGGCATCGAGACGCACACGAACTTCCTGGACGACGGTATCACTTACGACAAACTCTCCGAGGCCGACCAACGTACGCTCGAGGAAGACTTCGAAGAGACCGGACAGGACGTACCCGATTTCATCGCGAACTCGCAAATCATGAGCTGGGTGTTCAACGAACAGACCGTCGACACGGTGCTCGAGACGCTTATGGACAAAGGAATCCGCGTCAACAGTGGGCAGAGCCTTGGCAAGACAGTCATCTTCGCCCAGAACCAAAAGCACGCGCGCCTTATCGTCGAGCGCTTCGGCAAGCTCTACCCGGGCTTTCCGGGCGATTACATCAAAACGGTACTGCACTCCGATGACTATTCGCACACCGTCATCGACGAGTTTGAGCTGAAGCCCCTGCCAGTGATCACTGTGTCGGTGGATATGATGGACACCGGCATCGACGTCCCAGAGATTCTCAACCTGGTGTTCTTCAAAAAGGTACGTTCGAGAATCAAATTCTGGCAGATGATTGGACGCGGCACGCGTCTGTGCGAAGGGCTGGGCGTGCTAGACCCTCTTGACGGGGCACATGCCGACAAGGAACGTTTCTTCATCTTCGACTGGTGCCGGAACTTCGAATTCTTCCGCGAGAACCCCAAGCTCGTCGAGGGCAAAGTTGGATCGTCGCTTTCGGAGACGGTGTTCTGTCGGCAGGCGACTCTCGTGAAGGACCTTCAGCAGAGCACTTTCGCCGGTGACGACTATCAAGCTTTGCGCAGTGAACTGGTGTCCACAATTCACTACCAGGTGGTGGAGCTGAACGAAGAGCTAGTCTCAGTACGCCTGCATCGGCAGGCGGTGGAGAAGTACAGACAGAAGACCTCCTATGCCTGTATTAGCGAAGGTGATCTGGGCTTGCTCATGAGCGAGGTAGCACCACTCGTTCGCAACGACGAGGCCGACGTGGATGCGCTTCGCTTTGACGCGTTCATGTACGGCTTCATGTGTTCGCTCTGCGAGGGGTACAAGGTGTCTAATCATGTGAACAGGCTCGTCTCCATCTCTATGAAGTTGCAGGAGCGCATCACGATCCCGCAGATCAAAGAAAAACTACCTTTGCTCCAGTTAATCACCGACGATGGGTTCATGACCAACGTCTCGGTGTTGAGGCTCGAGAAAATTCGCCGTGAGCTGCGCGGACTTCTGCGTTTTCTTCAAGGGGGCGACGGACGACGCGATGTGGTAACGCACCTTGCCGACCCCATCACCGAGCTTAAATACGGGGTCGCAGCCAGCCCAGGAGAGGACTTCACCGACTACAAGATGAAGGTCGAGCGCTGGGTGCAAGATTTCAGCGATACACTCGTTGTGCAGAAGCTGCATCGCAACCTGCCCATGACCGAGTACGAGTTCTCCCAGCTTGAACGCATTTTCACCCATGAGCTGGGCAGTTCGGACGACTACGAACGCGCCTTCGGCGACACGCCCTTCGGGCTTCTAGTGCGAAAGCTGGTGAAGCTCGATCACGATGCCGCCATGGATGCGTTCGCCAGCTTCATCAACTCGGGCGATTTGAACGAACAACAAATAGCATTCGTCCACAAGATAGTAGACTACATCGTCGAAAACGGCTATATGGAGCCAAAAGCTCTGACGCAGCCTCCCTTCGACAGACCGCGCTCGTTCATGCGCATATTCAACACCCAGCAGCAAATGGGGCTGGTCGCAGTCATTAACAAGATCAAGGAAAACGCGGAGAAACCCGCGGCATGAGACGTCCCTTTTCACGTAGCGCCTTCCTCGTATGTTTCACTCTACAAGGAAGGCGCCGTTATGAGAAGGATAATAGAGCGAATCGACAGGCTTATGGCCTCTATCTTGAGCGTCGAGCAGGCGGCGGAGCTCCACGCCGTCTTAATTGCTTGTCTTGTTGGCGAGGGCGAAAATTCGCACAGTTGCAAGACGATCGGAGAATACCTCGATCTGTTCCTCGCAGCTAAGAGGCTGGAGGGGTGCCCCGAAAGATCCCTTCGCTACTATGCAAGCACTCTTACACGCTTCTGCGACGAGGTTTCCAAGTCCGCGCACGACATCACTACCGACGACATCCGTGACTACCTGATGTGCTACTCGGGCGACGGTAAGGTCGGAAAAACCACTGTCGACAACATCCGACGTGTCATATCTAGCTTCTTTTCCTGGCTCGAGGAGGAGGACTACATCTACAAGAGCCCAGTGAGGAGAATCAAGAAGATTAGAACATCACGCGTACTCAAGCCAGTCTACTCTGACGAATCGCTCGAGCTTCTTCGTGACTCATGCAGGGAAATCCGCGACTTGGCAATGATCGACCTACTCTCGTCCACGGGTATCAGGGTAGGCGAACTTGTACGACTCAACAAACGAGATATAGATTTCGATTCGCGCGAATGCGTGGTTCATGGCAAGGGCGACAAGGAGCGACGTGTTTATTTCGATGCCCGAGCCAAGATGCACTTGCTTGCATATCTCGAACTGCGCCAAGACGACACACCCGCCCTGTTTGTTTCGCTTCATCGGCCTTATCGCCGCCTAGAGATAAGCGGCGTCGAAGCGCGACTGCGAAAACTTGGCGAAGACTCAGGCGTCAAACACGTACATCCACATAAGTTCAGAAGGACGCTCGCCACAAAGGCGATCGATAAGGGCATGCCTATAGAGCAGGTGCAAGTCTTACTCGGTCACAGCAAGATAGACACGACGCTTTGCTATGCGATGGTTGACCAAGAAAACGTTAAGAGATCGCATCGGAAGTATATATCGTGATGCCGAACAAACCCCAATTTGTCGGGGAAAGGGTGAAGCTGGGAGACCTGTGCGGCGTCTGCTCTGGCGGTACGCCAAAACGCTCTGTCTCCGAATACTGGAACGAAGGTTCAATTCCGTGGGTAAAGATTAGCGATATCTCGGGCAAATTCGTTTCTTCAACCGAAGAACTAATTACCGAAGCGGGTTTGAAGGGCTCATCTGCAAAGTTGCTCGCTCCCGGTACGTTGCTGTATTCGATATTTGCATCGATCGGTGCCGTTGGAATCCTCAAGATTCCCGCAGCAACCAATCAGGCAATAGCCGGCTTGTCTATCAAGACCGACAGAATCGAGCGAGATTATCTGTATTACTTTTTGAAGTCGCGGGAGTCGCTTGCGAAATCATCCGGACGCGGTGCCGCGCAAAACAATATTAATCTGACTATCTTGCGTGGAATGGAAGTCCCCGTTCCGGCTATCGGGGAACAAAAGGCAATTGTCGAGCAGCTTGAAATAATCGCGGCCCAAATCAAACAAGCGAAAACCCAACTTGACCAGCTTAATTCCCTCGTCAAATCCCGGTTTGTCGAGATGTTCGGGGATCTGGATAGCGATGACTCGAGGCCGCTCAAAGATGTTTGTTCAATTATTACCGACGGAACACACCAGCCGCCGAAGTTCGTTGACGAGGGCATCCCGTTTCTTTTTGTCAGCAATATTGCTTCAGATGTTGTCGACTACGAAACGAATAAGTTCATTTCAGCAGAAGACTATGAGCAGCTTATCCGCCGAACTCCAATCGAGATCGGCGACGCCCTCGTTTCCGCCGTGGGCTCATTTGGTCATCCCGCGGTTGTCAGAGATGGTAGGCCGTTTTGTTTTCAACGTCATATCGCGTATCTGAAGCCCCGGCATAACTTGGTTGACAGCGATTATTTACATGCTGCCTTGCTTTCGGACGACGCGCAAAGATATATGGATCGATGCGCAAAAGGCGTTGCCCAGCGAACTGTGACGTTGAAGAGCTTCAAGGAAATGAAGATTCCGGTCCCTTCGATGTGTCTCCAAGAGGAGTTTGCCGCCTTTGTCTCCCAGGTCGACAAATCGCGATTTGCCCACCTGGATAACGTCTTGGCTTAATGTTCGATATCCAATCGTTGAAATGGAAAGGAACGAACTTTCCGCGCCTTTGCAGCAACTACTCAACTGAGCAATAATCCTCTTCACGTTAGATCGAAACAGTTTTCAACGAGCCAGGTGTATGCGAGGACGAAAGACCGCCCAAATTATTAGGGCCCAGTCCGAACAAAGAAACATCTCGTGGCGCGGCCCCAAACATACGATCATCCAACCTCAGAAATGCGACAAGAATAAAACTCGTCAAATTCAGCATCCATTGCCGCCATAATGTCATTTAAAACATAAGTGTTGTAAACAGACGAGAGGCCAAGCGACATAACGATCCTTTGAGAAGCTCACGATGGATGAACTGATTATCAAAGACTGCGATTTGAAAAGTGCTGACCACTGGCCGGTAGAGGTCGTTCTTGACTTGCGCAAAGACAAAACGCCAAGCTTTTCTAAGCATCCTTTATGCCGTTTCGAGAGAAATGGGATGCGGTTTCAATGATGCCAGGATCACTTTTTAGACAATTTAGACGATTGCGACAAACCTCAAGAAGATTCTTTTGAAGCGGAATGCTTCGTGCCTGACAATGCTTGTCAGCTTACTTGTAAAGAGTTTGACCTCTATCTAAACTTGGTCTGCGAGAGATTCAACTCTCGCTTTCCGGATAAGAAGATGGGAGAAAGAAGACCCCGAGCGCGCCCATCGCCTAGCTGATGAAATCATCAAGAACACGTATCGAACGCTTATGACGCGCGGCATGAAAGGATGCTACGTTTACGCCACCGACGACGGACTGCGAGAATACTTGGGAATGCGTTCGAAAAGCAACGTGTCTTACTCCGTAGTAAACATAGCGGAATAGACGCAACGAATCGCAGACTCACTCATCAGGAGGCAACATGGCTGACAGCAACCAGAACGAATGGATCACCGACATGCTCATGGGCAGCACGTCCACTACGCCTGCAGAGCTGCTTGAAGAGGTAATGACCGACCCGCGCTGCGTCGCCTTTGGTCCCGTCCACCACTACATCGTGGGTGCCGTGCTGCTTACTTGCTGGCGCAACGCCGAAGCTTCCCCCAACAGGGACAGCCTGCTTGCCGCCGACCTTGAAAAGATGGCAGAACGCTCCAAAGCAGTGCCGGGCTCCGCATGCGCCCACTGGGGCGTATGCGGAGCAGCAGCGTCCGCCGGCATGGCTTACGCCATCATCCGCAACAATGCGCCACTGAAAAAAGAAGGCTGGGCAGAAAGGCAGCTTATGGTGTCGCATCTTCTTGCCGCCATTGCCCACGCGGGCACCCCGCGCTGCTGCAAGCGCGACGCACGCGTGGCAATCCGCGAAGCCATCCGTCACTTCAACGACTTAGGCGGCCCGCAACTGAAAGAATCCAACGCCGTGCCCATCTGCGCAAGCTTCGCCGCGAACACCGCCTGCATAAACGAAGCGTGCCCCTACTTCCCCACCCAAGCCGAATAACCTGAAACCTCGCACGGCTCCAACCCATACCAAACATGAAGCCGCGACTCGCATCAAAGCAGGTCACGGCTTCATTACATTCAAATTAGCAACGCTAACGAACGAAGCGCTAAGCATTAGCGGCCGAACCACCAACCGCCAACGCCCGCGAACAGCGGCTGCCATTCCCTAACGGCGCGTACCGAAGATCCCACGAACGATCTGGTTGACAGCGGTGCGGCCCGCCGAACTAAGGATGTTCGTGGCAACGCGCGACATCGCATCCTTCTGCTTCTGACGCTCGCGCTCCTCAGCCTTGGCCAAGCGCTCGGCTTCGCGTTCCGCAGCACGCGCCTGACGCTCCGCATCCCTTTCGGCTGCTTTCGCCTGTCGTTCGGCTTCCTTCTCTGCCGCCTTCTGCTGGCGCTCAGCCTCTTTTTCGGCCGCCTTTTGGGCGGCTTCCTGCTGCTTGGCAAACTCCGCCTTCTCGGCCTCGAGCTTAGCCCTTTCCTTGGCAAGTTCTTCGGCAGCGGCGTTCTGCTCGCGCTCGTCCATGATCTTCTCGTACGCGCTCTCGCGATCGATAGCCGTGCCGTACTTCACCATCAGCGCCATCTGCCCCTGCGCCACCGCAGCCTTCGCTTCGTCAGAAGCCTCGGCCATCAAGCACTGCGGAGGCAGAATCTTCGCATTCTCGACAACCGAAGGCTTACCTTCTTCGTCAAGGAAACTCACCAGCGCCTCACCGGTGCCCAGCTCCAAAATCACGTCCTCGCTCTTGAAATTGGGGTTGGCGCGGAACGCCTCGGCTGCCGCCTTAACGGCCTTCTGCTCGGCGGGCGTGTAAGCGCGCAAGCCATGCTGCACACGGTTAGAAAGCTGCGCCAGAACCTCGCCGGGAATGTCGCTGGGCGACTGCGTGATGAAATAAACGCCCACGCCCTTGGAACGAATGAGCTTGACCACCTGCACGAGCTTGTTCAAAAGCTCGCTGGGCATGTCATTAAACAGCAGATGCGCCTCATCGAAGAAGAAGACGAAACGAGGCTTGTCCAAGTCGCCTACCTCGGGCAGCTTCTCGAACAGGTCGGACAGCATCCACAATAGGAACATCGAGTAAATCTGCGGCTGCTGAATAATGCGCGCGGCGTTCAGGATGTTCACATAGCCGCGGCCCATAGGGTCGCACGCGAACCAATCGGAAAGCTCGAGCGACGGCTCACCGAAGAAAATGTCGCCGCCCTGATCTTCAACCGCGATAAGCGCGCGCAAAATGGCGCCAACCGACTGAGCCGAAACGTTGCCGTACGTGGTTGTGTATTCCTTCGTGTGCTCGCTGACATAATTCAGCATGGCTTGCAGATCCTTCAAATCGATTAGCAGCATCTGCCTGTCGTCGGCAATGCGAAACACGATGTTCAGCACGCCCTCCTGCACCTGCGTAAGGCCAAGCAAACGCGACAGAAGCACCGGCCCCATATCGGAAATAGTCACGCGAACAGGAATGCCGGGGCCTCCCGTCATGTCCCAGAAACGCGCGGGACAGCCCTGGTAGGTAAAGCCCTGAAGCCCGAACTTCTGGATGCGCTTCTGCATGCTCTCGGAATCGACGCCGGCCTGGCACATACCGGTGACGTCACCTTTAACATCGGCCATGAACACGGGGACGCCCGCCTGCGAGAAGCCTTCGGCCATTACCTTAAGCGTGACCGTTTTGCCCGTGCCGGAAGCGCCGGCGATAAGGCCGTGACGGTTGGCCTGATTGAGCAGCAGGTAGCAGGGATTGTCGCCCTGCGCCATCCAAATCCTGTCGTCCTGAAGCACGGCGTCCTCCTTGAATCGAACGTTAAATCGACCAAAAGTTGTCACCATTATACCAGCGGCGCAGGCGCAAACAGCAGCTACAGGCCCGCGCGATAAACGAGAAATCCCGTAAAGACGCAGGTTCGCGCCTCGGCCTTAGCCTCGGTCGCGTTCGCGACGATCCATCAGAAACTCACGACGACATCTTGCGTTTACCTTGCGTTTATCATCCGCCTTTAATCTTCAATCATTAGCAATGAACGCCAGTGTGATGGAGACAAAGATGAACTCACAAAGCAGCAACTTCGAATCTGCTCGCACCCAAAATCGCCCGCAAACCAGCGCCTCCGGAATCAGGAACATCGCGCCCGCTAACAGCGGATTGCTTGGATTTGTTATCTCTTGTCTTCTCTTGGCAGCCGCCTGGGGAGTAGTGGGAATCGGCTACATTTGCATTCCCGGAGCCGTCATTGCTGCAGCACTCGGCTTTCTATGCGCCATCATGAACATTGGCACTGGTTTCTCGTTCTTGATTTGCCTGGGCATTGCCGCAGCGTGTTTAGGGCTTGCCTACCCTGCCCTTATCGGCACGCTTCTTCTGAAGGGAGCCTTGTCGGGCAGCCAAGACCCCCTTGCATTTGACAAGCGGATTCTTGGCATCACCTGCATCGTAGCCGTCGTTGGTGCAGCACTGGCAGGCTTGGGAGTTCTTCTTGGCGGCGGCGCTAGCCTCGCCCTACCCACATTCCTGCAATTCCTGATCGCATAAGCAACAAGATTCAACGCGTTTCCAACGCGAACCGCTCAAATTCCAAACGAATCAAAACGAAGGGGACCATCATGACGAAGTCGAAAATCGCTCAGGCTACAGAGAACATCACCGACAAAGTTGTTGGCGCATATCAAACTACCGAGGACGCTGTTACAGGAACCTACAACAAAATTGAGAACGGCGTGACTGACACCTACACCAAAATCGAAGACGCCTTTGTAGACCGCTTCCTTACCCGCAAAGGAGAAAGCGTCGAAGAAGCAAAGGAGCGTTTGCAAGAAAACCGAGTCAAACGCGAGGAGCGTCGCCACTAGCAACGACATCGCGAATCACGCTCAGCCTTCCCAGGGGGTGCGGAAGATCAAACCTTCCGCACCCCCTTTCCCCTCCCCTCCTTCTTTTCCTGCATGAGTGAATCAACGGCGCAAAGTACGCTCGCCTTTTAGACAGCGGGAACTCTCTCTTGACTTGATCCAAGCCGTCGGGTTCTTCGCAGTAGGCGCCCTTCCTTTCACAATGCAGATAGACGTAAAAGCTACAAGCAGCAAGATGAAAGGAAGTGGTCGACATGGTGAACCCGATTACCAAAAAGGTGCTTGCAGGAGTACCAACCGTGGCCCTTTCGGCCATGCTCGCCTGCACGATGGTCGGCTGCGGTGGGGGCGGTGCGACTGACGCAGCGCAAAGCGGATCCAGCAGCGCTGCAGCATCGGCGCAACCCGCGTACCAGTCGCAGTCGGTCGAGATCGACGGCAACACCTTCGAGTCCGTAGCTGACGGCACGTTCTACGCTGGCGATAAGGCCAAGAAGGACGGTTTCTACCTTCGCCTGAAGATCACGAACAACGGCGACAAGCCCATGAAGTTCACGGGTTTCAGCGTTAAGGCCGCGCAGGGCGAGCTTGAAGCCGGCGACGAGGTCTTCCGCTCCAGCAAGGCCGCCGTGCTTGAATACACCACCAGCAACATCCCCGAAGAGCTGTACGAAGGCGCCAAGTACGGAAACGATCGACCGGACATTCTGGCTGGTGAATCGGTGGAGTTCGTTTACTTCTGGGTTCCGAAGGCTCCTTACTACGGTCCGATCTCCGTCAACATCGACAGCCAATACAAGGTTGGCCAGAACCCTGCCGTAATGCGCTTTGACACCACTGGCACCGAGACGGAAGAGTACAAGGCCATTGCAGCTGATGCCGGCGACGACAAGGCTGCCGAATCCACTACCGGCGTTGATTGCGCATCCTTCAAGATTGAAGCCACCGAAGGGTTCGTTCTTGACAGCGGCAGCGCAAGCGAACAGAAGGCAAGATTCTATAAGGAAGGCACGAATAACTCATTCAAGGTAGACGTGTTCCCGCGCGCGCCCGAAGAGGAAATCGCCAGCTTGCAGAAGACCTACGAAGGCAAGGATATTGCCACCGATCAGGTGGACATCAAGGGCACTACGTGGCTTCGCCTGAAGGCCCCCGACAACACCTATACGATGTTCGCATCGGCGCCTAGCGGCAAAACCGTGCGCGTGCAGATTCACCGCAAGCTGAACTGGGACGACGCAATGCCTATGCTTGAGAGCCTTACCTTGAAGTAAGTGACAAGCACCTCCACGAACGGGCCGGTTTCGGGACGCAGCTCACCCGAGGCCGGTCCTTCGCTGTGCGCTTTCCCCGTCCGAACGACGCGCGGGACATCCCGCCGTGCGATGCATGGCATAATCTAAGGGAACAATCGGCCCGAATCCCTAAGGAAACCATGCACAACATCGATCATATCGAGGTGCGCGGAGCACGCGTACACAACCTGAAGAACGTGAGCGTCGACATCCCCCTAGGCGAGCTTGTGGGAATCGCAGGCGTTTCCGGGTCGGGCAAAAGCTCGCTGGCACTTGGCGTGCTGTACGCCGAAGGCTCGCGCCGCTACCTTGAGGCTCTTTCCACCTACACGCGTCGACGCATCTCGCAGGCGGGTAAGGCAACTGTCGACGACGTCCGCTACGTTCCCGCCGCGCTGGCTCTTCATCAGCGTCCCGCCGTTCCCGGCGTCCGCTCCACGTTCGGCACTTCAAGCGAACTGCTGAACAGCCTTCGCCTTTTGTTCTCGCGCGTGGGCAGCCACGTGTGCCCCAAC
>ERZ1034917.1216-NODE-1216-length-17242-cov-7.019142_pt1 | contig 17242 bp, 15 predicted proteins | sample MGYA00520605_ERZ1034917 | MGnify/ENA primary metagenome ERZ1034917 (study PRJEB33766, sample SAMN09781784) | gut metagenome | biome: gut microbiome | host: Homo sapiens | place: Madagascar | study: EMG produced TPA metagenomics assembly of the PRJNA485056 data... | reverse complement strand
TGGGTAGCTCAGTTGGTAGAGCAGGGGACTGAAAATCCCCGTGTCAGGGGTTCGATTCCCTTCCCCGCCACCAGAAAAGATGCAGGTCGGAGGCCATGAGTCTCCGGCCTGTTTTCTTGTGGGGAAAAGAAGGGGAAAAATCGGGGAAAACCGCTGGTGCGACTGTCCGCCGGATGACGCTCTGGCGCCCCTCGCCTCACCCCCGCAGATACGCGATGGCGATCTGCGTGCGGTTCCTCAGCCCAAGCTTTGCGAGGATCGAGCTGATGTGGTTGCGCACGGTTCCCTCGCCCATGTAGGCCGCCGCGGCGATCTCCTTGTTGTCGAGGCCCTGGGCGATGAGCTGGGCAACCTCGAACTCGCGGTCCGTGAGGTGCGCAAAGGCGGCCGGTCGTGCGTCCGTCTCGTCCCCGTCGCTCGCCGCGGAGAAGTCCACGTCCTCGATGGCCTTGCCCTCGAGCACCCTCCTGCCCGCCATGACCTCTTCAAGCGCGGGCGCAATGGCTCGCACGTCGGTCTTGATGAGGTATCCTCGCGCACCCGCCTTGAGTGCCCGCACGATGTAGTCATCATCCGAGAACGTGGTGAGAAACACCACGCGTGCTCCTGCGTCCTCACCCAGGATCTGCTCGGCAGCCCACAGCCCGTCACGCCCGGGCATTTGGATGTCGAGCAGGGCCACGTCGGGGCGCTGCTCGCGCCACAGGGCAACGGCCTGCTCGCCGTCTGACCCCACGCCGCAGACCTCGATCCCGTCCTGCGCGCCAAGGATGATCCTGAGCGAGTCACAGACAAGCCGGTCGTCGTCCACCACGATGATCCTCATGCGTCCTCCTCGGTCCCGCCGTCGTCCATGTCGCTGCCACCGGCGACGCGTCCCTCGGCCTCAGCGCTGGCCGCCGTGCCCGTGCCCTTTCTGGGCACGCTCGCGAACACGCGCCAACCCCCGCCGTCCTGGGGCCCCGCCAGGAACCTGCCGCCCAGCGCCTCGACGCGCTCGCGCATGGAGGCAAGCCCCATTCCGTCGCTACCCGTCCGGGCCTGGGCCACGTCCCCGTCATTCAAAACCACGAGCTGCCACATCGAGGGATGCTCCAGACAGCGTGCCTCCACCCGCGTGACGCCGCTGCCGTGGCGCAGCGCGTTCGACACCGCCTCGCGCAGCACGGCGACAAGGCATGACGCCACGTTGGCGGGCGCCCCTTCGACGCCCGCTTCGACCGTGACGCTGATCCCGGAGTCCCTCGCGGCCGCCTCGGCAACGCCGCGCATCTGGGCGCCAAGGTCAACGGATTCGTCGCGCAGGGCATGGACGCTCGAGCGAACCATCGAGAGCGCCTCGTCAACCGTGCGGCTCACGTCGGAGAACCCGCGGGCGGCGTCCGCGTCGCCTGCGTGCACGATTGCCAGGGCGTCTGCCTGCAGCTTGGCCCTCGTGAGCTGGTGCCCCACGTTGTCATGGATCTCGCGGGCAATGCGGGCGCGCTCGGCAAGCGTGGCGATCCTCACCTCGTAGTCCTGGCGCTCGAGCAGGTCGCGGTTCTTGGCCTCCAGGGAAAGCGAGCGCTCCTGGAGCTCGTCTCGCACGCGCCGGTTGCGGGCGCGCTCGCGCTCCCCGGCACCCGTACGCGCCGAGAGCAGGCAGGACACCAGGCAGAAGAGCGCCACGGGCAGCACTGCCTCGGCGCGCACGCCCGCGTCCCGCATCCGAACGCATACAACAAGCAGCGCCGCTGCTCCCGCGGCCGCCGCCCATCTTTCGCTTCCTCGTGGAACCGCCCGCACGGCGTCGTAGGCCGCAAGCGGGAGAAACGCCGCCGCCTCGGGCCACGTAAGCGCGGCTGCCACCCAGGCGACGCAGCCCGCGACCCTTGCGAGCCTCCCGCGCGTCCCGTCGCCTGCCACCTCGCCCGCACTCGCGCAGGCCACGGCCGCCGCCGCGCCCACGACCGTCGCGGTCGCAAGCGGCAGAAGCGATGCCGCCGCAAGGCAGCACGCAAGCACGATGAGCTTGTCGATGAGCCTGTTCATGCGCCCATTGTAGGCGAGCCGTGAGCCGCGTCTGCGCATCGGTGACATTCCTCCCGCCCCGCCGGACAATGACATATGGCACTTCCTGCACGTGCCGCGGTCCCGTACGATGGCACCATGCCCCGCAGAAAGGAATGCCATGTCAGACATCGTTCACGTCCAGAACCTCGTCAAGCGCTATGGGGACATGCTCGCGCTCGACCACTTCAACCTGCGCATCGCCCAGGGAGAGATCTTTGGCCTGCTCGGCCCCAACGGCAGCGGCAAGACCACCTCGATCAACTGCATGCTGCAGCTGCTCACCTACGACAAGGGCACCATCGAGCTGTTCGGCGAGCCCATGAGCCCCACACGCTACGACCTCAAGCGCCGCATAGGCGTGGTGCCGCAGCAGATGGCCGTCTTCGACGAGCTTACGGTGCGCGAGAACATCGACTACTTCTGCAGCCTCTACGTGGCGGACCGCACGCGCCGCCGCTCCCTCGTGGACGAGGCCGTCGAGTTCGTGGGTCTCGGCGACTACACGCGGTTCCGCCCCGGCAAGCTCTCGGGCGGCCTTGCCCGCAGGCTCAACATCGCCTGCGGCATCGCCCACAAGCCCGAGCTCGTCTTCTTCGACGAGCCCACGGTGGCCGTTGACCCGCAGAGCAGAAACGCCATCCTCGACGGCATCTGCCGCCTGCGCGACGAGGGTGCCACGGTGGTCTACACGAGCCACTACATGGAGGAGGTGGAGCAGATCTGCAGCCGCATCATGATCATGGACGGCGGCAAGACGCTCGCCGAGGGCACGAACGACGAGCTCAAGCGCATGATCTCCATGGGCGAGAAGGTCGTCATCGAGGTGGCCGAGCTGCCTTCCGAGGTACTCGCCCGCGTGCGGGCGCTCCCGCACGTGCTGTCCGCTGACGTGTCGGCCGGCAGCCTCACCTGCTCGTGCGAGGCAAGCCCGCACAACCTCACGGACATCCTGGACGCGCTGCGCGCGCAGGGCGTGGCCCTTGGGCGCATCTACTCCGAGCCGCCCACGCTCAACGACGTGTTCCTCGAGATAACCGGCCGCGAGCTGCGCGAGTAGGGGGTAGCGATGCTAGAGACCATCAAGGTCACGATGCTCGCGAGGGCCCGCCGCGCCGACTTCTGGATCTGGTGCCTCGCCTTCCCGATCATCCTGGCCACGCTGTTCATCTTCATGTTCGGAAATCTCAAGAACTCCGAGGTCGTTGCGACCGTGCCCGTGGCCGTGGTGACCGACGACGCCTGGGAGTCCAGCGGCTTCTCGCGGGTCGTGGACGCCCTCTCCGGCGATGGCTCCGACGCGCTGCTCGACGTGGTCGAGGTCAGCGGCGCAGGCGAGGCCGAGCGCCTTCTCGACGACGGCGAGGTCTGCGGCGTCTACGCCGTGGACGACGGGGGAGACCCGCAGGTGACGCTCGGCGGCACCGCGAGCTCCACGGAGGGCTCCTCCGACGAGGCCGTCAACCGCTCCATCCTCGAGGCGGTCGCGAGCTCTTACACCCAGTCCTATGCCCTCGTGGAGCGCACCATCGAGGACGATCCCTCCGTGCTCGCCGACCCGTCCGCCATCGCGCGGGCGCTGGGCATCCAGGCCGAGGTCCAGCGCGTGAGCCTCACGCGCTCCACGCCCGACGACACCGTGCGCTTCTACTATGCGCTGCTCGGCATGGCCGCGCTCTACGCGTCCACCTCGGCGGCCTCGGCCCTGCTCGATGCCGCCGGAGACCTCAGTCCGCTCGGCGCGCGACGCTGCGTGGGTGGCCAGAGCAGGCTTTCCATGCTCGTTGGTACGCTCCTTGGCTGCTGGGCTGTCGCGCTGCTCTGCCTCGTGCTCGTCTTTCTCTTCGTGCGCTTCGTCGCGGGCGTCGACTTTGCGGGTCGAGAGGGGCTGGCGCTGCTCGGCCTCGCTGCCTCGTCGCTTTTCTCCGTGACGCTCGGCATGCTCGCGGCGGCGCTGCCGATCGGCGGCGGCAAGCAGTCCAGGACGGGCTTGCTCACGGCCGTCAACTGCGTGGGGTCGCTTTTTGCCGGTCTGTACGGCACGCCTGCCATGAGGCTTGCCGACGGGGTGGCGCGCGTGTGCCCGGCCGAGGCGTGGCTCAACCCGCCCAAGCTCATCAGCGACACGTTCACCAACCTGTACTTCTACGAGGGCCTGTGGCCGTTCTTTTCGCATGTGCTGGCATGCGTGGGTTTGGCCGTCGCGTTTCTCGCCGTAACGACGCTCGTCTTTAGGAGGCAGCGCTATGAGCACCTTTAAGGCCGCGCTGCGCGTTGCCGCCGCGCATCCGTTCTACATCCTCATCTACACGTTCTTCGTCTCGCTCATGGGCGCGCTCATCGCCTTGTCCGTTGCCGGCGGCACGGACGCGGGCGAGCAGGCCTTCGAACCCTATGACGCTCGCGTTGCCGTTGTCGACCGTGATGGCTCCGAGCTCTCCGACGCCCTGCGTAACTACCTTTCCGACCGCTATGATCTCGTGGACGTGGCCGATGAGGACGCCGAGCTCCAGGACGCGGTCGCGACGGGACGCGTGGACTGCGTGTTCTTCGTCCCCGAGTGCTTCGGCGCCGATCTGCTCTCCGCCGCCCGTGCGGGCGATGACCTGCCCCAGCTCCAGGAGGCCTATGGCGTGAGCACGCAGGCCTCGGCCCTCGTCGGCGTTGACGCCCAGCGCTGGGTCTCGCTTGCCGGCGCCTCCGCGGCCCTCAATTCGGGTGCGGGCGCCGAGAGGGTCGTTGAGCTCACGAACTCCTCGGCAGCCAAGCGCGCCAACGTCTCCATCCGCGCCACCGAGGCGTTCGGCGGCGCGGTGGACCAGCTCACCGTGTTCCTCAAGTTTGAGTCATACGCCATCACGTCGTCCGTGGTTGTCTGCGTGGGCCTCGTGCTCTCCGCGCTCGGCGAGCCGGAGCTTAAGAGCCGCCTGGAGGCAGGTCCGCAGGCGTCCCGCACCCGTGCGCTCAGCGTTCTGTCGGCGTGTCTCGTCCTCACGCTCGCGGTCTGCGCCGCAAGCTCGCTCGTTGGCCTCGTGGCGCTGCACGAGGCGGTGGCGTCGCTTCCCGCCTGGCAGGTCGCGCTTGCGTTCGGGAGCAACTTCGCGTTCGCCCTCGTTCCGCTCGCGATCGCGTTTCTGCTGGCGAGCGTGGGCGCGCGTGAGGAGGTGCTCAACGCCTGCGGCAACATCCTCGGCATGGTCATGAGCTTCATGGGCGGTGCGTGGGTGCCCCTCTCGTTCATGGGGCCCGCCGTCGTGGCCGCGGCGCACTTCTTCCCCACGTACTGGACGAACTCCTCGGTAGACGCCGCGCTCTCGGCCCCCTCGTCCGGGCTCTCGGCGGCGGGCCTGGGCACCTACCTTTCGGGCATGGGCATCACGGTGCTGTTCGCGATCGCCATCACCTCCGTTGGCCTGGCGCTCGCAAGGGCCAGGCGGCAGGGGTAGGGCTCCCAAATGGCTTGCGCACGCTGTTCATCTTGGGTGCGGGCGGGCGTACGTCTTCGGTGAGCGGCATGGGCGAGATACGTTTCGCAACCTTGCGCGTTTGCCGAAGGCCCACGCCGGCGCGGCCCGGGCCCACGTACACTCGGGATGTCTGTGAATCGCTTAGGAGAAGGAGCGTTCATGTCCAAGATCTTCAACAGCCCCAGCAAGTACATCCAGGGCCCCGACGAGCTCGCCAAGCTTGGCGGCTACGTTGACCCGCTCGGCACCAAGGCCCTCGTCATCAACACGCCCTCCGGCGTGAAGCGCGTGGGCGCCAAGGTCGAGGCCGGCTTTGCCGACGCCAAGGCCACGCCCGTCTACGAGGACTTCAACGGCGAGTGCTCCGAGAACGAGGTCAACCGCCTCGTCGAGGTCGCTCGTGCCAACGGCTGCGACGTCGTCGTGGGCATCGGCGGCGGCAAGACGCTCGACACCGCCAAGGCCACGGCCTACTTCCTAGGCTGCCCCGTCGTGATCTGCCCCACCATCGCCAGCTCCGACGCCCCCTGCAGCGCCCTGTCCGTCCTCTACACCGACGACGGCCAGTTCGACCGCTACCTGTTCCTGCCGGCCAACCCCAACATCGTCCTCATGGACACCACCGTCATCGCCGCGAGCCCGGTGCGCCTCACCGTCTCCGGCATGGGCGATGCCCTGGCCACCTACTTCGAGGCCCAGGCCACGCATGACGCCGATGGCGCCACCTGCGCCGGCGGCAAGGGCGGTCTGGCGGCCCTGCAGCTCGCCCGCCTGTGCTACGACACCCTCATGGAGGACGGCGTGAAGGCCAAGGTCGCCCTCGAGGCCGGCGCGCTCACCTCTGCCGTCGAGCACGTCATCGAGGCCAACACGCTGCTGTCCGGCATCGGCTTCGAGAGCTCGGGCCTGGCTGCCGCGCACGCCATCCACAACGGCCTCACGCTGCTGCCCGAGTGCCACGGCATGTACCACGGCGAGAAGGTCGCCTTCGGCACCCTCGCCCAGCTCGTGCTCGCCGATGCCTCCACCGAGCAGCTCGAGGAGGTCCTCGGCTTCTGCATCGAGGTGGGCCTGCCCGTCACCCTGGGCGAGCTCGGCGTCGAGGAGGTCACGCGCGAGAAGGCCATGATCGTGGCCGAGGCCGCGTGCGCCCCGGACGACACCATGGGCAACATGCCGTTCGACGTCACGCCCGACATGGTCGCCGATGCCATTCTCGGCGCCGATGCCCTGGGCCACTACTATCTGGACTAGGCCATAAGACATTTGCCGTTTTGGGGCGCGCTGGCCGCTTGGCCGGCGCGCCCCTTCTCGTTGGGAGGGCGTCGTGCAGATCAGGTCCATCATGTGCTGCTGCGGGGGTGGAGTGGGCAGCTCGTTCATCGTGCAGCTCAACGTTGAGGAGATCCTCAGGAAGCACGGCATCACGGGCGTGGGCGTGGACCACGTCTCGGTCTCCGAGATCTCGATGCACAGGGTGGACCTGTTCGTGGTGGGAAGCGACCTCACGGCGTTTCTGGCAGACAAGCCCCGCGTCATCACGCTCGACAACATCATGAGCAAGCCCGAGCTCGAGGAGAAGCTCCTCGCCGCCTTCGCGGCCGCCGAGGCCGAGTAGGGCTGCCGGTAATTCACAAACTCCGCCTCCGGGGTCATAATCGCGTGCTATTTGACCTCAAACCATCCCCATGAGCGGAGTTTCCCCAAGGGCGGAGTTTGTCCGCGCCCTCCGTACGCACAAGAAGAGCCCCTCCCGTCCGCGGACGAGAGGGGCTCGATGCGTTCTCTCTGCGAGAAGACGTGCGGCGATCGCTAGGCGCTCGGGCAGATCTTCTTGAACAGGGCCACGACGTCGTCGTGGTTGGCCTCACGCGGGTTGCCGGGGAAGCAGGCGTCGGCCATGGCGTCGGTGGCGAGCTGGTCAATCTCCTCGGCCTTCATGGCCTCGCAGACGTGCGGGATGTTGACGTCGGCGGAGAGCTGCTTCACGGCGGCGATGGCGGCATCGGCGGCCTCGTCGTCGCTCATGCCAGTGGTGTCAACGCCCATGGCCACGGCGACCTCGGCGAGGCGCTTGGTCACGACGGGCTTGTTGAACTCCATGGCGATCGGGAGCAGCATGGCGCAAGCAACGCCGTGCGGGGTGTCATAGTGCGCGGAGAGCGTGTGCGCCATGGCGTGGTCGATGCCCAGGCCCACGTTGGAGAAGCCCATGCCGGCGACGTACTGGCCCAGGGCCATGCCCTCACGGCCGCTGCCGGGCTGGCCGCTCTTGGCCTCGGCCACGGAGTCGCGCAGGTTCTGGGAGATGAGCTGGATGGCCTTGAAGTGGAACATGTCGGAGAGCTCCCAGGCACCCTTGGTGGTGTAGCCCTCGATGGCGTGCGTCAGCGCGTCCATGCCGGTGGCGGCGGTGAGGCCGGCGGGCATGGAAGCCATCATGTCGGGGTCGACGACGGCGACGTCAGGGATGTCGTTGGTGTCGACGCAGACGAACTTGCGGACCTTCTCGGGGTCGGTGATCACGTAGTTGATCGTGACCTCAGCGGCGGTGCCGGCCGTGGTGGGGACGGCGATGGTGAACGTGGCGTGGTTCTTGGTGTCGGCAACGCCCTCGAGGGAGCGGACGTCGGCGAACTCGGGGTTCTCGACGATGATGCCGATGCCCTTGCAGGTGTCCATGGAGGAGCCGCCGCCGATGGCGACCATCATGTCAGCGCCAGACGCCTTGTAGGCCTCGACGCCGTCCTTGACGTTCTGGATGGTGGGGTTGGGCTTGATCTCGGAGTAGAGCGTCCAGGGGATGCCGGCGGCGTCGAGCTCGTCGGTGACCTTGGCGGTGACGCCAAACTTCACGAGGTCGGGGTCGGAGCAGACGAAGGCCTTCTTGTAGCCGCGACGCTGGATCTCGCCGGGAATCTCCTTGATGGCGCCGGCGCCGTGGTAGGAAATGTTGTTCAGGACAAAGCGGTTCACTGCCATGCTTACCCTCCTAGGGTTTGTGGTGGCTCGCGGCAAGCCCCTGCCACGGGCCAGCTTGCTCGGCCGTATGCCGTGCTAACTAGCACAAGCATACCCAGCGATGCCATGGGGAATCTGACAAATCGGGTGAGCGGTTCAAAAATGGAACGCCGTTCGTAATCGCGAACTAAATGACCAGACGAGAATGGACAGCCGGGCCGCGCGGGGCAGCCCGGCTCCGCGCCCTGCCGCGCTAGAACGGCGCCTTCGTGACGCGATGCAGGCGGATCTCGTCGCAGACGGCGTCGGTGCGGTGGCACAGCAGGTACTCCACGGCGTCTGCCATGTCGTCCGGCACGATCATGGGCGTGCCCGTGAGGTCGGGCCTGGCGATGGCCACCATGTCGGTGAGCACCCCTCCCGGCGAGATGACGTGGACGCGGATGCCCTCGTCGTACACCTCGGCGGCAAACGACTTCGACATGCCGTACAGCGCGTGCTTGCTCGCCACGTAGGCGCTCTGGTTGGGGTATCCCGCGTGCGCCACGACCGAGCACACGTTCACGATCTCTGCCGCCTTCGAGGCGCGCAGAAGCGGCAGCGTCTCGCGCATGAGGATGAACGGCGCGCGCACGTTCGTGGCCATGACGGCGTCGAACTGCTCGGTGGGGATGTCCTCGAGAGGGCCCGCCTGCACGATGCCGGCGTTGTTCACGAGGATGTCGAGCCCGCCCTCCTCGGCCACCGTGGCAACGAGCCCGAGGATGGACGCCTCGCTCGTGAGGTCGCACGTGTGGGTGACGGCCGTGGTGTCATGCCCCGCCTCGCGCGCGGCGTCGTTGCACAGCGTGGCCGTCTCGTCGAGCGTCTGCTGCGTGCGGCCCACGAGCGTGACCGTGCAGCCAAGGCTCGCGAGCCTTGTGGCCACCGCACGCCCGATGCCGGTCCCCGCGCCCGTGACGAGCGCCCTCTCTCCTGCGATGCTGGTCTTCATGGGTTCCCCTTCCTGTATGTGCCTCGTGGCAAAGATACGTCTGCCGCGCCTACGGTGGCCGCTCGTTTCGCTGGCCGGCGCCTCCGTCCCTTGTAATGTGACCAATGAGTGAACCTTGGTGAACTCACTAAGTGAGTCGCGGTAAACTCATGAGCCGACTATCCCCGCAGGGGCGGGGACGCGGCGCTCGCGCCGCGCAAGGCGAGAGGAAAGGATCACACCATGAAGAAGTCCACCCAGAACGGCCTGCTCGTTGCCGGCGGCTTTTTGCTCGGCACCGTGGGCGTCAAGGCCCTGTCCTCCGAGACGGCCAAGAAGGGCTACGTCCAGGCGGTCGCCTGCGGCATGCGCGCCAAGAACTCCTACGACGCCATCGTCGAGCAGGCCAAGGCCCAGGTCGACGACATCGTCTCCGAGGCCAGCTACCTCACCAAGAAGGACGACGAGGGCGAGAAGGCCGAGTAGCGCTTCCCATGCAGTACACAATCGTTAGCGAAATACCGGGTCGCGTGCGCGTGCGGCTCGCCGGCAGCGTGCCCGAGACAGACGTCGAGCCGCTCCAGGCGGCCCTCGAGAAGTCGCCTGCCATCGCGAGCGCCCGCGTCTACCCGCGCATCGGCTCGGTGGCGCTTGTCTATGACGCCGCCGACGCCTCCGCGCGCGACGCCGCGCTGGCCTGGCTCGGCATGCTCGACGCCGCCGCCATCGACGAGGCCCGCGCGGGATGCGCGGGTGCGCTCGCGCCGCGCGCGGACAACCTGCTCATGGACATCGCCGAGCTCGTTGGCTTCCACTACATGCGCCGCTGGTTTTTGCCGGCGCCCATCCGCGCCGCCTGGACGCTGTGGGCCTACCGCAAGTTCCTGCTCGCGGGGCTGCGCTCGCTTGCCAACGGGCGCCTGGACGTCCCCGTGCTCGACGCCGCCGCCGTGGGCATCTCGTTCGTGAAGGGCGACTTCCTCACGGCCGGAAGCACGATGTTTCTGCTCAACATCGGCGAGGCGCTCGAGAGCTACACGAAGGCGCGCTCGCAGCACGAGCTCATCTACTCGCTGCTCGCGATGCCCGAGACGGCCCGCCGCATCGAGGGCGGCGCCGAGGTGTGCGTGAGCGCCACCGAGCTTGCCGAGGGTGATCTCGTCGTGGTGCGCACCGGCATGCCCGTGTGCGTCGACGGCGTCGTGGAGCGCGGGTGCGCCATGGTGAACCAGTCCGCGCTCACCGGTGAGCCGCTCGCCGTCGAGCGCGGCGTGGGCGACTCGGTCTATGCCGGCACCGCCTGCGAGGACGGCGAGATGTTCGTGCGCGTCACGCACGGCGCCGGTGGCACGAAGCTCCGCTCGATCGTCTCGATGGTGGAGCAGTCCGAGGGCCTCAAGGGCCAGGCACAGGACCGCAGGGAGCGTCTGGCGGATGCCATCGTTCCCTGGAACTTCCTGCTTGCGGGCATCGTGGCGCTCACCACGCGCAGCCTCGTGAAGACGAGCGCGGCCCTCATGGTGGACTACTCGTGCGCCCTCAAGCTCACGAGCTCCATCTCGGTGCTCTCGGCCATGAGCCAAAGCGCCCGCGCCGGCTTCACCGTCAAGGGCTCGAGGCACTTCGAGGAGCTCGCCGCCGCCGACACGATCGTGTTCGACAAGACCGGCACGCTCACCGAGGCCACCCCGAACCTGGCTGGCGTCCTTGCCTTTGGCGACTGGCACGAGGACGACGTCCTGCGCTTCTCGGCCTGCCTGGAGGAGCACTTCCCCCATCCCGTGGCGCGCGCCGTCGTTCGCGCGGCTCAGGAGCGCGGGCTTGAGCATCGCGAGCGCCATGCCGAGGTCGAGTACGTGGTGGCCCATGGCATCGCGAGCTCGCTCGAGGGCAAGCGCGTCGTCATTGGCTCGCGCCACTTCGTGGTCGAGGACGAGGGCGTGTGCGTCTCCGCCGAGCAAGACCGTCTCATCGAGGGGCAGACGTCTGGCCTGTCCTCGCTCTACCTTGCCGTTGACGGCGAACTCGTGGGCGTGCTGGCCATCGCCGACCCCATCAAGCCCAGCGTTCCCGCGGCCATCGCGAGCCTGCGTGAGCTTGGCTTCTCCCACATCGTGATGCTCACGGGCGACAACGAGGTCGCTGCGGCTCGCATTGCCGCCCAAGCGGGCATCACGGAGTTCGAGGCGAACCTTTTGCCCGAGGACAAGCACGCCTACGTCGAGCGCCTGCGTGAGCAGGGGAGGCGCGTGGTCATGGTGGGCGACGGCGTGAACGACTCCCCGTCGCTCTCCGCCGCCAACGTTGGCGTTGCCATGGGCAACGGCACGGCCATCGCCAAGGAGGTGGCCGACGTCACGCTCGTGCAGAGCGACATGGCCGCCCTCGTTGGCCTGCGCCGGCTGTCCTGCGAGCTCATGGACCGCATGAGCACCACGTTCACGCAGGTCATCGGGTTCAACTCGGCGCTTCTCGCGCTGGGGATCGCAGGGGTGATCACCCCGCAGACGTCGAGCCTGCTGCACAATTCGAGCACGGTGCTGTTCTCCATGAGGGACTCGCGCTCGTTTGACATGTAGCGAGTGCCTTGCGGGGCCGTCCGGGTTCGGGCGGCCCCGTTTTTCGTCGCACGGGACTTTGGGCCAACGTTTTTGGCAGAAAAGGCCTTCGAGAGTGCGCTGGGAGGGAGGCCAGGAACGCAAACGAGGGCAAAACGGCGCCGAATGCTATCCGTTAAATTCGTTCCCGGCGTCCAAGTTGCCTTCCAGGGCGAAGTAGAGTGATCAAGAGGTGCCACCAGCGCACACTCGAAGGGTATTTCTGCCATCCGCCCGCATCCAAACCATCCCGGCCTGGCCAAGCCCTGTTCTCTCTTACAAATCGCGTGAAAAGTTCGAGATTTTAACGTGCGGTTGCCCGCGATTTGAGTAAGATACAGCTAGCGTTAGTTAAGTTCGTAACCAACAAGGAGAAAGGTGCTCAAACATGGTCAATGCCCTGGTTGTCTGCCGAGCCGGCGTCGGTTCCAGCATGCTGCTCCAGACGAAGATCCAGCAGATCTGCGCCAAGCGCGGCTACCGCATCGACGTCACGCACGGCAAGCTCGAGGACCTCATCGGCTATGACGGAGACGTCATCATCACCATGAGCGACCTCGCCCCCGAGATCGAGGGCAAGTTCCCCAACGTCATCAGCATCTTCGACATCACCAACGAGGAGGAGATCGGCCAGAAGATGGGCGAGTTCATCACGTCCCACGACCACATCTCCTCTGCCGCCGATGACAAGAAGGCCGTCGATGTCTTCCTCGGCATCATGAAGGAGCAGGTCGCCGCCTTCATGGACACCATCGACTACGACTCCATCACCGCCGCCAAGCGCCTGATCCAGGAGTCCGAGGCCAACGGTGGCCGTCTGCACGTGACGGGCATCGGCAAGCCGGGCCACGTCTCCGGCTACGCCGCGTCGCTGTTCTCCTCCACCGGCACCCCCACCTACGAGCTCCACGGCACCGAGTGCGTCCACGGCTCCGCCGGCCAGGTCAAGCCCGGCGACGTCGTCATCGCCATCTCCAACTCGGGCAACACCTCCGAGCTCAAGGCCACCGTCTCCTGCCTCAAGGGCAACGGCGTCAAGATCATCTCCCTCACGGGAAACCCCGACAGCTGGCTGGCCAAGGAGGGCGACGTCACCCTCATCGCCGGCGTCAAGGAGGAGGGCGACCCCATGAACAAGCCGCCCCGCGCCTCCATCATCGTGGAGATCCTCATGCTCCAGAGCCTCTCGATCCTGCTGCAGGAAGACTTCGGCCTGAACCCGCAGCAGTACGTCAAGTGGCACCCGGGCGGATCGCTCGGCGCGTCCATTCGCGAGGGCAAGTAGCCAACTCGCGCGGCGCTGCCCAAAGGTGACGCTCAAGCGGTCCGTGGCCCCAGGCTGCGGGCCGCTTTCTCATGTCGCGTGCCATGGCGTCCCGTCCCCGTCTACCGAGACAAGCCGCGCTCACGCGTCGCCACGTCGCCGGCGTGGCTACACTAAAAGTTACGAACGAAACCGCGCCCGCGGGCGCGCAGAGAAGGGGAGACAGCATGGATGACAAGATTCTCGCTGCGGCGAAGCTCTGGAAGGAGAACGTCACCGAGGCCGACCTCGCCTCCGAGCTCGACGAGCTCATGGCAGACCCCGACCCCGAGAAGCTCTCCGACGCGTTCTACCGCAGCCTCTCGTTTGGCACGGCGGGCCTGCGCGGCACGCTCGGCGTGGGAACCAACCGCATGAACGTCTACACGGTGTCGCAGGCCACGCAAGGACTTGCCACCTACCTCAACGCCCACTTCGAGAACCCCACGGTGGCCATCGCCCGCGACTCGCGCAACAAGGGCGAGGACTTCGTGAAGGCCGCGGCCGGCGTGCTTGCCGCCAACGGCATCAAGTCCTACGTCTACCCGCGCATCGAGCCGGTCCCCACGCTGTCGTTCGCCACGCGTGACCTCAAGTGCTCCGCCGGCATCGCCGTGACGGCCAGCCACAACCCCGCGCCCTACAACGGCTACAAGGTCTACGGCGCAGACGGCTGCCAGATCGCCAACGAGGCCGCCGACGAGATCCAGAACACCATCTACGAGACGGACATCTTCACCGGCGTCAAGCACATGGACTTCGACGAGGCTCTGGAGGCCGGCCTCGTGGTCTGGACGCCCGACGAGGTGCTCGACCGCTTCATCGACGCCGTGGCCTCCCAGTCCATCGGCGCCAAGCCCAACCCGGACTTCTCCGTGGTCTACACGCCGCTCAACGGCACGGGCATCGAGTGCATGAACAAGATCTTGGCCCGCGTGGGCATCAGCAACGTCACGGTGGTGCCCGAGCAGGCCGAGCCGGACGGCAACTTCCCCACCTGCCCCTATCCCAACCCGGAGTTCCGCGAGGCGCTCGAGAAGGGCCTCGAGCTGTGCGACAAGGTCCACCCCGACCTCATGCTCGCGACCGACCCCGACGCAGACCGCATGGGCGTGGCCGTGCCGCATGACGGCGACTACAAGCTCATGACGGGCAACGAGATGGGCATCCTGCTCATCGACTGGCTCGCCCGCATGAAGGCCGAGGCCGGCGAGGACGTCTCGCGCAAGGTCGTCGTGACCACGATCGTCTCCTCCGCCATGCCCGATGCCCTGGCCAGGCACTACGGCTTCGAGACGCGCCGCGTGCTCACGGGCTTCAAGAACATCGGCGGCCAGATGGACCAGCTCGTCGAGGCCGGCGAGCCCGACCGCTTCCTGCTTGGCTTCGAGGAGAGCTACGGCTATCTCGTGGGCCTGCACGCACGTGACAAGGACGCCATCGTGGCCAGCATGCTCACCTGCGAGATGGCCGCCTGGTACGCCGAGCGCGGCATGGACCTCTACGAGGCCATGGACGCCCTGTACAAGGAGTACGGCTACTACCTCAACGGCGTGGTGAACGTGAGCTTCCCGGGTGCCGCCGGTGCCGACAAGATGAGCGCCATCATGAGCGGCCTGCGCCAGAACCCGCCCACCCAGATCGCCAGCATGCCGGTCAAGGGCTTCGTGGACTACAAGACCGACGTCCAGATGACGGTCACCGGTGGCGATGGCTCGTGCCCCGCGCAGCTGCTCCCCAAGAGCAACGTCCTGGAGTTCCAGCTCGACGAGGGCGTGAAGGTCATCGTGCGCCCATCTGGCACCGAGCCCAAGATCAAGGCCTACCTCTTCAGCAAGGGCGAGACCCGCGAGGAGTCCCAGGCGCTCAACGACAAGCTCGCCGAGGTCGCCAAGACCGAGCTGCTTGCGTAGCCGATAATCGCGCGTCCATGAAATGAGGGGCGCCGGAGGTGATGTCATCTCCGGCGCCCCTTTTGGTTGGTGCGTGTATGTGTGTGGGCCGCTGCGCGTGAGGGCTGATGCGTGCGCGCGAGCCGGCGTGCGACCCGGCGCCTGCGCGCGAGCCAACGCGTGGCCGTCCGGCTCTGGGCTCGCCCTACTCCCAGCCGGCCACGCTCTGGGCCGTGGGCGTGGTCCGCAGGGTCATCGGGGCGGAGCCCGCGGCGCACGTGACGTCGTAGCTCACCGTCATGGTCTCGCCGCCGTCGATGCGCGGGTTGGCAACCGTCACGTTGAAGCCGTTGTAGGGCAGCTCGGTGAAGTCCTGCAGCGCCATGTCGCCACCCTCCTGCGACACGTTCGAGATGCTGCCGCCCGCGGGCGCCACCAGGTACAGCCACATGACCATGTCCGTGTTGTCGCGGCGGTCGGTGTTGTAGCCGGTGATGTAGCTCGCCGAGCTTGCGGCCTCGTCGGCCGTGAGGTGGTTGGAGAGCGTGGTGGTCACGTGGTAGATCACGGTGCCGTCTGCGTTGGTGACGCCTGATCCCACCTGCGTGTCGGTCGAGAAGAACCAGCTCTTCTTGGAGTACGTGTCGTCAGAGATGAAGACGCCAAGCTGCGGGTTTGCCGCGTCGTTCACGAGCGTGCCGGCAGCACCGGCCTTCTCCACGAGCGCCTGCTCGTCGGCGTTGGCCATCCAGGCAAAGAGGTGCTGCTCGCCCACGGCGTCTCCGAGCGTCTGCATGAGGTCCGTGACGCTCACGCTGCCAAGGCTTCCCATGACGTGCTCAAAGGCCTGGCCCGCCACGTCAGAGAAGAACTGGTCCGTCTGCTCAACGGGCATCTCGTTGTACGCGTCGTTGAGCAGGGCCTTTGCCGCGTTGGTGCCGTCAACGGCGTGGCCGTTGACCTCGATGCCGCCCGTGAGTGCCAGCAGCTTCTGCAGCAGCACCGGGTCGATGGCGATGACGCCGTCAACGGAGCTTCCCTTCTTGTCCTGCCACCACTCGCTCCAGATCTGGGAGTCGCGGGCAAAGTCGGGGATGAGGTTGGTGTCGCAGAAATGCTTGCCGAGACGATCGTTCTTACCCCAGATGGCCATCTCCTCATCCGTGATGCCGTAGTGCCCGCCGTCCTCGTTGTCGAGCGACGTGGCAGGAACGAACTCATTGAGCGAGATGTGCCCGTTGTCGATGGTGAGCACTCCCATGGAACCGGGAAGGCCGCCCGTGCTGCGTAGCTCCGCCAGATTCTGCGCCACGAGCAGGTAGTTGCGCGTTCCGCTCGCGCCCAGCATCTGAGGAAGTACGGGGGCAATCTCGTTGAAGCCCTTGAGCGTCTCGGCGGCGCTTGCGATGGGACCGCGCACCTTGTCCACGGCATCGCGTACCTTGCCGATGTGTGCCTGCGGTAGCGCGTCGATGGCGCTGCTGGCCTGCTCCACCACGGGCTGGGCCTGGGAGAGTGCTGCCGAGACGCTCTCGAGCGTCTGCACGTCAACGGTGCCGTCCTGCAGAAGCGTTGAGAGGCTTACGCCCTGGAGGCTCTGGGCCACAGGCACAAGCGCGTTCTGCATGAGGTTGTCTGCCTGCTCAACCACGCCGCGGGCCGCGCGGATGTCGTCGCCCAGCACGGGGAGCGCCGATGCCACGTTCCAAAGCGGTCCGTCAACCTTGGAGCGCATGTCCGAGACCTCCGAGGCCATCTGCGAGGCCGTCTGGACAAGCGAGTCCCCGTCACCGCTCTTGAGGGCGTCGCCCACGGTGGAGGCCTGGGTCATCACGGTCTTTGACTGGCCCAGGACGTCCATGGCGTCGCGGTAGACGAGCGCGCCGCAGATGCCAGCGATGGCGAGCAGCGCCGCCACGACGGCTCCCACAACGGCAGCGATGCGCCGACCACGGTGGTGATGATGGTGGGTCTCCAGGGCGCTGGTAAGACCACCAACG